>Ga0233431_1000746_pt1 | contig 65670 bp, 62 predicted proteins | sample SI_118_April2016_FD_179867 | JGI IMG/M metagenome (GOLD analysis project Ga0233431, IMG submission 179867) | Seawater microbial communities from Saanich Inlet, British Columbia, Canada - SI_118_April2016_200_MG | ecosystem: Environmental > Aquatic > Marine > Inlet | place: Canada: British...
AGTGTACTGAAAAACTTAAACAGTCTAAATTGGAGTCGGAAAATGTATGATGTTGTTATTGTTGGGGGGGGACCCGGCGGGTATGCAGCGAGTATCCGAGCTGCCCAGCTGGGTGGGAAGGTCGCACTGGTGGAAGCAGCTGACATTGGTGGTACTTGCGTTAATCGGGGCTGTATTCCTGCCAAAGTCTGGGGACAAGGCGCCTACGTGAACCGGATGATCCAAAATGCCGCTGCGTTCGGTATTAACGCAACTATAAAATCCACCGACCTTTCTGTGCTGGTAACCCGTATGGACGGCGCGTCAGGTGATATAAAGATGGGGATGGGCGGACTCCTGAAAAATAATCAGATCGAAGTGATCGAAGGCAACGGACTCATTAAGAGCCCCGGGGTGGTTGAAATAGACGGTCGGCAACTGGACACAAGGAGCATCATCGTCGCTACCGGGACCTCACCTGTCCTTCCGGAGATAAAGGAAATTGAGGATGCTCATCTCAGTACAGATCAAGTGTTTAACATGGAACAGGTTCCGAAATCGGTATTAGTATACGGTGCTGAGCATGTGGAGGTTGAGATGACGTCTATTCTCAACGACTTCGGATGTAAAGTGACGCTGGCATTTGAAGGCGCCAGAATTCTTCCGGCCGAAGACGGAGACACCAGTCAACGGATTGCTGCGGCCCTGCGGGAACAAGGCGTAGAAATTCTGCCACGGATGTCCCTCAAATCAGTTAAAAAATCTGGAAAAAACATTAAAGCCGTGCTGGCAGGCAAGGAAGAGCAATCCGTGACCGTAAATCGGATTTTGACCTCCATCCGGCAACCGAACACCCAAAATATCGGACTGGAGGCAACCGGTATTGCTGTCGATGATAAACGCTTCATCAAAGTAGACGAAAATCTTAGAACCAATATGGATAATATCTATGCCATTGGTGATGTGACCGGCGGTTGGCAGTTGAGTTATGCCGCCACAGTGATGGGTGTGGTTGCGGCTGAAAACGCCATGGGACAGTCATCTATTTTCAATAATCGCCTGGTGCCCAGGGGACTGAATACTTTTCCAGAGGCTGCTGCCGTTGGCCTCTCTGAAGAGGAAGCAGAGAAGATGGACTATGAAGTGGAAGTGGGAAATTTCCCCATGTCCATCAACGGAGTCGCTATTGCCCGGGGGGAGTTGGATGGGGCTGTTAAAATCGTATACGATGCCAAGTATGGCGAGGTCTTGGGGGTACACATAGTAGGCAGCCACGCGAACGAACTGATCTGGGGGGCTAGCCTGGCCATGCAGATGGAAGCGACTGTTGAAGATATTGCACGAACCATCGTGGTGCATCCCACATTTTCCGAATCGATAACTCTGGCATCCCAGGATGCCATGGCTTGGTCGTTGTATCTGCCGAAGAGATAGATTTTCTTGTGGATTTATCAAAATGACATTTGTTAACCCAATCAGGAGAGAAAGATGAAGCTGGAAAAAGATGATTTAATAAAGTTGTACAAAAACATGGTCTTGGGCAAAAAGATCGATACGATCACCATCGAGGGATTGGCTGCCGGAAAAGTCGTCTCATTTTTTCACAGTGGTCAGGGATCGGAAGGATTGGCTGCCGGTGTTGCCTCTTTTCTGAGAGATGATGACTATATTTATCCGCATCATCGCGGTCATGGCATTGTCTATTTAATTTCCAAAGGTTTTTCGGGAACAGAGTTTCTGGCCGAACATTTCGGGTTCGCTGGTGGATGTAGTCAAGGTATTTCGGGATTCCACAGTGTTGACCCTGAACACGGCGTACTGGGTTCATCAGGAACCATCGGTTCCCAATTCCCGCTGACTCTGGGATGGGGACTGGCTGCCAAGAAAAATGGGCGCGAACAGGTAGCAGTCGGCTGTTTCGGGGACGGTAGCTCCAACCGGGGTACGTTGCACGAAGCCTTTAATCTGGCTGCCGTTTGGAAACTCCCCATTGTCTGGGTATGTGACAACAATGGTATGGCTCAGTACACGCCTATCGCTGACGCCTATCCCAGGGAAGATATCGCCGATCTGGCCGCCGGATATGATATGCCGGGTGTTGTGGTGGATGGCATGGATGTCCTGGCGGTCCATGAAGTCATGCAGGCAGCAGTGGCACGTGCTCGAGCCGGTGAAGGACCCTCTCTGATCGAGGGCAAGACACACAGGTTCCGGGCTCATTCTGAGGGTTCTCCAGACGTAAATCATTTTGAACCTCGTTCTGAGGAACTGATCGAAAAGTCTAAAAAACGGGATCCCATTAAGTTATTCGAGAAAAAACTCCTGGCCCAGAAAATATTGACCAAGAAGGATATCGAAAAAGTCGACAAAGAGCTGCAAGCAGAGGCAGATGAAATGGACCGGCTGGCAACTGCCAGCGGAAAACCGGATCCCTCAATATTGGATAAGATGCTGTATGCGGAATAATATATTCAACCATTCACCCAGACGATTAACTTAGCTTAACCCGAAGAGGATAACCCAATGAAAGATACCGTATTTGTAATGGCCATCAATGAAGCGTTGAGGGAGGAGTTAGAAAGGGACGAAAAAGTTTTTATTATTGGTGAGGATGTCCAGCAGGGCACATTTGGCGCCACCGGCAAATTGGTGCAGCAATTCGGAAAGGACCGGGTGATGGACACCCCTCTGGCTGAAACCGCTGTGGCCGGTTCTGCCATTGGAGCCGCCATGACCGGATATCGACCCGTGGCGGACATGATGTTTGGCGATTTTATGTGGATTGCCGGGGATGAAATATTTCTGAAAGCTGCAAAATGGCATTTTCTCCACGCCGGAAAAGTGAATGTACCAGTTGTTTTTATGGGTGCCATAGGAGGTGGTTTCAAGCTGGGTGCCGAACATTCACAGAGCCCTGAAGCGGTTGTCATGCATACCCCCGGACTCAAGCTGGTTATTCCATCCACACCCTACGATGCCAAGGGACTTTTGAAAACAGCCATCAGAGACAATAATCCAGTGGTATTTTTTTATCACAAGGGACTATTGGGAAGCCCGGGCCAAATCCCTGAAGAGGAATACACCATTCCTTTTGGTGTAGCGGACATCAAACGTGAGGGAACAGATGTGACGATTGTGGCAACCGGCATGATGGTCCATCATGCCCTGGCCGCGGCAGAGCAGTTGAAGGACAAAGTCAGTCTGGAGGTCATTGACCCCAGGACGCTGGAGCCTTTCGATCTCGATACCGTTGTTAAATCGGTCCAGAAAACCAGCCGGGCGGTGGTCGTTGATGAGGATACATTGCGCTGTGGCGTGACCGGAGAAATCGCCGCCCTGATCATGGAAAATGCGTTTGATTATCTGGATGCCCCGGTTCAGAGAGTTGCTGCTCCGAATATTCCCATCCCGGGTGGATACATGGAAAAGTACGCACTTCCGCAACCCAGGGATATTATTGCGGCTGTAGAGGCAGTCATGGGAAACGCTTAGGATCGTTAAAGAAGTGAGGTTTGAGTCTTAAATTCGACCATCAAAACAATAGACAACAAGGAGATAAAATTGGCAACAGAGATTAATATTCCAAAATTGGGCATGAGTATGAAAGAGGCGGATCTGACCGGATGGAAGTTTAATGAGGGCGATTGGGTCGAAAAGGAAGCGGTTGTATTGACAATTGAAACGGAGAAAACCGAGTGGGAGGTTGAGTCCATGGGTGCAGGTTTTCTCCATATTCTGGTTACAGTTGAAACAGGTGCCAGGCAGCCTGTGGGAGCTGTGGTCGGCCAGCTGGCTGAAACCGAAGAAGAGCTGAAAGCGTTGCAGGCAGAATCTGGTGTGGTTGCCACACAGGCAGCATCTGAAAAACCGAAGCCCGCTGCGGCAAAACCAGCTGCTCCTGTTGCAGCCGGTGGAAAAGGGGAACGGGTACGGATTTCGCCGGTGGCCAAAAAAATGGCTGCGGAAAGCGGCATTGATATCAGCCAGGTAGGCGGTACCGGACCCGGTGGCAGAATCACAAAAACGGATATTGAACTTGCCATAGAAACCAAAGCGTCTGCACCTGCTGCCAGTGCCCCTGCCAATGAATGGAGCGGTGACATGTTCGATGGAAAGCGGGTCAAGGAGTCTGTCTCTATTAAAACCGGTATGAGGAAAGCCATTGCCCATCACATGCAACAAAGTCTACTCAGTTCAGCCCAGCTCACGATTACGGGTGAAATGGATATGAGCGCAATGAAAAATCTTCGTGGGGAATTTTTAAAACAGGAAGAGATGCTGCAAACCCGTATTACCTATACCGATATTTTTGTGCTGGCTATGACCAAAGCACTGCAGGCTCATCCAATTATCAATTCGAGCTTGATCGATGACGAAATCAAGATCTGGGAGGACATTCATATCGGTGTGGCGGTCGCTATCATGGGAGACAGCGTTTTGGACAGCGGTCTGATTGTACCCGTATTGAGAAACGCCGATCAGAAACCGTTGCCTGAAATCAGTAAAGAACTGAAAGTGCTGGTACAGGCGGCGAGGGCTGGGACCATCCTACCCGATGATGTCAGGGGAAGCACCTTTACGATTACCAACCTCGGCGGAACCAGCGGGACTTATGGGTTCGGCACACCTATCATCAATCAACCGGAGTCCGCGATTCTGGCAACAGGACCTATTACAGACCGGGCAGTCGTTAGAGATGGCGAGATTGTTGCCCGACCCATTATGACCTATTCTTTTACCTTTGATCATCGGGTCATCGATGGGGCGCCTGCCTCCCTGTTTATGGCTTATTTGACACAATTAGTTGAAAATCCGGGGCTGATGCTTTGCTGAATTTATGGTGGCGATGCTTCACCCAAGGGGGTCTCGCCTCCCTTCGCGGAGTGCAGTCGAATAGTTACTGAGAATAAAAAATCTCTCTGTTAATTTTAAGCATTAAAAAAGGAGGAATTGAATGAAAGTAAAAGACAAGGTTGCCATTGTGACGGGTGGCGGTGGCGGACTGGGCGAAGGAATCGCACTCTGTCTGGCAAAAGAAGGCGCTCATGTCGTTGTCAGCGACAACCAGTTGCATCTGGCGGAGAAGGTGAAAGCAAAAGTCAAAGATTCAGGAAGAAAGTCTCTGGCCATCGAAACAGATGTCTCAGATGAGGCTCAGGTTAAGCAAATGGTTGATAAAACCATAGAGGCGTTCGGTGGCCTGGACATTATGATTTGCTGTGCGGGGATATCGGGCTTTGTGCATCGCGGCCTGGATTCTGAAGAATCCCTGGATATTGAAAACCTCCTGGTTGAGGATTGGGATACGACTTTTGCTGTCAACGTCAAAGGTGTATTTCTCTGTAATCGGGCTGCGGCCCCCATTTTTAGAAAACAGAACAGTGGCAAAATAGTTAATATCTCCTCGGTGGGAGGACGCGGGCCCAACGATTTCCTGCTGGCATATGCGACATCAAAAGCAGCCGTCATCGCTTTTACACAAAGTATGGCGGTTCATATGGCACCCCACCATGTCAATGTGAACTGTGTCTGCCCGGGTATTATCTATACACCGATGTGGGAATCGGGCTCTGCACTATTGGTTAAAACACATCCGGCCCTGAAGGGTTCCGGTCTTGGGCCTAAAGATGCCCTGGATGCAATGGTTAATTCGCTGATCCCCTTTAAAAATTATCAAACACCTGAAGATATTGGCAAAGCCGTAGCTTTTCTGTCATCATCTGAAGCCGAAGAAATTACAGGACAATCATTGAATGTCTGCGGTGGCATGGCGTTTAATTAGACCTCTTCTCTGAGAAACATAACGGAGGTCCCAAAAAACCGATCTTATTGGAGTCATTATGAAAGCAGCCATATTCCACAAGCCGTTCAATCTAACGACCGAAGATGTTGAGATGCCCGCATCCAAAGATGACGAAATATTACTGAATATAAAAGCCTGCGGGATCTGCGGATCGGATCTGCATATGTACAAATTGGACCTGTACACTGAAAAGCTGTGCAAGAGAACCAGCAAAGGACTGGTTCCGGGTCATGAATTTGCAGGAGACGTCATTAAAGTGGGAAAAAACGTGCAGGATTTTCAAATTGGGGACCGGGTTGTCGCTATGTTCAGTGGCGGAGGGTTTGCCGAGTATAATTCGGTGAAAGTGTTTCCGGGTTTCAATGTGCATAAAATTCCACCAGAAATGAGTTACGAAGAGGCCGCGACTCTGGAACCGCTTGCCAACTCTCTCCATGCGACGCTTAAGGGAAGACCGGCCGCTGGAGAAAACGCAGTTGTGTTTGGGGCTGGTATTATCGGTCTGGGAATCGTTCAATGTTTAAAGGCACTTGATATTGAATTGAACAAGATTATCGTGGTGGATGTCTCCGATGAACGACTGGAAATGGCTAAAAAACTGGGGGCAGACGAAGCCATTAACGCTGTCAAAACCGATACTGACGGAAAAATCAGGGAAATTGTTGGCTGGTCACCTCTAATGGTATATCCTGACGAGTCCACGGCTCATGTCCATCTGGTTTATGACTGTGTGGGTTATATCAAAGAACGATCAGAACCCCCTGTACTCCAGCAAGCCATTAACATGTTAAAAGAATATACAGGTAGAGTGGTGGTTCATGGTCTATTCGAAGAAACTGTCCCTTTGGATCTCTCCTATTTGGTTGTGAAACAAGTGGACATATTAGGCTCATTCGGCTTTCTTCCAAATGAGATAGTCCAAGCCCTGGAGATGATGGAAACCGGAAAAGTGGACCGCAGGCAGATTATTACCCATACGTTTCCACTGGATCAAGCCAAAGAAGCGTTTGATATGCAATGTGATGTGGATAATTCGGTTAAAGTCATCATAAAACCTTAAAATATAATACTATCTGGAGGAATTTGACATCAGGATAACCTACCCATTAAACTGATGTCAGATCAGAGCCCCCAAGATCGTATTTATACATACATATAAATTAATGGAATCAAATGGACGCTTTAAAAAGATACCTCTCAAGTCATCCCCAAAATTTAGACGATTGGCTTGACCAATTTCCCTGGGAAAATTTCGATGCCGAGATCACTATCCATGAAGACAAAGTAGAAAAAATCGTCATCGCCAAGAAAGTAACTCTCCAAAACAATGCAGAGATTACCGGTTTGCTGATTTGTCATGAAGCAGATATTGGAGAGGGCGCCGAAATACTGGGAACGATGGTCTGTGACAAAGGAGTGATAGGCCAGGACGCAGAATGTAATTATTTTATGGGGCGAATAGCCGTTTTTGGTGAGGATGCCGAAATTCGATCTGCGATCATATCAGATTCCCTCAAAATGGAAAATGGGGCTGAAATTGATGAGTTGGAGATTCTGGAATCCACCTTTGCCGATTTACATGGCCAAAGCTTAATCAAAAAGAAGACAAAACTACCCGTTGATGGTTTTAATAAAGCCATCAGTCAGCGCCTCCAAATTATCCTGGAGAGTATTATCAGTCAATCTGCGTAGATCTGATCCAGAATCAGTGTTTCATCTTTTCCCAGAGGTTTTTTCTGCTGATGCCAAGCAGTTTTGCTGCCTCAGTCTTGTTGCCCCCGGTTTGACTCAGGGCCTTGGCAATACACGATCGTTCAATCTGAGACAGGTTTGCAGAGAGATTTAAGGTTTTCTGATCGTCTGCAATTAAATTCCCGCAGATATCCGCAGGAAGTTCCGTCAGATTGATAACCGGGTTTTTTGAGAGGACCGAAATCCTCTCTATGATGTTTTTCAACTCCCTGACGTTCCCTGGGAAATCGTATTTCATTAAAATATCAATCGTTTCTGCGGATAGTTCCCGTCTCTGGCCGTTCAGTTTTCCGAATTCGTGGAGGAAATATTCGCAGAGCTCCGGAATATCTTCTTTGTGATCTCTAAGGGCGGGCAGTTCAATGGGGATAACCTTCAAGCGGTAAAAAAGGTCCTGCCGAAAAGTTCCCATTTTGACATTCTTAGCCAGATCCTTTGCTGTGGAACTGATAATGCGAACGTCTACTTGTAGAGGGCGGTCCGCCCCGATAGGTTCGATCTCTTGTTCCTGTAATACTCGCAAAAGTTTTGCCTGCATCGAGATGGGCATATCACCAATTTCATCCAGCAAAATGGTTCCCCGGTCGGCCAATTCAAACTTACCTGTTTTCCGGCTATCTGCACCGGTAAAAGAGCCCTTCTCATGCCCAAACAACTCTGACTCAATCAGGTTTTCAGGGATCGCGGCGCAGTTGATTCGAATATATGGCCCTTCTGACCGGGTGCTTTGTTCATAGATCTCATTTGCAATCAGCTCTTTACCAGTGCCGGATTCGCCCTGTATCAGAATTGTGGAGTCTGTGGGGGCCACCCTGGCGGTCAGATTAAGGACCTCTTGCATGGATGCACTACTGCCTATTATTTTCGTGTCCTTGAACCGTTCCGCCAGCACGGCACATTTGTTTTTGATGTTTTGCTGTTTGAGCAACCTGTCAGCCCGAATGGTCAGGTCGTCCATATCAAATGGTTTTAAGATATAGTCCGCTGCCCCATTTTTTAAACAGTCTACGGCGTCTTTAACCTCGCCGAAAGCCGTCATTAATATCACTTCGGTTCTGGGGTAGAGGCGCTGAACATGACGCATCAATTCAATTCCATCCAAACCAGGCATGCGAATATCAGAAATCACCAGATGGTATTTTTGTTTTTTGAGTTTATCAAGCGCTTCTTTGCCGTCGGCTGCCTGGTCGACTTTCCATCCTTTAGATTTCAATCGATCATACAGTGTAATTCTCATTATTTCATCATCTTCGGCCAATAGAATCCTGATCATTCTTTGGATCTCCTGATAATAACCCATTTGAGTTTTCGGAAAGAGGGAGGTTTTTTCTGCGAGGCAATTGAATACTGAAGCTACTGCCTTTGTTCTTCGTACTTGATACGTCTATGCGGCCTTCCATTTGTTGAACCAAGGCATAAGTGACACTTAACCCAAGGCCTGTCCCTTCGTTCACACCCTTGGTGGAATAAAACGGGTCAAAGATTTTGCGGATATTGTCCTCCTCAATCCCTTCACCATCATCTTTGATAGAAATGGCAATACCCGAATCAGTTTCACCGCTTTTTATTACAATGCGCCCGCTTTCCGGTATAGACTGAATGGCGTTAAGTCCGATATTGACAATGACCTGCTTTAAAGCTTCAGAATCGATCACAATCACACGATTGAGATTCAAATCAAATTCGAAAGTGATCCGTTTCAAGTTATAGGTCATCAGTGCAAAACACTCCCTGATCAATCCGTCAACATCAACTTCACGTAACCTCAGGGGTTCACTGCGTCCAAGATTGAGTAACTGCCTCAGCGTCAGTTCAATTCGTTTCAGCCCTTTTTCAATCAACTCGATATAGCGGCTTCTTAGTTCCTGATCTTCGGGGGCCTCCTTCATGCCTTTGACGCAATTCAGCATTCCTCCGAGGGGATTGTTGATTTCGTGAGCTATTCCTGCAGAAAAACGACCCAGTGCAGCCAGCTTTTCAGATTGATATATCTGCTCCCGGGTCTTTTCCAATTCGACTTGTGATTCTGTTAACCGGCGGTTGAGGTCTTGAAATTTTCTGGATAATTCTCCGATTTCATCGCCGCCTAGCTGCATTTTCAAGGGCGTATTGGCTGCGTGGGGAAGTCGAACCATGTGGTTGGAGATGATCTTGATTTTTCGAACAATAAAAAAATCAATCAGAAAGTAGATGACAAGAATACTCAAAACGATAGCCCCAACCGAAAATGTCAGGAGTGTACGGTTGTTTTTTGAGATAAGCGCATCAGCCTGTTTCAATGAAATGGACAGACTCAGGCCCCCTCGGACATCACCGGTTTTGTAGCCATGACGGCTGTGACACTCCAGACATGCCTCTTCAGTCATGACAGGTAACATTAATCTGAGGGTTCTTCCTTTTTTGTGTCTGATAATTGCTGATATTTCATCCGCACCTTTTTCCAATTCCAAGAGGCTCTTTTTCTCAAATTCATCCGGCTGGTTTTTGGGATTAACCGGATTCAGACTGGTGACCTTGTATTGCCAGAGGTCGACGTTGTTGGCATATTCTGAAAGTTCCCTGGTTACTTTGGCAGGATTGTATTTTATATACTTTTTTTGTGATTGATCAAAAATAACCGGGATTTCGAGAAATGGATTTTCTGTGACCCCAGGCTGGTTCTCAAGGAAAACACCATGATGGTCTGCTACCCATTTTCTTGTCAAAATCACCTGTTGAGCAAGCATACGTGCCTGTTGTCTGGCCTGTGACACGACCAGCTCATCCTGGAACTTGGACATCCAGTAGAATGTGATGGAAAATGACAGGATCAGGACTAGACCGGATGTGGTGATGAATTTTGTTTTGAGTTTCATGGGCGGGAACGGATAGATTGAAAAAAGTTTGAATCAATCTTACAGCAATAAATATACCTGTCCATGTATCATACGGATACAACAAGTATTCATCTTTTATATGGTGAACTGGTAAAGAGATTCGAATCAAGACTGTTTCAAAACGGTAGCACTATTTAGTCTTAATTGTTACCAAATGGTAATACTTCAAATTACAAAAAAAGGCAATAAATTGAAATTATGAACTAACTATAACTGGCATATCAATTGCTGATATAAGCTAGCGAAATTCGAATAGCCCGTATAAGGATTAAGTGTCGGCTCATAAATTACTCAAGTGTTTCCCATTGATGTAAAGGAAACACGTTGACTTCACATTCTGTTCGCAAAATGTCCAGTGTTTAGGGGGCTCGATTCATCCTCCTGAAAACAAGGAAACGGGTTGATGGCAGCAGCAGGCGACTTTTGTCGGTGACGCACCATGATGAATCAAATTTCCATGATTTCATCGAGAGAGAGGTATTTTAATGACAACAGAGGCTCCGGATAAGAAATTGTTTTGGAAAAAAGGTTGGATGTTGGGACTGGTTTTCGGCGTTGTTGCCACAGTCATGCTCGTATTGGCTTCAGGTTTCATGATGGATACGACCAATAAAGATGTATTCTGTGCTTCCTGCCATATTATGGAGCCTTTCCAGGCATCCTGGAAGCAGGCAGTACACGGTGGAAATAATCCCCAGGGATTTGCTGCACAGTGTGTCGATTGTCATCTGCCTCACGGAAACTTTTTAGAGTATGTATTTGTCAAAGGTAAGACCGGGATCGGAGATGTGATACAAAACTTTTATGTCAATGGTGCTGAATTCGACTGGGAGGGAAATGCCGAGAAAAACCGGTTGAAATTTACTTTTGAAAGTGCCTGTCGACATTGTCACTATAACTTAACGCCACCGGGATTACCTTCCGGAGGTTTTATCGCACATCGCTCATATTTGAGAGGAACTTCAAATAGAACATGTGCTGAGTGTCATCCCCATGTGGGACACAAAGATATGATCGAGACAGCGGACCGATTTTTTAAGCGGAACGAGATTGCAAGCTCTGAATAGTTTATACCCCGCCGCTTGCGGCGACAAGTCATCCCGGACTCAGATCCGGGATCCAGACGTGCAAACAGTTATAAGTTGACTGGATTCCGGGTCAATCCCGGAATGACAGCCCGATACCCTGCCATAAGCTGCTGGGTGTTTGATTCGTTTTTTGAGGATGATTTAAAATCAGCGAGGAGAGAAAAATGAGATATTTAGCCGGAAGAATTGGATCAGCAATAGTCGTTTTTTTCGTTCTGGGGATTTTTTCGATGGCGTACGCCAAGTCCCCCGATCTGGGTCGGAAAAACATTAAGGTTGACCGGACTTTTTCGAAAGAGGCTCAGGCCTGCATCGAATGCCACGCCAAAGAAGTTCCCGGAACGGTGGCAGCATGGAAAGAGAGTGCCATGGCAAGTGCCGGAGTTTCCTGCTACGACTGCCATGTCGTTGAAAAAAATTCTCCTATGGCGACCCAATGTAGCGGAGTCAAAGGAACTCCTACTTACATTTCTCCCATGGTCTCATCCAAAACCTGTGCTCGATGTCATCCAGCAGAGGTCGATCAGTTCCTGAAGAGTGGACATGCTGCACTTTCCAGTGCTGCAATCATGGATCCTAAAAAGGGTGCCTTGCAGAAGCTGATGTATCTGCATGAAGGCGCTGCTTTTATGGATGGTGGCAAGATTGATCTCTCCACGGGTCTAACTCCGAAAGGACAACCGGCCTATGTTCGGGCATCAAAAACAGCCGGATGCCAGATGTGCCATGGAACCCAGGTGGAGATGGGTCCGGATAACAAACCCATCAATGAAACCTGGCCAGGCGGAGTTGGTACCCGTTATCCTGACGGTGCTATTGGTAACTGCTCCGTCTGTCATACCCGTCACAAGTTTTCAGTCGCATCTGCCAGGAAACCTGAAGCATGCGGCGCCTGCCATCTAGGTCCGGATCACCCCAATATCGAGATTTATCATGAAAGCAAGCATGGTCAAGTCTATCTGACCCAGGGCGAAAACTGGAACTGGGAGTCTGCATCCGGTTTGTGGGAACCGGGAGATTATCTGGCACCCACCTGCGCAACCTGTCACATGAGTGGTATTGGCGATCTGGACACGACCCACAACGTTCAGGAGCGATTAAAATGGGACTTGATGCATAAAAAGTCTGTTGTTCGCAGTGGCAATCGTGGGGATGGTGAAAAAGGTGACAAGCTGATGCGAAAGGTCTGCCAGAACTGCCATGGTCCGACGCATACAGATGTCCAGAGAAAAACCCTGGATACCATGGTCGAGCTTTATAACAAGCAGTGGGCGGGTGCTGTGAAGATGAAGAAAGAGCTGGCTGCCAAAGGTCTGCTCAAGAAGGATCCCTGGAAGGACGGCTTCCAGGAGTTGATGTACTTCCTGTGGCATCACACCGGAAGGCGGGCACGACAGGGTGCTGCCATGAATGCCCCGGATTATGCTCACTGGCATGGTACATTCCAAATGTTCCAGGTTTATAAGGACATGGAAGATCTATACGAGTGGAGACTCAAGAACAATAAAATTGAGGATCTAAGTACCGTGATGAGTACTGCTCCGGATTAATTTGCACTCCCTCTTCGCGACCTTCTGATTCATAGCCAGTCTGTGAATCAGAAGGATTCTATCCCCTTGATCTTACCCGTTGAATTTCAGAAAATCCGATGTGCTACCAAACGGTAACAGTGATCCGGATTTAGGAGGGACGGGCTCCCAAAGTCGTTAACAGTTCGGGTGGATTCCAATTTCTTTCCAGGACTTTCCCCTCTCTGATGCTGACGACAATCTCTTCCAGGGCGATCTTAACGCCCGATATTTCCAGTGCTTTTTTAACGATCACAGGCAGACCTGAGCAGCAGGGAACTTCCATGATCACAATCGTGACACTTTTGATAGCGGCTGTTTTAAAAATCGCTGCAAATTTATCCACATAGGCTTCTGCATCATCCAGCTTCGGACATCCCAGCATCAGCGTTTTGCCTTTGAGAAAGTCCTGATGAAAATTGGGGTAGGCAGCAGGCACGCAGTCTGCGGCCAGCAACAAATCACAGTCCTCTAGAAAAGGGGTACCTGGCTGAATCAGATTAATCTGGATTGGCCAATTGGACAGTGCTGATTCCGATTGCTCCATTGACGTCGGGCGGTTGGCAGTCTGGCAGGCGGTGCTCGGAATAAAACTCTGAATCTTCTCGGAGGGGCAGCCACAGGCACTGGGTTCTGATGCTGGCACGGAGATCTGTTCAATGTTTGACAGATGTTGCTGGACAGCTTCTTCGTCAAACGCTTCTGCTTCCCGTTCCACAATTTTCAGTGCATCCGGCGGACAGTCACCGATACAGGCGCCCAATCCGTCACAGAATATATCGTTGATCACTTTGGCTTTTCCATCGACAATCTGAATGGCTCCCTCTTCACAGGCGGTGACACAGTTTCCGCACCCATCGCAGAGCTCTTCATCGATTTCGATTATTTTACGTTTGATTTTCACGAGGACTCTATTTTTTTGTTTGTTCAATTTTACATTGGTCCGCAAACGAGCAAGTTTCGGCACAGCCAGCATCCTTTTTGGGATTAACCACTCTGGAGCCGCACCGGTCACAATTCCTGAAAGCATCATCTTTGAAGAACTCAACCTGAAACCCACAATTCGGGCAAGCAAGATCGAAGATGTCTTCAAATGTCCAGTATCTGGTATCCTGACCGGGGCATTGCATGATCAATTCACACAAAAAGTTTAAGTTGCGCTTAACCGAGAATCGCTTTTAAATCTTCATCTGCGGTTTGAATCGGCATCAGATTAAAGTTTTTAACCAGAACATCAAGTACGTTGGGTGAAATAAAAGCCGGGAGAGTTGGTCCCAGTCGGATATTTTTGATTCCAAGATGCAGCAGGGTCAGCAAAATCACAACTGCCTTCTGCTCGTACCATGACAACACCATTGAGAGAGGCAGATCGTTGACGCCGCACTCAAAAGCTTCTGCCAGGGCAACCGCTATCTTGATAGCAGAAAAGGCATCGTTGCACTGTCCCACGTCCAGCAGCCTGGGGATTCCGCCGATATCACCCATATCTTTGTCAAAAAAGCGAAACTTGCCACAGGCCAGTGTCAGCACAACACAGTCATCCGGGACTTTTTCTACAAATTCAGTGTAGTAGTTTCGACCCGGTTTTGCGCCGTCACATCCCCCGACGAGGAAGAAGTGGCGGATGTCTCCGGCTTTGACTGCACCAACCACGGTGTCGGCTATTCCCAGTACAGTGTCATGACCAAAACCGACATTGACGGATTTGCCCTTTGTATCTTCAGTAAAACCAGGCAGTGCCAGTGCTTTCTCAACAACTGCGCTAAAATCTTTGTCAGCAATGTGCTTGACACCAGGCCAGCCTACTAAACCCGTGGTGAAGATGTGATCCTTATAAGTCTCTTTCGGTTGCTGGATACAGTTGGTCGTCATCAGGATAGGGCCGGGAAAGGCATCAAATTCCGCACCTTGATTTTGCCAGGCTGTGCCATAGTGCCCGTAAAAATGGTCATATTTTTTCAATCCGGGATAGGCATGACAGGGCAGCATCTCACCATGGGTATAGACATTGATGCCTTTTCCTTCACTCTGCTTCAGGATTTCTTCCAAATCCTTCAAATCGTGGCCGGACACCAGGATCGCCTTTCCAGCCTTGACTCCCAAAGGCACAGTAGTTGGTGTGGGGATCCCATAGTTTCCGCTGTTTCCGAGATACAGGAGTTCCATCGCTTTCAGGTTTACTTCGCCGCATTTCAAGACCAGGCCTACCAGGTCATCAACGCTTAAGGAAGCGTCCAGTGTAGCTGCCATCCCTGCATGTACAAATTCAAAAACGGCGTCATCTGTCTGTCCCTGGATGCGAGCATGATCGGTGTATGCAGCCAGGCCCTTAATTCCGTAGATCAGTAACTGTTGCAGTGACAAAATATCCGCATCGGCGTTGGCATCCGCCTGGATACCGACTGCTGTGGCCTGGGCTAACATACCGGCCAGGTCTGTAGCAAATTCGAAGACTGCCGGTCCTTCCTTGAAATCAAAAAATCCACCTGCCGCTTCGACCTTCTTTCTTAACTCATCACGATGATCGTTGCTCTGATTGATCAGTTCAACAAATCTGGCTTCATCAAAATCCACGTTGGTCAAGGTTGAAAATATCGCTTCGCAGGCAAATGTATCCACTTCGGCATCAACTACGCTGACTTTTCGGCCTTCCACTGCGTACTGGGAAAGTCCCTTGACCGCGTAGATGAGTAAATCCTGAAGTGCGGTGGTATCTTCACTTTTTCCACAAACGGCTTTGATGGTACATCCCTGTCCCTTACTGGTCTGTTCACATTGATAACAAAACATCAATTTCTCCTTGGCTCTTATTATTGAATGGTGATCAAGAAAGTTCAATCTTTTTAAGTTGTGCTATGGTTTTAATCAGACCATGGATTGAAACCGATTGGTTTGACTTAAGTCAAATCGACAATTTTGTCTCGAGGTACCATATAAACATATGAAATATTGAATGAAAAAATTTTATCTGTTTAGTATTGAAACATGCTATCCTATGATTTTATGTTGTAGATCAATTAAAAGTTCTTCTGAAATAGAAAATGAATACCATTGCAAATGTCCTCTCAATTTCCCCCTTGTTCAGTGATTTGCCAGAGGATCATCGGCTTCAGATCCAGCAGATTACGATTGAAAAGAACTATCGGAAAGGTGAGACTATCTTTATAGATGGAGATGACAGCAATGGTTTTTATCTCATCATCGATGGACAGGTTAAAATCTTCAAACTATCGTCGGACGGTAAAGAAAAAATCCTGCATATATTCGGTGGGGGAGAGCCAATTGGTGAAGTGGCCATGTTTTCGGGCAGGGGGTTCCCTGCAAATGCTGAGACGCTGGTTAAGAGCCGGCTGGCATTTTTCCCAAGAGAGGCTTTTGTCAGACTGATAACCGAAAAGCCATCGTTGGCGATGAACATGATGGCCGTCCTTTCCAAACGGTTGAAGCAGTTTGCCGCACAGATAGAAGAGTTGTCTCTGAAAGATGTTCCCGGACGATTAGCGGGTTATTTGATCTACCTGGCCGAGGAGCAGGGAAACAATGACAAGGTGACCCTGAATATCACCAAGGGACAGCTGGCCAGTTTGTTGGGGACGATCCCGGAAACACTGTCCAGAATGATGGCCCGCATGTCCATTCAAAAGCTGATTGAAGTTAAGGGACGGGGGATAACCATTCAGAATTATCTGGGTCTGGAAGATCTGGCTGCAACAGGGCGATTTATCGAAGAGTAAACAGAGAGTCAGACTTCGGCTTCATTGTTGCTAATCAAGCAAACTCTCTTCGATCTGGTTAAAATCTGCCAGGTTTTCTGCCAAAAGAATCAACTGGTCCCCTTCTTCAATCTGCATGCTCCTTGGTGGATTCAAAATCTTCTCTTGCTCCTTGATAATACCGATAATCTGGATGTTGGCCGGGTGCCTTAAAATTTCGGTCTGCAAATCAATGACTTTTCTTCCAATCAACCTGGTTGGAAAAATATAGAACTGGCTGCCTTTGAAATTGCTGAGCAGCTGTTGAAAAATGTCATGAATTCCAGGATAAAGAAATTCCTGCACAAGCATGCGGCTGGTGATCCCATCGTTTGATATCAACCCATCAACTTCAGATCTTTGGATCAGTTTAAGATTCTTTCTGCTGGCTACTTCAACAATGGTTTTGATGTGTTTTTGATGCTTCTTTTCAATTAGTTCGATAATCATGCCAATCGCAAAGGATCGCTCATCTGAAGATTGTGAATTGGTTTGATCTGCCAGGATAATCACGCCTTGGCAACCCAGGATATTTGCTTTGAACAGAATATCCTCATCCGTCGGAACCCCTTTCACGAATTGAATTTTCAAATTCTTCAGATTCTCAGGCAATTCCTCCAACTCGTCCGTAATCAGAACGATGGCACAGTCTTTATATTGAGGTGCCGCCTTGAGCTCCTTCACGACTTCAATAATTTTATTTTCGCCAGGAAAAGTGCAGATGATTAAATGATCCTTATCCATGATTTTCACAAGGCCTCTTCTTGTTTTAGACATATTTCGTAAGATGTGTTCCGCTAAAAATCCGATCAGATAACCGATTAAGCCAATCCCCAGGAACATGCACAGATATGAGATGACAAAGCGGCCGACAGGAGTGACTGCAGACACATCACCATACCCAACCGTTGTCATCGTCACAACGGCCCACCAGATCGAATCTGTGAGGGTCAAATCTGGCTGAGCCTGACGTTCAGCCATAAAAAACAGCACCCCGAACATCAGGTTCAAAAAGACGACTAAAAAAACAGTCTTGAGCATCTTTTTTTCCAGCGGACCGTGTTGCTGTATCTGGAGAAAAAATTCTTGAATTCTCTTGAGTGAAAAAAGCATATAAACGATAGATGTGTTGAATTGTTTACTTCTTTTCCGGGTTGCGGCGGTTAAAAGTCAGAATTTCGCTTTTAAAGTCAAGATGGTCAGAAATCATTTGTTCAGTGTCAAACAGTGAATTTATCCTTGTCAAATAGTTACCGGTGAATTAATTATTCCGGTAAACTTGAATAACTGATGCAGGCTGTGATGGGCCAACTGTAACATGAATTCTAAAACTTAACCCCATAAAACAGCACGTTAAAAAAAATCGGACCTGCGGACACCAGATGATGTAGTGACGGTGCCGGCTTCGCATCATACTTGAAAGCCACTTCAGATATTTGGCTATGGGTCGGCTCAAAAACTAACTCACATTCTGTTGGCATAATGTCCTGTGTTTTTAGGACTTTTGCAAATAGATTAGGTGAAGTTATTTTTGAACGATCTCTATGGTTTTAAGAGATATATTTTCTTGATTTGAAACGCGATCTGTGATAGATATACGGCTAATATGAATATGAATAAGAAAATTGAAACCTAAACACAATTCGGGGGTAAGTTGTCTCATGACTAAAATCAAATTCGCTTTTTATGCCGTATTCCTGCCAATACTGCTATTTGGTTGTTCGTCTGGCGGAACGAAGTCGAGATTGGGGGATATTCGGTATGATGAGGTCAAAGATCAGACATACATTATCGATGACTGGTACAGACAGGAAGGCGCTGCGATGTCGAAACTGGGGTTCTGGGGCAGAATTATCAAGGAGGGAGGCAGAGTTAAATTCCAGCCAGTGGATCGGCTGATAAACAGTTTTGAGATTGATCGCTATCCCATGAGGGTCAGTCAAGGAAATCATGAAGAATTCAAAAAACTGGTTGTAAATGTAAAGGGTATTACGCCGACCTATGGTAACGTTGAGAAGATCAAGAGCGAGGAATTTGACCTGATTGTCCTCACACCCAGCGTACTGTTGCTTCTCGAAAACAGGTTGAATGAGCTGTTTCTGAAGGAGAATGAGCAGATCACCAATCGCATAAAGAGTGAAAACTTTCGCTTTGTTTCGAAAGTGGTTATCGTACTTAATCATGCACATGCGGAATTACTGTTTTCTGATATTACGGGTAGTTTTACCTTGAATCAGGAAAACTCAGTGGCGAAAATACAGTTTAATAACAGCTCTGAGAAGATGGAATCGATGAATCTCTATAATGGGCAGGTGATTGCGTACCAGCTGTCCAAGATTTGCTGGAAGGATGGTAATATCGTCGAAACCGTTGAAGATAGAGGTTTGGGCATAGATAATTGTTCTCCTTTTGATATTGAGCATACAAAAACAAAGGAGTAATCAATACCTTTACCAAATCGACAAAATGAACCCTTGCTGCGTGGGTTGTCTCAGCAAGGGTCCAGCGCAACAACACCTGTCTCTTCAGATACCCTCTCCAGTTAGGGATCGTACAAAAATAACTTGGCCTAATCTGTCCGCAAAAGACTGGATATTTTGCAGACAAAATGTCATAGCAACGTGTTTCTTTAACACCAATGAGAAACACTCGAGTAATTTTTGAGACAACCCTTAGCACTTTAAATGGTTGGCAAAACAATTTGCGACTGACACTGTCCTGGTAAAAGCGGTCAAAAAGCAGTTTGACTTAAGTCAAAGCCAAACTGCCTCTCGACCTTTATTAATTAATCATACAATGACGAATAATTGGGAAGACAGACGCTGATGATCAATTTTCAAAAAGAAAAAAATATTGCCAGACTAAACTTTATCAGCCTTTTATTGATCATTGCCCTTCTCTCCCTGGGGATGGGATACCTTTTTATTTATGGATATAACGACGTCTTCAAATCCGAACTGAAAAAAGTAGAAGAGGACTATATATTTTTAAGAAAAGAAAAGATCCGGAATATTATCGACTTCAAGGTGAGTGATATTGAAAGCCATCATAATAAAGTACCTGATATACTGAAGGAGAGGGTTAAGAAACAGGTCTTTGCGGCCCATTCTATATCCTCCATTATGTATCAAACGTACAAAGACAATAAAAAAGAAGAAGAGGTACAGTCGCTGATAGTCAAATCATTAAAGTCTATCAGGCAGGTTAAAGGTGAAGGGCACTATTACCTGTTGTGTGAAAAAAGTGAAAAGAAGATTATCTGCCCCACATCTGGCGTAACAGATGGCATTGTCTTTGATGACTACCCCGATCTGAAAGAAACGGAGGTTTTCCGGAAGATCATGAAACGAACAAAGTCAAGAGGGGAAAGCTACTTTACGTTTAAAGATAATTCGGAAACCGGTGCAGGCGACGGCGGATTTTTTCTGAAACGGTTTGAAGTATATAATTGGTTTATTGGCTGCCTGGGACGATATGAGAAGGTTGAATCAGCCATTAAAAAAGAGGTTTTGGATAGTCTCAGGGATGAATCGATGAGAGTCCCGAATCCAAATGCATTTGAAATATATGAATTGATTGAAGGGGAAAAGGGGAAGCAGAGTCTGAAGGTTTTGCTCCATCATGAAAATCCAGCACTGGAAGGACAAGAGTTGACGGTTTATTTTCAGGACGCTAAAGGAAGTCCCTATATTAAAAAATTGATCGATCAGGTTACGTTGAAAGGCAGCACGTTTATTGAGAACTGGGATATAGACAAAGACAAGCCGTCGCCCAGACTGAAGCTGACCTACTATAGAATGTACCCACCATGGAACTGGATTGTTGCCACGGGTTTTCACATTGAGAATTCGGATATGTTGAATATCCAGCGGCTGATGGACAAACTGGAGGATAACATTCAGGATAAAATAAAATCGGCAACAGTCCTGTTTCTATTCTTTATTCTGGTTGCAGTATTGATATCCGTTGCCTTTTCCAGGGGCATCGGCAAAATTCTGAAGGATTATAAAAAAAAGGTGGAGGACCGAAGCCGGGAGCTGGCTGCAAAAAACACCCAGCTGAATTCAGAAGTCCTGGTACGTAGAAGAGTTGAATCCTCGCTCAGGAATAGTGAAGAGCAGATGCGCAGGTTGGCGTCTGAAGTACAGCTGACCGAAGAGAGAGAAAGAAGACGGATTGCGAGTGATTTGCATGATTCAATTGGGGCCTCGCTGGCGATTTCCAATCTAAAACTGGAACTGCTGTCAGGAAAGATTAATACCTCATTGATTTCGAAAGACCTGAACATGGTGCACGATAATATCAAACAGGTCATTCAACAAACCCGATCTTTGACGTTCCAACTCAGTCCACCGGTTCTTTATCAGATGGGATTGGAAGCAGCGTTGGCCGGACTGGCCGAACAGAACCAGAAGATTCATGGAATTCTGACCGAATTTGACGACGATGAGCTTGAGAAGTATTTGGAAGAAGATGTGCGAATTCATATTTTTAGATCTGTCCGAGAACTACTTGTAAACGTGATTAAGCATGCCGGAGCCAAGCAGATCAAAATCTCAGTTGCCCGTGTTGAGCACCAGATACAGATTACCGTTGCGGACGATGGGGTCGGATTTAAAAGCCATGATCAAGCCATCAGCCCGGAAAAAGGTGGCAAGTTTGGCCTGTTTAGCATTCGAGAAAGACTGCGTCTGTTGGGCGGTTATTTGGAAATTCACTCTGAAGCTGGACGGGGGACCGAAGTTATCATGCGGGCTCCTCTAAAAGCCTCTGAAAATATTGAAGAGAGGTTATCATGAGTATCAGGATTCTAATAGTCGATGATCACCAGATTATGCGGGAAGGCTTGTGTTCTATGATAGAGCAGGAACCCGGGTTTACCGTAGTTGGTGATGCTGCGAACGGTAGAGAAGCTTTGGAGCTGATTGGGGAGCGACATCCTGATGTGGTGATCATGGATATCAATATGCCGGACATGAACGGGACAGAGGCAACCCGCCGTGTGACAGAAAAATATCCGAGTACCCGTATTGTTGCGTTATCAATGCATTCGGATAAATACTTCGTGACTGAAATGCTGAAAGCAGGAGCCGCTGGATACTTATTAAAAGACTGCTCGAAAAATGAAATTGTGGATGCTATCAAAACAGTTGCTGTTAATAAAAGTTATCTCTGCCCTGAAATCACGGGGATTGTGATTGATGACTATGTCCGGCAGACCAACATTGGTACCCAGACAGAAGTTGCCCGGCTCACAAAAAAAGAGCGGGAAGTGCTGCAGTTGATTGCTGAGGGCTATACATCAAAAGAGGTTGCCTCGCACCTGAATATTGCCACAAAGACGGTTGAGACACATCGTCTCAACATCATGTCTAAACTGAAAATTCGTAGTATTGCAGAACTTACCAAATTCGCTATCAGACACGGCATTACTTGTCTTGATACCTGACGGTGTCAGGCCGTCTATTGAAACTACTTTTTGGTTGGCTTTTTGCAAAATAACCAACCAGGCTTCATCAATAAACGGGCTGCTCAAGGTGTAAGAAGTTGTTATTTCAATAATATTTAGAGATATTGATGAAAAAAAATGGCTGAGCAACACCCGAAGTAATTCGGTTTTGCGCAGTTATATTTGAAAAATGAGATCATTAGATTAAGGAGAAAGGATGGGAACAATAGTTGATTTAATCGGTAAGACGGATGAACAGGCGGTCACCGAGTTAACAGCTGCTTTTAAAAACCTGGGTGGTAAAGATCAGCTTCATGTCAAAGGCAGTGGGGATTATCGAGCCGTTATCAGCGGTTTCCAGAATTCTCACTGGGGTCAATTCGATTGGCTTCCAATTCGTGTCGAAACAGGCGCCTGGAGTGGCTATCTGGCAGCCAAAAGCAGTAGCTTTGCCTCGATTGTGCAGATCATGGAATCCCAGCACAAACATTGCGATACTATGTATGTTGAGGCTGAGAATACGCTGAATGGGGGTAATGAAACAGAAGGAAAAGTGTTGATGGAGGCCTTTATCTGGAATATGGAGGTCCATTTTGGCAGGGAGGAGCAGATCCTTTTTCCGGCTTTTGAGGAAAAAACAGGGATGACAGGGGGTGGTCCCACGCACGTGATGCGGGCAGAACATGAACAGATTAGAGGTGTACTGAAAGAGATGAAAGAATCTCTGAAAGAGGGTGACTACCAGCGGATATTTGACCAGGCCGAAACCATGTTGATTTTAATTCAACAGCATAATTCCAAAGAAGAGCAGATTCTGTATCCCATGCTGGATCAACATCTGGGTGAAGATCTTGAGCAGATCGCCAAGGAAGTGCAGCTGTTTGTTTTATAAACGTTTGCCCTTCAGCCTCTTCGTCTGAACAAAAAATAAATGTTAACCCTTTCTTGATTGGGACAGAATGGTCGATCTACTTTTTAAAACAGACAAAAAACTGAATATTGTTGACTGCCGGGAACTGATGCACCCGGAACCAATGGTGCGCATACTGGAGGAGGTTGCATTACTGGAGGAGGATAGGCCCATTTTGATGATTCATCGCCATGAACCTTTCCCGCTTTATCAGAAGCTGGAAGAAAGAAATTGCAATCATGAAACGAAGATGTCTGAAGATGGTACGGTTCAAGTACTGATTTGGAAAAATTTATGAAAACAAGCAACCTCAGCCTGGATCAAGCCCCTCCTGAAGACATCCCCTTTCGTTATATGATCACCGGTCCCAGTTTTGGTATCCTGACGGGTCTTCTGCTGGCGGGATTTGGTGACAACATGTTTATTACGTCCTGGAGCCTGGATACGGTTGCCTTGACTCATACCATCACCCTGGGGTGGCTGACCATGATCATGATGGGCGCTTTTTATCAGATGGTACCGGTACTGGTTGGCGGTCAGGTTCCCTGGATAGGCATGTCCAGGCATATATATCATTTACTGGTGGTGGGAATCCTGGTCTTTGTGACCGGGTTATTGACATGGGTTGTGCCGTTGCTGGCGATTGCCGTCATATTGCTGCTAATCGGATTCACCGGGTTTAGCGTACAGTTACTGGCGGCTCTTTTCAAAGTCAAGGCCAACAAACCCGTTGTTTTTGCCATGCGAATTTCGGTGATTTGTTTGATTGTGACGGTGATTCTGGGTGTTTTAATGGTGGGCCTGCTATATGACTGGTGGTATTTTCCCATTGATCGGGCCAGTTTGAAGTATATGCATATGACTACCGGATTGCTGGGTTGGATCAGCCTCTTGATCTTTGGTGTGTCGTTTCATGTGATACCGATGTTTTATTTGACAAAAGCCTTCAATGAAAAGATTTCCATTTTGATCATCTCCCTGGTGACTGTATCGATAGTCACACTGAGCTGCGCATTTTTGATGAAATTGGATCGGTTTTGGCTGATAAGTGCAGGGGCTCCAGCCACACTTGCTATGCTGATATTTACCTGGACGACTGCCAAGCTGCTTTGGCAAAGACAACGGAAAATGGTGGATACGACCCTTCGATTTTGGAAATTGGGGCTTTTTTGCCTGATCCCGGCTGTTCTCATGCTTTCGTTCGATCTGTTTCACTATGACGAAACCTTTGCCTACCTTTTCGGGATTCTGTTTTTGTTGGGATTTGCTATGGCCATCTCAAATGGAATGCTTTATAAAATTGTGCCATTCCTGGTCTGGTTACATCGGTTCAGTTCTCTGGTAGGCAAGATCAAAACCCCTTCAATGAAGGATATTGTTGGAGATAAACCCGCGCGAATACAATTCTCCCTTTTTTGCCTGACCCTGTTGATCACAATCCCAAGCGTGATCTTCCAGGTCGATCTTTCGCTTCGCCTCAGTGGCCTCCTGTGGGCGGGGACTTCCTTTATGCTGCTGTTTCAATTGATCAAGGGCGTTCGCCTGCAACCTCCTGAAGTACCTGAAACGGTTTCCCAAGACGACTTTGCGGCTATGTTCAAGGATTTAAAACCACCGGCTGAAAAATAAACCCGGAACATGTCTGGTGTTAACGAACGCTTTTTGAGTTGGATCCAAAACAATATTTGACGCCTGCCGTATCAATAAATACAATGTACATATGGATACTATTGATTTTGCGTGGGACAAAAAAAAAGAAAATACCAACCTAAAGAAGCATGGAATTTCAGTCGATGAGGCTAAAACAGTTTTTTATGATGAGTACGCTGTTCAATACTTTGATCCAGACCATTGTAAATCTGAAGACCGCTTTCTTCTTTTGGGCATGAGTTTCAAATTACGATCTATCGTTGTTTGTCATTGCTATTGGAAAAAGGAAACAGCAATTAGAATAATTTCCGCTAGAAAGGCAAAAAAAAGAGGAAGAAAAAGAATATTGGAGAAAAAGAAAATGAGAGACAATTATGACTTTTCGAAAATGAAAGGTCGAAAAAACCCATACATCAAATTTTAAAACAACCTGTTACAATTCGTCTTGACCGGGATTCAGTGGCGTATTTTAAATCCTTGACTGAAGAAACAGGCATCCCATATCAAACCTTGATAAACCTCTATATACGTGATTGTGCCGTCAACAAACGCAGGCTTCAAATGCAATGGGCAAATCAGTAGCCTAACGGGTATTTGCAGTCGATTGCACTTGTCGTTTTTTAGTTTGTCGTCACTCGATGCTCGCCAAGCCCCCTGGCGAGATTCGTCTTCCCACACTGCCTGGGTCCAAGTAGAGCTGTAACTGGAGATCGCTTAATCGCGGCTTTTAATTTTTGAACGATCCTTATGCTTAAAAAGTGACAAATAAGCTTTGAAATTTTCAGCCTATTTTGATAAAATTTCAGATTACAAATAAGATTGGCCTGAGGATTAGGTTTTCTGAATCGAAATTCACCACATTGATGATATTTCTGCCACTGTAAGAAGGTCTCCATGAGGTTGCTGGATGATTTAATAAAGGAATAATGATGGCTCGAATCTTAGTTATTGAAGATGATGATAATTTTAGAAAAATGTTGAATGTGATGTTAACCCAGGCAAAGTATGATGTTGTTGAAGCCCCTAATGGTAGAGTTGGATTAAAAATCTACCGTAAAGAACAAATAGATTTGGTGATTACAGACGTTTTCATGCCCGATAAAGAGGGTATAGAAACGACCTTTGATCTAAAAGACGAAAATCCAAACGTAAAAATAATTGCAATTTCAGGAGGCGGTATTCGAGATAAACTCGATCTATTAGCTCAAATGAGAGATTTTGGGGTTCAAAAAACTTTTAAGAAGCCTTTTGTTATTGGCGAGTTTTTAGCTGCAGTCAAGGAACTAGTAGAAGCGGACTAAAAGAACAAATTTTATACAAAAGCCTGTTTTATGCCCTGAATATCTATTCGCGAAAATAAGCATGGGAGAATCCTGCTATCCTAGCGTTGGATCTTATCTATTTTTTCCTCGAGGGAAGATAGGTCGTGAGTTTCTGATGCTGTGAGTTTGGTGCCACACTTGTTGCAGTAAGTACTTTCGGATGGATTGACCTTACCGCATTCAGGGCATGCCAATTCCAGTTTACTTCCACACTTATTGCAAAATAATGCTTCTGCCAGATTATCATGATTGCAATTAGTGCATTTCATTTTGACTTACCTGCTTTAATTTTCTCAGACATCGCAATAAATCCGGAAATATTAGCAAACATGATACCTGTTTGCAGCAGTTCGACTTTTTTTTATGATGGATTCTATCGAGCTATCTTTTTGAATTCATGCTACAACCCGCTTATCACACTCAACGGCAGTTGTCGAGAAATACAGAGAGTTTTTTTGAAGAAATTAGTGAAGAGACTGTTCAATGGGATGATTTACAATCTTCTCAGGGATATCAAACTCTTCTGTACAGGCTTAGAACGGGTACGCTTTTTGAATTCCTTTAATATCAAACCTAATAGAGCACCATTGATTATAAGGAGTTTAAATGGAAAGACAACAGCTTGATGACCTTACAATTAGGTATACCGGATTTCCCTCATTTGATGATCTAATGAGCACAAATATCATCCCAACGATAGCGCCGAAAATGTGGGAAAACAAAAAAGATGCAAAACGATTGGCCAATGCTTTCGATAGAGCGAAAAGGAAACAAGGATCGTCAATAAGAGCGTTCCGGGAAAAGGATATGATAAAATTTCTGAAGGAACAAAATCGGGTTAGGATTAACTGATTGAATTGTCCTGGTTAGTGCATATCTCTCCGAAACACACAGAAATCTCATGCTCAACTTTAGTATTGGGATTCCTGCCCATTCCTGCCGTCTTAGGTCTTATCCTGAATTCGACAAATCCAAAAATCATCACCCCTTCAACGGAAGAGAGTATTTTTGACTATTTTTAATAGACCCTCTTTTTTTCTCTTTTTTCGTCCCTTCTTTTTTTGATTCAGCCCATTTTGAAGAGTAAATTCAGAACCAGGCTGAAATGTTTGATCGAAGACTGCTTGGGCAAGGTTTTTGGATTACATGAAGGATTGAACAAGGAATTTTTTTATTTCTTCCGATTCCTGCATGGGTTTTCCGTCGACAAACAGTGTTGGTACCTGCTTGTCACCGCTTTCGATAACCAGATCTTTTTCGAACTCGATGTTTTCATTGATATTCTTAAGCTGGACTTTATCCTGAATCTTCAAGTTCTGGATCGTATTCAAAACACTGGCACAAAATCCACAACCATTTTTGTAAAACAATTCCAGTTTCATCAATTTCCCGCATTTACTTTTTTGACTTCAGCTAGCAGGTCTTCAGCTTTTCGAAGACCGCCGACACCTACCGATTGGACATACTGCACGATGCCTTGTTTATTAATGATGACAGTTGCCCGGTCTGTTATACCTAAATCAGAAAGATACAAGCCATATTTCTCGGCTACCGCACCTTTTGGATGAAAGTCTGCCAATAACGGGTAGGATATACCCCCGATTGAGGTTGCCCAATTTTCATGACAATACTTACTGTCAACGCTTACACTCAGAACCTGAGTATCTTCTGCCTTGAAGGCATCGATGTTTTTTTCGATGTCAGGCATTTCTTTGCTTCAGGTAGGTGTAAAATCGAGGGGATAAAATACAAGCATGACGTTTTTCTGACCCTTGAATTGTGATAGCTTGAAAGTCCCCAAATGACTATCCAGCTCAAAATCCGGCGCCACCTCTCCAACATTGATCATAAATTTCTCCTTATCAAAAAAGGTTTAGTTTGATTCAGCAATGTCCGGTTAGGTTTTTGCAAAAAGTTGAATGATGAATCCTGGATCGAACTTATGAGAATTTTTTAGATGTTTTTAGTTTAGCGTAGCGAAAATGAGCCTTGTTTGAGCGAGGCAGGCGAGTTTGGCGGTTTTTCGCGAAGCAAACTTAGAACATCTTAAAATTCTTATGTAAGAGACAGGTTTTATCGTTCAACTTTTGTTCTGCAAAAACCTAACCGGACATTGCTGAGTTTGATTAAATTTATTGAGTTCAATATTATCTGAGAATGGTAGAACTAACAATATGTTTTACTGAATAGTTTGAATGTAAGAAAACAGATGATTATGTAAATTAGACTGTTAGAGTTGGTTTTGACGCGAGAACAACGGTTGCTGATAAATCCGATAAAAAAGTTGTTCCCCATCCAAAAAGGACTCGTGACACAGCCGAGAAACGAATTTTGTCATTTAATGTTAAACGTTTTCATTATCAACGACTCAAATAAGGAAGCGGGAATTAACCGTTTGACGAAAACTGCAAATGTTTGCATAAACATGCCTACTGTGTACCTTAATTTTGGTTGAGGATTTTTGATAATTCTTTCGATCAGCAAAACCAGTTTTTCAGGTGAAGGTCCATTTCGTTCACCTGATTCCATCACAGCCAGGGCGTGTTTAAAGTTTTCTGAGTAGACCGGGTTTTTCAAAACCTTTTCGGCTGTGATCCTGTTATCTGTAAAGCCTGTGTTAAAATCCCCGGGTTCGACCAATACAGCTTGAATACCAAATTGTTTGATCTCCATCCTTAAAGATTCTATCAAACCTTCCAAAGCAAATTTAGATGCACTGTAGGCTCCCTGGAATGGGACCGACATCAGCCCGGCTATGGAGCCGATGGTGATGAGATGTCCAAAACCCTGTTTTCTCATTTGAGGGAGTACGGACTGGCAGATTCGAATGACGCCAAAAAAGTTTGTTTCAAATTGCTGTTTGAATTCTTCAATTGAACAGTCTTCAATGGCCCCCACAATACCGAATCCGGCGTTATTAATGACCACATCAATATTCTTTTCCTGCTGTAGAATAAATTCAATACATTGATTCACGGATCCCTGATCACATACATCCATCGGTATCATTTTGAATCCCGGGGATGCGCTGTGTTCAGTAGTTTCAAAATCCGCCTTGCGGCTGGTACCGTAAACTCGGTAATCTCTTTTACTTAAATAGTCGGCACATGCCTTTCCGAAACCGGAAGAAGCTCCGGTGATCAAAATCACACAATCTTTGGGTGGCTTTTTCATAGCACTGTTTTTTTGTTAGATATCCAGATATTTTTTGGCAGGAATTTGATACTTGTGGCACCAATCGCAAAACGTCCAAGATTAGCAAGTATCATGGCCAAAAGACTGAATGCCAGTAAAGCTGATTCATGGTTAACCTGGCTGCTGGTATTTTCAATGATTGGGGCAATCAGCCAGATCATGGCAGCCTGACCTGTTCCCATGCCCATGACAGAAATAGGAATCGATTCAATCAGCCTCACAATTGGAAACAGAGCAATTAAATATAGAAAGGAGACGTTTAGACCGAAAACGGCCAGCGCACCGTAAACTAAAACGATATCACAGATAAAAAAGCTTAAAATTTTCAACATCATGAACTTAAGGTACGTTAACGGTGCCGCATTTCTAAATGTAAACAATATTTCATTTTTTTTAAGGCGTTTAAATCCTTTGGAACGAGGTAAGAGCAAATTAAAAAAACAAATCGTGAAGACAAAAAAAAGCCATGATATAACTATCATTCGTACAAAATTGCCTTGTTCGGATATCTCGAAAAAACTCACCAGGTTGACGCCCGGCAGCCAGAAAGCCCCTACAAGGCAATAAAACAGAATCATGTAGTAATCCAGATAGAAACTGAAGATCACCACCGAACTCGCTCGAGAAATCGAGATTTTTTTCCAACGATTCATCAGAAAAGCCAAACTTCCCATACCGGCGAAGTAGTTCATTATCCAGACAAGAATTGCCGATCCTCGAACTGGCAACAGCTCATGATACGTCACCTGGGTGCCAAAATCCTGAAACAGGAGAGTAAAAACGAAGGTGTCCCACAGAAAATAGATGGCAACAGCCATGATAATGATCGGCGTGAATTTCCAAAGATTGACATAGGTGATAGCCTGGAGGACTTCATTAATCGGAATACGCTTAAACAGGAATATGAAAATTCCAATGGTGACAATCCAGGGCAGGCCTTTTTGAAGTATACCGGTCAACTTGATTTTGCTACTCGATTTGTCCATCAATCTCCATATGAAACTTCAAATCTTCTCTCGCAGTTCAGGGCATAAATCAGATCTATTTTTATTTAAAAAGCTTTTTACTCGATGGATCAAACCCAAATCCAGGATCATTTACACATTAATGAATAGACCCTGGCTTTTTGGAATTTTTCAACACTTAGGGATCGTTCAAAAATAACTTCACATAATCTATTTGCAAAAGTCCTAAAAACACTGGACATTTTTCAAACAGAATGTGACAGCAACGTGTTTCTTTTTCAGGCAACGTGTTTCTTTAACGCCAATGAGAAACACTTGATTAATGAGAAATACTCGATTAATGAGAAACACTCAACTAATTTTTTAGCCGATCCCTAAGTGTTTTTTTTTAAAAAATTAGGGTATTTCACTGATTGTGAAATTTGTGTTGAACTGCGATAACGTATCAAGATGGAACTTTCTCTATAAACCAGCCCTGATTCAAATTCACTCTCTGAAATGACTGGACATCAGTTCTTAATGGTAACACTGGCATCGAACGTAAGGGATCGTTCAAAAATAACTCTACATAATCTGTTTTCAAAAGTCCTAAAAACACTGGACATTTTGCAAACAGAATGTGACCGCAACGTGTTTCTTTTTCAGGCGACGTGTTTCTTTAACGCCAATGAGAAACACTTGACTAATGGGAAACACTTGACTAATTTTTGAGCCAACCCTAAGTCCTTTATTACAATAATAGTCATACCAGATTATCATGATTCAATCCGATATTTGACATCAGCAAACGCCTATGAAAGACATGAGATCAAAATTGAAAATGCTATTGCTGGCAGTATTCTGGGTTATGTTCGGATTCCTTTCAACCGGCGTGGCAGATGAATTTACCCAACCAATTGCATTCAGCCATAAAACTCACGCCGGTACCAATGAAATTCCCTGTGAGTTTTGTCATACCTATGCCAGACGGTCGATAAATTCCGGGGCACCTTCGGTTGAAAGTTGTATTGGATGTCATTCGGTTGTCGAGGGTGCCAAAGACGATCAGAAGGAAGAGATCAAAAAAGCGATTCAATATTGGGAAAAACGACAACCAATTCCGTGGAAAAAAATACACGATGTCCCGGACTTTGTTCACTTTTCTCATAAACGACACATAAAAGTTGGGTTTGACTGTACCGAGTGTCATGGCGATATCGCTCAAATTGATGTGATTTCAATGAAGATCATGTTTGCCGATTTGAGCATGGGGTGGTGTATGCAGTGCCACACCAAAAACCACCCTGTTGTAAAAGGACAAGTATCCGGACCGATAAGGCAGACCAGGGGCGGCGCAATTGTCCCTGGGAGTGTCAATCAAACACCAGATGGGTCACTGTTGGGATCCAAAGACTGCTATGTCTGTCACAAATAGCCAAAGGAAGGGATGAAGAATAATATCAACCGCCGCAACTTCTTTAAATTATCAGCCATTGGCAGTGCGACTGTCGCTGCTACCGGCTGCAGCCCTGATCCCGTAGAAGAATTAATCCCGCTGCTGGTTCCTCCCTACGAATATGTTCCCGGCGAATCCATTCATTATGCGACCACTTGTCAGGAGTGCACTGCGGCCTGCGGTCTGGTCATCAGGACCCGCGAAGGGAGGGCGATCAAGGCTGAAGGGAATCCTGAAAATCCGTTAAATCGAGGACGGCTTTGTGCACAGGGACAGGCGATCCTGCAGGGCTTATACAGTCCGTCACGAGCGAAAGCCCCTACGTCTGGAAAAGATGCCGCCAGGCGGGCTGTCATTTGGGCAGATGGTCAGAAAATCCTTGTTGATAAGCTTGTTGCGGCCAGGGACAAAGGCGGAAAAAATATTCTGTATATCGGACTGCCAAGAAGTGGCACTTTCCAAACCTTGTTGCAGCAATGGCTGCAGTTGTTTGGAGACGGAACAGCCATACAATATGATTTAAATCCGGTGAACAGCTTGAAAACAGCCAACCAGCTCAGTTTCGGTCGCAAAGAGATCCCTCATTTTGCCATGGATCAGGCGGAGGTACTGCTCAGTTTCGGTGCCGATTTCATGGAAAGCTGGTTAAACCCGATGCAGCTGACGCGGAGTTACACTCAGATGCATTCCGGGATGAAGAAATCCAAAGGGAAATTCATTTATGTTTCTCCTTACATGTCATTGACCGGCTCCAATGCGGATGAATGGGTATCTTGTCCCTCCGGACAGGAATATGTCATTGCACTTGCTCTCAGTCGCATGCTTCTGGCTGAAGCGGCTCATCTGAATCCACAGGAAAAAACCCAACTCCAGATATATCTGGAAGGGTTCTCGATTGAAAAAACGGCTGAGATGACTGGCATTTCAGCCGTTCAACTGCAAGCTCTGGCGGAAGCCTTCAAGCGCGCGGGAAAAAGTCTGGCGATCGCAGGGGGCAACAGCAGTGCAGGTAAGGATGCAACCCGGTTGCAGATAGCGGTCAATATCCTCAACTATGTGGCCGGTAACATCGGGAAAACAGTCTTGTTTGGTGCGGACTATCAACTGGGCGGGGACAGTCTGGAGCAGATCGAATCTGCCGTTAAGGCAATGAATGAGGGTCGATACGAAGTTGTCATCATCGAAAATGTCAACCCGATTTTTACGCTTCCGGCTGAATCAGGGTTTAATCAGGCCCTGAGTAAAGTCCCCTGGGTTGTCTCCTTTTCGACTGAGAATGATGAAACTTCAGCTTTAGCCGATCAGCATCTGCCGGTGTCTCATTTTCTGGAGAGCTGGGGTGATGCTGCTCCCAGAAGTGGATTGGTATCTCTGCAACAGCCAACAATGTCAGTCGTTCCCGCTTTTGATACGCTTGAGATTGGCGATCTGCTGCTGCAAACTGCCCGGCTGACTGGTGAAACCCCTTTTGCCGCAGTTTCTTATCAGCAATACCTGCAGGAATCCTGGAGATCCAAGCATTCTCAAAGCGCCAGTCAACTGGATTTTAAACAGTTTTGGAAACAGTCATTACAGCGTGGCGGCGTATACGGAGATTTTCAACCGGCCCAGGTAACTCTCCAGGGTGGGGTCTATTCAGTAAAGCCTGAAATAAGCAAACATGCAGACAACAGCCTCACCCTCCTGGCTGTTAATTCGAGTCTTCATAATGCTAATTCCAGAGGTGGTAATAAAACCTGGCTGCTGGAAATACCCCACCCCATCACCCAGGTTGTCTGGGACTCCTGGATCGAGATTCATCCTGAAACTGCCATCAAACTCGGAATTCGCCATGGAGAGCTGGTCAAGGTCAGTACCCAGAACGATAGTGTGGAACTGGCAGCCTGGCTTTTTTACGGTTTAGATCGGGATACAGTTGCCATCCCGGCCGGTCTCGGCAGAAAGGTGGCGTTTCCCGGATATCGAAGCAGTCGTGGTAGAGCAAAGTTCTTGCCGGTCCTGGAAAGCGCGGCTGATTTGAAAATTCAGTATAAAACAGTCGGCTATAATGTAATGAACCTGCTCTCCTGGGCGAGGGACCAGCAATCCGGGGACTTTGCCTTTGCAGGTGAAAAAGTCACGCTGCAGCGAACCGGCAGAAAATCGGATCTGGTCACGCTGGACGGACAGTATCGGCAGGATATCAAAAGCCGGAAAACGGAGGATAAAAGCGGATTTGGTGACCGCAGCCAGAAAGAGCGGGGATTCGTCCAGATCGTATCTACAGATGGGGCTCCTTCCCCATTTGAAGCTGAGCATCATCAATTGAGAAAAAGGCATTATACACTCAATCGGAAAGATAAATCCAGTTTCTACGATCCGCTGGACGAAAACGTTCGTCAGCATGTCCAAATGGCCGGCAAGGAGACACCTGGATATCATGATCCGTATAAATGGGAGATGATTATCGATCTGGATCGCTGCACCGGATGTTCAGCCTGTGTGGTTGCCTGCTACGCGGAAAACAATATTCCTCTGGTGGGAAAGAACGGTATTGCGGTGGGTAGAGAGATGTCGTGGCTTCGGATCGAGCGGTATATTGAGTATAATTCCCAGACTCAGAAACCGGAGATCTATTACACCCCTGAGATGTGCCAACAGTGTGATAACGCAGGTTGTGAACCTGTCTGTCCGGTTTATGCCACCTATCAGACACCGGATGGGCTGAACGCTATGATTTATAACCGCTGTGTCGGTACGCGTTACTGTTCCAACAACTGCGCCTATAAACAGCGACGTTTCAACTACCGAACCTATCAGTTTCCAAGCCCTCTGCACATGCAGCTGAATCCGGCTGTTTCTGTGCGGGATAAAGGGGTGATGGAAAAATGCACTTTTTGCCAGCATCGAATTCGAGAGATGAAGGATATTGCCAAAGACCAGGGTAGGAACATCTACGATGGCGAAATCCAGACCGCTTGTCAGCAGTCGTGTCCTGCTGATGCCATCACTTTTGGAAACATTAAGGATAAGAACAGCCGGGTCAGGCAGCATAAATCCACCACGAAGCGTGGGTATACCCAATTGCCTGAAATTAATTTTCAGCCGGCGATCACCTATTTGAAGAAAGTAAATCACAATAATCGCAAAGCATAGGAGGTTCCTTGAGTCAAATCTCGTATGGCACCATTAACGACAGGGTGGTTCAATCCATGGAGCCTCCAGGAAGGCCATGGCTGGTGAGTATGGTGTTGGTGCTGAGTGCGCTGTCCATGGGTGTTTTTGCCTGGAGCTATCAACTCAGGCAGGGTTTGGAGTATAGCGGAATCAGCCATCCGATTGCCTGGGGCGTCTATATCACCAATTTTGTTTTCTGGATCGGAATCGGCCATGCGGGGACGCTGATCTCAGCGGTGCTCTATCTGGTACGCGCTCCCTTTCGGAACTCGATCTATCGGGCCTCTGAAGCCATGACGGTCTTTGCGGTGATGACGGCTGGACTGTTTCCGGTGATTCATCTGGGTCGCGCCTGGTTTGCCTATTGGTTGCTTCCGTATCCCAACCAGCGTGAGCTGTGGGTGAATTTTAAGTCTCCTCTGTTGTGGGATGTTTTTGCTATCTCGACTTACATGTCGGTCTCCATCGCCTTTTTCATTCTGGGGTTGATTCCGGACCTGGCCGCCATCAGGGATGAATCCAAAGGTCCGAAACGGTTTTTTTACAAGATGGCCTCCCTGGGATTTCGTGGAACCAACCATCAATGGTTGCACTACATGAGAGGATATCTACTCTTTGCCGCCATCGCCACACCGCTGGTGTTTTCTGTCCATTCGATCGTGTCATGGGATTTTGCCATGGCCAGTGTTCCAGGTTGGCATTCAACCATTTTTGCCCCTTATTTTGTTGCAGGCGCTATCTTCTCGGGTTGCGCCATGGTCCTGACCATCATGATTCCCTTAAGAAAAGCCTTTCCGGGGTTTTCGGAGATCATACAGGTGAAGCACCTGGAGAGCATGGGTAAAATGATTGTTTTTACCAGCTTGATCGTGACCTATTCATACGCCGTTGAGTTTTTTATCGCCTATTACAGCGGGGCAAGATATGAGAGAGCACTGTTCTGGTTTAGACCTTTTGGGGAGATGAGGGTATTTTTCTGGTTGATGATCTTTTGTAATTGCCTCGTCCCGCTGCCTTTATTCATTAAAAAATTCAGAACCAGTATCCCGGCGCTATTCATCATTTCGATACTGGTCAATGTCGGTATGTGGCTGGAACGGTTTAACATCGTCGGGACTTCCCTGGCACATGAGTACGATCCCTTTGCCTGGGGCAGCTATCAATTTGAATGGGTTGAAATCTGGATAACGATTGGCAGTTTTGGTTGGTTTTTCATGTGGTTTTTTATTTTTGTGAAGATCATGCCCTCGATTGCTGTGGCTGAAATGAAAGAAACGCTGCCACCTCCTTTCAGGAATAAGAGATGAAACAGAAATTTTGCGGAGTCTGGGCAACTTACGAATTTTTAGACGATACCTGCGAGACCATCAAAGAGCTGAGGAATTCAGGTTTCAATAAAATCACGACCCATGCTCCCTGCCCGAGGCATGAAATTGATCATGCCCTGGGCGATCCCCAAAGCAGGGTTCCTTTTTTTACACTGGCCGGGGCATTTGTTGGTTTCGGACTGGCGATTCTGATTATCTATAAAATGACGTTAAGTTGGATCCTGCCGGTATCCGGAAAACCGGTCATTTCAATCCCGATTATGGGGCCGATTGCCTTCGAACTCTCTGTGCTGCTCTCCATATTTTTTACTGCCGGGGCTATTGTGCTGCTGATTTTAAAAGATACGTTGCGCCACCCGGGACCCATCAGTAAAAAATATAAGGATTACAACCGGTTTATGAGAGACCGGTTTGGGGTTGTGGTTGCTTGTGAAGAAAATCAATTGTCAGCCATTGAAAGCATCATGAAAAAATATCAGGCGGAGGAGGTCAATAGTGAAACGTAAATTCCTGTTTCTCCTGGGTCTGTTTCTTTTGATGGTGACTTTAAACCTGACGGCCAGATCGACCCTGTTCACCCTGATTACTGACATGTTCAACCAGGTCAGTCTTAAACCTCAGGAGCGTGGGAGCATGGGCACTTTCCCGATAGGAACCGTTTCGGTCGATGGCAGGGTCAATGAAGATCCGGCGGATCGATTCAGCTGGATGGAACAGGAGATTATCGAGGAGACAGCAACCAAAAATCCAAATGCTCCTGTCCCGGAGTCACTGGCCAACGGAAAATTGAAGTTTGATACCTATTGCCTGGTTTGCCACGGCGATACCGATGCCATCAATAAGGCCGGTTTTGCAGCGACCAAGATCAACGATCTGGGAATGATTGCCCCGGCTGTAATTTCGCTGACGCCATTTTTTACCGATGGGTATATCTTTCATAAGGCGAAATATGGGGGGGCGGTCATGCCTGCCCTGGGGTATGCCACCACAGCAACTGATCGGTGGGATATTGTCAACTATATTCGCACTTTGGAGAAGACGCCATGAGTAGATACGATGAAATGAAGGCTCTGCTTGAAGCGGTCCAATTCAACCTGAATCCGAAATCCAGGGGGAGCTTAAGAATATTGACTGCGCTGGGGGTCGTCGCTTTCGTTGTGGGATTGATTGGCGGATATCACCAGCAGGTCTGGCAGGCGCTGCTGGTGAACACGATGTTCTTTGGTGGGATTGCGCTCGGTGGTGTCATATTCTCTGTTATCTTTACGATTACCAGTGCACAGTGGGGCAGACCGATAAAAAGGCTGGCTGAGGCGATGGCCAGTTTCATTCCGGTCAGTGTAATGCTTTTGATGCTGCTGTTTTTTGGGATGGACTATTTCTTTGAATGGGTAGATCCCCAGCGAGTGATACACGCGAAAGCAGGGTGGTTGAATGCCCCGTTTTTCATCATTCGCAATCTCTTCATGATGGGCCTGACTGTTATTATCATCTGGATTTATCTCAAAGCGGTGCTCCGGCCGGATGTTGGTATGGCTAAGAAACTGACCGATTATAGTAACGCTTTTGCAGACAGACTCGTAAAAAACTATACATCTCAAAAAACAGAAGAAGCCAGATCTGCCCAGACGGCGAAAAGACTGGCCCCTGTTCTGGGACTGGCGTTTGCTGCCCTGTGCACCCTGCAGGCCTTCGATTGGATGATGTCGATCGATCAGGAGTGGTTCAGCACGATGTTTGGTGTGCAGTACGCCATATCCAATCTGATCGGTGCCGCCGCTGCTTTGATGATTATTTCGGGAATTGTGCGGGAAAAATTTGGACTTGAGGCGTATATCACCATCGATCGCTACCACGATCTATCCAAACTCACATTCGCCGCTTGTGCCATGTGGACCTATATGGTTTTTTCCCAGGTGCTCGTGATCTGGTACAGTAACCTGCCCGAAGAGACCCCGTATCTGATCTTGCGCATGCAGTCAGTGGAGTGGGGCTGGATGTTCTGGCTGATCCTGGTTGTTTTGTTCATTGTGCCCTTTTTTGGTCTGATGAGTCGAACCGCCTGTAACTCTATCTGGTTTTCCAGATGGGTGGCTGTGGAGATCCTGGTGGGACTCTGGCTGGAAAAATATTTTCTGATCCTGCCCTCCATCCAGGAAAACAATATTGATAAAGGAATCCTTGCAGCAGGGAGAGGGCTCCCGGGTTTGAGCCTGAATATATTCGATCTCGCTATCACCCTGGGATTTCTGGGAACCTTTCTGCTCTGCTACATCTGGTTTCTGCAAAGGGTTCCCATGGTACCGATTTCAGATCAATTGTTTTTCAAAAAATCACTAGACCACTAGGAGCGTTTAAAATGCTTGATTTTATTTTCCCCGTTCTGGCCTGGTTTGTTTGTATTGCTTTACTATCAGTGCCAGGATTGTGGGGCGGACTATTTACACTGACGTTGCTGGGACATCTGACCCAGTTTTTATTTAAGAAGAAATCGATTGCGGTTGATCGGAATTAAGGGTCGGCTCAAAAATTACTTGGCATTCTGTCGGCAAAATGTCCAGTCTTTTGGGGGCTTTTGCGGACAGATTATGTAAAGTTATTTTTGTACGATCCCTAAAACCTTTTTTTCATTCCGCTGGAGTGATGAGCCAGTTTGGGATGATTTTTCGCCGGGTGTCACGGTGTGGCAAAAGTGAAGCCCCGGGTAATAAGATTTTGTTAAACCTTAAAAGGGAGGATCAAATGTTTAACAAATTGAAAAGTACGGTTCAACTTGTTCTTTTCAGCATGGTTTTTGTGGGACTCGCTTCTGTCGGGTTCGCACAATCTCTGCAGGAAGTGATGAAGGAGAGAGGCTTATCTCAACAGGATTTACTGGCTGCAGCGAAGACCTTTCATCCGTCAGGAAAAAAAGATGATTACGTCGTCTTTTCATCCGGCGGACAATCCGGGCAGGTGATTGTTTACGGCGTGCCTTCCATGCGGATTATGAAATATATCGCCGTTTTCACACCAGAGCCCTGGCAGGGGTATGGATATGCTGATGTAGAGAGCACCCGGATCCTGGAAGAAGGATATATACGGGGCAAAAAAATCACCTGGGGGGATACCCATCATCCTGCCATTTCAGAGACAAATGGCGAATATGATGGGCAGTATCTGTTTATCAACGATAAAGCCAACCCGCGGATTGCTGTTATCGATCTGAAAACTTTCTCCACCACTCAGATTGTGGTGAATCCGATTATGAAGAGTGAACACGGTGGTGCTTTCGTGACGCCGAATACAGAATATATCCTGGAAGCGTCTCAATACGCGGCACCTTACGAGAATAAGTACGTCCCCCTGGAAGAATTCAATGACAAGTACCGCGGGGCGATGACTTTCTGGAAATTCAGCCGCAAGAAGGGCAAGATTCAAAAAAACAAATCTTTTTCTGTTGAATTGCCCCCTTACTGGCAGGATCTGTCCGATTCCGGCAAGCTTGAAAGTAAAGGCTGGGTTTTCACCAACTCGTTTAATTCCGAACGGTATATCGGTGGATTCGGTAAAAGCAATATCAAAAAGTGGAGTAACCGTCTGCCCCATGAGGCAGGAGTCTCATCAAAAGATACGGACTACCTGCACATGATCCATCTGGAGACTGCCAAAAAGCTTTTTAAGCAGGGTAAATTCAAGAAGTTCAACGGGCATGCTGTGATCAGCATCAAAGAGATGGTAAAGAACAATGCGCTTTTCCTGATTCCCGAGCCTAAAAGTCCCCATGGCGTTATGATCGATCCGAGTGGTCGTTATATCACCGTTTCCGGAAAGCTGGATACCCATGTGTCTGTATATGACATCAGAAAAATGACAGCTTTGATCAAGAAAAAGGAATTTGCCAGCACAGATTCATATGGAATTCCAATTCTCAGTATGACCAAGTCGTTGCACGGACAGGTCGAACTGGGATTGGGACCTTTGCATACACAGTATGACAAGGCCAAAGGCATTGCGTATACCTCACTTTACGTTGACTCGGCGATTGCCAGATGGGATTTTCTGAAATTGAAGCTGATCGAAAAGATCCCCATCAATTACAATGTCGGTCACCTGGTTTCTGCAGAAGGTGATACCGTTTCTCCAGATGGTAAATATCTGATCGCGTTGAACAAGCTGGCCATCGATCGTTTTATCCAGGTGGGCCCGCTGCATCCCCAGAACCATCAGCTGATTGATATTACGCCGGGCAGAAAGATGCAGCTTTTGTATGACATGCCTTTGCCGTTGGGAGAGCCCCACTATGCCGTGATGATGAAAGCGGATAAATTGAAGACCATCAAGCGGTTCAAGAAAAAGTGGTTTAAACATAGAGTAAAACCAGGCAGAGAAAAGGTGACACGCAAAGGGAATCAGGTCACGGTCCACTCGACCCTGATTCGAAGTCATTTCAGCCCTGAAGTCATCGAAGTAAAACTCGGTGATGAGATCACCTGGCATGTAACAAACCTGGAACGAGCGCAGGATGAAACCCACGGTTTCTCAATTGGCGTCTATAATGTCAATGGGAGTCTGGAACCGGGCGAAACCAATACCTTTAAATTCAAAGCCGATCGGGAAGGTGTATTTCCGTTTTACTGCACAGAATTCTGTTCAGCGCTGCATCTCGAAATGATGGGATATTTGCTTGTCAAACCATAACGTTATCGAATCGAAAATAACTCCGCTGGGGGGCAAAGGCCCCACAGCGGAGAAGGTTGATAGATGATAACCATTTAACAATATGAAAAAGAGGAATTCATATGAAAAGGTTAAATAAGAAGCTGGTATCCTTATTTATTGCGCTGATGGTGACCCTCAGCATGGCAGGGGTTGGCGCTGCCGCGGGCTATAAGGATGACTATAACGCCAAAGTGAAACAGAATAATGCCACAATTGGTGTCATTGCGGGTGTCATAAACTATGTCTGTCCCAGATTGGTACCGGACAGTACCAATATCTGCAAGCCGAAAGACCCTGTAGGATCAGCAGTAGGGGTCCAGAAATATATGGAAAAAAATTGGGACAGAGAAGAAGATGATATTGAAGATGCTGAGATGCCTGCAGGATTGAAGAATAAAACTGCCGCTTTGCAATTCTGGGACGCGGTGGAGCAGTTCAAGCTGCACTATGGGTACCGTGCTACAGCCAAAAAACTGGCTGGGCAGGGCAACTGGGAAGAAGCCTTTCTGAACGAAGAGATGGCATTCCAATATCTGGTGAAGTGCGCCAGCAGAGGTATATTTTCTAAAAAACTCGTAGATGGAGAATAGAGCTTAATCTGTTTTGCCTGTCAGAGTGCTGTTTTTTTTACAGCTCTGGTGGGCAGGATTGAAAAGAAGCACATTGAAAGTTAGGACGCTGGCAAAAACGAGTTTGTTTTGATATCATCAGCCGTATATTTGCGTGAATCGGTTCTTTCTGGCTGATTTTCGAAAATTTCGGATTGAGGCAGACAACTTAGGGTCGGCTCAAAAATTAATTGGCATTCTGTCAGCAAATTGTCCAGTCTTTATGGGACTTTTGCGGACAGCTTATGCCAGGTTATTTTTGTACGATCCCTAAGTCACTAATACTGAAAATTATAAAGGATCTCAATGGGTAATAAGGTCATGGTCTCATTGCTGGTGATGCCACTCTTCTTTTTAATCCAGTCAACCGGATTTGCGGTAGATGGAGAGGCACTGTTTGTCAAACTGACTTGTCCGACCTGCCATGGCCAGCAGGGGAAAGGTATGTTTCGAGATAAAACCAAGGCCCGCTACCGCCTCAAGAAGAGATACAGGAAAAAGTTGAAAGAAGTGGGAGTCCCAGCCAGTATTATCAAGAAGCTGAAACCTCTGTATAAAAAGAAATTTAAAAAAGAAGAAAAATTTATCACAGCCGTTACAGAGATATTAGGCCAGAAGATTACCAGGCAGTACCGCGAGAAACTGATCGCAGGTGCAGGGAAAGTGAGTTATCGCAAGGGTGACCCCATCAAGGGATTTGAAAATTACCCGAAGCTGGCCGGCAATAAAAAAATCTACCTCTACACCCAGATGAAAGATATCCTGGAAGGAAGACGGGTAAATGGCAATACCAAGGCTATGCTGGGTGTCAAGCCTTTCCTGGATGCCAATAAAGTTAAAGATAATGATTTTAAGGCAATCGCTGAGTATTTGTCCAAGGTGAAGTAAATGTGTCTTATACCAAATCGGGCTCTATAAAGGCATTCTTTTAATCCCTCCTGACTGGAAGAACGCATGCTGACCGGTTTTACGTTGTAGCAGGCACATGAAGCTAATAATCGTATAAAATGGAAAACATATGAAAATAACAAACGGTGGAGTGATAAATAGAGCGATTCTGGGACTGTTGGTTCTTTTTTTAACAGCCCTGATAATGCCCTCCTCGATTACAGCCGCTGGTGCCGCGAAGTGGGGCACAAGTGAGAGGGAAGCATTGGATGCGCTGACATTGGAAGGGGATGTAGAAGAAGGCGAAGAGGTTTATGAAATTTGCTCAGCCTGCCATTTACCGACCGGATGGGGCGATCCTCCAGGTACATTTCCACAACTGGCGGGACAGCATGCGACCGTTCTGATAAAACAGATCGCAGATATCCGGGCCGGAAATCGCGACAATCCGACGATGTACCCCTTTGCTATCCAGATTGAAGGAGCACAGGAATTGGCTGATGCGTCGGCTTATATGCAGACATTGAAAATGAACCCCAATCCTTTGCGTGGACCTGCAGGACCGTCTTTTTTACTGAGTAATCTAAGGAAAGACCTTTCTGATCACTCCCTTGATGGCCTTGAGAAAATTGTGGGGGGTGCTGTGTTTAAAAAGCTGAAGAAGCTGGAAGAAAAAGAGTTCAAGTCAAAAAAGAGCTTTCAAAACGCCATTAAAAAATCCATCGGTGCAGCTGCATTCAAAAAGCATGGGGCCGTGATCACCAAATATGCAGATTGGACAACGGATCTCAAGCTTGGGAAAAAACTGTATGATGTAAACTGTGTACAGTGTCATGGAGACCATGGTCAGGGGAGTTATAAAGATTACTATCCCGTTATTGCCGGACAGACGTATTTGTATCTTGTGCGTCAGTTCCATTGGATCAAAGTCGGAAAAAGAAGAAACGCCAACCCGGATATGGTAAAACAGATCAAGGGATTCAGCGATCTGGATATGAGAAGTGTCGTTGATTACGCATCGCGGTTTAAAATGCGGGCCGGTGACTGGAAAAAAATTGAAGTGGATGACGAATAGGTGATTTAAAAAGGATATAATCATGGATGAAAGTATTAAAAAACGGCTCAGATTAGCCAATATTCTGGGTCTGCTAGCCATCTTGCTCTTTGTGGGGACTTACACCCTGAAGACGGTGTTTATCTATCATGATCCGATCGCCATGGAAGATGAAGAGGATGAAGTGGAGGAAAATGAATCTTTTCAGCCCTTTTCTATTTTTATCCCGGCTGGCACAGAGAGTTACGAGCCCCCTTTGGACTACTTGAAGGAGTTAATGGGAGATATAATATGGGATTATCGCCCAACCGGTTTATATGCATACCTGATTGGTTATCAGACCATCCCCGTTTGGCGGGTTTCCCTGGAGGCGCCTCAGTACCCCAAAGCAGCATTTCCGGATGGTGTGCCGGTCTTTTTTCATCTGACTGATTTCAGCGGTAAAGTCAGTGAAATGAATACGATCAACCATTATATCGGCATGGATCCTATGGAAGTGGGAGCGATATTTGTGCGACAGATCGTACCCTTTGTCTACCTGATATTCTTTCTGATGTTGGTGGGGTATCTGTTTTACCAGGGAAAGGGTTGGTGGATTCTGGGATTGGTTCCGGCTTTAATGCCTTGGTACTACCTGTTCTTCTACAGTAAATGGCTCTACTGGTTTGGGCACAATCTGCATGAATTTGGTCAGTTTACGATTAAACCGTTTATGCCGACTGTTCTTGGCGACGGTAAGGTGGCTCAATTCACCACTCACTCTTATCCTACCGTCGGATTTTTCTTCTTACTCGCTATCTTCGTTCTACTGATACTTTCGATTTTGATAAAACGAAAGGCATTTAGAGATGCGAAATCCGATGCATAAGCTGCGGATACGCTTTGACTGTTCTAAGAGGCTGAAACTTATCCAGGCCCTTTTCCGGTTGATGATGTGTTTGTTGGCAGCTCCGGGCCTGCTGGTTGCGGGCCCCAGCCTGCAGGAGCTGATCGACCGCGCAGAAGTAGGTGAATCGGTCAGGTTTGAAGCAGATAGATACTTCGGTCCGATCATTATTTCAAAACCGGTGGTACTGGATGGTCAGGGCCGTGTTGTGATTGATGGACAGGGAAAGGGCTCTGTCATTCATATCAAAGCGGACGGGGTGGTGATCAAGAACTTGACGATTGAGAACTCTGGTGATAGTCATGATCAGGTTGATGCCGGAATCCTGATCCGATCTTCCCATAATCGTATTCTGAACAACACAATCCGGAATACACTGTTCGGGATCGATTTGCAGGAATCCCACAACAACGAAATCGTCGGAAATGACATATCCTCCAAGAATGTATCCCTCGGCATACGTGGTGACGGCATCCGGGGGTGGGCCAGCCATCGGAACATCTTTCGTAAAAACCGTATCCATGATTCCAGAGACATGGTCATCTGGTATTCCAATGACAACCTGATCGAGGAGAACGAAGGCTGGAACAACCGTTATTCGCTGCATTTTATGTTTGCCGGTGGCAACACGGTCCGTAAAAACAGGTATCATCATAACGCGGTGGGGATATTTCTGATGTACAGCCGCGATGCGACGGTTGAACACAATCTCATCCAATACTCAACAGGGGGCACCGGAGTAGGGATCGGCCTGAAAGAGTCCGACAATATGACCATTCAACACAATAAAATTATCTATTGTACCGCTGGGATGTATTTCGATCTCTCTCCGTTTCAGCCGGATCGTTATAATTTCGTGAAAGCCAATCAAATTGCGTATAACGTGATTGCTGTCGATTTTAATTCTGCCTTGCCGCGCAATATTTTCAAAGGGAATGCCTTCATTGACAATCTGGAGACGGTCAAGGTTCATGGCAATGGACTTGCGTCGGAGAGCCTCTGGGAGGGTAATTACTACAGTGACTATCAGGGTTTTGATCGGGATAATGACGGCTATGGTGATGCGGTTCATCATCAGGATATCTACCTGGATACGCTGTGGATGGATGATGACTGGGTGCGTTTCTTTTACGGTTCGCCGGTGATCAGCGTGGTTAATCTACTGGCCAGGCTGGCGCCCATCTCTGAACCCCGACGCTTGATGTCTGATCCAAAACCGGTATTTAATGTTGATCCTGCAGTTTTGTATTCCAGGAGTAATCTTTATTTCGATCCGCCTGAAATTGAAATTGAAGAGGATGAGGACGGGGATAACGTTCCGGCTCGTTTTGCCGACATGGATGACGAAGACGAGGATGAGGATGACCTGGACGATGAAGAACTGGATACAACCCAAAAAGCTGACAACTTCAACCGCTATTATCTCAAACAATGATCGATATACAAAATCTGACAAAGCAGTTTGGAAAATATACAGTGCTGGATGGCATCAGTGTGAAGATCAACAAAGGTGATCGAATTGCCCTGATCGGGCAAAACGGTGCCGGGAAAACGACCCTGATCAGAATTATCCTGGGTCAGTATCTCTCAGAGGGTTCGCTGACTGTTTTTGGGAAAAATCCGCGACACCATCGGGTTGAGGTTTTGGATCGGATTGGTTTTGTTCCCCAACTACCGCCGCCGATTCAGATGAGTGTTGGAGAATTGGTGAATTTCTCGGCCAGCATCTCCCAAAAGTCCAGTCTGGACGGCATTTATGCCAAGGCTTCTGATCTGGGGCTGGATATTGAGCACCATGTTAAGAAGCCGTTTCAGAAGCTGAGCGGCGGCATGAAACAGAAATTGCTGATCGCGTTGGCACTGGCCAGACAACCCGATATCCTGATTATGGATGAACCTGCTGCAAACCTGGATCCGTCCGGGCGGCAGGCATTTTTTCTGCAGCTCATCCGCTCGATGGAGGATACCACCATGCTTCTCAGCAGTCATCGAGTGGACGAGGTCATCAATCTGATCAATCGTATTATCGAAATTGACTATGGTAAAATAACCCAGGATGAGCTGATCGATCAGGCCGAACTGGCGGATAAAGTGCTGGCTTGCCAGATAACGTTTACGGCGCCCAATGATGCGGCTACTCGAATGCTGAAAGACTGGAACTTCACTGCTGTCAATGGTGACCTGGAATATCAGGGTAATTTTATCGGTGCCGAACGGTTGCGCTTTCTGACCACCATTTCCCATTTCGCCAACCATATACAGAAATTAAGCATAAATTGAGCTATCCGACAAACAGGTTATGAAAACACTATATCATGTCACTGTTTCTGATTTCAGGGAGTCCGTCAGAGCCAAGTGGTTTTTAATCTATAGTCTGGTATTTGGTGGCGCAATTGTGCTTTTGTTTGTGTTGGGCATCACTGAATCTAAAGTGATGGGATTTACAGGCTTAACCCGCTTGCTGATCACCTATATCCAATTGTGTGTGGCCATCCTGCCAATCCTGGTTTTGATATCGACCGTTCGCAGTGTGGTGGGTGATCGTGAGGCCAACATTTTAGAGTATTTCTTATCTATGCCGGTTTCCCTGGGGGCCTATTTCTGGGGGAAAATTATCTCCCGGTTTCTGCTGGTTTTTATCCCCATCGTTGTAGCCCTGCTGGGGGCCGTTTTATGGGGTCTGGTCAAAGGGCTGACAATTCCCTGGCACGCTGCCGGGTATTATGCCATTCTTCTGGGGACACTCTCCTGGTGCTTTTTAGGACTGGGAATGTTCATCTCCACTATGGTGAAAAAACAGGAGTGGGGTCTGGGGTTGTCCGTTCTTATCTGGCTCGTGCTGCTTTTGTTTATCGATGTGATTTTGATAGGTCTGATGCTCCAGCACAAAATCATTGAGAGCGTCATTGTTGCCATTGCCATGTTTAATCCGATCATGGTGTTTCGCACGGCAGCCGTCCTCTTATTCGATCCGGAACTCACTGCTATTGGCCCGGCCTCATATGTCATCCTGGATAATATGGGATATGCGGGATTTCTTTCCTTTTCGATATTCTATCCGTTAGTGCTGGGTTGGGTATTCTCTCTGCTGGGATTCTTTCGTTTCCGCTCCGGGGATCTGTTATAGTGGAAATGACTGGTAAACAGAAAGGTGGCCAACATGTTGCAACGCTTTTGCTTGATCATTGCTCATATCTCAATTATTCTGCTCATCAGTGTTCCATCGCTATTTGCAGCGGATAATAATCCGATCGCTTTTGAAGAGGCGTTTGAGATAAACCCCCTGCGACAAATCGTCGCAGCCCCCAAATTTGAAGCCGTTGATCTCGATGGCAAGGCGCACCGGCTAAGTGATTTCAGAAATCGGACGGTGATTGTCAATTTCTGGGCTACCTGGTGCCTGCCCTGTATCAGAGAACTGCCCCGATTGGAAAAACTGCAGCAGATGATTCCGGCTGACAAATATGTGATTCTGGCGATTAATGTCCGGGATCGCCTGAGCCGAGTCAGGAAATTCCTGAAAGGGAAAAATTTTCAATTCAAGGTGTTATTTGATACAGATGGGTTGATTTATAAGGCGTATGATGTGACTCGCTTTCCAACGACGGTCATTATCGGACCTGATGGAAAGCTGCTGGCTGAAGTTTTCGGGGAGAGAGACTGGTCTCTTCCTGGTTTTGTTACCTATCTTGACTATTTAAGTTCTGAAGGAAAAGGTGAAAAAGGATAGCTATTTAACAGACCGCAGGATTTTTCTCTCGAGCCTTCTAGTATTGGGAATGGGTTTGTGCGAAGCAAACAGCCTTTTCGCTTTGTCACTCAAACGAAAAAGGGTACAAGCAAAAAACCTGTTAATGCCTGTTTCCGACAAAGAAAGATGTCCGGTATGTGGTATGTTTGTCAGACCCTATCCCAAGTGGATCACTCAGATCCAGTTCAGAGACGGTCATCATCACAGTTTTGATGGCATGAAGTGTTTTTGTAGATTCTATTTTGACGCTCGGAAATTCGATGATCGTCATACAGCTGCCGACTTCACTAAACTGCTGGTCCGTGACTACTATACTTTGAAATTTATCGATCATGACAAAGCTTATTATGTGATCGGCAGCGACGTTTTAGGGCCGATGGGCCATGAACTGATTCCATTTGAGAGCAGAGAAAGAGCAAAGATTTTTCTCATCGATCATCGCGGGCTGAAGATTATCCGCTTCAATGAAGTAACCACCGAACTGTTGGACAGGCTGGATCACGCCAGGAAAACACTCGTATTGGATGATTGAATGATGAGGTACTCATCGAAACTGGGAATTGCTTTGCTGATATTGATGCTGTTGGCTTTGGTTGCTGTTGTCGACTATCATCGTCAACGTGCGGAATATGCAGATATTATCTGGATGCGTCAGGCTTTACAAAAGGCGGTCGGCTTAACCGATCTCTCTATTACAACGGCGGCTCGATATCTACGACACTATTCGCTGGGAGACTTGACAACACCGTTTCAGGACTACCCGGCCAGCCTGGATCATTTTCCGGCCGGGTTTGTCTATACGCCCCCGGATGTTTCGGATGTCCCCAAACCAATTAAATTCGGACCCCTGCCGACACCAAACGAGGGTAAATAATGGAAACGCCGACCCAATCCGGCAGTTGGCTGGAAAGGCAGAGAAGTATCATTGACTATAGTCTGCAAAGCATGTTTCGCAGGCGAACAAAAAACAGCCTGATCCTGGTCATGTATGTTCTGCTGATTTTTGTCGTCTCCTCGGTATTTTTTATTACCGGTTCTCTGACGGTGGAGTTGTTCAGTACGGTGGATGAACTGCCGGATATAACGGTTCAGAAGCTGATCGGAGGGCGGCAGGTCGTCATCCAGGAGAGCTATTTTCAAGCTATTCGTGAGATTCCGGGCGTCGAAGCAGTGGAGCCACGTATTTGGGGGTATTTTTATCTGGAGGAGCTACAGGCCAATTTTACCATCTTCGGCATGGATCTGACCATGCTGGAGGAAGGGGAATATCAACGAATCGTAGACTGGGGACCGGCGCTGAAAAAAGGTGAGGAGCGCCCGGAATTCCGCATGATTATCGGAGAAGGGGTCTCCCGTTTGTTGAAAGCGATCCAGATGGAAGATTCATTTCTTTTCTTTCAACCTAACTGGGACACAGCCATTCCCTTTGGCATTATCGGAACATTCAAATCGGAAACCCAGCTGCAGTCCAACGATTTGATGGTGATGCAGACGGAGGGTGCCCGACGTGTGCTGGAACTTAAGGAAGGTGAATATACCGACCTTGTTGTCCATGTCCCCAACCCGGAGGAAACGAAAATGATCGCCCTGAAGATCAGGCGATATTATCCCGAGTTGAGGACAGTCACCCGTGCTCAAATAGAATCGACATATACTTCGGCATTCAATTGGAAAGCCGGATTTGTCCTTTCCAGCATGCTGGTGGTGATTTTCGCCTTTTTGGTGTTGATCTGGGATAAAGCAAGCGGTCTGTCACCTGCGGAAAAAAAGGAGATCGGCATACTAAAAGCCATTGGTTGGGATACTGAGATGATTCTGTCAGTGAAATTCTGGGAGAGTTTTATTATCTCTCTTTTAGCCTCTATTTTCGGGGTTATCCTTTCCTATTTTTACATCTACTGGCTACATGCACCTGGCCTGAAGGAGATTTTTATTGGCTGGTCCACGATCTTTCCCTCTTTTGACCTGGTCCCGCATATTGATCTTAAATTCCTGCTCTTGATTGTGACTGTTACCGTTATACCTTACAGTACCATAGCTATTTTCCCGGCCTGGAAAGCAGCCATCACAGATACCGATTTTATACTGCGCAACAACTGAAGGCGTATCACAATGGAAGACCCGATTCTAAAAACTGTCAACGTCACCAAGATTTACAATCAGGGTAAGCAAAACGAGGTGGTTCCCGTGAGAAATGCGTCGCTGACGGTGGAAGAGGGAACGGCGGTGGTCTTGCAGGGGCCCAGCGGTTCCGGGAAAACCACCCTGTTGTCCATGATCGGCTGCCAAATCAAACCCACTTACGGGGAGATAGTCGTTAAGGGTAAGCAGGTATCCAAGCTGCCGGAAAAATTTGCCAACCTGCACAAACGGGAACATATCGGATTTGTCTTCCAGCAGTTCCACCTGATTTCGGATTTGAGTGTTCTGGATAATATCATACTGCCTCTTCTACCTTCCGGCATCCCGCCAGGTGAACGAAAATGTAGGGCCGAGGAGTTGCTGGAAGAGTTTGAACTAATGCCGAGGAAGCAGTTCAAGGTCAAGGATCTTTCCGGGGGGGAGCAGCAGCGCGTGGCCATCTGTCGATCTCTCATTAATGGTTGTAGTCTACTGTTGGCAGATGAACCCACTGCGCATCTGGATGGTCAACTGACTATCGAATTTTTGAAATATATGACCCATCTGAAAGAAAAAGGATACACCATTCTGATTGCCAGTCATGATCCGGCCGTTTTCAAAAATGGGATGGTTGACCGGATTATCGAGATGAATAGCGGGGAGATCGTCTCATGATTCTGAATCCTTGGATTTTGACCATGTTGACAGGGCATGCAGCTCTATTTTTCGTTTTTTCGCTGGCAACGATAAACGCATGGTGGATCTTCAGCGGATGGGATTTCACCTCCAGCAGTGAGAAGCAGTATGGCCTGGAAAAGCGGACCTACCTCGTTTCCAGTGTCATGAATCTGACCCTGATAATTCAGATGTTGATGTTGTTTCTGTTGGTGATGGCAGCGGATGAACTGGCAAAAATTCTTCCCGGGGCCATGTGTGCGACCGGAAGTCTGTCTTCCAATAAGTACGGGTTTCCGTTGTTGATGATAAAGATCGGTTCATTCTTTATCTATTTTGTCTGGTGGGTGCTCAACTACCTGGACAATCAGCTTGAGGACTATCCGCTGGTGCGGAAGAAATATCTGGCGCTGGTTTGCATCTTTCCCGTGATGATATCTGAAACGATATTGTTGCTGCTGTTTGCTGTGAACTTGAATCCGACCGTTATCGCCTCCTGCTGTGGATCGATTTATAATGAATCGTCCGCAGGGTTGGGAGGAACCATGGCAGGCTCATCACCGTTGATGACGCTGACGCTGTTTTTCGGTGTCGTATCAATTGTTTTGATTTGGCATATGATAGAAAATATCCGCGGGTACCGCCCGACAAAGAAAAAGGGTGGCCTGGAAGCACTGCTGTGGGTATTTTTGTTTGTAACGGCTCTACTGACAGTCATTTCATTTATCAGTACATATATTTACGAAATGTTGTCGCACAAATGCCCTTTCTGTTTACTCAAGGCCGAGTACAACTATATCGGAGTGCCACTCTACTTTTTTCTTTTCCTGGCAACCGCCACCGGACTGACAAAAGGTGTACTCCAGTGGATGGGAGCGGAGGGACCTCTTGGGGAAAAAGCGATCTGGCTGAGAAGAAGGTTGGGGCAGATGTCGATCTTCAGCCTGCTGGTCTACATTGTCGTCGGGTATTCGCCATTTATAATTTATTACATCAGGACCGGCCGGACGATCTGAACAACATAACGCCTAACCCGGATACTCTTGATTTTTTGCTATTCACTATCGCAATACGCCTGGCTTCCAGGATGTGCTGATTGGTTACGATTTTTTTCAAAAAACTATTATGGGATCGTACAAAAATAACTTTACCTAATCTGTCCGCAAAAGTCCCTAAAAGACCGGACATTTTGCAGACAGAATGTTAAGTCAACGTGTTTCCTTTACATCAATGGGAAACACTTGAGTAATTTTTGAGCCGACCCTATGGCCTCCAGATTACTACCAGGGATTAGCAATGTCCGGTTAGGTTTTTGCAACATGAAAGCTGAACGATAAAACCAGTCTCTCAGCATAAGGATTCAAAGATGTTCTAAGTTTGCTTCACGAAAAACCGCCAAACTCGCTCGTACCTCGCTCAAACATGGCTCATTTTCGCTACGCTGAACTAAGAACATCTAAAAATCCTCATAAGTTCGATCCAGGCTTCATCATTCAACTTTGTGCAAAAACCTAACCGGACATTGCTGACCAGGGATAAAAATTAAATGAGAGGACAAAAATGAATTTAAAAATCAGTAACAAACTGTTTCGGGTTCGACTGTTCAGGCTGCTGGGGTTAATGGCGTTATGGTTGGTGCTGGCTGGTTGCAGCGGGGTTTCATCCAGTGGACCTCGATTGATTGAAACCCACAAGGAGTGTCCATTGTGCGGCATGATTCCAGCAAAATACCCGCTTTTCAATTGTCAGATCGTATTTGAGGATGAAAGCTATGAAGCCTTCGACAGCGCGGCGGGGTTGTTGATTTATCTTTATTTCCCTGATAAAACGGGTTTTCCGGTAAAAAAGGTTAGTCAGATCTTTTTTAAGGACTATCTATCCGAGAAATGGATTGATTCCAACACCACCTGGTTTATCGTGGGATCTGAAATTCTGGGCCCTATGGGAATCGAATTTTTAGCGGTTAGCAGTGAAAAATCAGCACTGGAACTGAAAAAGCAGGAAAAAGGCGCGGCCATCGTCTCGTTTCAAAAAGTCGACCGATCTTTTATGGTTAAAGCTGGAGAAAACGGCTGGCTTCACTTTCTGGCCGGAAAACTGGTGCGTGAATGAAAAATATTTAGCTGATGGAGATCGTTATGATTCATCGTGCACCTTTTGAAACGGAACTTTATGAATAAACTGCTGATATTGCTGTTTGCTGGTTTACTATTGCTGACGTCCTGCAAAAAAGGTAACAAGGAGCAGCTCCCCGTTGATTTTGTCTGGGATCGGGTTGTCTGCGAAGAGTGCAAAATGGCCCTGAGTGATCCGAACTATTCCGCCCAGGTCATCGATCCGGACGGTAAGCCCCACTATTTTGACGATATTGGCTGTGCGATTCTGTGGCTGAGAAGGCAGCCCTGGCGAAAAAAAAGCCGTACCTGGGTCAATGACGTCAATACCAAAAAGTGGATTGACGCAGAAAAAGCGAACTGGGTTTATGGTGATACCAAAACACCTATGGGATATGGATTTGCAGCAACTCTTAAACCGGTGAAAAATCCGATGCCTTTTAAAATGGTTAAGAAATGGATGTATATCGGTAAAACCCTGGTTCGCGAAAATACGGCCAAACACCTGGGATTGAAGCATCAGTCTCCGGTCACTGTCGGGCCTGCTGTTGACAGGTCAAAACTTGGGAAAACATCAAAAAATAGATGAGATTTCCGAGTTTGCGGATTTTCTTTCAAATTTATCATAAAAACCGGACCGGATTAATATTTTTGAACCCGTTTCTGATGTTGATAGATTAGTAAGGCTGTTGGGTTGGAGCTTCTCACTGTTCCTGGGCGGAATCGTGCAACAATCTGACGACAGTTTTGGCAATGAGAATAGTGAAAAAAGATCTTATGAAAACAATTGTTTTTATTTTGAAAGGATTGCTCTGGGCCAGCTGGATGGTCTTGTTGGGTTTCCCGGCATCCGCAGAGTTACTTCCCAAAGGGGACTGTCTCTCTCCCCGTGCGTTAACCGATCTGCGCCACTGCAAGTTCTGGGGAAACGACTTTGTTGGAATCGACCTTCATGGTGTCAATCTGGATGGCGTTGATTTTAGGGGTGTCAACATGACTGGATGCAACCTTTCCGGGGCCAGTATTCGAAAAGCTGATTTGAGATGGACCAATTTGGGTGAGTGTGATTTGACCCTGGCCAATTTAAGTAACAGCAACCTCTTTCATACGAATTTCAATGGGGCTGTCCTCAATCACACAATTCTGGTCAAATCTTTCCTGTTCGGTGCAACCTTGAACGAGGTAAAAGCGTCAAAGGCTGATTTTTCGATGGCTTTTATGAAAGATATAAATATGTCTGACAGTACGTTGCTGAACTGCATCTTCAGACAGAGTTTTTTGTTTCGCGGGGTGATGATCGGCACCGATTTTTCGGGCTCTACTTTATACAAGGCGAATTTAATTGGCAGTGCCCTTGAGAATGCTAATTTTTCGGAAACAAGCCTGAAAGAAACAATCTTGAAAGGTGCAACATTCAATGCAACCCTTTTTGCAGGTGCGGACTTAAAGAACGCTGATTTTGAAGATGCCGTGTTTGATAATATGAATATCGCTCATTTTAAAAAAGTGAAAAACCCTCCTGAATTGATAAAAAAGCTAATCAGAAAATAATCGAGCAGGCCGAGGGATCTTTTAAAATAATTCTTTATTTTCAAGATTATGGTGTCATGATTTTTCCGAGGACGGCAATTTTCGGACCGGATGGAGATTTGCTGGCCGAGGTTTCCGGGTGACAGAGACGGGGCCAAACAGATTTTCGTTTACCATTTTAACTATTTAGGTGAAGACTGGCCTTCTTTTCTAGACAAAAAACGGGTTTCTAAATAAGATAAGAGACGGTTACACCGAATGGACTATCAATAGCAGTTTAGGGTCGGCTCATAAATTTTTTATTAACGATCCCAATGCAGACAGATTATGTGACGTTATTTCTGAACGATCCCTAAGCCAATTGGTTTATTGGTAATCTGAAGACACCCATGGATTATGGGTTAGCCGCAACCTTGAAGCAGATAAAAAAAGCCATGGATTATCAGACCGTGAAAAAATGGCTGTATAGCGAGAAAAAAAGGGTGCACGAGAACAGTGCAAAATACCTGGGGGTTGGACATGCATCCCCATTGAAATCATCGGCCCCAACGGACCACCCTGTATTAATTGAACCGAATACGGACAGGAATTATCAAGATGAGTGACGGACAGTCAAAAAAATGGTTTTCCCGCCGCAAATTCATAAAAACCTCGACCGTAGCTGTGATTGGAGGTGTGGCTACCGTTGGCATCATCAGTGTTCCGGTTTTACGAAGTGAGCGTTTACTGCTGCGCCCGCCCGGGGCTCTTGCTGAGGATACGTTTCTGGCGTCATGTATCAAGTGTGGTCAATGTCTGCAGGTTTGTCCGCCCCAAGTCATCGAACTGGCCGGAATCAACCAGGGTTTCGGGATTGGGACACCCCATATTATTCCCAGGGTGGGGGCCTGTATTTTATGTAAGGGTCTGCCCTGTGTCTTGGCCTGTCCGACAGGTGCCCTGGATCATCAGATATCCGAAGGGAAAGAAGCGGAGATGGGTCTGGCCGTCATCAGTCGTCCGCAAACGTGTCTCTCGATTAAAGGGATTAATGATCTTGTGTTTAAGTTGGCGGATCTGGAAGAGATAAAGAGCCGTGAAGAGTTGTCTGTGGAACTGATGCATATTATCACAAAACTCCTGGATCGTCTGACAGCAAAAGAAAAGCATAGTCTGAAAGAGCAGTTTGATTTAATCGGGATGGAGGAGCTATCCGCATTTGATTTGCGAGACGAAGTGATGAAGGATAATCTGCAATGGTTTGTGGATTTTGTCAAAAAATCGGAGCAGGCAAAGCGCGGCTGCCGTATCTGCCTGGAAGAGTGTCCGATAAAGGAGGAACAGACAATCCGCTTTCTGGGTCAGAAGAGTAACAGTAGCGCTAAAGAAGAGATTTGGCCAATAATTCAAAAAACCTGTGTTGGTTGCGGTGTATGCGAGGAAAAATGTCCGACGGCGGCTGCTTCCATCACCATCGTTCCAAGACTGAAATGGACAGGTGAGGCTGAGAGAAACAATCTTTTACCAATAAGCAGATGAAAATCGATTTTAATGAACCTAAGGTAAAAACCTTCAGTGGACCGGGAAAGCGGGAAGAAAATACGCCTCAACCAGGCCACTCGGGTCATAAATGGCGCAATATTCGGTGGGGAGTGCTACTCTTTTTTAATCTCCTGTTTTTTGTTTCGTTTTTTATGGACATTCAGATACTGGAAGGCAGTTTAAGCGGTTCCCGACTGCTCGGATTTCATCTGATCGATCCGTTGGCAGCAGTTCAGGTCATTCTGGCCAGTCGGATACTGGTGATTAATCTCGTGATCGGTGTCACGACAATTATTCTGATCTACGTTTTATTTGGGGGCAGAACTTTTTGTGCCTGGATATGTCCTTACCACTGGCTGGCAGAGCTGGGTGAGAAAATCCATCTGCTCCTGAAAAAGAAAAAAATAATCAAAAATCACTCCTTCGATAAAAATATCAGGATATACTTTTTTGTTCTTTTCATCGTACTGTCTCTGATCACAGGATTTACAGTCTTTGAAACCATCAATCCGGTGGGGATCCTGAGTCGATTTATTGTATATGGACCCTCTTTGATGCTGTCCTGGGTGCTGGCACTTCTTCTTTTCGAGGTTTTTTACAGCCGGCGGGCCTGGTGTCGTTATTTTTGCCCGGTGAGTGTTTCCTACCACATCATTGGCCTGGCAACCCCGTTGAGGATAAAATGGGACCGGGAGAAGTGTTCGAATTGTAAACGCTGTCAGCAGGTTTGTCTGGTGCCCCATGTGTTGACAAATTCGGTCAATAAAGGAGTCGCTCTGTATGTTGATTCCGGGGCATGTACCCGCTGTGGATTGTGCATCGATATCTGCGATGATGAGGCTTTGGGTTACGGCTTAAAATATCTTGATAATATAATTTGACAAATTCTACATTTCTCGAGTGCTGTGAATTTTGGTCAATTTGCTTAATGGAGATTGAAATGATTAAATATGTGAAGGTTCTGATGATGGCAAGCGCTCTTTTCCTGCTACTCCTGCAACCTGCCTGGGCGCTTGATGGAAAGAAGCTTTATACCACGAAATTCTGTATCACCTGCCATGGTAAACTTGGGATCGCGGTAGCTCCCAACTATCCAAACCTGGCTGGACAGAATCCAGAATATATCAAAAACCAGGTCAAGGATATTCTGACTGAAAAAAGAAAAACCAAATTAAGCCGATTGATGACTGCAAATCCAGTGGTGATGAAGATAACAGATGAGGAGATCGCAGCCATCGCGGATTATATCTCAAAAATTAAATGAGGTTCGGCAAGCAGTTCTGTTCTCCCCGATCCTCAATCTCATTCAAGGGCCTTCCTATTTGTAGGAGACCGGTCCTTCAACCAACATCCAGCGTCCTTTCTGGACCTCTAAAATAAAGGCCTGATCGACACCTTTATGATCCGTCTTGGAGAATGAAATAGGAACCGCCGTGAAGGTGTCATCTTCATAACTGAAGGATTCCAGTGTATCAACGAACTTCTCTCTTGATAGATCCTTTCCGGTTCTCCTCAGGGCTTCAATAAAGATACTGGTGTTCAGGTATCCATACACAGCAAATATATCTGGTGCTTTACCGAACATCTCTTGGAAGTCCTTATAAAATGCCCGTGATTTTGGATTCGGGTCATCCGGATAAACAAATGGTAATGGTCCAGTAGCAAATAACCCATCAGCAGAAATTCCAATTTTGCTTGCCAGGTATGGAATATAAGCGCTGTAGGCAGGTGACATACCGCCCATTTTAATATCCCATTGTAGCTTTTTCGCTTCCGCCAGGGTCCCGACTGTTTCACGAACGACGGTTGCCAGCACCAGGAAATCAATATCGGCCTTCTTCAATTTCATCACCTGGGTACTGAAAACGGTAGCTCCCCGTTTATAAGACTCTTTGGCAATCAATTTCAGGCCATGCTTGGTGAGTTCATCATTGATTCCCTTCAGCATGATGGCGCCCATTTCATCATCCTGATAGAGAACGCCAAATCTCTTGTGTCCCTTCTTGACAAAGTAGTTTACAAGCACTCTTGCCTGGTCATAGTATGGGGCACTGCCTAAAAAACTGTAACGGTCCACCGGATCGAAGAAGGCAGAGGCGGAAGACAGAGGCATCAACTGCGGGATCTTCTTTCCGGAAATGATCGGTTTTGTAGCCAAACCGGTAGGCGTTCCCAGGTTTGCAACAAATGCAAATACCTTATCCTGGTTTATCATTTTATTGGTCACCGTGATCGCTTGTGCCGGATTGTATCCGCTGTCCTCAACCACCAATCGAATCTTTCGACCATGAACTCCGCCCGCTTCGTTGATCTGCTTGACTTTTAGCTCCATGCCACTTTTTTGCGGAACACCTATTGAAGCTGCAGGCCCACTCAAATCCGTATGGGAACCGATGACAACCTCGGTGTCAGTAAAACCAACATTCTTATCTTTCTCCCATGGCCACTTAAAGGCATAGGCTGTCAGACTGAAGGTAGTGATTAAAACAAAAATCAATGCCAGACTTCTATACGTTGATCTAAATTTCATAAGCAATCTCTTTTAAATTGTCCTGCGAGACTCTCCACATGCAATGAATGCAGCCGATTCTCCGGTTCTGATTCTGTGAAGAATGAATTCTGATTCCCCTTCTGGTAAAGGAAAAGAATGACCCAACATTGGGCGAACTAATGGTAGAGTTTCGCTTTTTTGATGTCAAGTGCTGTTATCGATTTTTTTCCAGATTCAAATTTGAAATCCAGAGTTTCGTTGGATTCTACGTGGAAGGCTTGGTGGGAATGGTTAACGTGACGACTCAGCCAAAGATTTGCTGGCTTCATTCACCAGATTCAAAATAGAGCGATAAGGGATACCACCGTGCAAAGCCAGGCCGATTTCGCAGGTAATACTGGTGGAATAGCCCACGTCGCACGTGTCGACCTGTTGTTTTAATTGACCTAACGCGCTTGCATTTAATTCAGGAAAGTTGAATCCTCTGTCACCGGCAAATCCACAGCAATACAGGTCATCAGGCACCACGACCTCTTTTGCACAGAGTCGGGCGAGTTCCACGATTTGGCTATCCAATCCCATTTTCCTGGAAGAACAGGTCAGGTGCAGTGCAATTTTCCTGTCCAATGGTTCAAATCGCAGACGCTTTGTTAAAAACGTCAGCACAAATTCAAGCGGCTCAAACAACTGCAAGCGATTGTCAGGTTCCTGCTTCATCCTGTACAAACAGGGACTGGTGTCACACATGACGGGAATCTGTCCCTCATCAGAGGTAATCCATAATTGCTTGAACAGTTCAGAGCGTTTTTGATCTGCCAAATCCATAAATCCCTTGGATTCATACACCTGACCACAGCATAGATGTTCTAATTCTTTTGGAAAGATGACTTCGTAGCCGGCTTTGTTTAACAATTTAATCGTCGTTTGCGGTAACGCATCGGTTTCAACAGATCCTTTGGGAGGGCCGCTCATTGACCTGCTGGCACAACTGGGGAAATAAACCACTTTTAAAGGATTGTCTGGATTGATCAACTCCTGGCGGATTCTGGGGACTCCTGATGGCATCTCCTCATTCCAGCTGGGAATGCGTTGGCCCGAGATGGATCTGGCGATTTTTGCAGCACTCTTCATTAATGGTGTGCCGGCTATCTTGTGAAGCCTGTTGACCATAGACACAAAGACATTGGCTGCTTTTGAAACCGTACTAAAATGAGAACCCGTCCACCCGGCAATTTTATTGGCAAAATCACTTTTGGCTTCCTGTCTCAGATGCTTGACCAGTTTACCCGTATCAATTTCAACAGGACAGCGGGTGCCGCACAAACCATCGGTTGCGCAGGTATCGCTTCCAGGATACGTGTAGGATTTTATTAATTGCGCAATGTGATTGGAGTCTTTTTTGAGACGCATCAGTCGGCTGATCTCCCGTCGTCCGACAATCCGCTGTCGAGGGGTGAAGGTCAGATCTTTTGAAGGGCAGATCGGTTCGCAAAACCCGCATTCTGTGCACCTGTCCACGATTTCATGGGTGGAAGGCATCGGTTTCAGATTTTTGAGATGGATTTGTTTATCATCGTTCAGGATCACGCCCGGGTTTAGCAGATTAGCTGGGTCAAAGATCGATTTTATCGCTTTCATCAACTTAAATGCCGTTGACCCCCACTCTTTTTCAACAAAGGGAGCCATATTGCGACCGGTTCCATGTTCTGCTTTCAAGGACCCGTCATAGCGGGCTACAACCAGGTCGACGACATCCTCCATCAAATTGCGATAACGGGTCACTTCCGCTTTGCTCGAAAAATCCTGGGTAAAAACAAAATGAAGATTTCCTTCCAGGGCATGTCCAAAAATAATGGCCTCGTTGTAGTCATATTTGGAGAACAGATCTTGTAAATCCAGGGCGGCAGAGGCGAGATGCGCTATTGGAAAAGCCACATCCTCTATAATGACGGTAGTCCCTATTTCACGCATAGCTCCCACGGCTGGAAACAGTCCTTTACGAATATTCCAGAGAACTGCATATTCGTCTGCTACATCGGTAAATTGAATCGGGCGCAGGGACTCTAAAACGTTTAAGGTCGACGTGATGCGACGGGTCTGTTCGTCCAGTTCAGTTTGACTACTGGCTTGCGTTTCCACTAACAGCGCTGTGACGGTGGGCCCAAGCGTCTTTAAATAATCCGGCAACCCTTCTTTGTGTTCGACAGATTTCAGGCTGGCCCGATCCATCAATTCCGCAGCAGCGACCGGTTCCGGCTTCAACAGAGGAATAGCCTGGCAGGCTGTTTTCATGTCGGGGAAAAGAATCAAGGTGCTGGCTTTAAACGAGTGTTCCGTGACGGTTTTATAGATGACTTCGGAAATGAATCCCAGGGTCCCTTCGGAGCCGATCAGCAGGTGTTGCATGATTTCAAAGGGATCTGCATAGTCCACCAGGGCGTTCAGGCTGTAGCCTGAGGTGTTTTTGATCTTAAATTTGTGACGGATTCGTGCTGCCAGTTCTATATCAGTCAAAACCTGGTTTCTAAGGTCTGAGAGACCGGTCAGAATATCGCCGTGAATCTGCTGGAAGGATTGACGGCTTTGCGGGTCAGCGGTATCAACTACGCTCCCATCAATCAAGATGATCCGCATGCTGTCTATGGTCTGGTAACTGTTCTGTGCAACACCGCAGCACATACCACTGGCATTATTAGCCAGTATTCCGCCAATTTTAGCCGTATCAATCGAAGCGGGATCCGGACCGATTTTTTTCCCGTAAACTGCCAGCCAGCGATTCGCCTGACCACCGATGATTCCGGATTCAAGCTTAATTTTATTAGCGTTTTCAAGAATTTGATAGTTTCGCCAACCCAATCCTAATCGCACCAGGATACTGTCGGTAATGGACTGGCCGGACAGGCTGGTGCCAGCAGCTCGAAAAGTGACGGCGAGTCTCAGACGATTGGCACATTTAAGCAATTCCACCACCTGATCTTCGTTTTCAATGTTGACAACGATTTTAGGTATCAGTCGATAGAAACTGGCATCGGTACCATAGGCGAGGGTCCAAAGTGGGGAGGTGATGATATTTGTTTTTGGGATAAATTGCTCAATTTCCTTTTGAAATCGTTCATAGGGATCGTACAAAAATAACTTGGCATAAGCTGTCCGCAAAAGTCCCTTAAAGACCGGACATTTTGCTGACAGAATGCCAAGTAATTTTTGAGCCGACCCATAGGCTGCAGGCAGCATAAAAGCCTCTTCAATAATAATCGATCAATCATTTGGTTTCATTTTGTCCAATAATTCATTTTAACCGACGGTATGCCTTGGCGTATAGAGTTTTCTTCTGAATCACTCTGACGTGATCGATATTTTCTGGATTGGACGGATCCATGATAACAGTTCCAGTCGCCTGAAATAATTTTGGGGATGTGGTCAAAACGACTTCAACCTCCTGCCCATGCTGACCCCGGGCTTCGATGTCGTTCAGGGTAAAAACAACAGGCCTGGTTTCGCCTTTTTATGAGTGCCCTTTATTTCAAAAAGGAAACAGTATCGGTGTCAGAAATATAGTGATGATGCCGACTATAATAGTTAATATTTTTGTTGAACCGTGCGGGCATAAGAATAACGGGAAACAGGTTTTCACAATCAGAAAAGAAAACCGATTTGCAAGATGCCCTCTCCAAACGCATTGGATCTTAAGTTACGGTTTCCAGTAGCTCCCTGGACACGTTGGCATACAGTCTGACCCAAGGCGGCCTCGTTGCAGTTTATGATCTGAAGTGTGGGTGCTTCAAATGCTCGAAGCAGAAACCCGAAATGGAGGCTATCAAGGTTGAACTCAAATCCGGCCTGTCCATAAAGTTGTGTCTTTGTTACATATTTTGCCGTAGCGATTTCAATATTGGATGCATATAGTGTAACTCCTCCCGTCGACGACTGAAAAATTCTTCCACCACCAAAACGAAAATGGTTCAAAACAAAGTTAAAGCCAATAAACGGATTTTGAAATTCTATATCAAAATCGTACACCACATTGGTACTCTGTGACAGCACATCAAATCCGCTACCTATCTGAGGTTCAAAGGTTACTTCCACGCCGTCTTCTACTGAACCTGTGTATTTTGTTCGACTGTACCCCAGATCTAATTCAAGTTTTAGTTTTTTCCCTTCTTTGATGACCCAGCTAAGACCCAATCCGTTTCCGTCCGTATCTTTGATAGTCTCATTACTACCTAAAGCAAAATCGGAAAGTTGAATCTGGTTAAAGACTTCATAAAAGTAGTAGATGCGGACACTATAATCTTCCGCCTGTGCTTTTGCCTGCCCTGCAAATCCCAACAGGCCCAGCAATAGAATGAACGTTGTCATCAACACGTTTGACGTTTTTATCAAAAATACCATACAACCTCGCTTGATCTGGTTATGTACCTCATCAGATTTTAAAACAGTATGCCCACTGCCAGCACACCGCCAGTAAAAATCGATGTGGCCGCATTTCTGTTTCCGGTTCCTGCCAATATTCGATCACAAGCCAGCTCTCCGATAGCATCACTGTTACAGTTTTTGACATTCAGGACTGGAGACTCAACATGTCTAAAAATCAGTGAGACATACATAAACTCAAAATTAAAATCCCAGCCCAACAGAGCAAATCGTCGCAATCCGGAATCGTAATCTGCTTGCGCAATCTGTGTTTGATCGATTCCCCTGATAACAATTTCACCAGCAACACTTTGAATAATGACCCCAAATCCATAAGTTGACGGCCAGGGAATATGGCTAGCATGTACGCCGAAGGAAACTATATCCCAGTTGGTGTAGCTGAAACTGATGAATGGGTTTTCAAATCGCAGGTCTATTTCGTATATGATATTCTTGCTCTCTGACAAGGCCCCAAACCCTGTGCCTGCTCTAGGTTGAAAACTGACATCAACCCCATCCTCTACATTGCCAATGTAAGCTGTCTCAGAATACCCGATATTGAACAGAAAGAACTCTTTGCCTGTATTTTTGATAAACCAGCCAATGGAGAGACCGTGCCCTTCCTGATCTGCAATTACTTCATCACTTCCCAACTGAAAATCTGAAAGGTAGAGAAGATTCCCAACTTCCCTGATATAAGAAAGCTGAATATCCCCCCATTCCTGTCCAAAGACGGAGCTCTGGGGCATGACAATACAAAAGAGGATCCCAATAATTTGCTTTACAAGTCGTAAACACATTTAATAAATTATTTTGCCTGTTGTTGCATGTCTTTCAGAATCTTACGCTTTCAGGGCATTGAAAAGGACTTTCTCTTCTGCCTCCACAGGGTCGATCCCGTCTGATTCGAACCCAGTGAATGGTCGGACATCTAGCGAACATTTATACTGGTTCTAATTCAAATCCCTGCTCTCAATATGGATAGATGATAGGAATTTCGCTTTTTAATGTCAAGCATATCTGAATTGAAAAATCAAATTCAGTCTGAAAAGCGACGCAATTTGGAGAAGAATCAGTGGCCTTGGAGAAGAATTTCGAGGCCAGACCAGATTTAAATCTTCATTCCAGCCTGTTTTTTCGATTCTAAATTGAGAAATTGAGTCTTCGCGACCACGTCCAGGCTTGAAAGGCGGGTTGAAATACGAATGCAAATTAGCTGCTTGATCGAAGCAGGCAAGATTATCCCATTGCCACTAGATAGAAACCAAATATCATAAATAGTGAAATTAAAAGCCTTAATCTAAAATAGGGTTCCTGAAAATAGAACCAACCGATAATGACCGCAAAAAGAATGCTTGATTGTCTGAGCGTCACAATATAACTCAGCTTTTCTGTTTTCATCACATGAAGAATCAAAGCGTATGATACCATGGTGCCAAAAGCTGCTATCACGATCCTCAACCATTCATGTTTCCAAACAGACCATTGGATCACCTTAGGGTTTCTTAACATATAAATCCAGTATATCACATAGCAGATAGTGGTTTCCAAAAAGAAGTAGAGGACGCCATGAATACGAGCAGGTAACGCTTCGACCTGATGAAAAGCCAACATACCTGCTTTATCCACAATGCTGTATATAACTACCGTTCCTAATGTAACAAAAGCCCAGGAGTTTTCTTTCCGGAAAAATACCTTGATGATTGAAGTGTCTTTCTGCAATTTTCCCTGGAGTAGCAAGGCGAAAATACAACATACCACGATTGAAATGCCCAGCCCGCCATAGAGAGACACTTTTTCTCCTAACAGGATAAAAGCAGCTATCGGAACAAAAGCGGGTGCTGACCGAACAATAGGATACACATAAGAAATTTCACCCTTTTCGTAGGCCGAGCTTAAAGCCAGGATATAAATCGAATGAATAATTCCTGAAAACAGTATCAGCGCCCATATGTTGCCTGGAATCACAGATAATTCAAAATTCATTGCCAATACGAAGGCAACTCCCATCAAGACGGTTCCCTTGAAAAGAGAAAAAACTCTAGGATTGGAACTGGATTTAGTTAATGAATTCCATCCGATATGAACTCCGGCTGAAATCAAAACTAATATAACAGAGAGTAAAGACATAAAAATTCAAGTGTATTCAAAGACAAAAAATGGAGAGGAAACGAAGTAGTTCTTTTATTCCATTCAAATCAGACAGTAAAAAAATATGTTTCTGCCAATCTATATAACCTTTTGCTGTAGGGGAAGTAAGAAATGGCCCACAGGTTGTTGCCAGCCGGAATTGACTTTGATATTGATCGAGATGCTTGGCAGAAGTACGTAGAAGTCCGACCGGCCCTATGTCTTGGTACTAACGGCATAGTCGGGTAGGTGAACTAAGCAGATCTTCCAACGAATAGGGGAAAAATAGCCGCGTCCTCCACCATTTTACTCCCAATACATTCCATATCAATCACTTCGCTTGCTGTAGCCATATCAAATCATAGTCATTTCTCTGTTTCTTAGAATTATGGCCTGAAAATTCGTTGTTCCGAAAGTTCCATTTAGTTACTTTTGGACTAAACTGCTTTCGCAGTAGCTGCTGCTAACAAAGATCCTCTCCAGTAATTCAGATCCGCGATGTATCCAAGTCATACGTTCTAGCTTTTTACACTCCCTGCCAATAATTTCCAGCCATTTT
>Ga0233431_1000748_pt1 | contig 65462 bp, 54 predicted proteins | sample SI_118_April2016_FD_179867 | JGI IMG/M metagenome (GOLD analysis project Ga0233431, IMG submission 179867) | Seawater microbial communities from Saanich Inlet, British Columbia, Canada - SI_118_April2016_200_MG | ecosystem: Environmental > Aquatic > Marine > Inlet | place: Canada: British...
GAAAAGCGCCCCCATCATGTTTTCAAAAATATCCATGACAGCTTTTTCATCAACAAAGGCCATTTCCAGGTCCACCTGGGTAAACTCCGGTTGCCGGTCCGCCCTGAGATCCTCGTCCCTGAAACATCTGACCACCTGATAATACCGATCAAACCCCGCCATCATCAGAAGCTGTTTAAAGAGCTGAGGGGATTGGGGAAGGGCGTAAAACATGCCGCGGTTGGTTCGGCTGGGCACCAGATAATCCCTTGCACCTTCAGGGGTGCTCTTGGTGAGAAAGGGCGTTTCCACTTCGATGAAATCCCGTTCGTCCAAATAAGCTCTGATGAAGGAGGCGATGGCATGACGTTTTCTGAAATTCTCAAAAATCTGCGGCCGGCGAAGTTCCAGATAGCGGTATTTCAATCGAAGGTTTTCAGATGCATCCACAGCCCCATCCACCTGGAACGGGGGCGTTTCAGTCTGATTGAGGATTTTCACTTCCTTCGCTTTTATTTCAATTTCCCCGGTGGGGAGATCCCGGTTTTCCTGGCCTTCCAGCCTGGGAACCACCTGGCCTTTGACAGCCAGAACCCACTCATTTCGCAGAACATGGGCCCTTTCATGGGCTGCGGCATTGACCTGGGGGTCAAAAACCACCTGGGTAATTCCTTCCCTGTCCCTCAAATCGATGAAAATGAGGTTTCCAAGGTCGCGTCTTCTGTTCACCCATCCCATCAGGATGACGTCCTGGTCCACATGGCGCTGTCTGAGGGTTCCGCAGTTGTGGGTTCGTTTCCACTCTTTGAGCGAATCAATGGTTGTATTTTTGGTTTGTTCGTTTTTCATTTTTAAAGTATGTCCTCTAAAGTCGATACCAGATTGTTAAAATCCACCTCGGTCTGTTCCCCGGTGTTCATATCCCGCAAAATGGCCCTTTTTGCGGCTGCTTCGTCGTCTCCCACAATCAGGACGTTTTGGGCGTCCAACCGGTTGGCCTTTTTCATCTGCGATTTGAGGCCTTTTCCCCCGTAATCCAGCTCCACCCAGAGTCCCTGCTTCCGCAACGCCGTCATCCACTGGAAGGCTGGTAAACTGACGTTTTCGCCGAGGGCGGCGATAAAAAGATCCGGTTTCCGGGGTTCCACCGGTTTTGACGCCTCCAGGAGAGCGACCACCCTTTCAACACCGACAGCAAACCCGATGGCGGGATGGTCGGGACCGCCGAGGGTTTTGACCAGGCCATCGTACCGACCTCCCCCGGCAACGGCATTCTGGGCGCCCAGGTGCTCGGTCTGAATTTCAAATGTGGTTCGGTTGTAATAATCAAGCCCCCTGACCAACTGATCGTTGACTTCAAAGGGAATGGTTAAGGCATCGAGGTATGCCTTCAGGGATTCAAAATGCTCCTTGCAGTTTCCGCAGAGAAATGCGGGTATGGCGGGTGCGTTTTGAACAATGGCGCTGCAGGTTTCCACTTTGCAGTCAAACACCCGCAAAGGGTTTGACCGGGCCCTTTTTTGGCAATCGGTGCAAAGGGATGAGGTCCTTTCGGCCAGATAGCTTTTCAGCTTTTCTTTAAAATCCGGACGGCAATCAGGGCATCCCAGTGAATTGATATGCAGGGTGAGGTCCCGCAATCCCACCGTCTCAAAAAGATACACAGCCAGAATGATCATTTCGGCATCGCTTTTGGGGCCCGGATCGCCGAAAAGTTCAACATCGATCTGATGAAACTGCCGAAATCGGCCCTTTTGAGGCCGTTCATGCCGGAACATGGGCCCCATGGCATACAATTTTTGTATGGGATAATTCTGGTACAACCGGTGTTGAATATAGGCCCTGACCACTGACGCGGTGGCCTCTGGCCTCATGGTCAGTCCCCGTCCTTTGATATCTTCAAAGGAGTACATTTCCTTTGACACGATGTCGGTTTCCTGGCCGATGCCGCGGCTGAAAAGCGCCGTTTTTTCAAGGACAGGGGTTTTGATTTCCCGGTATCCAAATGCGGAAAACAGAGCCCGGGCTTTGGTTTCAATTTCCTGCCATCGGGCTGATTCTTCGGGAAGGATGTCCTTAAAGCCTTTTAATGTTGTAAATTCCAATGGATAATGTGCTCCCTTTTCGTAATTTGAACGCGCTGTTTTGACTATTCGATGGTGATTTTTCTGGCCACTTTCCTTTTTCCCGGCGTGTTCTTTTTCTCCAGGTTCTTTATTTTTGAATCCACCAGGGTTTTGACGGCTTTGAGGAGTTCAAGGTGTGATCGGTCAAGGTGTTTCCTGAATTCCGGGGCGTTTTTGGACAAATCTTCAAGGCCCTGAAAAAGCTTTCCAAAAGGGCATAATGGTTTGGCGCTACCCGCCTCGCTTTTCTTTTCGGCCATGACGAACTCCTTTTATGAATCAAAATGAATCAATAAATACGGCCCTTCAAGGGTGGCCTTGAGCGAGTCTAACGCCGCAACCTGCCGGGGAAGCATCACGCTCCGTTTGAAGCCGCCGATGCGAACAATCAGTTCATCAGCGATTTTGTGCAACGCCACATCCCTTTTTTCAATAAAGGGCAGTTTCATTTTCAGTTGGTACTTTCCATCGGTCTTGGTCAATTCGTAGGGTTTTCCCTTGAAAAACCGATCCAGGGGATTGCGTTCGCCGTATATCTGGTCCCCCAGCGCCTTGAGGCTTTCAAATCCCAGAATTTCCCCCTTGAATAAATTCACCGGAAAAAGGGGTACAGGCTGAAAATAGGCTTCGGCTTCTTGCACATATCGTTTCTGGCTTTCCTGCCAGTTTTGAAAATAGGGTTCGTTGACCACATCGGGCAACACACGATTCATGATGATGGCATCAATGCTCATTTTGTAGAGGCAAAAGTACATGAACGCCCGCTGGGTTTCTTTCAAAACGATTTTTTCAGGATTGGTGACCAGGCGCACGGTGGTTATTTCGGGATCGGTCAGAAGCGCATCAACGCCCTTGAGCTTTTCAAACAGTTGCTCAATGGCCTTGAAGTATTCTTCACCCGGCAGAGGCACATCATAGAAGCGTTTGGCCATGGGCCGGGCATATTTGACGATGGTTTTCTCAATTTTAAAAATTTTGTTGATGTACCATTCCAATGTCGTGGGAATACTGATAAAACGGAGTGATTCACCGGTGGGTGCACAGTCCAGCAGAACCACGTCAAAGCTATCGTCTCTGGCGTAGCGGTTGATATGCAGGAGCAGGCTGATTTCTTCCATGCCCGGCAAAATGGCCAACTCCTCGGCGAGAATTTCATCGAGCCCGGTGGTGTTCAAAAGGGTGGAAAGATATTTGTGAATGTCGCCCCAGTTTTTTTCAATCTCTTCCTGGATATCCAGTTCCTGAATCCACAGGTTTTCCCCGACCTGGGCAGGTTGACCCTTGCTCTGGTTGATGAGGCTCTTTTCCATGTCAAAGATATCCGACAGGCTATGGGCCACATCCAGACTCATGATGACCGTTTTATTCCCGCGTTCGGCCGCTTTAATGCCTGTGGCCGCGGCGGCACTTGTTTTTCCGACACCACCCTTGCCGGCGAAAAATATGATTCTCATGCTGTATTCTTTCTGATAGGCGAGCGTTGCAAATTGAGACAGGATATCACAACCGTCAAACTTTATAAAGAAAAAGTGCGGGTCAATGGGAAGAGCGCATGGGAATGGAGACACGAAAGCTTGAGAGAAAAAATTTTGAGGGTTAAACCATGATAAATGTGAGTGGGGTGGCAGAAAAGGGATGGAAGCCGAAATTTGAATTAATGTAGAAAGTGTTAAAGAATTGTCGAAAGATGACGGTGAGCCATGGATGGCAACCTATCTGATTCTGAACACCCCTTTTCTTTCCCCATCGGTACAGTCCCATTTGCCCGAATCTAGAAAACCAGGGCAAACACCACAAAGACAAATCCAAACAGACACAGCAAATTAATTCCAAAATTCCATAGCTTGCTCATTGTCATCTCCCCCCGAACCTTTTGTTTTCGTTTCAAGGCATGATTAAGAGGAGCTCCCGGGTTGCTCCGTATCAAAACTGCAATGCATTTGACCGTAATAGAAAGCAAAAGGTATGCCGAACCTGAGACAGGGTTGTATCAATTTTAGATAACAGTTTGAATATGCAGATAAAAAATTCTTGATGGCTATGAAGAAACACAGATTAGCGATGCTTCAGGAAGCCTTTTACGGGTGAGTATGTTTTATGCTGAGACGGAGATCTCCGGGGTGAATCTCATAATGAGACGGTCTTTTGTCTCATTAGTCGAAGATGGCCCGCACAAATTCGGCAGCATTAAAAGCCCTGAGGTCGTCCATCTGCTCGCCGATGCCGATGAAACGGATGGGAATCTGAAGCTGGTTGGAGATTCCGATCACTATGCCCCCCTTTGCAGTGCCGTCCAGTTTGGTGAGGATAATGCCCGTCAGGCCTATTGCTTCCTGAAAGGCTTCGGCCTGTGAGATGGCGTTTTGACCCGTTGTGGCATCGAGGACGAGCCATACCTCATGGGGAGCGCCTGAAAGCTTTCGGCCGATGATCCTGTTTATTTTCTGGAGTTCCTCCATAAGGTTGATCTGGGTATGCAGCCTTCCGGCCGTGTCAACCAGGACCACATCGATATTTCTGGAAATGGCGGCGGTCATGGCGTCGAAAGCAACCGCCGATGGATCAGCACCGGTGCCCTGCTGGATGACCGTGGCGCCCACCCGTTCTCCCCAGATGGCCAGCTGTTCCGCAGCAGCGGCCCGGAAGGTGTCCGAAGCAACCAACATGACGGTTTTTCCCTCACGCCTGTAACGGTTCGCTATTTTACCGATGGTGGTGGTCTTCCCGACCCCGTTTACCCCCGCAACCATAATGACCAGGGGGTCTTCGGGTTTTGATGGTGCATTTTCCATCGGTTTTTGATCCAGCAAAGAGAGAATATGGTTTTTCAACATCTCTTTGAGCTTTTTCGGGTCTTTCAGCTCTTTTTTCGTCACCTTTTCCCGGACCGCATCCAGCAGGCCCTGGGTGGTAGCCACACCGATATCGGATGTAAAAAGAATTTCCTCAAGCTCATCCATTAAGCTTTCGGTAATTTCTTTTTTGCCCGCAAAAAGACTGTCAATCCGGCCGGTGAAAGACGACCTGGTTTTGGTAAGGCCGTGACGAAGTCTCTTAAAAACGCCGTCTCGGGTGTTTTCAGGCTTGTTTCTATTTTCTCCGTGGGCCGGTGTATCATTCTCCACGGGGTTGGCAAACTCAGGGCTTTGCGGTGTTTCCACCTGTTTGACGGTTGGCTTCTTCGGATGTTTTTTCTTTCTAAAAATGGCCATTTTGAGTTGTTCCTGGTTCAAAAAGTGGTTTTGGGAATAAGCTTTTGATTTTAGTTGGCGGCAAACTGGCCCTGCATACGCTGGATGTCAACGGCCACGAGTTTTGATACACCCTTGTTCTCCATGGTGATACCGAAAAGACAATCGGTGATGGCCATGGTTTTTCGGCTGTGGGTCACCATGATAATCTGGGAGTCCCTTTTTATTTTGTTTAACAGGTCATTGAATCGATCGATATTGGCTTCGTCAAGCGGTGCATCCACTTCATCCAAGAGACAAAAAGGGCTTGGCTTGATCATGTAAATGGCAAAAATAAGGGCCATTGCCACCAGGGCTTTTTCACCACCCGAAAGTAGGCCCATATGGCTCAGACGTTTTCCGGGGGGCTGTACCTCCACCAGGATACCGCTTTCAAGGGGTTTACGTTCGTCTGTCAGCCTGAGGCCAGCTGTGCCGCCGCTGAAGAGGATGGGGAAGATTTCTTTAAGTTTCTGATCCACCGCCAGAAAGGTTTTGTTGAATTTTTCGAGCGATGTCCGGTTTATTTTTTTTATGGCGGCGTTTAAGGATTCTATGGAATTCAACAGATCCTGACGCTGCCCCAGAATAAAATCCCGGCGTTCTTTGAGAGCTTCATATTCCCTGATGGCTGTCAGGTTCACCTCCCCCATATTATTCCGCACCGCTTTCTGATTTTCGATTTCTTCCTTTGCCGCTTGTTCATCGAAATCATCCTTCAGGAATTGTTCGTAGATTTCCCTCATGTTGACACCAAAATTTTCCCGGACCCTTTCCAAGAGGCTGTCGATTCTGAACCGGATCTCGGATTGGACCATCTTGCTGCTGTTGATCTCCTCGGTGAGGCGATCAATCTGACCCTTCAGCTCCGAAACCCGATGTTCCTCATCCCTGATGGCCTCCTTTCGGCTGCGGTAATCCAACTCCGAGCGACCCATGCGTTCCTCCGCCTGCCGTAATTCTTCATAAAGGCTTTTGAGGGACTCTTTAAGCCCTACTCCTTCCGCTTCACACGCCTGCCGGCGGTGTTGTCCGTGCTCAGTATCCTTTAAGATGGCCTCAAGTCTTTCCAGTGAGTCATCCAGGTAATTGTCGACCATATCCATTTCACGGGCTACGCCTCGCTGAGATTCCTTGCGGAGACGACAATCTTCCCTGAGCTTTGAAGCCTTTTCGCGGGTGTCTTCAAATTCTGCTTCAGCCTCTTTTAATTCCCGTTCCTTTTCGTGGAAATAAGCGGCTTCCCGGGCTTGTTTTTCCCGGCTTTCGTGAAGCGCCGACTGTAACTTGTTCAGTTTTTCCTGCTGGTTTCTCTGATCGATTTCATTGTGTTTGAGGTCATCTTGAATTTTTCGGGAAAGTTTTTCAGACTGATCCAATTCCTGGCCCAGGCGAAACAGTATTTTATCAACATCGCTGATGTCGTCCCGGCAGGACCATTTTTCGTCGGTCAACTGCAGAACCGCCCTTTGATTTTCTTCAATCTCAGCCAGAAGGTCTTCCAGTTGAAAACGAAGATCTTCAAAATTTCGTTTGTGGGTGGCGACCGCATTTTTCAGGTCGATGATTTCTCTTTTTCTGGCCAGAAGACCCCTTGAGGCATGGGAAAGCCGCCCGCCCGTGATAACACCACGCTGATCCACCACATCACCTTCAGGGGTGACAAAGCAGCGTGTACCGCCATGTTTCCCCAAAGCGGTCAGGGCCGTCGGCACATCATCGACCAATACGGTGTTATTCAAGATGTCGTTGATGAGCGGTTCAAATTCTTTCGATGTGGTAACAAAATTGCGCAAGGGCAGAAATTTTGAATCGGTTTTGTCCTCTTTGGTGGAATATATGAAGTCCTCCAGAGGGACAAAACTGCCGATTCCCCTGCTCTTCTCCTTGAGATAGCCAACTGCGGCTGCGGCGTCGTCTTTTGTCACGGTGATCACATATTGCAGTTTATCGGCCAGAGCCGCCTCGAGAGCCCTTTCATACCGGGGTTCCACTTCAATGACATCCGCCAGAATTCCCAGAACCCGACCCTGATTGCCCGGTGTAAAATCCTTGGCCCGCATGATGGTTCTCACGCCCGCTTTGTATCCTTCAAAATTTTCCATCAGTCCTTCCAGGCTTGCTATTCGGGACCGACAGCCGTTCAACTCTGATTCCGCTTTTTTTGCCTCCGCCTCAACCCGTTTTTTGATGCTCTCAAGCTCGCTCGTTTTGGTACCCGTTTCATTGATGTTGTTCTCGAGTTCCTGAAGCTTTTCCATGAGTGCTTCCCGGACCCGGGTTTTTCTTTCGGAAGTTTTCAGGATGCTTTCAGACCTTCCGGTGGTCTCTGCCAGTTCATTTTCCAATCTGGACCGGCGGTCGGAGACCTGTTCCAATGCCTTGTTGAGATATCCCGTTTCATGGTTAAGACCCACCGCATGGGTTTCGCCGGCGCTCATGCTGTGCCTTGCCTTTTCAAAGTTCTCCCGGATTTCGTTGAAAAGCCGTTTTCGTGTTTTCAGCCGTTCCGCTTCAAGTTGCGCTTCCTCCTCAAGATCGGCGCTTTCTCTCTGTAGTCTGAGCATTTCCCCTTTCAGGTGGTCCTTCTTTTTCTCCAGGGTCACAATGTTCGTTCGCACGTCCCCCTGCTCTGTTTCGAGGCGGGAAGCCAATTCGGAAAGGGTTTTGAGTTCTCCTTCCAGGGATTGTATGTCCGCTTCCTTTTTTTGAACCCGATCTCTGCAATCAAAGTGTACCTTGCGACAGGCGGAAAGCCCCTCTTCCTTTTCCTCGAGATCCAGGTTCATGTGGACGATTTTGGCTTCGTGCCGGGAAAGGGTTGCGGCGAGGCCGTTTTTCTCATCCACAAGAGTTTCAGTGGAGTGTATTTTACGGCCCACATCAGCCATTAGTTTTTCGTAAGTGTTCCCAAAAAACGCCAGTTCCAGATCCTGAATTTTGTCGCTGAGGGTTTTGTAACGGTTGGCCTTGGCCGCCTGTCTTTTGAGGGATCGGATCTGTTTTTCGATTTCGCTTAAAATATCGCCAACCCGTTGCAGATTGGTTTCGGTCAGCTCGATTTTCTTTTGTGATACTGCCACCTTTTTTCTATATTTTGTGATACCGGCAGCCTCTTCCAGCATGATGCGGGTTTCCTCGGGCCGCTGTTCAATAATGTTTCCGATCTGGCCCTGGCCGATAATGGAAGAGGTTTTGTTTCCCAGACCCGTATCCATGAAAATCTCCTGGATGTCCTTTAACCTGCATGGCACATTGTTGAGCAGGTATTCACTCTCGCCGGACCTGTAAAGACGTCTGGTAACAGACAATTCCGGGTTGTGGGCCAAGGCGGGTGGGAAGTCGCCGGTTCCATTTTCAAAAAGGAGCGATACTTCAGCCATTCCAAGCGGTTTGCTGCTACCGGCGCCGCTGAAAATAACATCTTCCATTTTGCGACCGCGGAGCTGTTTGGGGCTCTGTTCTCCCATACACCACCGGATGGCGTCGACCACATTGCTTTTACCACAGCCATTGGGACCCACAACGCCACTGATACCGGTCGGGAAGTTAATTTCCAACCTTTCCAGAAAGGACTTGAAGCCATGTATGGATACTTGCTTAATTTTCATCCCGTTCTCCGCTCCTGGGATTTTAGATTTTATCCGGATGGGTTTTCGTACCCTGTAATAATCAAAGATTCTCTAACATAATTTCCGGGTATTGTAAATAGAAAATACAATATGATGTGATATAAAAAACCTTAATGCCAAGATATAGTGCAGTATGTTTCCATTTTTGAATGATGTTGACATATTCTCAGCAAAATCCCTATTATCGGATAACAAAATATATGAGGTTAACCGATGATGGATCTTATGGAAGCGATGAAAGAAAGAAGAAGCACCCGTGCTTTTCTTGAAAAAACCGTGGCCCGGGAGACGCTGGAATATCTTCTTCATCTGGCCACACAGGCACCCTCGGCCATTAACCTCCAGCCATGGGAGCTGACCATTGTGTCCGGTGAAGAGAAAAAGCGATTGAGCCGGGTCCTGGTAAAGCGCATGAAGGAACGAAACATCACCTGTGGCCCGGGAGCGAAAAACCCCCTTTCCGAGGCCTTCATGGAGAGACAACGGGGACTCTTAAATACCATTCAGCCCCATCTGCCGGAAGACATCGTGTTTCAAAATTTCATCAATGAGGGGAGTTGCAATTTTTACGGCGCCCCCACGGCCGTGATCATCAGTATTGATCAGGTGTTTTCAAGTGCCAGGTTCACGGACATCGGCGTTCTGGTGGGTTATCTGGTTCTGGCCGCCCATGGTTTGGGGTTGAGCACCTGTCCCATCGGTTTGATCACGGCATTTGATGAGGATATCAAGGAGGAATTGAATATTTCGGACGAAAAGCAGGTGGTCATCGGCGTTGCCGTGGGATACGGTGATCCTGACGCTCCCATCAATCGTGGCAGATCGGAGAGGGTTCCTCTTCAGGATGTGGTGAAATGGCGGCCTTAGACCCAAAGTTTCCCCTATCCCGGAACGTCTGCGGCCGGGTGGGCGTGGTGTTTTCCTCCGGGTTTTTCGGTTTTTTTGCACACGCCGGATTTCTGGCCGCTTTTCGGGAAATGAGAATTGCCCCTTCGGCATTTGCCGGGGCCAGTTCCGGTGCCATTGTGGCGGCCATGGCCGCTATGGAAATGGGGAATGACGACATCCGTGACCTTTTGTTCAATGTTAACAAGGACGATTTCTGGGATCCCGATCCTTTACCCAAGTTTCTGAAAAGCGCCTTGCGACTGTTTCGGGGATATACCGGCTATCTCAGGGGAAATGGTTTTGTGCGGTTGCTGCAAAAGTTGCCGGCAAAACGATTTGAGGAATGTCGATACCCCTTGGCCATTTCGGCCGTGGATATAAGCCACAGGAAAGAAAAAATTTTTATTAAGGGTGATCTCGTCAATGCCATAAAGGCCTCAGGGTCGGTTCCCATGCTGTTTAAGCCCACGAAAATTAACGGTGCGTTTTATCTGGATGGCGGCATCAGCGGGAAGGCGCCGGTGGAAGCCCTGGCGGATCTTTGTGATCTGGACAGAATCCTGGTCCATTTCGTCGCGTCCGGGAATGTGAAAGAAACGGGAAACGGGTTCATGAAGAAACGATTCACCCCCTGGCGGATGCAGCACATCGCCATCAATACGGCCCGAATGGAAGATTATAAAAGGCAGAAAAGGATCGTGGCCATGCGTGGGGTGGAGGTCATTGAAATCAATGCCGGTGCACCATCCATGGGCCCCAACAGTCTAGAGAAAGGGCCGGCTGTTTATCAAGCCGCAAAAGCCTCGGCTTTGAGGGTTCTCAATGGGGTTCTTCTGGATCGGCCACGCGCTGTTTGACATGGATTCCGTATTTTCGCATACGGTTCCAGATCGTCATCCGGTGTACATTTAAAAGTTTTGCCGCCTGCGTCTTATTGCCCCGGCACTGCTGCAGGGCTCTCAAAAGCGCCGCCTTTTCTTCCCTTTCTCTGGGATCGAATGGTTCTTCCGTATCCGGTGGATTATCAGATGAACGGTTGAAATCTTTCGGCAAGTGGTCCATATGGATCACACCGGATTCGGCAATCACGAATGCGTATTCCAGTGCGCTCTTGAGTTCCCGGATATTTCCAGGCCACCGGTATTGCATGAAAAGGTCCATCACTTCCGGATCGATTCCCAGGATCTCTTTCCGGCTCCTTTGCCTCAAACGCTGCATAAAAGCATCCACCAGCAGGGGAATATCATCAACCCGGCTCCTCAAGGGCGGAAGGTGTACCGGTACCACATTGATACGAAAATAGAGATCCTTCCTGAATTTTCCATTCTGGATCAGTTCCGGAAGATTTCGGTTTGTCGCTGTGATGATGCGGACATCCACATTGATGGCCGTGTGATCGCCCACCCGTTCAATCTCTTTCATTTCCAGGACCCGAAGGAGCTTGGCCTGGAGGGATGGGGGAAGATCACCGATCTCGTCGAGAAAGATATCCCCGCCCTGAGCTGCCTCGAAACGCCCCTTCCGGTGGCGGTAGGCGCCGGTGAATGCCCCCTTCACATGACCGAACAGTTCACTTTCCAGAAGAGACGGGTTGAGTGCCGCGCAGTTGAACTGAACCAGAGGGCCTTCACTTCTTCTGCCCATCCGGTGGACCGCCTGGGCCACAAGTTCTTTTCCGGTGCCGCTCTCCCCGGTTATCAGTACCGGCGCATCGCTTTGCGCCACCTTCTCCACAAGCTGGAAAAGCCTTTTCATCACGGTGCTTTTTCCAACCATGCCGCAAAATCCGGTATCATCATTTACTTTTCGGGAAAGCGCCTCGATCTGCCGATCCTTCTTCTCCAACTCTGATGCGTCCTGATATATCTCCAAGGCGCCGATAAGGTGACCTTCCGAATCCTTCAGGACCGATGCATCCTTTTTAACCGAAGAATAGGTTCCGCTCTTTTTCATAAAAAGGCAGCGTTTTCCAGCCACCTTTTCGACTTCGAAGAGCCGGCACCAATGTTGTTTGGTTTCAGATCGGAAAATTTCGCAAACATCGCAGTTTAAAATGGTGCAGGGCGCCCCGACCAATTCCCCTGCGCCATAACCGGTCAGGTGTACCATGGCTCGGTTAACGAAAATTATGGTCCCCCGAGGATCCACCACCATCAAGCCATCGGGAATCTGATCAAAAATTTCTTTGAAATATTGACCAACGGTTGTTTTGTCCATGGGTTCCCCCCCCTGTTCACTCTTTGGCATGTATTTCCGTACGCCTGAATCTGCACATCAATGAACCTCATAAGCAAAATAACACTGAAAGAGGTAAACATTCAACCACGATACGTGTAAATGGGTCCAGTGATCAAGCCTTTTTATCATTTAAGCTTATCGGTTGATTAATCACTTTTATTATTATGGTCAACAAACCGCATTCGCCAAAAGAGAGTCTATATTGGCCAACCTGTTGTTTTAACTACAATTATATGATTTCTAATTTCCATGGCATAAGTATTGCTATTGACTTCGGTAACGTTTGATTTCGAAAAAGGCAAAGCTGCTGAAAGGCAGCGACGCAAAACCACGGATCTAAAGCCGAAGGGCCATGATCGCCGGGTTGCCGTCGCTAATTTCCACTTTCACCGCCTTTTGGAGTCCACGCAAAAGGCGGTTTTCTTTTCGGGAACCCGCCTGCCGGCATAACCATATTACATAGAAATAAGGAGATCCTCCATGAGAAGACCGATTTGCCGCCATCAATACCAGACTGGGTTCATCTTTTGCATGGTCATGTTTGTTTTCGTGGCTGTATGGGTCAGTTTCATCCCTCAGGCTTTTGCTGCAACCCCTTTCCAGGTAAAATGGGCTGAGTGGAAAGCCGGTGACGGGGCGCTTAAAATGAAAGGATACGGTGCTGGAAAGAAAAAACGTGTTCATGTGAAAGACGCCACCAGCGGAAAAAACATAGGAACTACCCGATCAGAAGATGATGGAAAATTTGAATTTGAGAAAGAACACCTGTCCTCTGTGCCCTCTGCGCTGCTAGTGGAGAGCGGCAGCCAGTCGGTAACGATCGGTTTTACCAAGGCAACTCGGAAGCGGGGCGGCAAGGCGGTCCTTATCCGGGAGGCTGAATGGAAAGCGTCAAAGAATAAACTGGTGATTAAAGGCCAGGGGCCCCCCAGAGCCACGGTGGTGATCTTTGCGGCACAAAGCGGATTGGAGCTGGGCAGCACCCGGATAAAATCCAACGGTACCTGGAAAAAAACACTCAAAAATCTCGCTTCGGTGCCTTGCCGGACCCGGATCGAACTGGATGGTGTCGTGGCTGAGATGGCGGTGAAGAATGCCCCTGAAGACTGTGGGGCTGTAACGCCGTCCGCGTCCCTAACGGGAATCAGCATCAGCGGTCCGTCCGAATTGGACGAAAACAGTCAGGCCGAGTATTCTGTCACTGCCTCATACAGTGACGGTTCAACTCAGGATGTTACATCCCTCGCAAATTGGGATTTGACAGAAACCTCCTATGCGGCCATGGACGGCAACCGCCTGAGCGCTCTCGAGGTGCCGAATGATCTTGAGATCACCCTCACCGCCACCTACACGGATGGAGAAGCCACCCGTTCGAAGGCAGTTCAAATCACCATTACCGATGTATCCCCGCTTGCCCCTGTTCTGACGGGAATCAGCATCAGCGGCCCGGCTGAGGTAGCCGAAAACACACAGGCCAATTACATGGCCACCGCCGCATACAGCGATGGTACCACTCGGGATGCCACAACCCTTTCCCAGTGGCAGGTGAACGATTCATCCTATGCTGAAATTTCCGGCAACGGGCTCACCACCTTTGAGGTACCGGCGAACCAGCAGGTACTTCTCACCGCCACCTATGAAGAGGACGAAATCACCCGTTCGGATACCATCCAGGTCACCATTCTGGATCAATCCATCCCCCTGGAAGGCTCCCACGCGAATCGATTCTCCGCTTATGAGGGAACGTCCACGTGTCTGGCCTGTCATACCACGGAGGCCATGGCGGTCCATGCGAGCGTTCACTACCAGTGGAAAGGAAACGCATCCGAGACCGTGGGCCTCAAATCTGGCGACGCCGGAAAACTGGGCGGTATTAACGATTTCTGTATCTATCCCGACATCAACTGGATTGGAAAACTGACCAATGTATCGGGTCAGCCCGTGGATGGCGGCTGCGCCAAATGCCATGTGGGGCTCGGCAATAAGCCCGAACCCACGGCCAGCCACAGCCAACTGGAGAACATTGATTGTTTGATCTGTCACTCCGAAGTCTATAAACGAACGGTGGCAAAAGTGGACGGCGCTTACCGGTTTGTGCCGGATACCGAAAAAATGGGGGTCACCACCCTGCAGGCGGCAGTGGACATTACGCTTCCTTCCAACGGACGCTGTCTCGATTGTCACACCAAGGCAGGGGGCGGAAACAATTTCAAACGGGGCGACCTGGAAGAGGCCCATCGGAACGCCACCCGCTCTTTTGACGTCCACCTGGCCTCGAAACAAAACGGCGGGGCCGGGCTTAGTTGTGTCGATTGCCACACCGCCGCCGATCACCGGATCGCCGGCCGGGGAACGGACTTGAGACCCTGGGATTCCCCCGATGAGATCTCTTGCGAAAAATGTCATGGAGACACCCCCCACGACGATAAAAAGCTTGATAAACACACAAATCGCGTGAATTGTACGGTTTGCCACATCCCGACATTTGCAAAAGTGGCCCCCACGGACATGGATCGGGACTGGAGCCGGCCCGGGGAGCTGAACGAAGCCAAGGGCCTTTATGAACCCTTTAACCGGAAGAAGAGTCATGTGATTCCGGAATATCACTTTTTTAACGGTACGTCTTATTTCTATCAGTTCGGTGATTCGGCCATTCCCGAGGAGAATGGTTTCATCACCATGAGCGCTCCCATGGGCAGCATCTCCGAAGCCGGCGCCAGGATCTACGCGTTCAAGCATCACCTGGGGAATCAGCCTATTGGCAAGATCGATAGCCGATTGCTGCCCCTGAAAATCGGTATGTTCTTTGAAACCGGTGTGATCGATCAGGCGGTTCAAAAGGGCGCGGAGGCGGTTGGCTGGAATTACCAGGGATACGAATTCGCCAGGACCGAACGTTTCATGGGATTGTTCCATGAGGTGGCGCCGTCCGGCGAGGCACTCTCATGCACCGATTGTCATTCCGGAGAGGGCAGAATGGATTTTAAAGCCCTCGGATATTCGCCGAAACAGACATACAACGGCAAGGCCCTTTGCGCCAGCTGTCATAAAGACGAATCGGATGAGTGGAAAGCGGACGAACGTTTCGAAAAAATACATAAAAAACATGTGGACGATAAGAAATACGACTGCAGCAAGTGTCACATTTTTTCAAAGGCCGAATAATCCCCGGGGCTCACTGCCCCGGTTTATCTCCTTAACATCCTCAGGGGGTATGCGGAGCATGTGGACCGCATGCCCTCTCGGGGTCCGGATCCGTGAATGAGGTTGAAAATATGGGGTCCTCTTTACCGGTCCTGATCAGATGTTATGGACCTATGGACCATGTCATATCCGGATTCAAAACAGCTTCCATGGAATAAATCCCCTGGGGAAATAGGATTTGCGCTTCATTGGTAATCATGTCGGCGTCCAGGACTTCTCCCGGTTTGTAATTACCGAAAGTTATCCAATATTTGGGAGAGTCCGGAGAAAACGAGGTCATCATGAAAGGTTCGGCCTGAGTTGCATAAATGGGGGAAGAATTCATCCCAATGCCAACCGATACAAGATCCTGGCCGATATTGGAATCCTGGCTTATGAATAATCGTCCCGGCTGGGGGCCGTACGTCTGATTGACGAATTCCCAAGAACTGCCGTTGCCCGTTAAGGTGATCTGGTTGGATGAAAACAAATCGGTGTTTGCGAATTGGGCCGTTTCGAATAAAATCCCGGGGAGCAGTTCCCCGGTATGAGCCCAGCAGAAGGAATAGTCTTTGGACCAAGTGAAGGTGATATTCGTGTTGGGAAATGCTTTTTTGACAAACCAAGCCACCGGCATAATTCCGTAAGAGCCGGTCTGGTAATTGGTTTGGTAAATGCATATGGGACCTGAGTATTCTGAGCGATTTTGGAATTCGATGGCATACTGTTCTCGGGACGGGTTGACCGTTCCGGCGAAAAAATATGAAAAGTCGGGTATGTTTGCCGATACGGCATTGTCCTCGACAATCCCCCCAATAATATCCCAGTTAATGCCGTCACTGGAATGAATTATGAAAACACCCTCGGTGCTTTGCTCCAAATCAAATGAAATGACGGCAGTGTTCGCATTATAGACGTCCGGATAAGAAAGGCTGATTTGGTATATATCGCTGACCGGCGTCAAGTGGGAAGGGATTGTGTCAAATTCCACCACGGTTCCCTGAATGGTGACATCCATATCGACGGAATTTGGGGGAAAAACCACCGAAACCCGGCCCACATTATAGGTTCCACCGTCGGCTCGGGTTATGATATTGCCTTGACTGATGGAGTCGCTCGAATCGCAGCCGGATAAGAGCAAGGCAGCCAGGAATGCCCTTGCGACCCACAGGGAGAATCGATTGGTTTGACGCCCAAACATAAATTGCACCTTATTGCCCATTTTTCCGCTCCTTTCAGGATGTTTGATAACGATATCGTTGTCTATTGAATATACGGTTCTTCACTCAATTTGAGCCTGTAGATGGAAACATGATCAAATCCCCGGGCTTGAAGATTATTGATGTGTCCCAGGACGACATCGATTTTTTCAAGGGGAAATACGCTTGCCTTGTCAAGACCCACAAAGAGATAAGCATCCTCTTTAACCCGTACATATTCATTGTTGTTTTTCATGATTAGGAGTTCCATGTTCTCCTATCCCTTACAGGCTGAATGGTGATCAGTTGGAACATCCACCCTTTTTACGTGCCGTGATACAAAGGATTTGATGGCATCCGGATACCGGGGGGCCAGACTCGCGCTGCTGTGGTTGGACCCTGTGGCCACAAATAGTTCCGCCCCTCCCCCGGGGAAAGCGTCCCGCAGGCGCCAGGCATGGTGAAGGGGAAAGTTCTGATCCTTTTCCCCGTGGATGATCAAAACCGGTACATTGATGGTTGAGGCAAGTCGTACAGGGCTTATGGCATCCATTTGAAACCGGTAGTAAACGTCCATCCATAAAACGATCATGGGCCCTAAAACCCAACCGAAAACAGGGTTAACGCCCCGGTAAAGGCTGCGTAGGCCTTCTTTCGAACGCGCATAGCACCCTTCAAGAAACAGAAGCCTGATACGATCCGGATGCCGGGAGGCGGCCAGAATGGCGCCGGCAGCCCCGGCGGAATGCCCATACAGGAGGACCGGTTCGTCCAGCCAGTTCAGGATTGCTTCAATATCTTCGGCAAAACGGAACGCAGTCATGGACCGGTTGGGGGTGGAATTTCCGTGGTCCCTGGCGCTGTGAAGCACCGTTTTAAACCCCAGCTCGGCGAAAACCCGGGCCCGACCCGTCATGCGGTCCCGGTTCCGGCTCCAGCCATGGGCCAGCAGAACCGTTCCTCTGGACGGCATATCAGGTTCCACAATCCAGGTTTCCAGCATTCCCCCATCCACTGCGGGAATTTGAATGTCCCTGACATGACCCCAGTCGGGTCTGTCTTGGACCGGCCTGCGGGGAATTTGATGGAGCAGATACGCCAGAAAGAGCGTCAAGAGCAGATAAACCAGAGCGGCAACAATGAGGAACCCCATGAAGAATCGGTTACTCCTTATTTTCGAATTTAACCGTTGTTGAGGGCATCTGATATTTTTTCGGCGGTTGCTTTAATCTCATCCATATCCCCCGGTATAATTTCCCATTTTGAAACGGGAAGATCCGGTCCTCCGGGGACTTTAGGGATCAGGTGAAGGTGATAGTGCATGACCACCTGATTGACGCCTCTTCCGTTGAGTTGAACGCAGGCTACGCCGGATGCCTTCAATGCCTTGTCGATCCCCGCCATCACTTTTTTTGAGGCCCTGTGCACGGCGGCGAGATCCTCGTTGGAGATTTCCGTCAGGTTTGCCGCATGGTTTTTGGGAATAATCAGGGTGTGTCCCGGAGATATGGGATTAATGTCCATAAAAGCGAGAACCTGGTCATCTTCGTACACCTTGAAACAGGGAATCTCTCCGTTAATGATTTTACAAAAGATGCAGTCTTCCATGATTGACCTCCTTGCTCTAATCCGCCAGTTCGTTTTTTTGTAGAATACCTTGAATCGCCAACCTTTCTTCTTCAGGAATGTCAGGTTTCTTTTTAATGTTCATGGACCGCATGACGTCATAGGACCCATCTTCAAAGAGCACCGGGACCTGGGTGACGTAATCGGGATGGTGACAGCAGCCCGGCGCAAAATAGCGTCCGGCTTTTCCGCCTTCTCGAAGGATTTTTCGGGCCCTGTCGTACATCTCCTGACCCATGACCATACCGACCTGCCCACCATAAGCGGCGACCATTTGCCCTGAATCAAAAAGTTTCCTATTTCCCGCCATTGGTTTTTCCTCCGGCCCAGTCTAAGGATTATCGGGCTCTGAAACAACCTGTCCAAGGGGTTGAAGGTTTGGGTCCCCTGATTGATCAATCAGCGATTCAAGGGTTTTCAGGGCATGGGGGATGTAAGCCTCAAAGCGGTTTTTTTTCATGACCTTTGACAGGAATGAAAAGGCCCCCAGGATCTGAAGGTTCCGTTGAATGGCCAGGTAGGGATAGTCCCTTTCAAAGGGACCGGCCCATGCGGGGTTATGGTCTTTGATCCGGGCCACATAAGCGTCATAGATTTGCTGTTTCTGAAGATCCGACAACAGGACGTAGGGGTCTATCAGAAGTGATGCAAGATCATAGGCCAGAGGCCCCAGCCGCCCGCCCTGCCAGTCGATGATGCCGATTTTTTCACCATCCACCATAATGTTTCTGGACTGAAAATCCCGATGCATGAAGAACTGTCCGTCCGCCCGGGACGCCATTTCGGCCAGATGGTCAAAAGCGGTCTCAATCCCGGGCCATGGTCCTTTATGCCCCAGAAATCCTTTCAGAAAAGAATCCCTGAAATAGTGGGCTTCATATTTCTGCATCACGGTTCGGTCATAACACTCGGTCTGAGCGCACCATGCGGGAAGAAAACCCTTTTGTCCCCGGAGTTGCAGGTTAAAAAGGTGCCCTAAAACCCTTTGATAAAGTGGAACAGGGTCTTTGCCCGACAGGACCACGTCCTGAAGGTTTACGGACCCCAGATCTTCCATGATAAACCACCCCTCGGCAAGGTCGTATTGATGAATAACGGGAAGGGGGAGCCCTTTTTGCTGAAGGTGATGGGCAATCATGACGTAGGCGTTGTTTTCACGTTCTCGGGCTGCGGTCTTCGGGGGATTGGCCATGGCAATGAACGATTTTTTTGACACCGGCGTGCTGATACGCCAGAAAACCCGGTGTGAACCGTCACCGGGCAAAGGATCGAAAGAGGGCTTTTTTTCCCCGGGGCAGGCCTTTTTCATAAAAGCCGTGATTTCTTGTTTGAATTTCTGATCCATAAGTGAATAAAATCCCGATGTTATCCGATGACCCCCACCCGGTCCTCCGCCACCTCGCCGGTCGTGGTAACGACACTGTCAATGACCCGGATGTTTTCTTTGACCGTAACATTCCCCCATAAAATGGAACGGGTAACCTCTGCGCCTTTCTCCAGGGAAATGCCGTTCCCCAGGACGGCCCAGTCTTTGAGTCGGGCATCTTCATGAACCCGACAGTTGCGGCCCATCAGAAACGGGGCGCCGTTCAATGTTTCCCGGTTGGCTTCAATATAGCTTTCAATGGTTCCCGCATCCCGCCAGTAATGGTTTTGCATCACATGGCCCCGCAGGGGGTGCCCTCCCCGAATGAGGGCACGATAACATTCCAGAATACAGAAAAAGCGACCCGAAGGAATATGGTCCAGGACCGGGAGGTTCATAATGTGAATGCCCGTAAAGGCTAACTGTCCTGCTTCCGGCAAAGGGTTGATCTCCAGAATGTCCTTTTGGTTGTTGAGTTTGATCTGATTGAAGGGCGCATAATCATGAAGCACCAGCGTCGCCAGATCGCCCCGTCTCTGATGGGTTTCCAAGGCCGGGCCCAGGTCGATGTCCGTCAGGATGTCCCCGTTGACCACAATGAAGGGTTCGCGGTCCCAGAACCACCGGGTTTTCCGGATGCCGCCCCCCGTGCCCAGGATCTCCGGTTCTTCACTGATATGAATCTTCACCCCGAAAGGCCGCCCGCCATCCAGATAATTTCGAATCTGGTTTCGGTGATGGTGGGCATTCACAACAATCTCATCCACCCCTTGGGCCTTCAGCCAGTTTATGGTGTGGTCGATGATCGGCCGGTTTCCCACTGGGACGAGGGGTTTGGGCCTGTTTGACGTGAGGGGGGCGAGCCGGGTGCCTAGACCGGCGGCCAGAATCATAGCTTTCATGGGCCTGTTTTTTCCGTTGCAATTGTTTGTTACTGATTATACATGATGAAGGATCATGTCAATGCTGTTTTCACCAAAAGAAAGGACCGTACATGCATTCCACCCTTGAGCTTTCAGAACTTCACGATCATATGGGCAGTCTTTTTATGGCCGGCATGCCCGGTCCCCGCCTGGATTCAGGGACCGTTTCACTCATTCGAGACAGAGGCCTGGGCGGGGTTATTCTGTTTAAGCGGAATATTGTTGATCCCCTTCAGGTGGCAGCGCTTTGCAACGATCTACAGGAAACGGCGCTGAAATACCATGGCGTCCCCCTTTTTCTGGCGGTGGATCAGGAAGGGGGGCGCGTGGCCCGGCTGGGGGAACCCTTCACCCGTTTTCCCGGTAACAGCGCCATCGGCGATGGTCCTCGGTCCCACGAGATGGCCGCCGTTTTTGGCCGGGTAACGGCAATGGAAATGCGCTTGGTGGGCCTGAACATGAATATGGCGCCGGTACTGGATGTGCCCACAGGGCCGGTGGATCAGCACCTTCAAGGCCGAATGTTCGGGGAGGACCCGGGTCGGGTGGGGAGTCTGGGACAAATTGTCATAAAAGCGCTTCAGGAAAACGGCGTCATGGCGGTGGGCAAACACTTTCCCGGTTTGGGAAAAGCGCGCCTGGATCCCCATGAGCATCTCCCCACCATTGAAGCGAATCAACAGGAAATTGAAACCATTAACCTGCCGCCCTTTCAGGATGCCATTGGGGAAGGGGTTTCCGCCATCATGACCTCCCATGCTTTGTACCCGGGCCTGGACGACCATTCCCCGGCGACCCTCTCTTATCCGATCATCACGGAATTGCTGAGGGACCGGCTGGGGCTTCAAGGACTGATCATAACCGATGACCTGGAAATGGGCGCCATCAAGAAAGATCCGGGTGTGGCCGAAGGCGCGGTAAAAGCCTTTGAGGCGGGAAACGATATTCTGTTGATCTGTGAAGACCAGGGGCTTGTGGGGGAGAGCATGGACAAGTTGAGAAACCGTCTGCTTGCAAATGAGGTGTTGCTTTCAAGGCTTCATGAATCGTTCAGTCGCATCATGGTCGCCAAGGAGAAATTCCTCAAGGGATGGGAGCCTGCTTCTCTGAAAAAAGTAAAGCGCTACTTCAAGGGGAAAATCTGATGTTATCCCATCAAAGTCAAAGAATATTCAGCCTTGTGAAAAACCTCACTTGACGGCCGATTTTTTTTATGATAATCAAAAGTTCTCCAAGAAATCTCTATATTATTTTGAATGTTTAGACGGCAGTTGGGACGGAGTTTATTTCCGAACCTGCAAGAACATCACAACCATATAAGGAGGATTAAAGGAATGGCTTACAATGCAGTAGAAATGGCGGACTGGCAGATTTCCGAAGCTGCCGAAAAAAACATGCCGACCCCTGATGAATGGCGGGATAAATTGGGCCTTAAGCCCGAAGAAATGCTTCCCATGGGAAGACTGGCCAAGTTGGATTTTCTGAAAATTATCGACCGCCTACAGGACAAACCCGATGGCAAGTACATCGAAGTTACGGCCATTACCCCCACGCCTCTGGGTGAAGGAAAAAGCACCACGTCCTGCGGTCTCATGGAAGGTTTGGGGATGCGCGGTGCTAACGTGGGCGGCGCACTCCGGCAACCCTCCGGCGGCCCCACCATGAACGTCAAGGGAACGGCTGCCGGCGGCGGCAACTCGCTCCTGATCCCCATGACCGAGTTTTCCCTGGGACTCACCGGCGACATCAACGACATCATGAACGCCCACAATCTGGCCATGGTGGCTTTGACGAGCCGCATGCAGCACGAGCGCAACTATAACGATGAGCAGCTGGCCCGTCTTACCGGCATGCGCCGAATGGACGTCGATCCCACCCGCGTGGAAATGGGCTGGATCATTGACTTTTGCGCCCAGTCGCTACGAAACATCATCATCGGCATGGGTGGCCGCTACGACGGCTTCACCATGCAGAGCAAGTTCGGCATCGCCGTGGGAAGCGAGTGTATGGCGATCCTGGCGGTTATCCGGGACCTGGCTGATCTCAAAGAACGCCTCAACAACATCACCTTGGCTTTCGACAAGAGCGGCAAACCGGTTACCACCGGCGACCTGGAAGTGGGCAACGCCATGACCGCTTTCATGCGCAACACCATCAACCCGACCCTCATGTGCACCGCCGAGTACAACCCCTGTATGGTGCACGCCGGCCCCTTTGCCAATATCGCCGTGGGTCAGTCCTCCATCATCGCGGACCGCGTGGGTCTGAAATTGTTTGACTACCACGTCACGGAATCCGGATTTGCGGCCGATATCGGCTTCGAGAAATTCTGGAACGTTAAATCCCGCTTCAGCGGTCTGAAACCCAATGTGTCAGTGCTTACCTCCACCATTCGTGCTCTTAAAATGCACGGCGGCGGTCCCAAGGTGGTCCCGGGCATCGCCATGGATCCCGTTTACACCCAGGAGAATCTGGAACTGGTGGAAAAGGGCTGCGAGAATATGGTCCACATGATCGGCGTCATCCGAAAGGCCGGTATCAACCCGGTGGTCTGCATCAACCGCTTCTACACTGACACCGACGCCGAGTGCGCCGTCGTCCGCAAGGCGGCCGAAGCAGCCGGCGCCCGTTGTGCCGAGTCCAAGCACTGGGAAAAGGGCGGCGAAGGCGCACTGGAATTCGCAGATGCCGTCATCGACGCCTGTAACGAGGAAAACGATTTCAAATTCCTCTACCCCCTGGAGATGAAGCTGCGCGACCGCGTGGAAACCATCGCCAAGGAAGTCTACGGCGCTGACGGCGTGAGCTGGACTCCCGAAGCGGAATCCAAGGCCAAGATGCTTGAAAACGATCCCAAGTACGACGACTTCGCCACCATGATGGTCAAGAGCCACCTGAGCCTCTCCCACGACCCGTCGGTCAAGGGCGTGCCCAAGGGCTGGACCCTGCCCATCCGGGACGTTTTGATCTACTCCGGTGCCAAGTTCCTCTGCCCCTGCGCCGGTGCCATCAGCCTGATGCCTGGAACCGGTTCCAACCCCGCCTTCAGGCGGATTGACGTGGATACGGACACCGGAAAGGTGAGCGGCCTGTTCTAAACAAGGACCGTTTTTATTAATAATTCAACAAAAAAGGGCGATCTTATGATCGCCCTTTTTTTGAGCTATTCTGTGCAAAGGCTTTCATCATTCCCGGAACCAGGATGCGTCAAAATAGCGATCGATTTCGTCATAGCTTGTCTGAAAATTCAGATCTTTTTTCATGGCCGAAACCGAGTTGCCGTAGTAGAGAGGCACCCAGAAGGCTTCCTCTGAAATGATTTTTTGGGCCTTCGCAAGCAGACGGTGGCGACGGTCAACATCGGCTGTTTGATCTGCCTGCCGGAGGATTCGGTCTATTTCCCAAGTGGAGCCGAGGCACCGTGGGGAATCCATCAAAAAATAGAGGTTCAAAATGGCGCTGGCATCAAAAATAGAATACCCCCCCGTGGGTAGAAAAACCAGACCTGTATTTCCTCCCACAATTTCTCCGTATAGATCTCTCCACCGCTTCTTTATCACAAGATTGGTTTTTATTCCCACCCGTTTGAGATATTCGGCAAGTTCTTCGGCCACGCTTTCATCCCGAATAAAATAGAGATCCATCTCGAAACCGTTAGGATATCCGGCCTCTTTAAGCAACTCTTTTGCCTTGGTCGGATCATAAGGGTAAGTCACACCCTTTGTGTAACCAAAATGAAGCGGCGTAACCACCGAATCGGCGGTCTTGGCGTAGTCTTTAAGGACCTTCTTCACAAGGGCCTGCTTGTCGATTGCGTGATTCAGGGCTTTTCGAACCCGTTTGTCTTTAAAAAAGGGTGTTTTGGTTCGATCGGTGGTGTCCATGATCAGGAAGAAGATGCGCATGGTTTCGGCTTTGGATATTTTGATGTCCGGGTTCGCCTCCAGGAAATTGATCTGATCCGGCGCTACGGAACCGCCTCGAATCAGATCCACACGGCCGCTCAATAAAGCCTCTATTCGGGCCAATTGTTCGGGAATCATCACTATCCTGAGATTGGGAATCATCGGCTTACCCTTGGGTCCTCCGAAATAGTGGGGGTTTGCCTCGAACACGATTTCCGATGGATTTGACCAGTCTTTAAAACGATAGGGTCCCGTGCCGACAGGATGCTTTCCGAAAGCCTCCAATCCCACCTCCCGGATGTACTTGGGAGGGTAGATGAGGAGGATATTTGCGATTACTTCAAGGGCGATTGAATAAGGAACATTGGTATTGATGCGAACCGTGTGTTCATCCAACACTTCAACCCCTTTTAGAAACCCATAGGGCAGGGAGGACATCAGTTCGACATCCTTCAGATAGTCAAAGGAGGCTTTAACCGCATCGGCGTTGAACGGTTCCCCGTTGTGGAATCGAATCCCTTTTCGAAGTCGAAATTGAATGCTGTGCTTTCCCACGGATCGGTAGGATTCGGCAAGGCAGGGAACCAGGGCTTTCTTCTGGGGGTCGCGGTAAACCAGGGTATCAGCCCAGTTATGTGCCAGAATAAAGGCTTTTCTCGTGGTGGGATTGGAAAACCCCAAAGTCTTAATGTGGGATTTATAGGCGATGAGCAGGGTATCCTTCCGGGCGCAGCATGCCAACGCCGCCTGGAGCACCAGCCAGAGGGCAAGGCCGACGATAAACAGGGGCTTAATTCTCATGGCTTTTCTCCATCATCAGATGTTGTGTTAAACGCTCTGCGGTCTCGGTGGCACAGGAGCATGGCGGCATGTTTTCCGGATAGCAGGGTCGGTATAACCCCGCCGCCCGGTACCACCCATTGGCCGGCCATAAAGAAATTGTCGAGGTCCGGGAGTGTTCGTTTTACACTTGTTGCAAATATTTTGTCAGTAATGGCAAAACCTTCAAAAGCACCCTGACGATTCCGGGTATAGCGCCACCAGGTATGGGGCGTGGCCACGTTTGTCATTTCAACCTGATCCTTGATTCCGGGCCACACATCATTCAGTCGTTCCGATACCTGCTTAGCCGTCATTTCTTTCTCGGCGTTGTAAGCCTCCTTATCCTCCCGGATATCTTTCCATGGCTTCCATTCGGATTCGATCATGACCTGCACGAGGGTTCGTCCCGCAGGTGCACAGTTCGGACAATAGTTGAAGATACGAATGACCCAGCAATCACCGGCAAGATAACCGGCCCCCATGTTTGATGTGGCTTTAAGCATCGTAATGGCGGGTTCGTCTGAAAAATCACGGGTCACCCCGTAATTGATCAGAACTACGGGCTTCCAAAGTGGCCATTCTTCGTGCAGCTTTTTAAGTTCCGCAGTTAAGTACTGACCGTCCAGCAAGTCATAAAGCGTCGAATGTCCATCAGCGGCCGATACAATGTGATCGGCCCGATATTCTTCGCCGTTTGACAGCCGAACGCCCACGGCGCTATCTTTTTCAACCAATATTTTTTCCACGGTTGATCCATAGGCAACCCCACCACCCAGATCCAAATAGCGCTTTTCCAGGGCCCGGGCGAACCCCCCGGAGCCGTCCTTCCGAACAGCCATGTTGCCGCCTGACAGCGCACCCAAAATTATCATGATAAAGACCACCGGCACCTCAGGCAAAAAGAGGTGCTTAAAGACATGAGCCAACCAGGGATCATGGAGCTCCCTGGTGGCCTCGTCGAGCGATTGCATATACCACCCGGAATAGTATCGGAGAGTCCCTTTCATCTTGATCATCATTTTAAATGTGTCCCACCACCAGCTCATATCCGGTGGCTTTTCCATGGATACGGTCATATTCGAATGCCTGAAGGCCTTAGCCCCCGTGATGACTTTGTTGATAAAGGGGGCATCCTCAGGGGAGATATCCTTCATGGATGCGGCGAGTTGATCCAGGTCCTGAGTGATATCCAGAGAGCGGTCATGGGAAGGGTCCAGAAAGCGACCGTATTTTGTCATCTCAAGGTATTGGTCCTCTTGATAGATGCCAAGCTCCCGATAGATATCATGGTCGGGTCGTCCAGGCCTGTAGCCCATGTAAAAGTGAATGCCGCCGTCAATGGTGTAACCATGCCGTTTCCATTCAGCCGCCACCCCGCCGGGATGCCGGGCATGTTCAAATATTTGGCATTGATAGTCGTTTATTTGGGCATAGATTCCGGTGGAAAGGCCCCCCAGCCCGGCACCGATGACAATAACGGAAGGTCTGGTCATGATTTCCTCCTTTTTTGGTTTTAGGGCCTCGGAAAAAAATAATTACACAGGATACCGTCGGGCGAAATTTTTGCACACGGTTCTATTGTTTTGCGGTGAAAAGGGACGAAAACCGGTTAGTGGTCCTCTGTGGTCAGCAAAAAAGAGCCGTCCGCTTCTTGCTTTACGGTCAGCCCGAACATGTGAATGGTCTCGGTCAGGGGCCGCCCGTAAAGAAGATCCAGTTCTCTGGGATCAATTCCCAGTTTTTCATGGGTGAGCCGCCGGATATCTTGGTCATATTGGAGGATTTTCAGAACCTCACGAATGATCGAATCGCCCTTTTGTTGGATCTGTTTGACGTAATGGGAAATGACCTGATAATCGCAGGTTTTTTCATGGGCGGAAATCAGGCGAAGCAGATTGGGATCCCTGATAATATCTTTTCTGGTGGCCTTCGGTTCGGCAAAGACCGCTTTAAATTCCTCGCTGTCCCAGCAGGCAAAGGCCCGGCACTGGCTGGGTCGATCCGCATAAATGGTGCAGGCTTTCTCGCCATCGTCATAGAGGATGCACCCTTTTCCGGTTTCCCGATCCTTCAGCTTTATGATCTCCTGATCGGTGAATTTCAGCGCATCATTGATATTATCCCGAACCAGCTCGCCCTTACGAATGGTATAGAGGTGGGTGCTATCCAACACATGATTGAAAAATAGGGGCAGATCGGATTTCTGCAGGGAGGGGCCGGCGGCAAGGCAGCATTCTCCGCAGCGGGTACAGTGGGTTTTCTTTACCTCAATTTGTGGTTCCATGTAACAAACAATCCTATTTGAGACCGGCCACGGCCTGGGCGACGTTGTAGCAGAAGTCTCCGATTTTCTCAAAAGACGTGAGCATGTCCACGAAAATGAGCCCCGGATCCACCGTGCAAAGGCCACTCTGAAGCCGCATGATGTAATTTCCTCTCATATCCTCCCGCATGCCGTCAATGTCATTTTCCAACTGTTGGGCGCGAACCATGATTTCCTGATCTTCCGCCTTGATGCCTTTTACGATAAGATCCAGAAAAGCTTCAACCTTCTTGGAGATCTGCTCATAATCGTGAATACCCCCTTCGGAAAGATGGAGATTATCTTCGAAGAGTTCTTCAAGGAGCTCGGCGATATTTTCCACGCCATCTCCGGCCCGTTCCAGGTTGTTGGCCATACGCATTAGAGATGCAATCTCTTTTGATTCTTCGGGACTGACCCGTTTCTGCATCACACTGATCAAAAACTGGATAATCTCCTTTTGAAGGGAGTCAATGATGTCTTCCCGCTGCCGCCACTTGGAAAGCTCTTCCAGCTTCCGGTTCTTCATGGAATGAATCACATCATTATACATGAGCTGAACCGCTTCCCCCATTCGAACGATTTCCGCCCGGGCCTGGACAATGGCAACCGATGGGGTATCGATATATTTGGAATGTATGTATTTGATACGGCGCAACTCATCTAAGGCTTGCGCCTCCTTCTTTTCCGGTACCAGCCAGCAGGTCACCTTAACCAGATAATGCAGGAACATCAGGAAAAATAAGGCACTGATCACATTAAAGAATGTGTGAGCATTGGCAATATATCTTCCGATGTTGGGATGTTCCCCGTGAACCAGAAGATCGGGAGGCCCGATATCCATCATATGGCCGGTTATCCAAATAACCCCTTCTAAGAACAACGGGAAAAAAGAAATAATGAGCAGCACGCCCAAAACATTGAAAATAGCATGGGCCCGGGCCGTTCGCCGGGCGTTAACGCTTGCTCCGATACTGGCCAGCTGGGCGGTTATGGTGGTCCCGATATTGTCTCCCAGAATCAGGGCCGCGCTCGCTTCGAAATTGAGGAGCCCCTGGCTGGCAAGGGCCATGGTGACGCCAATGGTGGCACTGGAACTCTGCAGAATCATGGTCATGATGGTGCCCACAAGAATGCAGAGGGAAATGCTGAGCATGTCGTCGGCATTAAACCGGGTGAAAAGCGCAACAAATGAAGGATGGTCTTTTAATGGGGCAAAGCCGTCCTGCATGGTGGCCAGGCCAAAAAATATGAGGCCGAAACCCAGGAGGACATCGCCCACATAAATCCATTTTCGCCGGCCCAGAAAAAATTTCAAAAGAACGCCCGCCGCAATGGCAGGCAAGGCATAGGCGGTAATTTTAAACGCAATTAACTGTGCTGTAACGGTGGTTCCGATATTGGCGCCCAACACCACGCCGGTGGCTTGGACAAAACTCATGAGCCCCGCATCCACAAAACCGACCAGCATCACGGTGGTGGCGCTGGAGCTCTGGATGACGCTGGTCACAAGCGCCCCCATTCCACAGCCCACAAAACGGTTGTTGCTCACGATGCTCAGGATTTGCCGCATCTTGTTGCCGGCCACTTTTTGCAATCCTTCCGACATGATTTTCATGCCGAAAAGAAAAAGCCCCAAACCCCCAAGCGACTGAAAAATAATCATTTCCATGGGTCAACAACCCCGTAATTGCATCAACTGAGATCAGTTAAAAACCGTTTTGCGTGGCCCGAAAAAAAGGCCATCCTCATTTATTCTGAGAATGGCCTCTTGTAGCAAGTATGACCCGGTGGGTCAATATGATTTGAATGAATTAACCGACTTTAAAAATGATAGCGCCGCCCGTATCTCCTGCCGCGCAACCGGCCCACATAAAGTAGCCGCCGCCTTTCATGGCGGTTTCTTCAAACCCTTCGACAATGTTTCGCCCCGCCGTGGGGCCCTGGGGGTGGCCGTAGATCAAAGAAGATCCGTAGTTGTTAAAGCAAAGGTCATCGGTCCCCATGGCATCGATGCCGAATTGTTGGGCCATGTACAGGTCGTTCACCACAAAGGGATTGTGGGTTTTGATGACCTTGATATCATTGATACTGAGCCCCGCGTTTTTGAGGGCCATCTTCGAGGCCGGCACGGGGGCTGCCGCCATGTGCCCGGGCTCGGTCCTGGAATAACCGTAAGAGATGACCTGGATGGGAACGGCGGGATCCGCGCTCAATTCCTTTGCCTTTTCCTCGGTGGTGACAATGATGGAGCAGTTGCCGTCCGCCGGGAACGTCTGGGCGCCAAAAGAGAGTATGCCCCCGGGAATGACGGGCCTTAGTTTTGCTAAGCCCTCTTTTGTGGTGGGCATGGGACCTTCGTCCAGCTCAACCAGTTTGGTCTTTTTTCGGCTTACCTTCACTTCTGCGGGGAACATGTACCGTTTCTGAAAAGCCCGATCATCGGCCAGGGCTTCCATGTACTGCTCATACCGCCGGAGGACCAGTTCGTCACACTGCTCCTTGGTAAAACCGCCGGTCTTGCCCACATTTTCAGCAGTCTCGATCATTTTCAGGCCCACGTTGGGGTCACTGTTGAAATTGTCCATGACCCAGTTTTCGGAAAGCACCTCGCCACCGGGACCATTGGGATTGGGCCATACGGTATGGGGGCCGTTGGAGCAACGGTCGGTCATCAGGGCACAGCAGTTTTTATAGAGCCCCGTTTCGACGCCCATGGCCGCATTGAAAACACACGTGGCGCTGGTGGTGCAGGCTTGGCCGAGGGTGACCCCTGGAATACCACCTGCACCCATGATTGCGGCGGCCCAGGTGCTGGCATAGAACTGGCTCTTCTGGCTGATGGTGACGCCGAAAACCAGATAATCGAACATGCCCGCGTCCCAGCCCTTCTGGGCCAGCCATCGCTTTTTGGTGTTACCGGCCAGAACAATGGAATTTTCGTTGGCCATGCTCCCCTGCCAACGGGTAAAGGGGGTTGAATAATATCCGCCGAACGGCACAAATGCTTTGGTCAACATACGTTTTTTACCTCCAGTTGTTTGTTATTTACACCGACCGCTTCCAGCTAAAGGCTAACAGCTGATAGCTCTCTATTACGAATCGCTCCATTTGCCGTATTTTTCCCTGAGAATACGATGCAGTATTTTTCCCGTGGGCGTTCTCGGCATTTCATCATCCTTTACAAAATCGATGGTTTTGGGTCGTTTGAACCCGGCGATCTTACCGCGGGAAAATTCCATGATGGCCTTAACCGTATCCTCGTTTTCCTCATAACCATCATTTAAGACCACCACCGCTTTGATGGATTCACCCCATTTTTCATCGGGGATGCCGATGACGGCGATATCCTTGATGGCTTCGTGGGCGCCTACGGCACTTTCTATTTCCGATGGGTAAACATTCTCTCCCCCGGTGATAATCATGTTCGCTTTTCGATCCACCAGGGTATAGTAACCGTCTTCATCTCTTTTAACCATGTCACCGGCGGACGACCATTCCCCGATAAAGGCCTCTTTGGTCTTTTCAGGTTCCTTCAGGTATTCCTTAAACAGCATGGGTGTCCGATAGAATAATTCACCCACCTCGCCGTCGGGCACTTCATTTCGCTCTTCATCCAAGATTTTGATCCGGTCGGTACCGAAAATTTCCTTGCCGATGGATCCCAGTTTTTTGAACTGGTCCTCGGGCCGGAGCAGGGTCACCAGACCCCCTTCGGAACTGCCGTAGGCCTCCCACAGTTCGGCGTTCTTGAAATAGTCCATAATGGCCAGTTTGAGATCTTTCCTGGCCGGCGCCGAAGAGATGAGCAACTGCCGGATGGAGGAGACGTCGATATTGTTTTTCACGTCGTCTGGAAGTCCCAGCATCATAATGTAATGGGTAGGCACCAGAGAGGTGAAGGTGATTTTGTACTCTTCGATGGTTTTGAGGAGATCTTCCGGATCAAAGCTGACCATGTTGTACACAAAAACCGGGGCGGAGACCAGCGTGTAGGGGAAGGAGTAAAAGATGGAGTTCACATGGCACATGGGCATGACCAACATCACTTTATCCGTGGGCCGTACCCCCATGTTGATATCGTTTAAATAGTACTGGCTCACGTTGGACTCATGGGTTCTCATCACCCCTTTGGGCCTGCCGGTTGTTCCGGAGGTGTACATGATGCACCAGATATCGGCGCTGTCCACCATGAGATCCGGTTCTTCCGGAGAGGCGTTGGCAAGGAAGTCCTCGTAACCCACGTAACCATCCGGTACGGGCCCGTCCCCCATGTAAATGTAGCCGTTTTCAGGGATCGGCAGATTTTCCCGGATGCTGTCAATGAGTTCCACAAAAGGTGCTTCCACCACGATTGCTTTGCATTCGGAATGGTTGACGATGTATTCAACGTCAGGGCCCCCCAGTCGAAACATGATGGGGACAACCATCTGGCCGCCCTTGGCGCATCCGGCATAAATGTCCATCCACTCGCCACGGTTAAATGCGATGACGGCAAAGGCATCTTTATGCCCCACGCCCATATGGTGAAGTCCGTTGGCAAACCGGCAGGATCTATCATTCCATTCTTTGAAAGTGAATTCCTGAGTTTTATCCTGCCACCCCAGCTTGTCGGGATAGTTCATGGCGTTCATTTTCACCATTGTTCCCGCATGCATCCATTTGCTAATGTTCATGATTATTCCTCCCCATACGATTGTTGATTGATGATTGAAAGTTAGGCCGAGGCGCCCAGATCAACAGTCATCAATGGCAAAGAGTGCTGCTCCGACAGCGCCGGTCAATTGGGGGTGCTCCGGTATCAGGATTTTTTTCCCGATCTTTTCTTCCACCATTTGAACCAGATACGGGTTATGGGCCACCACGCCCCCGGTCATGGCCACTTCGTCGGTCAATGAATCCATTTCAAGAACCCGCTTGATGACGGAATGAAAGAGTCCTTTGACAATGTCGGGCACCTTTTTTCCCTGCCGGATCTTTTCCAGGACCTCAGTTCCCGAAAAAACCGTACAATAACTGCCCAATTCCACCATTTCTTCCGATTGGCGGGCAAGTGAGTCCATTTTTTCCAGGGGAATATCCAGACGCATGGACATCTCCTCCAGGAATGCTCCGGTTCCGGCAGCGCATTTTCGGTTCATCTTAAAATTGAGCCGTCGGCCTTTTTCGTCAACCTTGATGACTTTGTTGTCCTGTCCCCCGATGTCAATAATGGTCATGGCCACGGGGAAATAGTGGTAGCATCCCTTGGCATGACATCCGATCTCTGTTTTGGTTTCCGTGCTGAACGAAACGTTTTTTCTGCCATAACCGGTGGAGACACAACCGGCCACATCTTTTCTAAGAACACCCGCCATTTTCAGTGAATCAGCCAGACCCATGTCAGCGGTTTTAGCAAAATCAGTCCCCGATTTGCTGACCGAATATCCGAGGAGCTGTTTATCCCCGTTAAGAATGGCAACCTTGGTGCGAGAGGCGCCGATATCGACGCCTGCATACAATTTGCTGTCCATTTTCTCTGATGTTATTCTTCCAGCTGTTCAATAAAGGCTTCAATATTGGTTTTGGCCTGTTCTTCGGAGTAGCACCTGAGATCACACAAATCCCCGTTGATGGTGAGCACCGGTATTTCCAGTTTGCGGGTTAAACGCTCCGGCATGCCGTAACGATTGTTGGAATTGTTGGGGCAGGTTTTCGCGTCGTGAAAGATAATGCCGTCAAATTTGTATTTCCGAAAACAGTCGGTGATGTACTGCTCCTTAAAGGCCTCGTCCCTGACGATAAAAAGTTCCGTGTAAGCCCGGCCCATACTTTCGAAGGGTGCCGCCGGATCCAGCTGGTCAAATATCCAGCTGTTGCAGTAGGTGGATGCCACCACGCAGGTTTTGAGGGACAGGAATTGATCCGACAGGGGTCGCAGTTTACCCCAAATGGGCATCCCTTCCCAGTAGAGCCGGTGTGTTTCCCCTTCAACCGCTGCTACGCCATCCTTGATCCGTTGTTGCAGTTCCGGAAGGAGAAGCTCGTAATAGTCCACGGCTTCCTTTGTGCCCCGGGCCACCACGGCCGGCCCCATGTGGATGGTGGCATCAAAAAAGGTCCAGGGAGAGGGAACGGCGCTGGCCGATTCCAGGCAGGCCCGCCAGAGCTCGGAGGTTCGCTTGGAGTGGCCCAAGGCCTCCTTGAATCGGTCCATGTCCAGCTTTTCGCCGGTTATCGCTTCCAGTTCCGGAACCATACCCTCGATTTGGCTGCCGATGTCCTGGATCTGAACCGGGCCGATGGCCCCGATGTCCCGGTGGGTATGGACTCCCACCAGCGGTACGTTCAGTTCCCTGGCATACCACGAAAACCAGTCCTGAACATCGCGGCACTGGTTGGTGTTGAACACCAGCACATCGGGTTTGGGAACCGTTTCAATATTGTATGCCATGGTGAGGGGGCTTTTTTTCTGAATATAGCTTCCCACGTCCGCTGTGAGGTAAGAGCAGATATCGGGTGAATACCCTTGGGCGTTGGCATAGGGGATCAAATCCGTGGCCATGCGGGTGGCCCCCAGCATGGCGCCGTGATTCTCAGGAAAATAGACCAGAAATCCCATACCCCGCAGCAGTTCCGCCGGGCCCACGCTGGTGCACCATGCGATTTTCCTGGAACCGCTCCGAGACGCTTCATCCAGTTCATAAAAGTGGTCGGCCATGAGCTTTTTGCACGTCTTGGTCGCCGCGATTTTCCTGAATTTACCCTGTTTTTTCTCCGTCATGAGGTCCCTCGTCCTATTCATTCAAGGCTTTTGCCACCATCTCGGTGATATCCATCACCTTCATTTTTCCCCGTTCTTTTTTGGGGATGGTTTTGACGCCCTTTTTCAGATTGTCTTTACAGGCGGCGCAACCGGAGACAATGATGTCCGCCCCCGCCGCCATGGCATCCCGAACCCTTTCTGCGGCCATGGCCACCGCCAGATCCGGATCGTTGGCCTGCATGCCGCCGCCTGCGCCGCAGCAACGGGCTTTCAGCCTGTTGCGGGCCATCTCCACGTATTCCGCCCCCGGCACGCTTTTTATGATATTGCGGGGTTCTTCAAAAATCTTGAAGGCCCGGCCCAGGTCGCAGGGATCGTGATAGGTCACTTTCTTGCCCAAATCCCCTTTCAGCTTTATGCGCCCGTTGTTGATCAATTTTTCGAGATAATGGACCGAGTGATAGATCTGGACGCCCAAATCCCCTATTTCGGGGTAGAGCTTGGCAAAGGTCTTGTAACAACCGGCACAGGGCGTGACCAGTTCGCTGGCCCCGGTGGCTTTGATTTTGTTGATGAGCATCTCCCCGTTGGCTTTGAACCCTTCACGGTCTCCCAGGAGAAACAGCGGGAACCCGCAACAGGTCTCGTCGGTGGCCAGTGTGGTGTAGTCCACCCCTGCCGCATCGAGGGGTTTAATCAGGCTGGGGACCATTTTCATGTCCAGATAGCTGGGCACGCACCCCATGAACAGAAGGGTTTCCGCCTGGGGTTTAAGCTCCGCGCTTTCCGCCAGTTTCTTGAGGGCGGGCGGATAGATGTCGATCCGGTCTTTCTGGGCGCTGGCGTACACGTTGCCGGTTTTGCTGATGTTATCCTGGACCGAAAGCGCCGATTCGGGCGCCAGACCATCTTCGTATAGTTTTTCACGGACGCTTTCGACAATTTCGTCCACCTTCACCTGGGCCGGACAGAAATAGGTACAGGATTGGCAGGTGGCGCAGGTGTAAAAGGATTCAATAAATTCCTTACTGGGTTCGATGGTGCCGTTTAAATAATTGAAGGCCAGCACATTACGGCCCCTGGCGTTCTTGCTTTCCCGGTGGGTGATGCTGAAGGTGGGGCACCCCAGGCGGCAGAAGCCGCAGCAGATGCAGGCCAGAAGTTCGTCATCAATGCGCTTTCCAAAGGAATTGACGCCTTCCGGATGGTCGATGAGCGGTTGAAAGGCAAAATGATCGTAAATGTCGGTTTTCTTCTTCTCCAGCCCCATTTTACCCGGGTTCAGGATATGATTGGGATCGAGGGCTTTTTTGATGGACCGCATGACGTCCAGGGCCGGCCCCAACTGTTTTTCAATGTAGGGAGCCCGGGCCAGGCCCGTTCCGTGTTCGGCGGTGATGGTGCCCCCCATTTCAAGGGCCAGGTCGGCCAGTTCGTCGGCAGCGGGGCGCAACCGATCCCATTCATCCTTGCTCCGCATGTCGGTGACCATGGTGGTGTGGACATTTCCGTCGCCGATGTGTCCGAAGGTGGTCATCAAAAGATCATACTTCTGGGATATTTCCTGGGCCCGTTTGATGACTTCCGGAATCTTGGTGGGGGGGATGCCCAGGTCTTCGGAAATGGCCACCAGCCGGTTCCCCGGTTTGATTCGGGATAGTGTCGGCACCAGCTTTCCCCGGGCCGCCATGATTTCTTCGGCTTTGACCGGATCATCGGACCAGGTAAACTCCTTGACTTGGTGTTTCCTGCAGATTTCGTTGATCCGTTCCATGTCTTTGACAACGGTTTCCTTGACCCCGTCCGACTCAATAATCAGCATGGCCTCGATGCCTGTAATATCCCGTTCAATGGCCTTTTCCACCACCTTCAGGCTGTATTTGTCGAGAATTTCACAGGCGGTGAGCTGAATACCGCTCCCGATGATGTGGGTGACGGCGGCGCCCGCTGCAAACAGGTCGTCAAAAATGGCCAGGGCCAGTGCGTTGTATTCCGGGAGGACCTGAATTTTGACGGTAATCTCCGTTATGACCCCCAGGGTTCCCTCGGCACTGGCGAAGACCCGGTTGAGATCATAACCAAACGCGGACTTGGGGGTTTTAAAGCCGGTATCGATGACGGTGCCGTCGGCCAGGACCACCTTGAGATCCTTGACATAATCCCGGGCCGTTCCGTATTTGACCGCCCGGTGACCGCTGGCGTTGGTGGACATCATGCCCCCGATGGTGGCGATGGCCTCGCTGCCGGGGTTGGGGGGGAACATGAGGTTTTGTTTTCCCAGTTCATTGTTCAACTGCAGGCAGATGACACCCGGTTCCACCCGGGCATAGAAATTGTTTTTGTCGATTTCAAGAATGTTGTTCATGCGGTGAAGATCCAGGAGGATGCCTCCTTCTACGGGCAAGGACGCCCCGGTGGTGGCGGTTCCCGAGCCCTGAACGGTCACCGGAATCTTCTTTTCATTGGCGAGCCGCATGATGGCGGATATCTGTTCCGTGGTAAAAGCGAAGACCACCACATCGGGGATGCCCTCGTGCACGGAAAGATCTCGAGAATTGCTCAAGCATTCGACGCGATCATCAAATACGTTTTCCGGGCCAACAATTTCGATCAGTTCGGGGATGATATCCATGACATAACCTCCTGTAAGTGTCTGTTCCATAATAGCGGTTGTCATTGTTTTTCAAAGTGAAGGCAGAAAACCCTATGGCTATGATTTAGCTACAATGTAACTATGTACCAGCCGTTCAAATGATTGTCAAGATAAAAGAAACACCCTGATCTCAAAGACCTTTGCCAAAAAGCCCTCTGATTTCCACTCGGCAGAATGGTTTGAAACGCCCCTGTGATCGCTTCAATGGGCTTTACAATTTATCCCCCGGGTGCTAAATTCAATAACAAAACGGGCCTTGATTCGTAACCGAAGCAGATTCGGGAAATAGGCCGTTTGGGGAGTATTACATGATAAGATTTTTTTTAACTTTTTGTATACTTCTTTCCTGCCTGAGTGCTCCGGTGGATGCGTTATCTCAAACCAAAAATGACACACTTGTGGTTTGTCTGGGTAAAGCCCGGCCGAAAAGTTTGGATCCTGCCGTCAGCAATACCCGTCAGGTATTAACCCTCTACCACAACTGGGGAGACACCCTGCTTTACAGGGGTCCGGTGACTGGAAAAATCGTACCCGGGCTGGCCCGGTCCTACAGGATCCTGGACAATGGTGATATGGAACTGACACTTCGAAAAGGGGTCAGGTTCCACAATGGAGAACCTTTCAATGGGGCGGCCGTAAAGTTTTCTCTGGATCTTCTCAAAAAATCCGATTCCCGGGTTTCACGGTATCTGAAGGGCATAAAAGATGTGGTTGTACTGGACGATCATCGCGTTCGGATTGAAGTGGTCAAACCAGTCCCGACGCTTTCTCAGCTGCTTGCCAATGTTCTGTTTATCTACCCGCCTGGGTACTATCAGAAAGTGGGAAACAAGGGTTTCGGCCAGCATCCCGTGGGAACCGGTCCGTACCGCCTGGTTTCAAATGAGGGTTTTACAGAAATGAACTTTGAAAGAAATTACCGGTATTTCGGGGGGCCCAAGGGAATAGCAAAAATACCGAAACTGAAAATCCGGATCATCAAAGAAACGATTCCGCAGATGGAAGCCCTGATATCCGGAAAAGTTGACCTCATGCGTTCCGGTTGCGTCAACCCCGAACAGGTGCCGTTTTTGAAACAGGCCGATCAAGTGAAGATCCTCAGCACAGATATCCTGCGGGTCTATTTTATGGTGATGGATGCGCAAGGCCGAAGCGGCGAAACCCCGTTTAAGGACAAAAAAGTTCGCCAGGCAGTGAATCACGCTATCAACCGGGAAAAGATCATTCAAAATGCCTTTAACGGGTTTGCTGTTTCATCCGATAGCGTGGTGAGCCCTTTGCATTTCGGTTACGAGAACCGTGTGACCCGCTATCCTTATGACCCTGCCAGGGCCAGGAAGCTACTGGCAGAAGCCGGTTACCCAACCGGTTTTGATACCGATTATTATGCCATTAACAACGAAAGTGCGGCCGAAAGCATTTTAGAGGACCTGAAAGCCGTGGGAATCCGGGCAAGGCCTAAATGGATGATGGGAAAGTGGGATCAGCTCTATCAAAAGTTTCTAAACGGGGAAATCCCCCTCGTTTTCCTGACCTGGGGCAGTTATTCCATTTTCGATGCCAGTGCGCTGTTGAACCATTTTTTTATGGCTGACGCCAACACCTGTTACGGAACAACGCCCGAAATCAACCGCCTTCTGGAACAGGCAAACGGCGCTCCGGATCCGGAAGAAAGGGAAAGACTGCTGTCGAAGGTTCAAAAACGTATTTCGGAGGAAGCCTTCTGGGTGCCCATCTGTTCTGTTGAAGTCATTTGCGCCATGCACAAGGATCTTCAGTTTCAACCGGCCATGGATGAAATTGATCGATATTTCCTGGCCAGCTGGCCTTAATCTGTAACCTGCTGAGTGTAATGAAAGTCGCCCTGGGGAAAACTGCAAGATTACTGTTCTGTCTTTTGCTGATCATATTCTGGATCAGCATGCCACGGGCATCTCTTTCCTCTGATTCACAAAATCCTCAAAAACCGAAGATCACGGCCCTGTATCTCTACAACTTTCTCCTTTTTGTGGACTGGCCGGAAAATGCGTCTTCAGATACCATCAAAATGGCTATTTATGGTGCTCCGCAGGTTTATGAAGCACTGAAGCCCATGAAAGGCAAAACGATCAAAGGAAAAACACTGGTGGTTTCTTCACTGACCAGACCCGAGGATATAGATGATTCCTGCCAGGTTCTTTTTGTGGGCGACACAGAAACCAAAATCCTGAAGGACCTTCTCAAGAAAGTCAATGGTAAGCCTATCCTGACGGTCAGCGACAAGGCAGAATTTGTTGGTTTGGGGGGAATGGTTTCTTTCAAAGGCCCGGGTGATTTGCGGAAAGACGAAAAGGAACAGAAAAGATTTATCATCAATCTCTCGGCTGTTCGTAAATCCCGTCTGAAAATCCGGTCGAGACTGCTCAGAATGTCCGATATTGTATATGGTTCAAAACCTGTAAACCTCAAAATGCCATGAAGGGCCATTATGACGCTTTTCAAAGATAGAACCATCAAACAAAAATTCCTTCTGGTCGTCATGGCCGTGAATATCACAACCCTCCTGTTGGGTTTCGCAGGTTTTATGGTTTATGACCGATGGGAAATTCGTCGAACAATGGAAGCGCAGATATCCACCATTGTAGACATCGTTGCCTACAATTGTACGGCTGCCCTCTTGTTTGATGATACGGCAGATGCCCGGGAGACCCTTGCTTTCCTCAAGACAAAGCCGTCCATTGTTTCCGCGTGGATTTTGACAGCAAACGGAGTCCCTTTGGCGCGTTATGTTCGAGCAGGGTTTACTGCACCGGAAATGCCGCCGGCGGTTCAAAAAAACGCTCCCACTTTCAAAAAACAGATGTTGCATCTGACCAGAGAAGTGCGCGCAGAAGACAAACCCATCGGAACCGTTTATATACAATCGGATATGCGCCAGATGACCGGGCACAGAAAAGACCATTTTTTTATTACGGCTCTGGCGCTTTTATTTTCCATTCTCGTTTCTTTTCTGATCTCCATGAGGCTTCAGAGAACATTTGTGACCCCCATTACTGATCTGGCGACTTTATCCAGGTCGGTTTCAAAAGAAAAAAACTACGCGGTGAGGGCACGCAAACACGGCAACGATGAAATCGGTTTTCTGGTGGATGCCTTTAACGAAATGCTGCACCAGATCGAGCAACAGAATGCCTCGCTATTACAAGCCGGGAAAAGTGCGGAAGAATCCGCCTGGGAAGCGCTTCGCCTGGCCGAGCGTGTAACCCAGGCCAATTTGAAGCTGGAAAATGAGATCAGGATTCGAAAAGATGTGGAAAAAACCCTTCAGAAACATCGGGAGAATCTGGAGGAGCGGATTCGAGAGAGAACACGGGAATTGCGTGAGACCAATCAACGGCTCAGGGAAGAAATCGACGAGCGGGTGGCGGCGGAAAAAAGAATTCAGGATTCCCTGGATGAAAAAGTGCTCCTGTTGGGCGAAATCCATCATCGTGTGAAGAACAACCTGCAGGTGATTTCCAGCCTCATGGATCTAACCCGTCGAAGGACGCTGAGTGAGGAGGCAAGGATGGTACTGGCCGATGCCCGGTCAAAGATTTACGCCATGAGCCTGGTGCATTCTCAACTCTACCGCAGCGAGTCTTTCACCCGAATCGATATGGCGGTCCACATCCGAAGGCTGCTGGGTTCCATTGGCCAGATTTACACCAACAGCTATCGAAGGGTTCGTCCCAAAATTGAGTGTTCCCATGTTTTTCTGTCCGTCACCCAGGCCATTCCCTGTGCACTGGTGTTAAACGAATTGCTGTCAAATGTCTACAAGCACGCCTATCCTGAAGACACGACAGGGGAATGTTTCATCTCCATGTCGGAAATAGATGGAAAACGGATTCATTTGCGAATACGCGACAATGGGGCCGGAATTCCTGAAAATGTGGATATTGAAGGCACCGAGACACTGGGTTTAAAACTGATTCGAAACCTGATCCGAAAACAGCTTAAAGGCGAAGTCTGGTTCAGGTACGATAATGGCATGGACATTACAGCGGAATTCCCCGTTGACCATGATGACGTGTTGATTCACGGCGGGCCGGATCTTACTCCCGATGGACGATTTCCATCTGAGCCGACTCCGCCAACCCGGCCGTCGTAGCCACTTTGGCGGAGTCGGCAATAGCAAGGCTACGACGGCCGGATCGGATTTTCCTTATCTGATCAATTTTAATATCGGAAATTCCAGATTGAAAAAAGAAAATACGGGGGTTAGCTTAAAGGACCTTCAAAGCCAGGGAGAAAACCATTGACCGAAAAAAAAGAAATCCGTCTTACGCAAACCGTGAAAGGTTCCGGCTGAGCGTCCAAACTGCCGCCAGGGGACCTGGATCGGGCGCTTTGTGGAATGGAATTTCCAACGGATGAAAATGTGATCGTAGGCCTCGACCGAGCGGACGATGCCGGTGTTTACCGGGTGAATGATGATCTGGCCCTGATCCAGACCGTGGATTTTTTCACCCCCATTGTGGATGATCCCTACTGGTTTGGACAGATCGCGGCCGCCAATGCTTTGAGCGATGTCTACGCCATGGGCGGTGTTCCCAAGACCGCCATGAATCTGGTGGGATTCCCCCTGGAACAGATGGATATGTCAATCCTTCGGGAGATCCTTCAGGGGGGGCTTGACAAGATGAAAGAGGCCGGCGTGGTCCTGGTGGGCGGTCACAGCGTGGAGGATCCGGAATTGAAATACGGTTTGAGCGTTACCGGTTTTATCCACCCGGAACGTGTTCTCACCAAGCAAAATCTTAAAGCCGGCGACAAGCTGATTTTGACCAAACCCCTGGGAACCGGTATTGTGAACACGGCCATTAAAGGGGGGATTGCTTCACCGGAGGTGATTGAATCGGTTACGCACCTCATGGCCCGGTTGAATCGAAAACCGGCTGAGATCATGAGCCGTTATGAGGTGCATGCCTGCACCGATATCACGGGTTTTGGCCTTCTGGGTCACCTGGCGGAGATGGTCCTGGGGTCGGGATGCGCCATTCGTCTGCAAAGTGACCGAATTCCCATTATTCCCGAAGCCCGGGAATATGCGCAGATGGGATTTATTCCGGCGGGGGCCTATGGAAACCGGGAATTTCGCGCCGGTATGACGGAGTTTGGCCTTTCGGTGGATCGCTTCCTTCAGGATCTTCTGTTTGATCCTCAGACATCCGGGGGGCTTCTCGTCAGTGTGTCTGAAAAGGATTCCGCCGATTTGCTGAGAGAATTGAAGACCGGGGGTGTTCATGATGCCGTGATCATCGGGAACGTGATATCCACATCCGAGGAAAGGATTTTTGTCCAATAGGTAGGGGCAGGCCTCGTGCCTGCCCTTTATAAGGAGAATCAAATGAGTACAAAAATCGATTGCCGAGGTTTGGCTTGCCCCGCCCCGGTGCTGAAAACCAAGGAATTAATTGAGCAGGAAAAACCTGAAAACCTGATCGTCATTGTGGACAATGAAGCGGCAAGGCAGAACGTCACACGGTTTATGGAGTATCAGGGTTTTAATGTGTCCGCCAGTGAAGAAGGGACCGACTTCCATGTGACGGGCCATGCTGGAGAAGGCGCCGAATCAGCGGCGAAACCCGAAAAAACCATTGAATCGGAAGAATGGAAGCAAAAAATTATGGTCATGGTGGGATCCGATCGAATGGGACACGGGGATGATGCGTTGGGCTTAAAACTGATGGTTAGTTTTTTGAAGACCGTAAAAGAGATGGGAGATGAGTTGTGGCGCCTGGTTTTTGTCAACAACGGCGTCAAAATGACCACTTCGGATTCGGAAGTGCTGCCGGTGCTGGAGGAGCTTGAAAAAAGCGGTGTTTACATTCTGGTTTGCGGCACTTGCCTCACCCATTTTAATCTCCTTGAAAAAAAGATGGTGGGAGAGACCACGAATATGTTAGATATCGTAACGGCCATGCAGCTGGCCGACAAGGTGGTTAATATCTGATTTTGTCCCTTCACCTGCGGGAGGAAAAATCCATGGGAAAAAGCAAAGCCGACAAGGTCGATGAGTTTCTGGCCCGATCCCGTCAAAATCAGGGCCGGAAAGAAAAAGGCTACCGGGAACAATCTCTGAAGATTCACCCTTGGGTATGCGCCCGTTGCGCCAGGGAGTTCACGAACCGGAATGTGCACGAATTGACGGTTCACCACAAGGACCACGATCACGAAAACAACCCCGCCGACGGCAGCAACTGGGAAAATCTCTGTATCTATTGCCATGACAATGAGCATCGTCGCCATCTGGATTATCTGGAGGGCGCTGATACCCCGGTCGGCGACGAAGAAAATGACGCCTTTACCCATAACCCGTTCGAAAAACTAAAAGGGTTGCTGCCAAAATAATCCCACAGGAGGAAATGATGGACAAGATCTTTCATCTATGTTGAAGGTCGGGAAAAATACCGGAAAGATGCCGCCTGAGTAAGGATTGAACCACAATGATTCCACATGGAGGAGACGAGCATGAGCAGTAAAAAAGGGGGGCTTGTATGGCTGTGGGTACTGCTGGGAATAGGCGCCGTGGCTGCTGTGGGGTATGGTTGGTATAAATATGCGCAACCTGAAACCGGAGAAGAGCGGGTAGCTGTTGAAGTGTTGATATCCGAAGAAGGCGCCCGGGTTGAAACGGTTAAAGAGGGTTCGCTTAAGGATGCAGCCGGAAAACAGGGCGAGGCCCTGGATGCGGCTGAAAAACCTTTGAACGCCGGGGATGTGCCGTCTGATCAGACGCGGGGTGACGGCATCAGTGAAAAGGAGACCCTTTTGAAGCCGCAGGCCACCGGGAAAATGGTGGATTACCAGTTTAAATCCGATGAAAAGAAGCTTTTGCCGAAAGGTCCATCCGGCCGGACAGACCTTGATGAGGGTACAACGGCTCGCAAAGCACGTTATTGCGATCTGGTCAACCAGTATGTACAGGATTTTTTTCAGTACCTGGATACGAAAAAGTATGTTCAAAGATTGGAATTGGGAGAAACCGCCTACGCCCGCTTCAAACAGATTCTGGAGCGGCTGGCGGCCAAGCCGCCCATTCCCGCCGGTGAAGGGGTTGATCCCGCCATTATGGTCAAAAATATATACTTTTTCTGTCGTGCGCTGGATAAAAAGGATCTGCGGTTGATCAAGCAGGTGGTTAGCAACGACAGGGACACGCTGGAAGACAACATGGGTATGCTTTACCAATGGGCCATGCTGGGTAAAGGATGCCCGAACCCCGGAGATGTGAGGCCTTCTTTTGATGTGCTCTATCGGTATGCGGGCTTTTTCCTGAATACCACCGGTGGCAGGGCGTACATGTTCAGGCGGGGATTGAAGGTGCGGCTTCTGGTCTCCTATTATTCGGTTCAGATTATATATCAGGCGGATAAGGCGGGCAGAAACAACTACGGCATTGACGTTTTGCCACACATCAAGATGCTCATGGAGGAAATGGGTAACTATCCTGATCTGCAGTATAAGGAAACGTATCTGGAAACCCTGATAAAAATCAAGACGTTTTATTCAGGGAGACGGTAACCAAAAAACGGGGCGGCCCCTAAAGTATATTCAACAGGGGCCGCCCCAAGAAACAAGTTTACATTTTTCTTTTTCTACTTCACACGACCTTCCCGCCAGGCTTTAATGAGCTGGTCGTAATCAACCGTTACCCCCTGCGGCTTCTCATTCACCTTTGCCTTGGGTGATCCGGCCTTGCTCAGCCAGACCTTCGGGTCGATGCATTTATTCAGCTTTGGACCACATTCTTTCTGTGCCCCTGCACGTTCGATGCGCGCCATGACTTTATCCTGTTCGCGGGCCAGGTTGTCCATGGCCCTGTCCACGGTTACTTCACCGGAAACCGCTTCACCCACATTCTGCCACCACAACTGAGCCAACTTGGGATAATCGGGCACGTTGGTGCCGGTGGGCGTCCACGCCACACGAGCCGGGCTGCGGTAGAACTCCACCAACCCTCCCAGCTTGGGGGCACGGTCGGTAAAGGCCTGGCTGTTGATGTCGCTGTCGCGGATGGGCGTCAGTCCCACCAGGGCTTTTTTGAGTGAAGTGGTCTTGGCCACGCAGAACTGGGCGAAAAGCCATGCGGCCTTGCGACGATCCAGCGGCGTGCTCTTCATGAAGGTCCAGGAACCGCAGTCCTGATAGCCTAACTTCATCCCCTCTTCCCAATAGGGACCGTGGGGCGATGGGGCCATGCGCCATTTGGGCGTTCCATCGGCGTTGACCGTGGGGCCCGGTTTGACCATGTCAGACACGAAAGCGGTATACCAGAAGATCTGCTGTGCAACATTTCCTTTGGCCAGGATCGGCAGGTAGGTGTAGAAATCCAATCCAAGACAACCGGGAGGCGCGTATTTCCGAAGCCATTCCATATACTTGCGAAGCGCATACTTGGCGCCCGGGCTGTTGGCAGCGCCGCCGCGACAAACACTCGATCCCACAGGGTTGCAACCCTCAACGCGGATGCCCCATTCGTCAACCGGCTTGCCGTTGGGGAGGCCTTTGCTGCCCACGCCGGCCATGGAAAGCCACGCATCGGTGAATCGCCAGCCCAGATCCGGGGCCCTTTTGCCGTAGTCGTTGTGACCGTAAACGGCTTTTCCATCAATTTCCTTAACCACTTCAGTGAAGAACTGAGCAATATCCTCGTAAGCAGACCAGTTGACCGGCACACCCAGCTCGTAGCCATAGATTTCCTTGAATTTCTTCTTGAAATCCGGACGTTTGAACCAGTCATAACGAAACCAGTAGAGGTTGGCGAACTGCTGGTCCGGAAGCTGATAGAGTTTTCCATCCGGACCGGTGGTGAAGGATTTCCCCATGAAATCGTCGATATCCAGGGTCGGCAGGGTCACGTCTTTTCCTTCGCCCGCCATGAAATCGCTCAGGGGCACAACAAAGCCGTAACGCATATGGGTGCCGATGAGGTCGGAATCGTTCACCCAGCCGTCATAGATGTTTTTCCCGGAGGCCCACTGGGTCTGCAGCTTTTCGACCACATCCCCTTCCTGAATCAGATCAAAGGCGACCTTGATGCCGGTAATCTCTTCAAACGCCTTGGTAAGAACCTTGGCCTCATATTCGTGGGTAGGGATGGTTTCAGAGACGACCTTGATCTTCATCCCCTTAAAGGGTTTGGATGCTTTGATAAACCACGCCATTTCCTTCATTTGTTGGTCTTTGGTCAGTGTGGACGGTTGAAACTCGTTGTCCACCCATTTCTTGGCGGCGTCCATCTGCGGTGAAGACCAGCAGGGAACGCTGAGAAAAACAAGCGCCAAGGCTGCAATCATGCAAAACAGTAATCTCTTCTTGCTCATTGCCGTTGCTCCTTTCAAATCTATCCAGTTAATCGCACACACCTCGCCACACCCCGTCGAGGGAAATCGGCAAGGCAACCCAGGGGCGCCACTCTGATCACCCCCAACCACTCGTGGTCGTCACCACCCCCTTCCATTTCGCATTCTCCTTCTCTATCCCCAAACCATCACAACGATAATCCAGCATACGGCAACAGCCAGTAGGATCCAGAGAGAGAATTGGGTCAATCCGATCCATGCAAAAAAGATATAAACGCTGCTTAAGATTCCTATGAAGAGCCGATCACCCGGTGTGGTGGGAATCGGCAGGAAACCGCGACGTTCCAGGGAAGGGGATATGGTTTGCCATACGGTCATGGCAATCACCGTCAGGATAATGGTGCCGCAGAAAATGGCTGTTGGAACGGTCCATCTCATCCATTCTAAAGTCAACTCCATGATTTTTCCCCCTTACACCCGACCCATGGCAAAGCCTTTGGCCATATGATTGCGTACGAACCAGATCACCAGAGCGCCCGGTACAATGGTCAGTATACCGGCCGCGGCCAGCAGACCGAAGTCGAGACCGGTGGCGCTGATGGTGCGTGTCATGATTGCCGAGATCGGTTTCGCTTCGGTTACCGTCAATGTCCGGGCCAGCAGCAGCTCCACCCAGCTGAACATAAAACAGAAAAAGGCTGTCACGCCTACCCCAGACCGGATCAGTGGGAGAAAGATGGTAATAAAAAATCGCGGAAAACTGTACCCGTCGATAAAGGCGGTCTCATCAATTTCACGGGGGACCCCCGACATAAAGCCTTCCAAAATCCACACCGCCAACGGCACGTTAAAGAGGCAGTGGGCCAGCGCCACCGCGAAATGGGTATCCAGAAGGCCGATTGTGGAGTAGAGCTGGAAAAAAGGAAGGGCAAAAACAGCCGCCGGCGCCATGCGGTTGGTGAGCAGCCAGAAAAACATCTGTTTGTCACCCACGAAACTGTAACGCGAAAAGGCATAGGCCGCAGGAAGGGCCACAAAAAGCGATATAACCGTGTTCATGGCCACGTAGATCATGGAATTAACATAACCCATGTACCAGGATGAATCGGTAAATATCCTCATGTAGTTCATGAAGGTGAGGCCTTTCGGATACAGGGCGAAGGACGCAAGGATGTCGGCGTTGGACCTGAGACTCATACTGAGCATCCAGTAGATGGGCATCAGCAACAGGATGAAGTAGATGACAAGGCCGATGGTTTTTTTCTTTCCTTTCATACCGTCTCTCCTTTTCCGACCCGCTGAAGGGCCTGGTAGAAGATAAAGCTGAACAGCAGTACAATGACAAAATAGATGAGCGAAAAGGCCCCGCCAGGTCCCAGGTCGAATTGAAGGAGCGCGATCTTGACCAGATAAATGGAGAGGAACGTGGTGGAATTGCCGGGACCGCCTCCCGTTAACACAAAGGGCTCGGCGTAAATCAGGAAGCTATCCATGAAACGGAGCAGAAAGGCGATGGTGAGCACACCGCGCATCTTGGGCAACTGGATGTAAAGGAAGGTGGACCAGGCCGACGCGCCGTCAATGCGGGCTGCCTGGTAGTAGACCTCCGGGATGGCCCGCAGTCCCGCATAGGCCATGATAGCAACCAGCGGGGTCCAATGCCAGACCTCCATCAACATCACGGTGATCCAGGCATCGAGCCAGTTGTCCGTGTGATCAAAGGGAATGCCGAGGAGGCTGTTCATCCCGGCGCCAAAGAGACCGATATCCGGCCGGGTAAAGATCATCCAGATGGTTCCGATGGTATTCCACGGGATCAAGAGCGGTAATGCGATGGTAACCAGGCAGACGGGAACCCCCCAGCCCTTTTTCGGCATGGCCAGGGCAATGAGAATTCCCAGAGGCATCTCGATTGCCAGCACAAGCCCGGAGAAGAGAAATTGGCGCCACAGGGCATCATGCAGGCGCTTGTCGGCCAGCATCTCCCGGAACCACTCGGTGCCGACAAAAACAGACTGTCCCGGCCCAAAGATATCCTGGACCGAATAATTAATCACGGTCATCAAGGGAATGATGGCGCTGAAGGCGACGATGACAAAAACCGGCAGCACCAGCCACCAGGCCCTGTTATTTGGCCATTTTTCCATAAGGTTACCCCTTGTGATTGACGATTTTCGACTGACGATTGACCATTGAAAAACCTGTAACCTTAAACTTTAAACCTTAAACTTCGAACTTTAAACCCCTCTCATTTAATCAACCGTTCATCTGCAAACAGCTTGGTCCATTTCGGCGGGAAGGCAAGCCAAACTTCGCCCTCGGGAAGCGGTTTGTCTTCGGGCAGTCTGGCCTTCAAGGTTTGATCCGCCAGCCCGAGGGTCACAACCCTGTAACTGCCCAGATCTTCAATCCCCTTGACCTCGGCTTTGACCCTTCCGTCGCCGGACCCCGCATGTAACTCCAGATACATGGGCCGTATACCGAGTTCCAATTTCCCTTTGGCTTTACATCCTTCTGCCGCCGTTTCCTCGTCCAGGTCAATGCCTATGCCGTCAACCCTTGCTTGGTTCCCCTCTATGGTACATTCCAGGAAGTTCATTCCCGGGCTCCCGATGAAGTAACCCACAAACTTGTGTTCCGGATTTTCAAAAAGGTCCTGGGGCGAGCCGATCTGTACCATTTCTCCTTCGAACATCACCGCCACTTGATCGGCAAATGTCAATGCTTCAACCTGATCATGAGTTACATAAATGAAGGTCAGCTTTAATTCCTCGTGGATTTCTTTGAGCTTGCGCCGCAAGCGCCATTTCATCTGCGGATCGATAACCGTCAGCGGCTCATCGAAAAGGATGGCCGCCACATCGCTTCTGACCAGCCCACGGCCCAATGAGATTTTCTGTTTGGCATCGGCGGCCAACCCCGCAGCCCGCTTGTTGAGAAACGGGGTCAAGTCAAGGATTTCGGCGATTTCCAGGACACGTTTTTTGACCGCGACTTCATTAATCCCCCGATTTCGCAAAGGAAATGCGAGGTTGTTGAAAACACTCATGGTGTCGTATAGCACCGGAAACTGAAAGACCTGGGCGATGTTCCGTTTTTCAGGGGGTAAAGCTGTTACGTCTTTCCCATCGTAGAGGACCCGTCCTCTGCTGGGGGCCAGCAGGCCGGAAACAATGTTGAGCAGGGTCGTCTTTCCGCAGCCCGAGGGACCCAGCAAGGCGCACGCCACCCCATCCTCCCACACATTGTGGATCCGTTTCAGGGCATAATCCGAATCTCCCCCGGGTTTGGGCAGGTAGCTGTGTGCGACTTCATTCAACTCAATCTGAGCCATGTCGATCTCCTATTTCAGTCAGTCGCAAGCGCTTTATGAGAAGGTGACGCAATCAGAGCCCCTGCCTCATCATACACAAAAAAAGAGGACGCGTTGACATATATGGCTATTTCGGCGCCAATCCGAACGGGGCGGATCCCGTTTTCCTGAACTACCATCCGGAAGCCGTCATAGTCTGCGTGAATGAATGTTTCGGACCCGTTAATCTCCGCCAATTCGACTCTGGCCGGAATTTTTACATTCTTTTTGTTTCTTTCGGACAGAAAAAGATGGTTGGAACGGACCCCGAAGGTATACTTTCCGTCAGAAAGTGATTTCATGTGGCCTTCCAACGGCAGTTCAATATTCTGCCCCATTCGAGCCGTGTCGCTTTGAACCGACCCTTTCAGGAAGTTGATGGGCGGATCACTGAAGACCTCCGCCACTTTGGCGGTCGACGGGTGATGGTAAACTTCAGGCGTGGGGCCGGTCTGCAGAACGCGGCCTTCGTCAATGACCACAATATTGCCCCCTAACATCAGGGCCTCTGCCGGTTCGGTGGTGGTATAGATCACGATGGCCCGGCGCGCCTCGAAAATATCGTGCAGTTCAGTCCGCAACTCTTCTCGCAGCTTGTAGTCCAGGTTCACCAATGGCTCATCCAACAGGAGCAGATCCGTCTCTTTCACCAGGGCCCGGGCAATGGCGACACGCTGCTGTTGACCGCCGGAAAGCTCGCTGGGGAGGCGATCGAGGAGGCCATCAATGTGGAGCATTTCTGCAGTGGCGCGCACCCGCTGATCCGTTTCCGGTTTTGAGACTTTGGCAATTTTTAACGGCGAGGCAATATTTTTATAGACAGTCAGGGAGGGGTAATTGATGAACTGCTGGTATACCATGGCAATGCTCCGTTTCCGAACGGACTTGCCCGTAACGTCTGCCCCGTCTACCAGCACCCGCCCGGAAGTGGGCCGGTCGAGGCCTGCCATCAATCGAAGAAGGGATGTCTTGCCGGCCAGGGTTCGGCCGAGCAGGATATTGCGGGAGCCGGGTTCAAAGGAGAGACTGATGTCGCTGATATGGGTTTCCCGGCCAACCTTTTTGGTAATTCCCTCTAAAGATAAGGACATAATAAACGCATCCTCGCACTATTTGAGTTTTTTACCGCCTGGATCACGAAGGCAATTTATATATATATCAAAACAGTCTTTGTACTGCAATCATTTCAAAGCGTAAGAAGAGGTTAACGCCTCAACGCCTCATATTCGAAAATGCCGCAACTGCCGCATAAGCACTGCTGATGGCCAGACCTGAACCGCATTTCATTCGCATCCAGTCCTGATGGGCCAGTATGGAACCCGCTGCAAACAGCTTTTCCAATGCCGGCTCACCCGAACGGTTAAGGGGGCGGAATTGGTCATCGATCTCCAGGCCGGCCCGATTGGCCGGGTGTCCCCGCAAATCCAGGAAATTTTCTCGATGCCATTCATCTTTCTTTTCCGGCTGATGAACCGGAAGATCAAAGAGGGGTTCCCGGATCCGGTCCCGATCGGCCCTGAGCCCATGGGCCCAGAACCGTCCCGTTGCCAGGATGACCCCTTCAGCCCTGATCCATTTCTTTTGCGGGCCCTGGCCCATTGCCAGCAAAAAGGCGCCGTCGTCCTCTTTCTCCCACGAAAGGATTCTTTCAGGAAAAAACAGCTTGACGCCCTTTTCCGCCAGCCCCTGCGTGAACGCCTCATTTAATCTGAGGCCGGGAACGGAAAGGGGCGTTGTGGGAATTTCAAACACTGTTGCCCCCAGTTCGAGGGAGAGTTTCTCAATGATTTCCTGGGGCCGTTTCATTCCTAGGATGGCCGGTAAGCCGACGGTTTCAGCATCCTTGAGATGCGGGCGTATCAGACTGGCCAGGTTTTTCACATTACCGGCCGTCTCCATGTCCCGGGCCAGGATATCACCGGAAACAAGAGAGGATGTTTTTACCATTCCCTTTAAGCTGATGTTCCGCCAGCGGAGGCCGGACCATTGGCCCATCAATCCTCGTGCCACACGGGCGGCACTGAAATCCTTCAATTCGTCAAAACCAACGACGAGGCCCGGACGTTTTTCCTTGAGTGCCGAAACCCCTTCCCACATGGTTTGAGGGATATAGTAGCTGGTTTTGGTGGTACCAAGCGGGGTCATAAGCTCGGAATTATTTTCGCCGCTTTTCACATAAGAAAGGTTATTTTTCCCCAGAAAAGAAACCACCTTGGAGAGTGATTCTTTTATGATGCCAGGCGTAAGCCGGGCATAGGGGTGACCCGGGATATCATTTGAAACCGCATCAATGGCGGCCCATGGGTCGACCCATCCATGTCCCGCTTCAATGGGGTGGTTTCCCATGACATCCAGGAGACCGCTGGCAAAAATCAATCCGCCTGAGACGCCGGCCTGAACCGTGGAAAATCCCTTTTCAGCAGCAAAAAGTGCCGCTGCCATGCCGGAAAGACCACAGCCGATGACGGCCAGATCACATCCTAATGCGGCATCTTTGGACATCATCGCTGTGACCATCACCCATCCATCTCCAGATCAAAAGCCCCGCAATAAAGGGCTTCTTTGAGTTCTGCCTGCATCATCTGACCGTGCCACAGTACCGGACGTTCGCCGGTCCACCGTTCCTGCAAAAAATCCCGGATATCATGGAGGCCGTCATACTCTTTTATGTGACCGCCCTCCTCAAGAAATGCCGAAACCCGTTTTCCACAGAGTGTTCCCTGGCAGGCCCCCTTTCCCACCCGGCTTCGAAGGCCGATGGTCTGCAGGCTGAGATTCCCGTCTTTTTCCTTGATGGACCTGACAATGTTATTTACGGTGCTTTCAGGCACCATCTCACACTCACAGAGAATCGGGTCGTTATTAGGGTTTCCGAACCAGTGTTTCGGTCCCAGGGCCGGTTCGGTCCATTTTCCGTAAGAAGAGGCCGGGAGGGGTTCCGTGCGGGTCAGGCACGGCGCATGGATGCCCAGTTTTTCACATATGAGATCGGCGGTTTTCTCCGCCATGAAACGGAAGGTGGTTAATTTTCCCGAAGGGATGGTGGCAAAATTTTCAAGACCGTCGCAGCTGTGATCCAGCAGGGTGAACCCACGACTTACGGAACGGTCATCCAGCGTTGAATCCATTTTCAGAAGCGGCCGCACGCCGGCATAGGACCGGATATAGCGAATGCCTTTCAAGGTGGGGATCATTCTTGATCCTTCATTCACAATCAGATCCACCTCTTTAATGGTGGGGGTGATCAGGTCGGGGGAGTCGATTCTGACGGAGGTGGTGCCCAGAAGTGAGACGGTTCCGCCCGGGACAAGAATATCCCCGTCTCCGGGGCTGCGCAGCCGGTTCACCACCTGGCCCGTAACCCTGTGTGCGGTCACAAGCAGGGTCCCTTTGGAATAGAGCATCTCAATTTTGAGCCCTGCCAGCGCCGCCACCTTCCCCACCCAGGGTCCGGCGGCGTTGATCACCTGCTCCGGTTGAACAATCGTCTCTTTACCGGTGTACACATTGGCCAGACGGACCGTTTTGATCGAATGGTTTTCTTTTTCCACGCTGACCACCCGGGTATTGCACAGAAGTGTTCCGCCCAGTTTTTGAGCATGGGCTATGTTTTCAAGGGAGATTTTAAAAGGATCGATCGCTGCATCATCCACCCGGTATGCGGTAATGATTCTGCTGGAAAGGGAAGGTTCAAGATCTCTGGCGTTTTGGGGATCAACGGGCAGGCAGGGGATGCCGCATTTCCGGCAAAGGAACGGAAATTCGGCGGCATAGGTTTCATCATCGCCCTCAACGGCCACAAACAGTCCGCCCGTGTCCTCAATGCAGTGGGGTGCCACCCTTTTCAGTATTTCATTTTCCCGGTGACACTCTTTTGCTGCTTCCGGGTCAGTGGAAACGTAACGTCCACCGCTGTGCAGCAGCCCGTGGTTTCTGCCCGAGGCACCCGCATTGATATCCCCCTGTTCAACCACCAGGACCCGCACCCCTCGCAGTGCCAGATCCCTGGCGAGACCGGTGCCGGTAACACCCCCACCAATGATGAGCGCCTGAGTGTGCAACGAATGCCTCCTGTCTGAAGTGGCGGAATGGAGAAAGTCATTGCCCTCAAAGGCAATGACAGTTGAGCCAATAGCCATTATTTTTTTAATTTAGAGGCACGTTATTGTCAACAAAAAAGTTGCGGTTTCATACATTGTCTTGTAATTTGGTTTCGATAGCGAAAATCATTTTGCAAAAAAGTAGGCTCAGAACAATTCAAAAGCCATTGTATTATCCACAAAGATAAAAGTTTCGATTGTGAAAAATTTTTTCAAGGCCTGATATTGAGATGACCATCTCTAGCCAGGGAGGTTCTGAAATGTCGGAAAAAATACGGCGTGTCAATGACGCTGATAAAGTCCGCGGAAAATCGGTTCTTCTCCGTCAAAGGAAAATCGTTGATCTTGTCAAGTCTCTCGGATTTATTTCAATCGAGAGCCTGTCAACAAATTTTTCGGTGACACCACAGACCATACGTCGGGATATCAACGAACTGACCCAGGCCGGATACCTACAACGCCATCACGGGGGGGCCGGTCTCCCTTCCAGCGTAAAAAACGCTGCCTATACCACACGAAAAGTGATGTGCATGCCGGAAAAAAGAAGCATTGCCCGCTTGCTTGCTACGCAGATCCCGGATAACGCCTCCCTTTTTATCGACATTGGAACCACCACCGAGGAGGTCGCCAACGCCCTGATCCACCACCAGGGGCTCAGGATCATCACGAACAACCTGAACGTGGCTACCATTATGAGTGAAAATGAAAACTTTCAGGTCATTGTGGCGGGCGGCATGGTCCGGAGTCGGGACAGGGGTATTACAGGAAAAGCAACCGTTGACTTTATCCGGCAGTTCAAGATCGATTTCGGCATCATCAGTGTGAGTGGGATCGATTCAGATGGGTGCCTGCTGGACTTTGATTTTCAGGAGGTTGGCGTGGGACAAACCATCATTTCAAATTCACGAAAGGTTTACCTGGCGGCGGACCACACGAAATTCGGCCGTGAGGCCATGGTGCGCCTCTGCAATCTGCGGGATATCGATGCGCTCTTTACGGATCAAATGCCAGAAAAAAAGATTTGCCGATTGCTCTCTGAAGCCCAAGTTTCTCTCCATGTGGCGTCACCCCATTAAACGGCCGCCTGAGTCTCTGAGGGATTTCATGACATCTTCAGAAGTGACCCTGTGGATGCGGATGATCTTGTTCCTTGAATGTTCCCCTGAAACGATTTGGAAGTTTCTCTTGGGAAGGCCTGTTTTTTTGGCGAGAAAATTAATAAGCGCTTTGTTGGCCTTTCCGTCTACGGGAGGGGCTGTGAGTTTTATCCGGTAAACGCCGTCTGCCTTACCCGCAATCTCAGTTTTTGAAGAACGGGGCAACACCTTTACCCGTATCACAGCTCCCACGGGATTTTCCACGTCTTTCCCCGGCAACCTCACTACCCTCCCATTCGCATCGCCATTTCCGCGAGACTTCGCACCAGGAAGGATTGCACGAAAACAATGACCAGAAGTACGAGGATCGGTGAAAAATCGATTCCTCCGAAACTGATGGGCAGCCGCCTTCTGACCCGATAGAGCACCGGTTCCGTGACGGTGTTCAAAAAGCGTATGATAGGATTGTGGGGATCCGGGTTGACCCAGGAAACCAAGGCCCGGACGATAATGATCCACATGTACAGGGTTAAAGCGATATCGAGTATTTTAGCGATGGCAGCCAGAAAATTTCCGATGACAAACATGGAATTTGTCCCCCTCCCGATTCAAGAAGTATCTTTTTTCAACCGTAAACGGTTTTCCATACGCCGACCCGGGTATGTCGAAGCAATCCGTAAGCCGGGTTCTGTTTTTCGAAAGGGTCACCCACTTTCGAAACAATGGCCATTCATCTAGCCTCGCCGTTGCCGACGAGATCAAGCGACCTACCCGGGAACTCGAGCGGACCACCCTTAACGTTCCCCTATTTGGTCTTGCTCCAGGCGGGGTTTACAAAGCTTCCGCCGTCGCCGACGGAACTGGTGAGCTTTTACCTCACCTTTTCACCCTTACCCCTTTAGAACACCTGAGCGTCCTTATCAGAGGCGGTTTCCTTTCTGTTGCACTATCCTTCCCGTCGCCGGGACTGGGCGTTACCCAGCGCTTTGTCCTGTGGAGCCCGGACTTTCCTCCCCCCTGTCAATGACATGAGCGGCGGTCATTTGTTTTACTTCGGCATACCCGGGTTAACATATGGAATACGGTTTAAGGTTCCTGATAACGTTCATCCTCTCCCCAATACATGATCCGTGCACAAGTGGGGCAGGTCATGAGTTTGTCCCCACGGATCAGCTCGTTGAACTTTTGAGGCGGGATCGCCATGCGACATGCCTGGCACACCCCTTTGGTAACCGGGGTAATGGCAATACCGCCTTTGTGGTCTTTCAGCATGTCATATTTTTTCAAAAGCGATCCCTCTGTTGCTTTACAGCAACGTTTACGCTCCTTTTCAAGCTTTTTAAGATCCTTATCCAGAATTTTCATGTCTCTCAGTATCTGCTTCCGGTCCTGGTCAAACTGCTGTTTCATGGTCTCGGCATTTTTTCGATTATCGTCACAAGCGCTCACCAATGCATCTTTCCGCTCCATCAGTTCAATAACAGCCGTCTCCAGTGCCTCTTTTTCGTGCCTGATTCCCTCAATCTCCTTGAGCGCTGCCTTATATTCCTTGTTTGATGCGATACTGGATAATTTCACCTCAGCCTTTTTCAAATGTTCATCCAGGTCTTGAATTTCCCGTTCGGTTTCCCTGCGCAGGCTGTCGTGGGAGTCTAACTTGTCCATTTCTTCCTGCAGTAGGGCTTCCGCTGCTGCCAGATCCTCTTCGCGCTTCCGTACCGCCGCCGGGCCCCGTTCTTTTTGGCCCAGCTTCTCCTTTATGAGAATGTCACAAGCCTGAAGACCGATCAAAAGTTTCATTGTTTTTTCCAATGTTCTCACCTCTTAACTCATTCGACGCGTTTGTGGTTTTTGGAGCAGTTGGCTTTAAGCAGTCCCGTCAAATTTTCCTGCCTCTCACATGCCGGACGTCATCCAGATTGGATCCATTTGGGCGCAATCCGTTTCGATCCCAACTTCCCAACCTCCTTTTCTAAAAAAATCCTCCAAGTGCTTACAAAAAATATTAAATGCAGTTTTTTCCGTATGGAAATGCCCGCCATCAATAAGGGCAATGCCGAGGGATTTTGCTTCCAGTGCAGCGTGATGGCCAACATCCCCTGTAATCAGTACGTCAGCGCCGTTTCCTGCAGCGGATGATGTGAGGCTGCCGCCTGAACCGCCAACCACGGCAATGCGCCGGACGCTCTCTTTTTTTTGACCCATCAGACGAATATGATCAGCGCCAAGCTTGTTTATAACAGTCTTTGCAAGGCTGAAAAGGTCTGTAGGCTCCGGTAAATCTCCAACCCTTCCGAGGCCTACCCCGGGCTCTTTGTCGTGAGGTTGTAGAACTTCGACATTTTGGAGCCCCATAAGATTTGCCAGGATATCGTTTATGCCGCCCTTGGCAACATCCAGATTGGTATGCGCGGTCACAACGGAGATATTTTTTCGTGCGGCCCGGGCCAGGATTTGCCCGGGGTAGGCGTTGATTTCGATATGGGAAATAGATTTAAAGATCAGAGGATGATGGGTGAAAAGGACCTGAGCATTGGTTTCGGAAGCGTTCATTAGGGCATCGAGGGTGGGATCCAGAGAAGAAAAAATCTTTTTAATCTTCTGCCCTGAATCCCCGATCTGAAGACCGGGATTGTCCCAAGGTTCTGCCAGCCTTGTGGGCGCAATGCGCTCAATCAGACGCAGAAAATCTCCCAATGTTGGTATCATCGCAAAACCTGCTTTTGGCTCCCTTTTAGAAAAGGTAAAGGGCGTATCCTGCTTGAGGATACGCCCTTCCTGAAATCTTTATTCCCGATTTGGGTAAAACATCCGTTTAAAAATGGTAGAGGGCATGAACACACAAAGACTGCAAGATTATGGTTTATGGTGGGCCCACCTGGGTTCGAACCAGGGACCTACCGGTTATGAGCCGGTGGCTCTTCCAACTGAGCTATGGGCCCTCCAGATGCAGGCTGCCTTAGCGGCATCATTCCGCCCTTATTAGGAGCGGTGCCATGATTTTGCAGCAGCCAATCTTTATAGAATGAGCATCCAGTCAGAATTTGTCAAGCAAAAAGCGGCACAACCAGAAGGGTTTAAATCAGTTATTATCCATAAAGCTTTTCAACTTTCTGCTTCGGCTGGGATGCCTCAGTTTTCTAAGGGCTTTGGCTTCTATCTGTCGAATGCGTTCTCGGGTTACGCTGAAATCCCTTCCCACTTCTTCCAGGGTATGGTCCGCTTTTTCACCAATGCCGAACCGCATGCGAAGGACTTTTTCTTCCCTCGGTGTCAGGGTGGTCAGGACCCTCCTGGTTTGTTCGGCCAGACCAAAATTGACCACGGCATCTCCCGGTGAGAGGATATTCTTGTCTTCTATAAAATCTCCCAGATGACTGTCTTCTTCTTCTCCGATGGGGGTTTCGAGGGAGATGGGTTCTTTGGCAATTTTCAGGACCTTTCTCACTTTGTCCAAAGGAAATTCCATCTTCTCAGCGATCTCTTCGGATGTGGGCTCACGCCCGTGCTCCTGAACCAGATACCGTGAGGTTCTCATGAGTTTGTTGATGGTCTCAATCATATGGACCGGAATGCGGATGGTTCTGGCCTGGTCGGCAATGGCACGGGTAATGGCTTGGCGTATCCACCAGGTGGCATAGGTGCTGAATTTATACCCCCGCTGGTATTCAAATTTGTCCACGGCCTTCATCAAACCGATATTGCCTTCCTGGATGAGATCCAGAAACATGAGCCCGCGGTTGGTATATTTTTTGGCAATACTGACCACCAGTCTCAGGTTGGCCTGAATCAATTCCGACTTTGCCCGGCTGGCTTTTTCAAGACTTCTTTCCACCCGTTCCAGTTCGGCTTTCAATTCCCTGGGTGTCAGGCTGGTTCTTTCTTTGACCTGCCCGATCACCCGTCGCGATGCGTCGGCTTTGGTCTTCAACGCGATGAGTTCACACTTTTTCAAATTTATGGGATCAATGACATCATCATCCCTGGCCGATTCGGGAATTTGTGCGATGCATCGGTTCAAATAGCTAATGGGCTTTCCACCCGCCTCCAGCATGCACTCAGCAACATTCCCATCAGCGGTTTCAACGATTTTCAGAAGTTCGCGAAAACTCTCCAGCATGTTTTCGAGCTGCCTTTTTTCAAGGCTGAAAGTACTCACCACCGACATAATATCTTTTTGATCTTCGTTGACCTGAGCATTCAGCATATTGCGGGTTTCTTCCGAACAGCTTCTTTTTGCCATTTCACGCCGCTTATGGCGAATGCTCGCATTGAGTTCATGGATTTTATCGATCAGGTGGATCAGCGATTCCCTTTTTTCACCCATCTGCATGAAATTGTCGTCGTCTTCCAGATCATTGATGACATCTTTGAGCTTGACTTCCGTTTCCTTGAGGCGATCCCCCAGTATGATGATATGTTCCACACCGATGCCGCAGGTTAACAGGGCTTCCAGGGCCGCCTTTTCGCCGGCCTCAATCCGCTTGGCAATTTCCACCTCTCCCTCTCGTGTCAGCAGTGAAATACGGCCCATTTCTTTTAAATACATCTTGACCGGGTCTGAAATTCGCGACGTTGAGTCGGCCAGATCAAAGGAGGACGCACTTTTGTCTTCCTGTTTAATCCTCTCTTTCTTGGCATTTTTGCGTTTTTCAATCTTCTTTTTGGTGTTTTCATCAATGACCATGATGTCCAATTCTTCAAACATCATCATCAGGTCATCGATTTGCTCTTCTGAGGAAATGATTTCTTCAGACAGGTCGTCATTCAGCTCTTCAAAGGTCACATAGCCTTTGTTTTTTCCCGTGGTGATCAACTTCTTGAGATTGACCATGTCTGTGCTTTTATCCATCATATGGCCTCCTGAATGATTCATTTTCCAAAGGGCCGACCGGCGGCCTGTACTTTCATTTTTAAAATTTCGTTTATGGCCCGCAGGTCTCCCTTGGCCTTTCTTAATGAATCCGCTATCATCTTTTCCTGTGCATCTTCTGTAAACTCCCGTATTGCCTGTTTTATTTCCCGATCCGAACAGAAAGAAGGGCGAAATGCAAATTCCCGAAGCCATACCCGGTCCCCATTGTGATTAAGACGTTCCTGGATGGTCTCAAAGGTCATCTCATCTGCCTTTCCACACCCGTCAAAGATGACATCCACAATCCTGCGGATCATGGGGTCGGAAATTAGCCTCCTACAGTGATGGCCTTTCAGGTCGGCAACCGTTTGAGGATAATGCAACAAAAGATTGAGAAGTTGAATTTCTCTTAAAGGCTTGTTTGCATTCGCGGATGCAAATTGGCCTTTTATTTCTTGTTTGAGGCGACTTTTCCCCGAGGATTGTTTGACGCCCTTTAACGCGGAAATGACTACGGATTCCCCAATATCGGTTCTTTCAGAGAGCCTTTTTATGTACAAAGCCCGTTGGGTTTCATTGCGCACCTTTGCCAGAATGGGGAGTATTTCTTCCAGAATGTCGACTTTGCGATCAATGTTTTCAGGGTCTTGCCCAAGTTTGTGATCCATATAGAAATCAAACAGCGATGGGGCGGTGTCCAGAAGTTTCGAGAAAGCCTCCTGACCGTTGTTGTTAATAAAGCTGTCAGGATCGTGCCCCTTGGGCAAGATGACGGCCCTTGCCGAAAGCCGTTCATTCAGGAAAATAGGCAAGGTCCGCAAGGCGGCCGCTTTTCCGGCTTCGTCAGCGTCAAAGACCACAACCGCCTCTTTTCCGATCCCTTTGAGCTTTCGAACGGGGGTCTCAGAGAGTGCGGTTCCCAGCGTTGCCACCACCTCCTTCAGCCCATGTTTTCTGAGGGCCAGGCAATCCATATAGCCTTCTACCACAATGGCACGCCCCGTCTCTCGAATGGCTTTTCTGGAAGCGTCAAAACCATAAAGGCACGTGCCCTTGTGAAAAAGCGGGGTTTCAGGCGTGTTGACATATTTTGGCAAAGTATCATCAAGGACTCTTCCACCAAAACCGATGACCCGCTTTTTCTGGGTCAAATCCATTATGGGAAACATCACCCTTTCCCTGAACAGATCGTAATAGTGCCCCTTATCGCTCCGTTTAAGGACGCCTGCAGCAAAAGCCGTTTCTAGCGATACTTTTCTGCTCAGAAGAAACTGCTTCAAGCCATCCCACCCTTTCGGCGCATAGCCCAGGTGAAATTCTTCTATAATGCTATGGGAGATGGACCGCCTTTTGAAATAGTCACGGCCGGGTTTTCCCTTAGCCGGATGCGCCAACTCTTTTTGAAAATAGATGGTCGCCAGTTCGTTGATCTTGTAAAGTGTTTCTCTGTAATCCGCTTTCTTTTTTTCTTCTGCCGTGAAATGCTTCTCGGGCAGCTGTACATTGTATCTTTCCGCCAGATCACTCAGCGCTTCGGGAAAACTGAGACTGTGATACGCCATCCAAAAAGCAAAGACATCCCCTCCCTGCTTGCATCCGAAGCAATGGAACATCTGCTTATCCTGGCTGACCGTGAAAGAAGGCGCCTTTTCTCCATGAAAAGGGCAAAGCCCCACAAAATTTTTCCCTGCCTTTTTGAGTTGAACAAACTGGCCCACAACCGAAACGATATCGGCTGCCTGCTTTATCTCCTCTTTGGCGGACTGGTAACTTATCATGGGTTGTTCTTCATTTGTTGCCGCAAAAAAAGCGTTCAATACGCGATCTGTTAAGCATAAAAATGCCCGACGGGATTGTTCTACCGTACAGGCCTCATCAACGAAATTTCAAACCCCTTTTTATGCAGACCTTCCGGCCAGCAACCTTCTGACAATTTCATTAACCTCCTTGCCCTGGGCTTTTCCTGCCATCCTCGGCATGGCTGTTTTCATAACCCTTCCCAGGTCCGAGGGCTTTTCAGCGGATAATTCCAGGATTATTTCCCTCAGTGTCTTTTCAATATCCTCCGGCGTCAACTGCTGGGGCATATAGCCATAAAAAATCGCCACCTCTGTTTCTTCTTTAAGGGCAATATCCTCCCGACCCGCATTTCTGAACTCTTTTGCAGACTCTTTACCCTTCTTAATCAGGGAGAAAATGACTCCTTGAATCTCCTCGTCCTTCAACTTCCGTTGTTTGTCTACCTGTAGATTTTTAAGTGCGGTCTTCAGCATTCTCATACAGGAAAGGCGAACGACATCCTTTTCTTTCATGGCTTTCTTCAGATCTTCAACGATTTTTTCCTCAAGTGACATAAGACCTACCTGTGATCGTGGCCGAACAATTATAAATGTTCGGTTTTGTATTGCAATCACATATTTCCAACATTATGACGCGTCGGCAAAATGTCAACCCGGCATTTTGGCAGATTTTGTTCTTTGCGCATTATTGGCATGCTTTTATGGCGGCGGCAAGATCAAGGCTGCCATCGTAAAGGGCTCGTCCGGTAATAAAACCCATAACCCCGTCTGCTGCCAGGGGAAGGATTTTTAACACATCATCCATCTCAGAAATCCCGCCGGAAGCGATGACCGGAATGTTCGTTGTTCTGGCCAGGGCTCCGGTTGCTTCCACATTGCAGCCGGTTCTCATACCGTCTCGGTTGATGTCCGTGTATATAATCGCCGCCAGGCCATCATTTTCAAACCGTTTGGTAAGGGCTTCAGGGGTTAGGTTTATTTCTTCTGTCCACCCCTCTACCGCAATACGGTTGTTTCGCGCATCAATGCCCAGAATGATTCGACCGGGGTACAAACGGCAGGCCTCCTTGACAAAGTCCGGATTTTTGTGGGCCACTGTCCCCAGAATAACATATTGAAGCCCGAGATCAAAGTACGCACGAAGCGTCGCCATGTCCCGCACACCCCCGCCCAGCTCCACGGGAATGGGAACCGCCTCAACAATTCGGCTGATGGTTTTTTGATTGACGGGCTGTCCACTGACCGCGCCGTCCAGATCCACCAGATGAAGTCTTTTGGCGCCGCATTCAAACCATTTCCTTGCCATCTCTTCAGGCTTGTCTGAAAATATGGTCTCATCGGACATGCGGCCCTGTTTGAGCCTGACGCATTTACTATTTTTTATATCAATTGCCGGAATGATCAGCACTGGTTTCCTTTTCCCCTTCTTTTTTGGGTTTTGGGATCCCTGGCATTTCCCTAATGAGTTTTTCCAGACCGATATCGGCCAGTTTTTCGGTTGTCAGCCATCGTCCGGCGCTTTTCACATAGGTATCAAAATCAAAAAGATCCGCAAATAAAGACTGCTGTGTTTTGTCAAAATGGCTGCGCCACAAAATGGCCCCGTTTGAGGGTCGTACCAGAACGAGATCAAATGATACCGACGCGGGTCTGTCCACCGCGAAATCACTGCCAACGCGTTTCTGCCAACGATAAATACGGCCGGTAAGAACCGCATCGGCTTCGAAGGTTTTCCCCACGGACTGCAGCATTTCCCGCGGGGTTTTTTCCATTTTTTTGTCCCCGTCAATGATACTTGCCAACACACCCCTGGCCTGGCCGGGAGATACCAGTGTCCACTGCTTCCCCTCCAAGAGGTCACTGAATAAGACTTTGTTCATCTGCCTTACCACATCCACAGGCACGGGTTCGGCCAGAAAAGAAGTGCCGGTTATGGGATTTTCAACAAGGTTCGGTCCCGGCCCTTCGGTCATCGCGGCGCGAAAGCCCGTGACCACGACTTTTTTTATCTCCTGGTGTAAACGGGTCTGATATGCGGTAGGTTTTGGTTTTGTGTCTTTATGGCAGCCCCAAACCAAAAGGACACAAAACAACATGGGGAACCATAACCATTGACGTCCAGGCTTTCGGAAAGTTTTTTCAAACATGGGAGCCTCGCCTGAAAATGCGATTTCGGATTTAGGGATGAGTCAAAATGCTAAAGGAGCCCCTTTGTGGAGGGCAACTTTCCCTTTATTCGACTTTCCAATCGGGTGGCCCGGTCCAAAGCTTTTCCAAATGCTTTGAAGACAGCCTCAGAAATGTGGTGAGGTTCCTCCCCGGAAAGGAGATCGATATGCAGTGTGATTCCGGCGTTAAGGGTCAAGGCCCGAAAAAATTCTTTGATCAGACCCAGATCGAAGGATCCGGTGGTATTCTTTTTGAAATTAACCCGATAGGCGAGAAATGGTCGGTTGGAGATGTCCAGGACGACCCGAGCCAATGTTTCATCCATGGGAACGGTCGCTTCCCCATACCGGCTTATCCCCTCTTTTTTGCCCAGTGCCTGCTTAAGGGCCAATCCCAGGCAAATTCCCAGATCCTCAACCGTGTGGTGGTCGTCAATCTCCGTATCACCGCGGCCCTTTAATACCAGCTGCATGAAACCGTGGGTCGCCATTAAATCCAGCATGTGGTTTATGAAAGGAATTCCGGTATCTACCGTCGACGGGTCTGTACTGTCGAGATTGAGTTTCAGGGAAATCTCGGTCTCTCTGGTCTTTCGCTCTATATTTGCCGCTCTCGTGGTCATGCCATTGTTTCCATCAACGATAATGGTGGAGATGAGGGGATTCGAACCCCTGGCCTGTACGTTGCGAACGTACCGCTCTCCCAACTGAGCTACACCCCCACTTGAAAGGGGAAAACTTTTTGTCCATCTTATACGGTAGATCTACGCCAGATTCGACATAGAACTGCATAGTATAAACACCTGAAGCAGAAAATCAATATTTTTTTCACGTTTTCATTTAATTCATTTGACATCCGTTACGGTTGTGATAAAAGAAACGCCACTGCCCCCGTAGCTCAGGTGGATAGAGCACCAGATTCCTAATCTGGGAGTCGTGCGTTCGAGTCGCGCCGGGGGCACCAGTAATAACAAGCGTTTAGGGCATATCGCAAGGGATTGATTTCTTGTCTACAAGGGATTCTATCCCTACATAGTCCGTAAAATCGTTTTTGCAGTACTTACAAAAGCAATGCTTTTCCTCACCCTTTTCAGTGTAGTTGCCATCAATTAATGTCAAAAGAGCAAACCCAACAAAATTTTGGACCCACCATCAAACCATTCAGGGTTTCAGATGTTTCTATTTCGTTAGGGGTTGCCGCCATAGCATTGCTCATCTATTTTTCCTTTATTGCCATAATGCTAACCCAGGCAAACGACAATCTTTACGGGTTCTACGGCTTTTCGGATGGGGTTACCGATGGTGACACTGAACAGGTGCCATGGAAGAATTATGTTCATCCCAAACCCGGGTACGATGGGCAGTTTTATTTCAGATTGGCACTGGATCCTTTCACCGACAAGGGAACTGCCTTTGGGGTTACTTTGGATGCGCCTTTAGTGCGCCATCAACGAATCTTATTGCCCCTTTTTACATGGATTATTGCCAGAGGAAATCCAGAAACCACACCTTTTGTAATGATGGCCATAAACCTTACGGCAATTGCAGGGTGCGCTTTGGTTGGCGGTCTGATGCTGAGTGGGTTTGGGGTATCGGCGTGGTATGGTCTTCTTTTTGCTCTTTACCCGGGATTTGCTGTTTCTGCTGGACGCTTTCTGACAGAGCCTCTGGCCCTTTTCATGATTCTTTCAAGCCTCCTCATGCTGGTGCATCGGAAAAACCTCATGGCTGCGGTACTATTGTCTTTTGCGGTGTTGGCCCGAGAAACCGCGACCGTGGTGGTTGCGGCGGGTTTCTTTACCTGGCTGAGCGGGAAAATTCTCCAAAACGGCAATAAAAACAATTTTTCCCCGCATTTTTCGTTTTGGTTATACCCGACGCTGACTTTTTTCCTATGGCAACTCTGGCTTTGGAACAACTGGTCTATAGTGTTATTGGATGGTGA
>Ga0233431_1000749_pt1 | contig 65396 bp, 63 predicted proteins | sample SI_118_April2016_FD_179867 | JGI IMG/M metagenome (GOLD analysis project Ga0233431, IMG submission 179867) | Seawater microbial communities from Saanich Inlet, British Columbia, Canada - SI_118_April2016_200_MG | ecosystem: Environmental > Aquatic > Marine > Inlet | place: Canada: British...
GAGCTAGCAACAGAAAATAATGATCCAAATTTTCAGGCACGTTTAGACATAGCAGAAGGGCTCGTTGTTGTGACAGGTGTACATATGGCTAAGTGTGTTTGTTGGGATGGCCCGGCTTCTGGATCAAAAACCTGTAGTTATGGGGATGTACAATTAGATTTTGATGCGACTGTACAAACAGAAGCTGAGTTCCAAGTAGAGTATGCTGCAAAATGTGCAGCATTGAGCAGTGGTTTAAAAAAATGTGACAGGATAGATGGATATATAAAGGAAACAAGTCCTGCAGAGTTGGTGGAACTTATGGCAGGGGATACATGTGATATAGAGAGTGTTGTTGAACAGGACGCACCAGGTGAAGTAATTGATAGAAATAAAAAAGGTGTATCAACTGAACCAATAGATCCTATAGCAGCACTTCGTGGTGATATAAAAAAGTTAAATAAACTTGGAACAGATGATATTAATATTGTATTTGCAAATATTATAAAAGCAGGTTTAGGAGTTTTGGGATCGCTCGCGCTTGTGATGATTGTGTATGGTGGTGCATTGTGGATGACAGCTGCAGGCAATGCAGAGAGAGAAAAGAAAGGTTTACAAGTTCTAATTTGGGCGGGTCTTGGTGTAGTGATTATCTTTGCAAGTTACGCAATACTTGATTTTGTATTTGATATTTTTAGCGATTTTTAATTATGACTTATAAAAAATTATCAATACTTACAATTATATTTGTTTTTTTAATAGTGTCTGGTTTTGGTTGCAAGGGGTTGGATCAAGAACAGCAAGCAGCTATTCGTCCAATAGTTATAAATTATTGGACAGTGTTTAATGATATTACACAGCTCGAGAGTTTTGCAACACAATACAAAACACTTAGACCGTATGTAACTGTTAATATTCGTCAGGTTCGTTATGATGAGTTTGATAGATTGTTTACCAATGCATTGGCCGACGATGTCGCACCAGATATCGTTTCTATGCACGTACATTGGCTTCGAAAAAATCAAAACAGATTACTAACAGCACCGTCAGCAGTAAAGATGGCTCGTATTTTCAAAAAAAATGAATGGACTGATGAACGAGAAGTGGTTATAGATACCATCCCACTTCCTTCTGTTAGAGACCTTAAGGCAAGTTATGTTAATACAGTGAATAGTGATGTGGTAATTAACAATCAAATTTATGGTTTTCCACTTTCTGTGGATGCACTTGGAATTTTTTATAATAGAGATATTCTAGATCGTGCTGGTGTTCCAGAAGCACCTACAAATTGGAGTCAGTTTGTAGATGCAGTACAAAAGACAACTAAGTTTAGTAGTCAAGGAACTATTGTACAGTCAGGAACGGCACTTGGTACTGGGTTTAATATAGATGCTGCCTTTGATCTCGTATCGCTCTTTATGGGACAGAGCGGTACTAATATTGCATCAGGAGGCGTTATTCATTTTACAGATGGGTTTAAAGACTCAGATAGAAGTCATCCAACATTTCGTGCACTTGATTTTTATACTGACTTTGCTCGTCAGACAAAAGAGGTATATAGTTGGAATGAACAAAAGCCAAACGCACTCGATGAGTTTGTGCGAGGTAAAATGGCGTTTTACTTTGGCTATGCTTATAACTTTCCAACTATAAAAGCTAGAGCTCCTCAGATGAATTTGGAAACTATCCCAATGTTTCAGCTGAATCCCGATAACCCGAGCAATGTTGCAAATTATTGGGTAGAATCAGTAGTGAAAAAAACAACTCACCCAAATGAAGCTTGGGATTTTGTACGATTTATAACTTCACCTGAAAATGTAAAAAAATATACAACAGCAACATTTAGACCTAGCCCACTTAGGAGTCAGATTGCAGTACAACAACAAGATGAAAATATGGAACCATTTGCAACTCAAGCACTTTTTGCAGAAAATTGGTATCGTGGTAGAGATGTAGATATTGCACGCAATGCATTTCAAAATATGGTTTCTGATTTACTGAAACCTTATGGGGAAATGGAGCCTTTGGATCGTGATAAACAAATTATCATTAATACTGCTGCGCGTGTGCAGCAAACTATGTAGGTATGAATTTTTTACGCAAAACATTACAACTCCTATTCCTCACTGCATTTGCATTATTGTTATTTTCTCCTGCAATAGCAGAGGCAGGATCTTGTTGTTATTATTGGACGGATCATCCCGATGCTGTTGTTGGTACAAGTCACCATCTTGGGTGCGACTTTTATAATACTGACCTAGCTATAGAAGCTGTTTATTCTTGTGAAATTCCGTCGGCAAATGAAATTCTTTGTTGGCAAGAATTGGCTGGAGTTTTAACTCCATCTCAACCTTGTCCTGATGAAGGTGATGATAATATTACAGCCACAGGGTATGCAAATATGTTTGGTGCAACATGGGAAGATGATGGCAGCTGCCTCACACTATCTGATGAAAGTGGAGGTAATTATTACAAAGATTCTTATTCAGGGTCAGGTGCCCAGGCATCATGTAGTGAGCTAGCAACAGAAAATAATGATCCAAATTTTCAGGCACGTTTAGACATAGCAGAAGGGCTCGTTGTTGTGACAGGTGTACATATGGCTAAGTGTGTTTGTTGGGGAAATTCTTCTAGTGCTGGATTACAAAATTGTAATTACGAGAACGCACAATTAGATTTTGATGCGACTGTACAAACAGAAGCTGAGTTCCAGACAGAGTATGCGGCGAAATGTACCGCTTTAAATATAAGTGGTTCCAGGTCATGTGCTCCAATAAAAGATTTTACAAAAGATTCAAATCTTTCTTCATATACGACTAGTATCCAAGATGCTGTGGGTAACGTTTCAGGAAAAAAATGTGATATGAGTAGTGTTGGCAGCGGTACTCATGATGTGCAGGCATGTAAAGATAAATCAACTAAGCCTTTGTGTGAGGGTGATAACACCTGTCTTTGGTCAGATAAATTAAAGTGTGTTAGTAAGTTTGATGTGGGGATTTGTTCAGATCTTACACAGGATGATTGTAAAAAATCAGAAAGTTGTGGATGGAATGACGCAAAAAAAGAATGCGTACATAGAAATGAAGTTATAGTTGATGAGTTTTTAAAAGGTAGGTATGGAGTGCCGCCAGGGTATCAAGGTCCTTTACCTGACTGTGCTTTTTCTGGCACATGTCGTAATATCAATGATTTGTTACAATTGTTTATTAATTATGGGGAAGGAATATTTGCCATTATCGCTGGATTTGCTTTTGCTTTTTTCGTGTACGGTGGCTTCCTTATGATATTTTCATTTGGTAATGCTGAACGTGTCAAGCAGGGGCAACAAGTACTTATAGCAGCAGTCATTGGTCTTATCATTGTGTTTAGTGCATATATAATGGTAGATTTCTTACTAGATGCGCTTGGTGTAGTTTCTGAATTCAGAGGAATTTAAAAATAGACGAATTTACAAATGATGCGAATTTACAAATATTCGAATTTGCACATTGGTAGATTCGAATCATTTGTAAATTAGTGAATATTATATGAAAAAAACAATTATTTTTTCTGCAATAGTAATACTGTTTTTATCAATGGGATTTTTTGTAGAAAATGCGTACGGTGCAATTACTTGTGAACAGCCTGTAAAACAATTTATTATCAATCCAGCAGATGGGATAGGTCTTTGGTTAAGAGATGCTCCAGCAGCAGGAAGTGGCGCCACAAGTATTGTGAAAATGCCAAATGATGCTGTAGTTGATCGCTGTAACAATGCACCTCAAAATGGCACGTGGCGTGTTGTTTCATATAGTGGAAATATAGGTTGGGCAAACATGAAAAGTGAGTGGGTCGACCCTGTTACTTCTGCGTCCCCATCTCCATCTCCTTCTACACCTCCTGCTCCAGCTGCCGGTTTACTTATTTGTGAACAGCCTGCAAAAAAATTTGTTATCAATCCAGCAGATGGGACAGGTCTGGCTTTAAGAGATGCTCCTGCAGCAGGAAGTGGTGCTACAAGTATTACAAATATGCCAAATGGTGCTGAAGTTGATCGTTGTGCAAATTCTCCAAAAAATACTACATGGTATGTTGTTTCATATGGTGGAAATATAGGTTGGGCAAACATGAAAAGTGAGTGGGTCGATCCTGTAACTTCTGAATCCCCATCTCCATCTGCCGCAGGCACTCCAGCAGGAGGAACAGCGTCACCAGCAAGTACATATTCATGCCAACCGCCAGAGTGCACACCTCTCAAAAATCCATTGGGAACAGTAGACGCAATTCCTGTTATATTTGGAAATGTAATAAAAGCTTTAACTGGTTTCATGGGGTCTGCTGCTTTATTAGTATTTATATATGGGGGCGTCATGTGGATAATGTCTGGTGGAAATGCAGAGCGTGTGAAGAAAGGTAATCAGGCTATGATATGGGCAGTGGTGGGAATTGTTGTGATTTTCAGCAGCTATGCTATAATTACATTAGTTATAGAAGGAATGGGTGCACTATAGTCTTGGTCTGACAGTGCACATTGTAGTCGTTGCTAATTTCAAAAATTAGTTATAATATTTTGTATATAATTTAAGTATTAATATTTAGTATGAATATAATCTCATTACGGAAGGGAGGTGATACGCATGTATTTAATGTATAAATTAGCACAATATAAAAAAGTACTCGCTATTGCGTTCGTGCTTACTGTAGGTTTGATGCTATCACCTAATCTAGTAGGAGCAGCAAGTGGAGACGATCCATTTGGTGTGAATCTTATTGACACTGGAGTGTCTTCAGATGGTACTACTGGCGAAGCAATTTTATTGGGTAGTCAAGATTTGAGAACTACTGCAGCAAGTATTATCAATGTTGCTCTCAGTCTTCTTGGTATTGTTTCTGTTGTGATTATTCTTATTGGTGGTTTCCGTTGGATGACTGCTGGTGGTAATGATGAAAAAGTTGGTGAAGCTAGAAAATGGATTTTTTCTGGTATTATCGGTTTAGCAATCATCTTGTCAGCTTGGGCAATTTCTCGATTCGTTTTGGAGAAGCTTGTTACAGCTACAGATGCAAATCAAGGAAATCTTATCTAAATTTTTTGATAGAATCAGTATTGTTTTTATCTTTATCTCTTACTCCTTCGGGAATAAGAGATGGCATGACAATCATTGCCATACCATCTCTTATTCTTTTTACTTCTGTCTATGAAAAACAAACATTTTTATTCACTCTTTTTGGTGGGTATTTTTTGTATGGTGATGGTGCCTTCGGCTCTTTTCGCAAGTACTGGTGGGACACTTGCTACTTATTGTGACGATGCAGATGATCCATTGGGACTCGAGTGTGTGAATGAGAGTGGTTTGAGTGATAGAGATCCGCGTCTTATCATCACAAGTATTATCAATGTTACATTAGGACTACTTGGTATTATAGCGACTACAATTATTTTGTATGCTGGTTTTCGCTGGATGACTTCTGGTGGTAATTCAGAGAGTGTTGATACCGCAAAAAAGACATTGTTTGCTGCGGTGGTCGGTTTGGTGATTATATTATCAGCATATGCAATATCAAATTTTGTGTTGAGAAATTTGCATAGAGCTACTACTGGTATTCAGTATGGTAATGATATATTAAGGTAATATTATATGAATAATAAAAAAAACTTTTCATTTTTACTCGGCATACTTGTTGCACTCATCGGTGTAGTTTTTCTTGTGTCAACTGTATCAGCAGCTGACCCAAAGTCTACCACATATGGACTTAAAACGACTGCAGGGGCAGCAGGATTGAATACTGGAGATGTTCCTACTATTGTAGGTAATATTATTGGTTCGGCACTGTCTCTTATTTCAGTACTTTTTTTCATACTTATGGTTTACGGAGGTATCGTATGGATGCTTGCACGTGGTAAGGAAGAACAGTCCAAAAAAGCACTTGATACGATCATCGGTGCGATCATTGGTATTATTATTGTTCTCGCAGCGTACGCAATTACAAATTTTGTATTTAGTAGTGTAGGGAATGTTGGTGGTGGGGGTGGTCCAACCAGTCCTAGTCCTGATAGTCCTGCTGCGGTTACAGGATTTTGTGGTGAAGAAAATACAGCCCAATGTGGTGATATAGATAATCAAACAGATTGTACTGACTATGGTTCAGGATGTGTATGGGGTAGTAATAATGCATGCCTCGAGCAAGGAACAGATCAATGTGGTGATATAGATAATCAAACAGATTGTACTGATTATGGCTCTGGATGTGTTTGGGCTCAGGTGAGTTCAGAATTGGGAAATGAAGGGACAGTTCCTGTTGGTGATATATGCACATCAGATTCCGATTGTGTTGATGGTGGTGGTGCAAACGTGTGTTATGTCGATATTTGTACGGCTGTAATGTGTTCTGGTGATGATGATTGCGGTCTTAATAAAGAGTGTAACGGAGTGGTCTGTGCATTTGAGGATGGAAAGTGTGGCGTGACAGATGATTGTGTGGATGCCACTGTAGGTTATCAATGTGTGAATAATAATTGTATTATTCCTGTAGGCGAACCTTATTCTGATTGTTCTAGTGAGGATGATTGTCATGGTGATTTAATATGTTTGAACGATGTTTGTGCTAACGATCCTTCTTAGTAAATGGCTATAATTTATGAGTTTGAAGTTGTTTTCTAAAATTTTTATTATAACGATATTATTTGGAATAAGTATTTTTGGTTTTACAAATGATGTATATGCCGTAAAAACTCTAGGAGATGCCACTGGTAATCTCAAGTCTGTGACTGATAAGTCTGGTGTGACAGAAGGAGAGATTCCTAATGCAATGGGGAATATTATAAAGACAGGAATTGCTTTTTCAGGTATTTTGTTCTTCGTCCTTATGGTTTATGCTGGTTTCGTATGGATGACTGCACAGGGCAAGGATGAGCAAGTCCAGAAGGCACAAAAAACATTGATAGCAGCTACGATAGGGCTTATTGTGGTGATTAGTTCATACGCCTTTACAAACTTTGTACAAACACGTTTGATTGAAGGTCAGGAAAAGGTTACACCTCCGGCTCCTGATGTAGTAGGAGATGTCCCACTTGGGTGTTGTTATGATTGGATTGCCACTACACAAGCTGGCGAATTTACCGGGGGCATAAAAGTAGATAGAGGCATTATAACAGAGGGTGCATGTCAACAAGTCGGTACTCAGAGTGTAAACAATGATTTAGTCATTGATAAATGGGAATGGAATGAAGGTTGGGATGCTGCCAAATGTCAGGATGGATTATAATATTTTTTACGTAAATCTTTTTGAAGTAGATATATATTTTATATGAAAAAAATTATTAGCATAGTAGTATTAATTAAACTTGCTTTTGGTAATGCAGTCGTTGCTTTGGCACAGGGAATCCAAGATTCTGGCGGTCCTTTGAAAACCGTTGCAGGTAAATCAGGAGTTACAGAAGGAGAGGTTGGTAATATTGTTGGTGGTTTTATAAATGCGGTTCTGAGTATTGTTGGTATTATGTTTCTTGTGCTTATGGTGTATGCAGGAATTTTGTGGATGACTGCACAAGGAAAGGATGAGCAAGTCGAGAAATCAAGAAAGATTATTATTGCGTCCCTCATTGGGTTATTTATTATAGTGAGTGCGTATGCGATTACCATCTTTGTAACCGCAAGATTTTAATCCACCCAAGGCGGACAAGAAAATTTAATTTGAGCTGTTTATTACAAAGGTTACTTATTTATACTCCGTAAGTTTGTTGCGGAGTAGTAGATTTTTATATATGATTAAATATACACTTACATTACTCATAGCAGCTTTTGCCCTATCCTTTTTATTTGCACCTACACCGAGTCTTGGTATAGATCTTGGAGGAGACATGATAAAGCAGGCTGGGGAAAAGGCTGGTTATGATAAAAATACAGATGAATTTTCACTTTCAGAAAATATTGGTCGTGTAGTAAATATTATTTTGTCGATTACTGGTGTGCTTTTCACCGTGCTTATGGTTTACGGAGGTTATTTATGGATGACTGCTCGTGGCAAGGATGAACAAATTGAAAAAGCAAAGTCAGTTATTACAGCAGCTATTATAGGTATTATTATTACACTAGGTGCGTATAGTATAAGTGCATTTATCGTGCCACGAATGCTTGCGGCATCTACCGCATAATAAGTATTATGAAACGAATTATTATTATATTTTTTATAGTTATACTTTTTTCAGGTTTTGAGTTTAATTTTAATTTAGATAAGAGGAGTGATGTAGAAAAACAAGCCATGTCACAACTCGAGATAGGTGCTGAGTATGCAGGATATAGTGATGAACCAGCAGACCCACGTGTTATTGCTTCTCGTGCCATTCAAATGTTCTTGGGTTTGATGGGAGCTGCTTTTACATATCTTTTTGTTTATTCTGGTTATCACATGATCACATCACATGGTGAAGAAGAGAAGATCACCAGAGCACGTAAGACTATGCAAGGTGCAGTTATTGGACTCATGCTTACACTTATGGCTTTTAGTATTGCATATTTTGTGGGACGTAGAGTAACAGAGGTAACAGGTGTGGGATATAATGGTTCTTATACAGATCAATTTTATATATGAAAAAGAAATTTTTTTTATTTGGTATAGTTGCTGTAATTATTTGTGTATTTAGTTTTAGTAATATATTTGATAATGTTGCTTCTGCACAAGTGCAAGTAAGAGATGCAATTAAAGGCAACAGCATTCAAGGGCAGATGCAAGCTTTTGCAGGTGAAGAAGGTGCTCAATATGGAGAACCGTCTGATATACGTGTAGTTGTAGCGCGTATTATTAAAATATTTTTGTCTATTGTAGGTACTCTTGCCGTTGCGTATACTATGTATGGCGGTTATTTGTACATGACATCTGGTGGGGCAGAGGATAGAGTCAGTCGCGCGCGTAAGATTATTCTTTATGGGGCGCTCGGAAGCATGGTGATTTTGATGTCATATAGTTTTGCATATTTTGCTTACTTTATTGCATACAAGGGTACTGCTGGCAATCCATATGGAGGATACTTCCAATGGGGAATTAGTATAGAAGATGATACAAGCCAATTTTACAATACCGATCCTCTTGAGCAATCTACTGTGCCAGATAATTTCCAACTACAAAATATTTTGCATGACTAGGACATAGTTGATATAAGTTAGAAAAACCAAAGTTTACGATTTTTATAAGAATACCCTCTAAAAAGGGGTATTCTTTATTACTTTTTTGCATAGTTATCGTCAATAATACATCGCCCGATTTTTCCTCCCTTACTTTTTGTAACCAAAAAGTAACAAAAAGTTCCGGGAGGAATAGAACTCACCCCTATTGCCTTTAAGTATATATAGTTATATTAACAATGTGGGGTTCAAACAGCTATTCCCCCGGACCCCCTTTGGTTATTTTATAAAGTTTTTTGAATATTTTTTGTTTTAAGTGTGTTAATTTGGTACAATATAGATATTATGAAAGAAAAACAACCATTATTTTCTATTGTTGTACCAGCATATAATGAGGAGAAGTTTATAGTTCCATGTGTTGAGTCGTTAAAAAATTTACGATCTAATTTTGATATAGAGATAATTGTCGCAGATAATAATTCTACGGATAATACAGTTAATATTGTTCGTGAGCTTGGCGTTGTCTTGGTTCAAGAAAAAAGACAGGGAGTAGGTGCTGCACGACGTGCAGGTACATCAATTGCGAAGGGTGAATTTATAGTACATGTGGATGCCGATACTCGATTACCTGAAGGGTATTTAGAAAAAGTCTATAATAGATTTCAGAGTAATAAAAAGTTGGTATGTATTGGAGGACAATTTATATTTTATGATGCACCAGTGTGGAAGCGTGTATTGCGATTTTTCAATCATTGGTCATTATGGTTGTTTGCGGTCTCAGTATCTTTTGGTAAGGTTGGGCCCATGGGAAATAATATGACTTTCAAAAAAGATCTGTATGATCAAACAGATGGTTTTGATAAGAGGTTGAGATATGGTGAAGACATGGATTTGTGCCGCAAGTTGAGTGTGTTTGGTAAAATACGTCTTGATATGAGTTTGAAATGCCAAGTATCAGTTCGTCGATTTGTGCTTGATAAGAGGTTGTGGGATTATTTTTTAAATTTTATAAAGATGTCTATGGTGGGCAAGCCTCGCAAAAATGTATTACCCCATAGTGAGGATATTTAATAAAAAAGATACCTCTAATTACGAAACATACATATTTATATCATCACAACGCAACCCCTCCCTAACTCTCCCCTAATAGGGGAGGGAATGGGTGGGGTATGATGCAAAATAAATAATCAAACAGATAATTTTATAACTCAGATTGCATATGACTAAAAAAATATTTTTTATAACAATTTTTGTTTTAGCTTTTGCTTTCATATACCCAGAGGTCACTCATAGTGCGACATGTCCTGAATTAATACCAGGCGAAGTAGTAAAAGCACACAGCGGCTCAGCAGTTTATTTTGTTACAGAAGATCTCGAAACAAAATATTATGCCAATGATGAGGTATTTTTTACATGGCATGAGAGTTGGGATATTGTTCGAGCTATAGATGGAGCATGTCTTGATTTGTATCCTCTTGCATCTCCTGCGGGGATGACTTATCGACCTGGGTCACGTTTGATCAAACGTCTTGAATCCCCATCAATTTATGTTGTGTCAGCTGACGGTGTAAGGTCAAAAGTAGAAAGTCCATCAATTCTAAACGAGCTATATGGGTCTTCTTGGGGTGTCTTGGTAAGAGACGTACCATCGTATAATTGGCCAAATTACAAAAAAGGATCTGCTCTAACTGAGGTATCTCCGCACGAAGGTCAGCTTATAAAGACTCCAGATCGTAGTACAGTTTATTATGTTGGTTCTGAGGGAATTTCAAAATTAAGCGGTTCTTTGAATTTATGGAGTCAGGATGTCCGTACAGTTAGTGACACAACTTTTAGTTTGGTGTCAGAAGTGGGTGAAATAATTACTAAAGCAGATATTGTAAGTGAATTATTATTTAGTGTAGTAGATACTAGCCAAGTTCCAGACAAAGTCGACGTCATAGAACATATCCCAGAAGAAGTTCCAGATAGCCCTGAGGCTGTTGTGGATCCTGTGGTTGATCCAGTTTCTACATATACAATTAGCACACTTGAACAACAAACAATAGATGAATTAAATGCATATAGAAAAGCTAACGGACTTGGTGTTGTTGTGCATGATAACTTATTGTATGAAATTGCAAAGGGACATAGCCAGTACATGTTTGATACTGATGATTTTGCACACACTGGCTTTGATGATAGGTTTGACCAAGCATATAATGAAGGAAGTCGTACATATTGTGTAGAGAATTTGGCGTGGAATTATCCAAATGCGTATGACACTATTTGGATTGGTTGGCAAAATTCACCTGCACACAACGAAGGTATGCTTAAGCCAAACATAACAGATGTTGGTATGTCATGGGTTGGAGCTTATGTAACTATGTTTGCGTGTGAGTAGGTATGATCGACTTCTTGACGAGGAGCTTGTCTTCATGTATACTTGTTTCGTCTAAATATAAATCCGTAGCGGGGTGGCTATGGTATAATGGTTATTACTCTGGTTTGTGGTACCGGCAATACGGGTTCAATTCCCGTTAGCCACCCCAGTGCGGATTTAGATATTAAAAAACCTCCTAATTAGGAGGTTTTTATTTTGACTGTATGTTTGTTTTACTGACTACCAACCTTTTCAAATGCACGTAGTATTTCAAGCGGCATAGCAAAGATAACCGTATTTGATTGGTCACTGCTCAAGTCATTTAGACTATTGAGTGTTCGTAAGTGAAGAGCTCCAGTTTGTTGAGAAAGCATTTCTGCAGCATCAGCTAGGTTTTGAGCCGCGGATTTCTCACCTTCTGATTTGATAATCACTGCGCGTCTTTCACGTTCAGCCTCAGCTTGTTTTGCGATAGTACGCTGCATGTTGTCTGGTAATATTACATCTTTGAGTTCTACGCTTTCAACTTTGATTCCCCATGGGTCGGTTGCATTGTCTACAATAGTTTTAATTTTTTCTGCTGCTTCTAATCTTTTGGCTAGGAGTTCATCGAGCTCCATTTCACCAACAACATTACGCATTGTAGTTTGTGCGAGTTGACTCACTGCAAACCAGAAATTTTCAACCTCAAGTACGGCTTTTGCTGCATCAGATACTTTGTAATAAATAACTGCATTAATCTTTGCAGGGATATTATCTTTTGTAATTGCTTCTTGAAATGGCACGTCTACTGCCTTTACACGCATGTCGACTTTCATCATGCTTTGGAAAATTGGAAGTACAATTCTCCATCCTGGTTCTACTATTCTAGTAAATTTACCGAGTTGGAACTTTACTCCGCGTTGGTATTCATTTACCTGGCGGATGCTGATGAGTAGGATAATACCTATCACCACTAGGATTGGGATTAGTGCTGCCATATTTGACTGTGTTAATTATAAAATCACCTTTATTTAGGTGACTTTATTATAGCAAGTGGACTTTTTATTGGCAAGTTGTGCGCCTGCGAGGGATCGAACCTCGATCTAAAGCTTAGAAGGCTTCTATTCTATCCATTGAACTACAGGCGCTTGAAGGACGTGGCTTAGTTTAGCTTTTTTTTCTTAATTTGTCAATGATCTCATGAGGGACGCCGTCTTTAATGAGTTCCATAAGTTGTTTTTCAGAAAGTGTTTCAGTATCAGTTATTTTTACATGGGATTCTATTTTTATTATGACAATTCTCCATCCAGGCTTTATTACCCTAGTGAATTTACCAAATCGGAATACAATACCGATTTGATTTGGATTTATTTGTCTTATGCTGAGAAGAAAGGAGATGCCAAGAACTATTAGAAATGAAGTAAACATATATTATTTATTACGATCTTTATCATGAAATTTTTTGTGTATATTTTTTAGTTCTTTGTCTGTAACATGTGTGTATATTTGAGTTGTGGTAATAGATGAATGTCCGAGCATGGCCTGGACGCTTCTAATATCAGCTCCATTTTGTAGTAAGTCAGTTGCATATGAGTGACGCATTGTATGGGGAGTAACAGATTTCGTAATACCTGCTTCACGGGCATGTTTTTGAACGATTCTTTGCACGGACCTAGGAGTCAGTGGTTCGTCATTATCATTGCCCCCAGTTCGTTTGTCATGAGAAATGAAAAGATATGGATTCATATCTCCTCGCAAATCAATATATTTTTTAATTGAATATTTTGCTTGTTCTGACAAAAATACTACACGAATCTTCCCACCCTTTCCTGTAATACTAAATTCGTCTCGTTTTAGGTTTACATCTTCAATTTTTAATTTTACCAATTCTGATACACGTAAGCCTGTAGAAAAAAAGAGTTCAAGCATAGCTTTGTCTCTATGCGCAATCAGAAGTGTTGGTGGAGTTTTTCCTTTTTTGCTTTGTTCTTCTAGATGTTTGCTACTAATATTTTTAAAAGGGGATTCTAATATCCTATTCAAATCACTTCCTTCTAGAAAACTTACTTCTCGATCAGGCATTTTCATTAATTCTATTTTTTCTGGTGCAAGAGTGTCTACATCACGTTTAGCCATGTATTTGAGAAATGAACGCAAGGCTATGAGGTGATAGTTTTGTGTATTTTTTTTCAGTGGTTCTCCGTGTACATCTATGAGTCTATTAAGCCATAATCTATATTTGCGTACTTTTTCTCCGGTTATAGCTGAAGGCCCTTTTTTGTCCCCGAGCCATTCTAGAAATCTATGTAAATAAAAATCATAGTTTTGAATTGTTTTTTCACTACGATTTTTTTCAATCTCCAGGTATTCGAGGAATTCTTGTAAGTATTTTTTTAGGTTTTTTGTTTGCATAAATTTTCTTAGGAAAGATCCTTCGTTTCTACGGAAACTCAGGATAAATAACAATCGCGAGATTGTTATTCATATTGTACGACACTTCTGTAAAAAATTCAAGGTTGACAAACACGTATTTTTATGCTATAATGTAATTACAAACATACAAAAAGCAGAAACAAAAATAATTTCTGCACCAAAAACAAACACAAACATATGCAACATAAAACGTCAGGGGCTAATGCCCCACAATCTGACTTCTCTTTAGTTTACTTCTACTTAATATCAGGTATTGCAATTGCGGTAGCTGTTTTTTTATTCGTCCCACGCGTATCTATTGGTTAAATATATGTTAATAACTTATTGGTAATTTTAATTTTCAGGACCTATACTAAAAATATATCAGTATAGGTTTTATTTTTAACTCAAATTTTATGAAATACACACGTTTTTTATTCCTCGGACTCATATTTGCTCTATGTTTTAGTTTTGGTACAGCTGTAATGGCTCAGACTGATGAAGTTGACAGTTCTGTTACCGAGACTAGTACTGAAGCAGATGTTTTAGATTCAGAGGAAGTTTTAGTAGAAGAAGAAATAACTGAGGTGCCATCTACATTTGGATTGTGGTGGCGCGAGGTGAAAGAACGGGTTATCACAGGTCTCACGTTTGATCCAATACAAAAAGCTGAAAAGCAATTACAACATGCCAAAGAGCGTATGCGTATTGCAGAGCTTATGTCAGAGAGTGAAGATGAGAGCGTGCAGGAGCGTGCAGAAAAAATGATTGAAAAAGCTCAGAAATTTATGTCTCAAGTGGAAGAAAAAAGAGAAAAATGGACGGATAAGTCAGATGAAAAAGTAAATCGTCTACGTGAACACCTTGCAGATTTTCAACTTAGACGTGAACAAGTGATGGATAAAATCGAAGATAGTATCCCTGAAGATAAACAAGAACGTATTCAAGAACTTCGTCAAAAAGGACTTGAACAAGGAACAAGACTCTTAAATGCAATTAATAATGAAAATATTCCAGAGCCCGTTCGTGAGCACCTTCAAAATGTAAAAGATCGAATCGAAGAACATGCTGAAGAAGTCAAGCTTTTTCGAGATGAAAAACATGATTTGTTAGAGAAAGCCAAAGACGGAGATGAGGATGCAAAAGAAGCACTCAAACAGCTAAATCAAGATCGTAAAGAAGATTTAAAAGAACGCACCGCTGTGATAAGAGAAAAGGCAACTGGTGTAGCAGATGTTATTAGAGAAAAAGGTAAGAATGCTGTGGAAAGATTGAAGAAAATGGATGGTAGAGAAGATGCTCAAGATAAGATTCAGGATTTACGTGATGCAAGAGAAAATGAGTCTGAAGATGTGGTTCCAAGATTAAAACCAAATCCAGCTGAAGTGATTAGGCAAAGAGCCGAGGAAATAAAAGATTCATTGCATAGAGATCCTCCCGAGCCTCGAGATTAATTTAAATTTATTATTTTAAAACAACCTCAAAATAGGGGTTGTTTTTTGTAAGATGAGAGGTTACAATAGATGTATTATGAAGAAAAATTTTTATTTAATTTTACCCAATATACGTTCTTGCCACAATGTGGGCGCAATGTTTCGTACAGGCGATGCTTTTGGCGTGACTAAGATTTTTTTAGTTGGGTATACGGCTAGTCCTCCTAAGCCTCAGATTGATAAAGTGTCTCTCGGGGCGGAGAAATGGATACCGTGGGTCAAACGAAAAAATTTAAAAAGATTAATAATATCTCTAAAAAAGAAAGGAGTTAAGATTGTGGGGTTGGAGAAAAATGAAAGTAGTAGAGACATTGGTGTACTAGATATAAAAAATATTAAAGATATTGCTCTTGTCGTGGGGAATGAAGTAGATGGAATTTCTGAAGATATTTTAAAATTGTGCGACAATGTCGTGCATATTCCAATGTATGGAAAAAAAGAAAGTTTAAACGTGAGTGTGGCAGCGGGTGTGGCTATGTACGCAGTAAGTAAGAAAGTTAAAAAGTAATAAAGTTCATAAAGTCTTTACATATCGAAAGATTTGTCTGGAATAAAAACTTTATAAACTTTAAACTTTATAAACTTTAAAACCACCCCATATGAAAACAGTAATTTTTGACATTGAAACAATTCCTCAAGATTTTGGTTCGTTTGATGACACTCAAAAACAATATCTTCTAAAGTTTGCCAATAGTAGGAAAGACGAAAAGAAAGTAAAAGAACAGATGGCTTTGTGGGCGCCGACAAATAAAATAGTTGCGATTGGAATGCTAAGTGTTGAGTCTGAAAAAGGAGTTGTATATTATCATGATAATAATAAAAAAACAGAAGATTTTGAAGAAGGTAATATTAAATATTATTGCGGAAGTGAGAAAGAAATTCTAGAAAAATTTTGGAAGGCAATAGCCCATGCTAATAAGTTTGTTACGTTTAATGGAAGGGGCTTTGATTGCCCGGTCCTAATGCTTCGCTCAGCAATGTTAAAGGTAAAGCCAAGCAAGAATCTAGTGCCATATAGGTATAGCACGGATCAACATATTGATTTACTTGAACAACTTACTTTTTACAGTGCCGCTCGCAAGTTTAATTTGGATTTTTATTGTAAAGCTTTTGGTATAAAATCACCAAAATCCGGAGGCGTTACTGGTCATGATGTAAAACCTTTGTTTGAATCAGGAGAATATGAAAAAATTGCACGTTATTGCGCAGGAGATTTGTGGGCGACAAGAGAATTGTATTTGCGTTGGCGTGAATACATGAGCTTTTGAGTGGGTTTCGAGTGTGGTATACTAAAAAGGGTGTGAAAGATTATAAGACTAAAAGATTATAATATTATGTCGCACCTATATAAAGATTTTTATGAACTGGATATTTGGAAGGATGGATATTCTTTATTAATGAAAGTATATTATGAAACAGACTCATTTCCTTCTGAAGAAAAATATTCATTAACTTCTCAATTAAGAAGATCAGGAAATTCTGTCATTGCAAATATGTCTGAAGCACATGGTAGGTACTATTTTAAAGATAAAAATCGTACATTGTATATAGCAAGAGCTGAGATAGTTGAAACAAGAAGTCATTTGGCAGTGGCTTTTGGGAGAAGGTATATTAAAAGAGAGAAGTTTGTTGAACTTAATGATTCATACTGTAAATTAGCAAAAGATTTAAATTTGTATATTAACAGCTTAAAGAAGTAATTTTTCAATTTTTTAATCTTCCAATCTTTATTTTATGCATGATCCAGCTGTAAAACATACATTATCTATTTTTGAGCGTACTTATAATAATTTACCACCCTTTGTACCAGAAGAAATATCAGGTGATATGGGTCGTAATTTGGCGTCTGTGCAAAGTAATTATGGTATTAGTCTGGTAGACCTAGAAAACATAATGATCGGCTTAGGGAAGCATCTGTGGCCTTATATACAGGCATTTGAGGAAATATATCGTGTATATGAAGAGACTCTTGCAGAAAAATTACTTGAACAAAAAGCATCACACAATGTTCGTAAGAAATATGGCATATTTAAGGATATGGGAGGATCATTTCGAGAATTATATCATGGGTCAGTTCACGATATGTTTGACCATGATGAGCGTAAAGAGCTAGGAAGTCTTTTAGTGGATTTGAAATCTGATATTCGCAAGCACGCCATGCATGCAGCCATGTCTCATGATCGTGAAACATATGACAAAAAAATTGAAAAATATGGTGAGATGATATCAGAAATAAATGAAGTGATTGATGACTTGCATGTATTTGCAAATGAGCAAGAGCATGAGGATTTTGCACAAGATGTTCGTGATAGAGCTCGTGCTATTGAACATAGCTTGGTATTCCTTGGTCCAAAGATGGGAATGGAAGAAATTCGTGGATCACGTGAATATTACGAAGGTAAAAAAGAAGAGCGTAAAATGAGAGTATGAATGAAAAAAACGGAGAAAGGACTTGGATAGATGAAAGAGCAGCCCGTTCTTGGGAAATGGAAGATGCTAGGCGTAGAATGCATAAGCTTGCAGATGAGTATGTGAGCCTTAGGCATACACTGGTTCAACAAGAAGAACAAGGGATGGTTGACGCTGCGAAACGAAGTAAAGAGTTGCTTGCAGAAAAGGCAAGACAATATAAAATCTTAAAAGATATTGTAGAGTTTAATAGTTAGATTTTTAAAACAGCGTTTAAACGCTGTTTTTTTGTGGGCCTTGTTAGATTTTTTTAAATTCAAGATTGAAATTTTCATTTTCAAAAAGAATTGAGTATCTTTTTCTCATTTCTTCTTCAGAAGTTTTGCTTACAAGCAAAGCTTTTTTAATAGAAGCTCCTTTTTCATCTCCTGAGAAAATAAGCGTATCTTCATCAATAGACAATTCATCTAAATTCAAAATTTCATTTTTCATTGAGTTGCTCACATGTGGAAGTGAGGCTGCTCGTAGTTTGTGGTTTGCTACACCGATTGATGAATGTGTGGGTATGCCATATAGATTTCTATCTTTTCCATGAGATACGAATTCTTTTTTTCGATCTATGGCATCTTGGTAGATATGGTAGTCAGCTACAAATGTAATATTTTTTATAGGTAATTTTACTGAAATCTCATTTGGAAATATGTTGTAGGAGATTCCCAAGTTTTTTTCTCTTATAGTATAAATCATTGCACCTTTTAATATATTTTCTTTATATAGAGAAATTGAACGATATACAACACCTTCGTCTTGAAATTTTTTTATTTTTTCTTTTACATTGTATAACTTTCCTTTTTTTTGAGTTATTGAATCTGTATATATTGGTAGGAATGCATCTATGAATGATTCGTCTACGTCTTCAAAACGTATTTCATAGTCTGATTCTAGTATCTTTTCTATACTTTTTTCTATGCGCTTGGCTGTTTTTTTACCAAAAAGTTCATATGCATTTTGAACATTTTTCACATCAGTTTTCCATAATACAAATTTCGGGTAATTATTTTGAGTCATATGGTTTTTTTGTTTGTATATCAATCATTTTTTCTAGACGTCTTATATCGGCAAGGAGTTTCGATCTATTTTCATTGAATAAAATTATGTTGAATACACTCCCGCCTCCATTTTTTGCATATCGACAACGACTTCCTATTTTTTTGTTTATCATTATTTCATGAAGAGATTCTAACTTCTGAGCTTTTTTTATCCCTGTTAGTTTTGTGAGCCTTCCTTCTTTTTTTGCAAAAAATTTCAGTGCTGCTGTATAACCCTTTCTTTTTTTTGGTACAAAAGGTTTTTTTGGTACATGCATGAATATATCATTCATATTATGATCTATCCCATAAGATAATTGATACATCGCATGTCTAAATCCTCCTAGGCGTGGAGTTAGCTCAATAATTTTCCACCCACCTTCTGTTTTGAAGAGTTCTATATGTACAGAAGTATTTTTAAGTTTTAGTGCTTTTATGGCTTGCTTTGAAACAGTGTGTGCTTTTTCAATATTTTTTTTGTTGAGAAGCGTGGGAGTCATCTGGCGGTATCCAAAAAAATCATCAAATCCTATGTCATTTCCGGTTTTTATATGAACCATTGGGCAGAAATAAATTGTTTCGCGTCCGGTTACGTAGCAGTCCACTGAATACATGAGTCCATCCATAAATTGTTCCACAAGAACCTTCTGTTTCTTTTCTTTGTTTTTTTTGTTTACCCCATTTAGTTTTTTGAATACTCGTTTTAATGCTTGTTCTAATTCTTCTTTGTGAAAACAAATTGTTACAAGTTTGCTTGAAGATAAACCAGATGGTTTAACTACAAGAGGAAAACCAACTCTCTTTTTTATTTTTTGGATAGTGTCTTTTTGCATGTCAGACACTACCATGAAAGGAGGAGATAATTTGCGGTCATGTTTGGATAATTTTTGTCTCATCAAAATTTTATCTGTCGATGCATGAATAGATTCGAGTGATGGGTATTTTAATTTGGGTACGTAAGGAATGATCCGGGTAAGTAGAGGTATTCGATTGTCACCGCGTGCAACTACTGACAAGATGTTATTTTTGTATGGTAGAATGGCTTCTTCTAATTTTTTTTCTGATAAAATATTACACTGGATGACAATATCGATATGTTTGAGCATATCTTTTTGGCTTTGGGACATTTCTTTTCGTTTGTCTCTAATGAGCGCAATTCTGTATGTTGTGCCATGTTTTTTTTCGTATGCACGAACTCCCTCAACATATTTTTTGATGGCAGTTCCTACGAATAGTATAATATTTTTTTCAGTTTTGGGTGTCATAATCTAGTTGATAAGAGATCGCGATTATACTAAAATAAGCCAAAAATGTCAATACAAAAATACCTCAAAGTCTATGTAGGTATTTTACATTTTTCGTGGCTTGATTTGCTTATGTTTTTTGATTATATTTTCAAGCTTTGCCTTTGAGAGAAGGCCTTTTTGTGCGCCAAATGCTTGAATAACGCCACCTGCGTTTGCCGTACCCCACTGCATAGCTTCGGACATAGATTTGCCGTACATTGTAGCAGAGAGATATCCGCTAGTATATGCGTCGCCTGCACCAGTTCGTGCGAGGGCTGGAATTGCATATGTACGCATAAAAAGTTTTTCAACACCATTTGATGCATATGATCCGTTGGTGCTGTCAGTGATTATTACTTCTTTTGCTCCCATTTTGTGCAATGAAGAGAAAAGTCCTTTGATTGATTTTTTCTTTCCTACGAGCTTAATAGCTTCTTCTTTGTTTACAAATAGTATGTCTGCATGAGGAAGTATTTTTTTTATTTTTGATAGCCCTTTTGAAAATTGATATGAGCCAGGGTTCATGGCAAGCTTTATGTTTGGATTTTTTTTCAAATGACCTTCTAGTTTTGTCTGTACTTTTTCAAAGGTTTTTCCAAGTGACGTATAATAAATCCATTTTGTTTGTGGTAATTTTGGTAATATATAATTACGTTTTGCATGATATGAAAGAATTGTGCGTTCACTTTTGTAATTAAGTACAATTGAGTAACGCGTTTCTTCATTTCTGATTATCTTTACCATTTTTGTACTTACCTTGCTCTCTTCAAGTTCACTTTTTATAATATGTCCATTTATATCGTCACCGAGCTCTGTAACTATTGCAGAAGTATGGCCTAGTTTCTTTGTGCCGACAGCCACGTTTGCTGCGTTTCCTCCAACTGATTGAGCAGTATTGGTAATAGGAATTTTTTGGGCATAATTAAAACATACCAGTTTTTTATCCTTGGTAAGTTTTGATGCATCTGATTTTTCATCCAAAATTAAAAATGTATCTAGAGTTGAGTCCCCAATAGTAATTAGATCGAGCATAACTTCCTACTTAAAATGTTTAATACGTTTGAGAGTGTGCTTTCCGTGTTCTTTGTGTAAGCCAATCATAATTTCTATAAATTCAACAAGAGACGCAAGTGCCAAGCCAGCCATAGCAATCATAAATATTCTATTGCCAATATATAGAGCATAGTCAAATAGACATAGTGCACCAATCAAAAATACAAGATCTTGTCTACGCTCGGTTTCTAGGAATACGCCATATGTAATAAGTATAATACCAAGTGCGGCTACAATATAAATGAGTGTTTCCAAAAGTTGAAATGACATGAATGGAAATAAATTTTGTAATAACATAAATCACAGATTTAAAAAAAGATATACAGATAGTATACCAGAAATAAGTCTTGTGAGAAAGAATAACATCGACTATACTATATGCATATGTTTGAGTACTTCAAAAAGCACGCAATGCCTATTTGTATAGGTATTTTTTTGGCTTTGCTTAGCTTTGTTTATGTTCGCAATGTGTTTCATTACAATACTTATTGGGCGTATGATGGCGGGGCACATGTAGAATATATTTTTACTATTGTAGATGAGGGGCATTTACCAACTGAACAAGAAAATTATCTTGCATGGCATGAGCCATTATTTTATATATTAAGTGGTGCCAAGGTAAAAGTATTGGAATATGTAGGATTTTCACGAGAATCAGTATTGTATATGCTTCAGTTTGGTAGTGCGATTATTGGACTGTTGTTTGTGGTGGGGTCAGGAGTGCTTTCTTATGTTTTGACGAAGAAGAAAGGCTTATCATTTTTTGTAATTATTTTTACAGGTCTTTTATATATTGTGTCTGCAGCAAGTCGTTATATTACCAATGAAATGTTTTTTCATGCTTTGGTCGTGTGGTGGCTTGCATTGTTTTTTTATTGGAAGATGCATGATCGAGTTTCGTGGAATTGGAAGAAATGGACAGCACTTATTCTCGGTCTTGGAATTTTGGTGTGGGTGAAACTAACTGCATGGGTTGTTGTTTTGGCACTTGTATTATGGCTTGCAATGTATAGTATTTTACAAAAGTATTGGAAAGGATTGGTATTAGCTGGTTTGATTTTTGTATGTGTTGGGGCAGTGTATAGTCCATGGTTGGTTTACAAATATAATACGTATGGAACCGCTTTTACAATTAATAGTTATGAAGTGGAGAAAAGTGACCACATGCCACTCAGATTTTTTGCAACGTGGGATAATGATATTTTAGATTACCCTTTTTGGGACAATGGAAAAAATTCATTTTGGTCAATGTTTGTCGCTAGTACATTTGTAGATTATGATAATGTGTTTGAAAATTATGAAAGTAAAGAATATTTTAAAGGGAAGGTGCTTCAGAGTCCAAATGGGCGTTATCTTTCAATAGAGAGTATCTTTAAGCAGACGGTTCTTTTTTGGTTTTCTTTGCCTCTAGTTTTGTTATTTATTTTTGGCGGTGTAGTTTGGATTATACAAACTTTCAAATCAAAATTTAAACAAAAAGATTTATTACTCGGTGTTCTTGCTTGTGGGCTATTTGCTTCACTCGTATACAATGTGTGGCAGTATCCATTTCTTGATCGAGGAACACTCAAAGCTATTTTTATTTTGACATTTTTTCCACTAGCAGCCTTACTGAGTATTGGTTCGTTGCAAAAAATGATTGAAACATGGAAATATAAAACAGCACTGTACGTACTGTTTTGGTTATATGTGAGTGTGTGGAGTTTTCTTAGTTTAATAACTATAAGTTTACCAGCTTAATTTTCTTCAACTCCTTTTAGTAGATATATAGTATCATTTGGATTCCAGCCCGGAATCTTTTTTGTTTCTATAATTTCAAAAGGCTTGAGTGGAGAAAAGCTTACAATATAATCCTGTGTATTGTTTACATATAGGTTGCGAATCCACCAAGGGCCATTCCATGCGCCGTGTGGGATTCCACCTTCCTTTGCCTCGTATCCTGACCAATAAGCATTCCATCCATCCCATTCATAGCCTGCATCTATATTGTGAGCCTCAAGTCCAGATTCTTCCAAAATATTATTTGCCAGATCCCAGCGTGCTTCATTCCATGCGAGATAAAATTTTGTTTGGCTAATACTAAAAAATCCAAGTGCTATTATAATTGTAAGTGTTGTTAGGGCTGATAATTTTTTAAATGTTAGTTGCTTTGCAATAATGATTCCTACCACAATAAAAAGAGGTAAATAATATCTGTCAAAGCTATTGAGGATTAAAATTGGAATAAGGTAAATGACGCCAAAAATATAAAACAATCCAAATGGTTTTTCATGATGCTGTTTCATTTTTCCAAACATGTATAGTAGCCATCCACCACCTGCTGCACATGCAAGAGTTACTACGCCCCAAATTTTGCTTGAGAATAGTGATTTTAAAACACCATTTAATGTATATTCCATTCCTCCGAGCCCATATTGCGTAATAATGTTCATGACATATGGGAATTGCATTTTGAGTGTCTGTCTAATAGTAAGAGCAAGTATTACAGGAATAAAAACAGCAAGAAGTAGTTTCCAGTTTTTGAAATGTTTTTTTATTCTTTTGAATGCATATCCAATAGCAAAAGGAATAGAGAAAAATCCTAGATAAATTAGTGAATACCAGAGCCACCATTTAATATGACCAAACATTTCACTATTTGGCACGAGATGATACCCAGGACCATCAAGGGCAGTCATGTTTTTTTGCAAGAATATAAAAATCACGAGCCATAAAAGAGATGGAATACCAAATGACCAAAAGAGATGTCTTAATTTAATATTTTTTAAATAGAACAATGAATATACTCCGGCAGCAACCATGAGTAAAATATTTGTCTGTCGTGTATAAAATCCAAGAACTGAAAATAGTGATCCCCAAAAAATAAATCCAGGTTTTTTCTTTTCAAATGCAATGTAATAGAAATAAAGAGAAATTAGAAATAAGAATAGTGCTGGGATGTCAGTCATGAATGTAAATGAGAGATTATAGAAAATTGGATTTAACCAGAGTGCAAGTACAACAAGAATATTGATGTGTGGTTTATTGTTGGTTTTGTTAAGTAGGAAGAAAAATGCCAAAAGCGAACCTAGTGCCAAGAATAGAGTTGAGATTCGTAATATTGAAAAAGAAAAACCAAATGTTTTTATCAGAGCTGTTCCATACAGAATTGGCATATAAAATGTTGGTCCTGCATAAGGGCTCATACGAAATTCTCCTGTGTCAGACCAATGTTTTAATATTTCAGTGTGAACCCAGTCATCATTCAAGGCAAATTCACCAATAGGATTTATAAACAAAAATTGTCCTAGGAATAATAGGACGATAAGTATTGCGTAGGTATACTGTTTTTTCATGCTTTTTTCTTTTGTTTGATCATCACAATTTCATAGAAGCTTGCAAGCGTGAAGATGATCTGAAGAGGGATAAATATAGGGTCACGGAGTGAAATACTGTAGACAAGAAGTAAAAGTCCTCCTGTAACAAAGATCCAATCTTGTTTTATTTCATCTTTAATAAAAATTCCCCATGTAATGAATAAGAGCCCGCAAGCCCCTAGGATTTTTGGTAATAATTCAAGCATATTTTTTAAGTTATATATGTCATCATTATAGCAGAATAGTTGAGAAGACTGAAGGTTATCTTTATTTATATGGTCACCACTAATAATACACCGTTCGATTTTTCCTCCCTTACTTTTTGTAACCAAAAAGTAGCAAAAAGTTCCGGGAGGAATAGAACTCACCCCTATTGCCTTTAAGTATATATAGTTATATTAACAATGTGGGGTTCAAACAGCTATTCCCCCGGACCCCCTTTGGTTATTTTTTATAATTTTACTTAATAATATTTTAAATAAAAAACCACCAGTTATTTGCTAGTAGTTTTTTATCTTTGTAAATATAAAGTATAAGATTTAATTTTATTCCTCTTCCTTCCACATATTGATGTATTCAATTGCACTAAGTGCTGCAGTAACGCCGTGTCCTGCGGCGATTGCAATTTGCTTAAATGGCACATTAGTCACATCTCCTGCAGCAAATACGCCTGGACAATCAGTTTTACATTTTGTGTCAACTTCTATTTGTCCTGCTTTGTCCTTTTTACCACAAGTTACAAAGCTTGAGTTTGGTATCATACCGATATGTACCATCACACCTTGTACTTCGAGTTCTTTTGTTTCTTTTGATTCCATGTCTTCATATTTAAGACCTGATACCATTCCATTACCCATGATTTCTTTTGTGTTAGCGCTGTAGAGAATCTCAACATTATTAAGTTCTTTTATTTTATCGATCAATATATTTTCTCCTTTTGGAAATCCACCATTATTTTCTTTTGTATCTGAATATTTTGTGATCAAATAAACTTTTTTAGAAATTCCGCTCATCATGAGTGCTGATTCAAGAGCTGAATTTCCACCACCTATTGTTGCGGTTGTTTTTCCTTTGAAAAGAGGACCATCACAAACTGTACAATAGGTTACACCTTTTCCTCTCAAATCTTCTTCGCCAGTAACACCGAGTTCACGTGGATGTATTCCGCTTGCAATAATAACTGCCTTTGTTCTATATATACGTTCTTCACCAACAGAATTTTTTGCGGCTACGATGTGTATATTACCTTCTTTTTTAAGAGTTTCTACACTGAATCCTTCATCAATAGGTACATTGTATGATTGTGTATGCTTGTGAAAATTTTGAGCTAGGTCAAATCCGGTAATGTGGATTGTTCCTGGCCAGTTTCCCACTTCACCAGACAAGGCGACTTCACCACCAATATCTTTTGCCACAACTTTAAAGTTGAGATTTCTACGTGCAGCATAAACAGCAGCAGCTGAACCAGCAGCAGCAGCACCTATTATTATTAAATCTAGGAGCTCATCTTTATTCATATTGTATTTTATTTACGTTAGTTTATTAATAATATCTTGCATACGTTCTACATTTTTTTCTACTGTTCTATCATTTCCAAATATAGCACTTCCAGGACAGATTGCGTCAACTCCAGATGCAATAATCTCTGGCAATGTTTCTTCATTTACCGCACCATCAATTTCAGTAAAAATTGTTGGATGGAGTGATTTGAATTTTTTTATTTTTGTTAAAACTTCAGGAATGAGTGTCTGTCCTTGAAATCCTGGGACTACTCCCATAAACATAACTGCTTTTATTTCAGAAATATAAGGTTCGAGTACATCAATTGGGGTATCAGGGTTCAAGACTATGCCAATCTCCCAACCATATGCGTGAAGGGTCGGCATAATATCTTCTAAATTTTTTACTGACTCGTAATGTATGAGAACTCGTTTGATTTGTTCAGTTGCTGACCAGCGTTTCAATTCTTGTAAAGGTTTTTCTACCATCAAATGAAGTTCTATATCTAGATCGGTTTGTTTTTCCACTACATCTGGATCAGCCCATGTAGTATTTGGTACAAACTTTCCGTCAGCAATATCAAGCTGAACCATTTCAAGCACATTTTCTGCAGCCGTAATTTGTATTTTGAATTCGTCTTCTGATTGTACAAGGATTGAGGGAATGATTTTCATATTATTTTTATTGTTCTAATGCTTCTACTTTTCCTAAGCGCCTCGCGTGTCTTTCAGTCTCTGTGTATTCAGTATCGAGCCATTTTTTGAGCACAAGAATTGCTAGGTCGTCACTAAGATGATCGGCAGCTAAAGAAATTATATTGGTATTATCATCTTTTATCATACTTTCTGCTGCCCCTGTATTATAGCCGATTCCGCATTTCACTCCTTTTACTTTATTAACTGCAATAGAAACTCCCACACCATTTCTGCATATCACAATACCACGCCCTTTGGTTTCCACAACTTTTTTGGCTAGTGGAATGACAAAATCTGGATAATCATCATCTGGATCATGTTCGAGCGGTCCCATGTCTTCTATTTCTAGTTTAAGTTCATTTTCGCAATAACGAATTAGACGTTTTTTTAATTGATATCCACCATGGTCTGAGGCTATATATAGGGGTCCAGAGTACATATTTGTAAATTTTTAAGTATATAAAGTATGTATATTGTACCACGGTGGCTTTTTGTGCTCAAGGGTTGACAAAATTGATATGGTATGGCATTATATTCCGTTCGGCCACGACCGAAAGGTCGTTTTGTCGTACAAACATCAAAAGAGGGATTGAAATATAGATGGAATACGAACTGATCAAACGCTGTGTGGCGGGCGATCAGATCGCCTTCCAAGTCTTGTACAAGCAGTACGCGAAGCGCATTCGGGGTATTTGTGTTCGAATCGTGGGAGATTCGGATGCAGATGACCTTGTTCAGGAGACGTTTTTGAACGCCTGGCGTGGTATATCGAGATGCAGCTTTGAACACGAAGGCAAGTTCTTCGCATGGCTGGCTCGCATTGCTACAAACAGGTGTTTCAATCGGATCCGAGCGCGTAACGGACGTAGAGAAACAGAGTTGCTCGAGGTACTTAAATATCCAGATGAAAGTTTATCCTCCTTTGAGCGCACGAGCTTTGGGGAGGTGATCGAACATCTGGAAAGCGCTCTTAGTCAGCTCTCCGAAGAAAAAGTACGCATCCTTCGACTCCGGTCAGAAGGGTATGAGTACAGAGAGATTTCGGAAATCGAAGGTATAGCCTTGGGAACTGTGATGTCTCGACTCCATCGAGCTCGCATGGATCTCAAAGCTGTGCTTGAAGAAAATTCTATCGAAAACACCCAGACTTGCGTTGAAAGGAGGATTATGGCACTCAGAGGGAAGGCAACAGGTTATGGCACTACCGGTGGTCGTTCCGCTGGTCACCATAACAGGAAGGCTGCTCGTAAGACGGCGGTATCAAGGTGGAGAAAGGACGTTATTTCTAATCATGCGAACACGGAAATCGGCTCCGCTGAGATTGATGCCCTGATGCCTGAGACCCTCGGGGCTTCAGGAGATCGGAATCTCATGATCCGACAAGCGGTGAAGGTCGGATCCTTGGTACCTATTGATGGGAAGAGTAGTCGGTGGCATGTTGTAGCATCTGACACCAAGTCTGACCATCGTCCAGGCCCCGTCGTCGACAACAGCCATGATGACCCAGGCACGATCAGCAAGGTACCAGACGATAAATCGAGCGACGCACGTGAGGCTGTGTTCGATGCGATTTCGAGAAAGGATGCCAAATTCATCCCGCGGTGGGTCCAGGAGAACATCAAGTTCTTTTCTGCCTTCACCTGGGGGGCGATTGGTTCGTTCCTGTCTCAGCACCGGTACAACAAAAAGCCGGTGTTTGAGAAGGTGCCTAACATCGGGTATCGTCTCACGGCCTGGGGTAAGAAGGTCTATGCTGGGTGGAAGACATCCCAGAAAGGACAGGGCTCTGGCGCTGGTGAAGCGAACGACACCTCGAAAAAGAAGGGGCGCACGATGGCAGGTCCGAAGCCGGTTACCAAGAACTACTTCGACGAGAACCCGGACAAACTGAGCTTGGTGTTCGTTGTCTATCGTAGACTTGCTGCGAAGCAGAGCATTGCGGTTCACTATGAGACCTTGCGCGATCTCGTCGCGAATGAGCTCGGTTGGCACAGTGACGGCAACGTAGCTCGCGCTCGTCGACTCGTCGTCTTGCGTAATCGCGATCTTTTCGTCGAGAGCGGTTCGGGCAAGGATCGTACGTGGTCCATCACCGCGCTTGGACAGAAGATCGAGCAAGGTAAGGCTCCATCTTCTCGGGCAAAAGGTGTCGCAAAATCCTCGAGTGTTGCTGCACTGCGCCGCAATCTGAAGGCCGAACAGGCTGAGACCAAGCGGTTGCGGGCTGAACTCGAGATCGCACGTTCTGATCGCGAACAACTCGAGGACACGCTCGTCGCCTGGCTCGGAAAGCAGATCGCTCCGCTTCCGGATAGCGTGATTCAGAAATTGGTCTCCCGTCTCACCGGGGGCAACCACAAGGACTGAAGGGAGGTACAACATGGCACGAGGACCGCCGTAAAGGTCGCATACATGCGGCCGCCGGCTTCGCCCCGTGGGGGAGGGTGCCGCTCGATTCGAATTTCGGATCAGAGCGGCGCCAACAAAAAAACATCAAATATTCTGGTGTTTTTTTGTTGTTTTAGCCAAAAATTCGGCTTAATCTTGACGAATTTGCTAAAATATGCTACAAATATATGTCCGACGGAATAGCTTAAAAAGCTATTTTGTTGTACATACGTAGTTCTTTTTTGTTGCTTTTTGGGGCGTGTTATTACTCTAGGGTCTAGGAGAGAGACCATGAGCGCAGTACAGGTGGACATAAAGTGTGGGGCAGCTCACGCGGATCATACCCCCAAGGGTATGGAGATGATCCTCCAAGAGTTCCTACAGAAGGCAAACGTCGTCGACAAAGTGACGGCAACCCTCGGGGCGGCGATCAAGGGAACGTCCCACTGCAGGGGCCTCATCGGCATTCGCGTCGTAGGCGAAAAGGCTGGGAAGATCGAGGTGAAGGCCCAACCCGGCGATAACCGGACGCGTCGGATCATCTATATCTCGACACCCGATGGGGTCAAGCCCGACGACTTTTTCCAGCTCCTCAAGAAGACGGAAGGGAAGATCAAGAGGGAGCCAAAGAAGAGAAAGAAGTCGACCGCGCCGAAGAAGTCGATCGCGCCGAAGAAGTCGACCATGCGACTCAAGGAGGTCAAGACGCTGCAGGTTAAGGATCTGCCCCTTGGTCTCCAGAAGAAGCTCGTCGAGCTCCAGAAGAGCATTGACGGCGACATGCTCGCCCAGCTCGAGATCTTTCTCGAGGGTGAGGTGGCGCACGTGAACGGGTCTGTGACTCTGCGGATCCCGACCAGGCTCGTGCTCATCGACGAGGATCAGTGGGACTTGCTCCTGGAAACCTTGAAGAAGCACGAGTTGATCTTCACGATGGGCAAGAACCCGCACGGTGCCGATGGAGAGCACGTTCTCAAGCTCTCTCGGGATTTGGTCGCGCTCATCCCGCACCTGCAGGACAAGCCGACCAAGAAGGTCGAGAAGAAGGTCGAGAAGTCCGTGCACGTGCTGACCGAGCTGTCCGCGGCCGAGATGAAGGTCAAGGACAAGAAGAAGCCCGCGCCAACCCCGCCGTCTGTGCCGGAGAAGCTCGCGCCGACCATTGGCAAGGGCAACGTCTTCTGGCGTTTCCTCACGGTCAAGAGCAACTGGATGGACCGGCTCGTCCTGTCCATCTGGATGATCTTCGAGAAGGCACATCCACAGGCTCGGCGAACTGACGGGACGATGAGTGTGCGGTACCTTGTCCCGCGCATGTCCCAGGCTTTGGGGATCAAGAGCGGTCCCAAGCAGCCACTCGTGGTGCTCAAGTACGTGCACCATGCGTACTCGGGGTGGCTGACTTATCGGCCTGTGGAGCCAGGTGGGAATCGTAACACGATGCACTACATAGGCCTCGGCCCCAAGGGGCTGAAGAGGGTCGAGAAACTCCAGACTGAGAACCATCCGCTCTGGCAGAGAATCTCCGTCCCCGGGTTCGTGCTCGACGAACGCATCGTCGGTGCGACGAATCCGATCTGGGACAAGATCTTTTCCAAGCGGGCCAACCGCGATCGCCTCCTGCTGGCGTTTCCGCGCTGGCGCGAGGTCTTCCCCACGAGCGCTCGTCGCGACGACAACTTCATGTCGTACGAGCAGCTCCGTTCCCTCATAGGGGAGGAGTTCCCCGAGATCGAGTCATCTATGAGGAGGGGGTCGAGCTGGCTCATCGACGCGATGCAGTACCTCGCCACCGATGAGTGGAAGGTGCTCGAGAAGCTCCGGAGCGAGGGCAGGGCCCACTACTACTTCCGCGAGGGAGAGGAAGGTCTGCGTCGGCAGGCCGAGCTCCAGGCCGCGAAGGTCGCGGAGAAGAAGCTGGTCGAATCGAAGCTCCTTCCCGAGCCGACCCCGGCGCCCACGCGCGAGCGCAAGCCGGTCCTTCCCAGCCCCGAGCCCGCGTCCAAGCTGGCCGAGAAGCCGACCTCGATGCATGAGATCGAGGAGCGTCTCGCGGCCATCCCCATCGAGCGCGAGGAGCTCGAGGAGCAGGAGGTGGCCTGCACCGAGCGTCTCCATGATCTCGAGGCTCAGCTCGATCAGCTCCAGGCCGCGATTCTGGAGCAGGAGCAGCTGTCCACGCATACAGAGCTCAACCTCGAGCAGCTCCAGGCCGAGGAGATCGAGCTCCAGGCCCAGCTCGAGGAGAAGATGGCTAAGCAGGCTTTGATCGCGGAGAAGACTGCAGACCTTCAGGATCTCCCCCCAGAAGTGCTCGCCGGGGTCCTCGAGGCTATGGCCAAGAAGCTCCGCGGCGGCGAGTAGGCCGCATACCTACCACCCCATCGTCAGGTTGTACTACTGAAGATGGATGTTTGCTCTTTTCACTGGTACTATGAAATAATGTTTCCGATAGTCTCGAGTTCGCTCGGGGCAAGGAATTATTTTGTATTTTTGCCGAGTCGTACGCCCATCCCCACTAGGGCGTCGGGTTCTTTCGCAGAACACTCGGCAGACTTCAAAACAACATCAGATATCCTGGTGTTTTTTTGTTGAGTATGGTTGACTAGAGAGTGTTTTTTTGATTAGATTAAAATAGAACATCTTTGCTCCCGTGTGGAGCGGAAAGGAAAGGCCGTCATGCAATGGGAATTGGCGGACCTCGATCGTTCGCTCCTGGAAATCCTTCGGGAGCTCAATGCTGTAGCCGGTGGAACACTGGCTCACGGTAAACAGGTGATCGCGTGTGCAAAGGAGTCCGGACTCCTGAGCAAATGTGGTCAAAAAGGCTTGGTCGAGTCGCTCAAACACCTCGCAGGTCATGGGCTCATCGAGCTCAACTGGCCCAAAGGTGGGCTCACATGCCGCCTTACCGAAGAGGGTGAGGAGCGCCTCGAGCCAGTTGAGGAGCCGGTCCAGGTTTTGCCCGAAGAGCCGCGGCACAGTCTCGCCGGACTTGCCTCGTGCAACAAGGGTCCAGACCTCAAACTTGCGGGACCGCGTGCCGTTGTTCTTGCCCTCGTCGAGGTGCACATCAACGGTAACGGCTGGGCCAGGACCTCGGATGTCTACCCGGACATTCGTCGGTGTCTTGACTTGCCGCCTGAGGTCTACGATGCCTCGATCGGCATCCAACTCGCTCTGTTCAAGCGCTTCGGCGAGCTGCGCATTCGAGGTTCGGGAGACGAGCGCGAACTCCAGCTCACAGAGCAGGGTAGGGTCTGGTGCCACGCCTGGCTCAAGGAGCTTCGCGCGGCGTGAAGAAGGGGGTGTCGATCGTTCCGGCTGCGATCGACGAACTCCAAAAAAACACCATATTTATGGTGTTTTTTTGATATTGACATTTTCTATTAATTTAGTATACTTTCCATACAATTATAAAGACATTTGAGCCGTTATCAGCGGCGAGTCACCAGAAGAACCTTTTATAAGTATTAAACCTGGTCGGGTAAGCCCGTAACAGCTCGCAATGAAGCACCATAATAGGGTGGTACCGTCCTGTAATAAAAGGGCCCCTATGCGACCGGTGTTTTTTTAGTTAAAAAGTTTGTAAAGTTCATAAAGTTTATAAAGAATTTTGGTCTGTGTTTTATCTTTATAAACTTTAGAAACTTTCTAACTTTATAAACTATTTTTTTATGCCATATAATGCAAATGAACATGAACTCGAAGTTTTGAAACTTTGGGATAAGGTGCAAGCATTCAAAAAATCAGTTGAGAGTCGTCCGGAAAATAAACCGTACGTATTTTATGATGGGCCACCATTTGCAACGGGTCTCCCTCACTATGGTCACATTGTTGCAAGTCTTATGAAAGATGTAGTACCTCGATATTGGACTATGCAAGGATATCGTGTGGAGCGCAAATGGGGTTGGGATAGTCATGGATTGCCAATTGAAAATATTATTGAAGATGAAATGAATCTCAAAACAAAAAAAGATATTGAGAAACTTGGCATTACAAAATTTAATGAAGCATGTCGTTCTACAGTTCTCAAATATGCAGAAGAATGGAAACATACAATTAAACGTATGGGTCGTTGGGTGGATATGGAAAATTCATACAAGACCATGGATATTGAATTTATGGAAAGTGTGTGGTGGGTATTCAAAGAGCTTTGGGATAAGGATCTTATTTATGAAGGAAAAAAATCCATGCATGTGTGTCCACGTTGTGTCACACCGCTTTCAAATTTTGAAGTTACTCAAGGATATAAAGATGTGAAAGATTTATCAGTGACAGCAAGGTTTAAATTAAAAAATGCAAAAGAAAAATTAGGTTTGGATGGGGATATTTCTATTCTTGCTTGGACAACAACGCCTTGGACATTACCAGGAAATGTCTTACTTGCTGTTGGAGAAAATATAGGGTATGTTCTTGCACATTGTGAAGAAAAGGATAGTTATTTTATTTGCGCAAAAGATCGTGTTAATGATGTATTTAAACAATGTGATAAAAGTAAGTTTGAATTGATAGGAAGTTTCAAAGGTTCTGATTTGATAGGTCTTGAGTATGAGCCGCTCTTTCCTTATTTTGCAGATACAGAGAATGGTTTTCGTGTTGTGTCTGCAGATTTTGTGAGTACTGAGGACGGTACAGGAGTTGTACATATTGCACCAGCATTTGGTGAAGACGATTATCAAGTTGGTGAGCGAGAAAAAACAGGTTGGGTGCAACATGTAAACATGGACGGTACTTTTGTTGAGGAGGTTACCGATTTTTCAGGACAAGAAGTCAAACCAAAAGATGATCCAACAAAGATTGATATCGAAATTATCAAATATTTAGCAGGTAAAGATTTGCTTTTTGCAAAAGAAAAATTTGAGCACAGTTACCCACATTGTTGGCGTTGTGATACGCCTTTACTTAATTACTCTACAAGTTCATGGTTTGTTCGTGTGACTGATTTGAAAGAAGACATGCTTGGTGCAAATGGTGACAAGATTGAGTGGGTTCCAGAACATATTAAAGAAGGCCGTTTTGGGCTTTGGCTTGAAGGTGCTCGCGATTGGGCAATAAGTAGGAATCGTTTTTGGGGCTCAGCATTACCAATTTGGCGTAGTGAAGATGGTGACATTATTTGTGTTGGTAGCGTAGAAGAACTTGAAAAATTATCTGGTCAAAAGGTAGAGGATCTTCACAAGCATGTTGTGGACGAGATTGTGATTGAAAAAGATGGTAAAGAGTACAGACGTATTCCAGAAGTTTTGGATTGTTGGTTTGAGTCAGGTGCAATGCCATATGGACAGATGCATTATCCATTTGAAAACAAAGAAAAGTTCGAAGCTGGTTTTCCAGCTGAATTTATTGCAGAAGGCCAGGATCAAACACGTGGGTGGTTTTATACCCTACATGTTTTGGCAACAGCACTTACGCGAGGGAGTAATCCGTCTATTCCAACAAAAGAAGTTATACCCGCATTTAGAAATGTAATTGTTAATGGTATTGTCTTGGCAGAAGATGGGAAGAAAATGAGTAAACGTCTAAAAAATTATCCAGACCCTCTTGAAGTACTTGAAAAATATGGGGCTGACGCAATGAGATTTTATCTCGTGAGTTCTCCTGTTATGCACGCTGAAAGTCTTAACTTTACAGAGGTGGGTGTTCGAGAGATGTACAATAAGGTGGTAAATACTTTATGGAATGTGTTTACGTTTTATAAGATGTTTGCAAAAGAAGGAAAAAGTGTAAAGGCTAAAGGAGAAAGCGAGAATGTGCTTGATAAATGGATTTTGACGAAGCTTAATGTTTTGGTTGGTGAGGTGACTGGAAAAATGAACGACTATAAACTTGCTGAGGCGAGTCGTCCAATTCTTGATTTTATTACTGAACTTTCACAATGGTATGTGCGTCGTAGTCGTGATCGTTTCAAAGGTGACGATGAGGCAGACAAAGCTCAGGCCCTCGCAACATTACACCATGTACTACTTACGCTTAGCAAAGTAATGGCACCATTTACACCATTCATGTCTGAGAAGTTATATCAGGAGCTTGGTGGAGAAATGGAATCAGTGCATTTAGAGGAGTGGCCAAAATCTGAAGGTAAAACAGACGAAAAAGTTTTAAAAGATATGGAACAAGTTAGAAAGATTGTAGAACTTGGGCTTTCTTTGCGAAGTGAGAATGGAATAAAAGTTAGGCAACCACTTGGTTCTTTTATGGTCCACGGCTTGGAACTTACAGATGGTCTAAAGCAAATCATTTCCGAAGAATTAAATGTTAAAGAAGTTAAAGATAACAAAATGGGAGATAATTGGGTAGAAAAAGAAGATGGAGGACTCAAGGTTGCTTTGAATATTGAGATAACCGATGAACTCAAAAAAGAAGGTCTTGTTCGTGAGATTGTTCGTACCATAAATCAGATAAGAAAAGAACAAAAATTAACAATTGAAGATGAGGTGGTAGTTGAATATCATACGGATGATGAGTTGCTCAGTACTGTATTTGAAAAATATTCAGAAGAGATCAAAAAATCTGTTCTAGCTCGTGAATTACATGAAGAAAAAATTAAATTAGATGAATCAGACGCAGAAGAGAAAAAAGTTGATGGTATTGCTGTATTATTATCTGTAAAAAAATAGATATGTCACACGATGGATCAAGAGGATTTGAAGAAGCTACTGAGCTTGAAAAACTCAAAGTTATTCATCAGTTACGTTTGTTATTGCAAAAAGCTCATCAATTAGGCAATAATGATTGGGAAGGTCCTTATATAGAAAGTATAATATCTCAAGTTGAGGCAGGAGAGATAGAACCGCAATTGGCATTAAGGCAGGCGCAGGAAATGATAGATGGAAAAAATTTACACTAAAAAGAGGTTAAAAACCTCTTTTTTGGTTGTTGACGGGCATCCTTTTTCACGTTACAATGCAATAACTACTTTATTTAACTATTTTTTTACATATGATTACATATTCTGTATCGCAAATGCCGTCAAAATTGAACTGCCTGATAGTCCCACTTTTTGAAGAAAAGGGTATGGATTCATATATAAAATCACTCGATAAAGAGTTTGGTGGTGTGATTAGTGACGTTTTGAAATCAAAGGATTTTGAGGGAAAGAAATTACAGACAAGTCTTATTTATACTAAGGATAAAGGTATTTCACGTATTTTACTTATTGGATTAGGAAAGGAAAAAGATTTGAATGTGAAAAAATACAAAGAAGTTGTGGGTGCTGCTGTTATGACATGTCAAAACAAAAAAATGGATAAACTTGGCTTTTTTGTTCAGCCTGGTTTAATAAAGAAATACAGTGCAAAGAAAGTTGGTTTGGATTTGTCTGTGGCATCAGAAGTAGCGGCATATGCATATGATGAGCATAAGACTGATAAGGATGCGAAGGTTACAAAATTAAAAAATATTGAATTTGTTGGTGAATTTAATGTTGCTACGAAACGTGGTTTGGAAAAAGGGTTAGAAGAAGGAATACTAGTTTCTAGTGGTGTAAATTTTGCACGACATCTTGGTAACACCCCACCAACAATTATGACACCAGAATATTTGGCCTCTGAAGTTCAGAAAAATTTCAAATCCATTCCAAAATTGAATGTAAAAGTTTTGAATAAACAAGAAATTACTAAACTTGGTATGGGATGCTTGCTTGCAGTCGCCCGTGGTTCAGAACATGAGCCAAAGTTCATTATTGCAGAGTATTGGGGGGCTGACAGAAAAAGAAAACCAACAGTTTTGGTAGGAAAAGGAATCACTTTTGATTCGGGTGGGCTTTCTCTAAAACCAGGCCAATTTATGACTGACATGAAATTTGATATGCTTGGTGCTGCATCAGTTATCGGTGCAATCAAAGTTGCAGCAGAGCTAAAATTGAAGAAAAATATTATAGCACTTGTTCCAGCAGCAGAGAACATGCCAAGTGGCACCGCCTTTCGACCTGACGATATTTTGAAAGCCATGAACGGTAAAACAATTTTAGTAGAAAACACTGACGCTGAAGGACGACTCGTACTTGCAGATGGTCTTTCTTATGCGAGTAAATATAAACCAAAGGAAGTTATTGATTTAGCGACTCTTACTGGTGCGTGTATGGCTGCTCTTGGGCTTGAGCGTTCAGGACTTTTTACACCAGAAGAAAAAATGAATGAAAAGCTGTCTTACGTGTCTAATTCTGTTGGAGAACAACTTTGGCGCATGCCACTTGGTGAAGAATATAGTGAAGCAATGAAAAGCGAGATAGCTGATATAAAAAATATGGGCGGTGTTGGAGGAGAAAGATATGGTACTGCAAGTACTGCGGCTGCATTTTTACAAGTGTTTACTGACTATCCATGGGCACATATTGATCTTGCCAGCGCAATTTATGGTAGTAAAGGTAAACCATGGATTCGTGCGGGTGCCAATGGATTTGGAGTTCAAACATTAGTAGAATATTTACGATAAAAACATGGATGAAATAAGAGCGTAATTTATGAAAATATCTAGAAAAAAATTAGAACTCCTCGCACCTGCGGGGAGTGTTGAAAAAATGAAGTATGCATTTGCATATGGAGCAGACGCAGTATATATGGGCATACCAGATTTTAGTTTGCGTGTGAGGATCAATCAATTTACTATGGATCATGTGAAAGAATCGATTGAATATGCACATGGTTTGAAAAAGAAAATTTACGTTACTGTAAATATAATGGCGCATAACAGTCATATAGAAAAACTTCCACCTTATTTAAAAAAATTAAATAAATGGAAACCAGATGCACTTATTGTGTCTGATCCAGGTGTGATAGGAATGGTAAAAAAGTATGCACCAGATTTAGAAATTCATCTTTCTACTCAGGCAAATGCAACCAATTGGCAAACAGTAAAATTTTGGCACGATCAAGGACTTGAACGTGTTGTTTTGGGTCGAGAAGTTACTCTAGAAGAATTAAAAGAAATACATAAAAAAGTTCCCAAATGTGAATTGGAATATTTTGTTCACGGTGCAATGTGTATGAGTTATTCTGGTCGTTGTATGCTTAGTTCTTGGCTTGCTGGACGTAGTGCCAACCTTGGTGATTGTGCTCAGCCGTGTAGATGGAAGTATGGAGTGGATTGTTCTGATAAAAAGGATAAAGATTGTGGTTTTATAGAAGCAGAGGTAGAAGAACCTCAACGTCCGGGGATGAAGATTCCGGTTGAAGAAGATATGCATGGTACATATATATTCAATTCCAAGGATATGTGTTTTATTGAATATTTGCCAGAGTTAATTGATGCCGGAGTTATTAGTTTCAAGATTGAGGGTCGTGCAAAATCTGTTGCATATTTATCAAGTGTGGTTAAAGCATATAGAGAGGCGTTTGATTATATGAATGCCGAAGGGGCAGGTCGCGACCTGCCCGTACTAAAAAAGCGTTTGAGATTGATCAAAAAACGTGTTTTAGATAAATTAGTCCATCGTGGATATACAACGGGATTTTTGTTTGGTCGTGATACGGTGGAGCAAAATGTAGGCGATAGCCATATTGGAGGAGAAGAGGAGTTTGTCGGTGAAGTAGTAGAGACGCAAAATATTGCGTCTGTACAGAAAAGTAAAAAATTTAAAACAACAATTCGTCCTCACAATGCGTTGCGCGTAGGTGACAAGATTCGTATTATGCAGCCAAATCAAAAAGATTTGCGCATGACGATCAAAAAAATGTATAATGAAAAAGACGTAGAGGCAGGTCAAGATCTGCCAATTGAAAGCGGTCACGGTGGGACTGGTAAAAATATTGTAATTTATACAAGTCGCGAGGTTGAAGAATTTAGTATTTTATTTAAACAATCATGATTTCCTTACTTATAGGTACAATTGTTTCAAAAGGTAAAAGTACCGCTGTAGTTTTGACACAGTCTGGTGTTGGTTATGATGTGAGTTTGCAAGTTGATACGTTAGTAAATTTACAAATCGATAATGAAATCAGACTCCATACATATATGAAGGTATCAGAAAATTCAATGGAACTTTTTGGATTTGAGACAGAAAATGAAAAAGAGTTTTTTGAAATATTACTTTCGGTAAAAGGTGTTGGTCCTCGTGGAGCTTTAAATATTTTAAGTCTTGGTAGTATTGAAGAAATTAAGTCAGCAATTAGTCGTAGTGATGTTTCATATCTAACGCAAGTTAGTGGTATGGGTAAGAGGACTGCTGAGAGGCTTTGTGTGGAGCTTAAAAATAAAATTACATTAGGTGTTGGGACTGATAAGTCTGATGCCGTTGGTGATAAACTTGGTGAGGTTGTGGATGGTCTAGTTTCAATGGGGTATTCAAAAGAGCAGGCAAGAGACATTGTGAGAGGTCTTGATGATACCAAGTCAGTAGAAGAATTATTACGTGACGCGTTAAAGAATATTTAATAATAAAATATATGAATAGGATCGGTAACCCAGAAGGAGAGGTAACAGAAGCGGTTGTCCAAGAACGCATTGGACAAGCTACAAAAGATTTAGGGTTTATTGAGAAGCATGACTATATGCTTCCTGAAAGCACAGATGCTCTGGGTAGTAAGACATATTGGCTCACACTTAAAAATGGTTTGGAAGCATCTCCTCAATTTGGTTCAGGTCATCCAGTCACAGAAGAAGCAGGACGTATTTTTGATGTTTTAGACAATGGAGGGCGAATAAAAGAATCCACATTACATGGTTTTAAAGATCTAGCTAATCAGCTTCCAGTAGCTAGGGCCGCATAATATATAAAAATATTTAGTTTTTATTATTTTTTATGGAAACAACACAGCATACCACAAATGTGGAGCCTAAAGGCCCTCTTACAATAGGTAAGATTATTAGTGATACTTCAAAATTGGTGCAAGAATTCTCAAGAGAGATTATTATTATTACAGCTATTGTATATATACCTCTCAATATTATAGGTGAATTTATACTCGCCAATCTTTCAGGTGAATCCTCGCTTGAATATTTTCGTGTATCAAGTAAAATGTGGACTACACTAGAGATGTTTATTGGAATTATCGCTATCATGGCAGTCATAGTAATGCTACATAATTTTCTTGATAAAAAAGAAAAAATGGAGTGGCAAGATGCATTAAGGAAATCTGTATCCTTGTGGCCAAAAGCTTTTACAACGCAGATAATACATGGAATACTTCTTACTTTTTTATTTATACTACTTATAGTACCTGGAATTATCTATCTAGTGTATTGGGCATTTATTATTCCTATAATTGTTGTTTTGGGAAAGAAAAATATGGATGCGCTTGAGCATAGTAAGAAGTTGGTAAAAGGAGATTGGTGGAAAGTCCTTGGCTGGTTTATTGTTTTGGGTGTTTTAACAATAGTTTTGGGTATTGTTATAAATATACCTTTATGGTTTTTACCAGAACATATCGTTATAGACATTTTAGGTGATACGTTATTTGATTTGTCATTTATGTTTTTGACCATTGGATCATTCCTTATATTTAGAAATTTGAATGAAACTAAAGGAGCAAAGGATGTCTTAGATGAACCAGGAAAATAATATAAATAAAAACACTCCATACGCTGGAGTGTTTTTTAATACGTTAATTTTTTAGAGAAGCGCAATGCCGGCAACTGTATCACCTTCTTGTTTGAATCTCATAATTCGTACACCTTGTGTTGCACGACCGAGAGTCGAAACACTTTTTACACCAGTACGGATTACCTGTCCATTTACCGAGATAATCATAAGATCTTTTTCTTCAGTCTTATTAACCACACGACTTCCAACAATTCTTCCTGTTTTTTTAGTAACAGCCATTGTCTTGATACCACTTCCACCACGTCCTTGAACTTTGTATTCATTTATTTTTGTTCTTTTGCCAAGTCCATTTTCAGATACTACAAGTAGTTCGAGAACTTTGTTTTTTACGAGTGCTGTATCTAGAACATTCATACCCACAACTTCATCTGTTGATTTTAGTCTGATTGCACGTACGCCAGATGCAGTTCGTCCCATAGCACGGATATTCTTTTCTTGGAAACGGATTGCCTGGCCTTGGGTTGTGACGATCATTATATCATTTTTTCCACTTGAAGGACGAACCCATTCAAGCATGTCATCTTCTTTGAGTTTGAGTGCGATGAGTCCAGATTTACGTACATTTTGGAAATCTTCAAGTTTTGTCTTTTTTATGGTTCCTTTATTAGTTACCATGACAAGGAATTCATATTTACTCATATCAGCCATTGAAAGAATTGCAGACACTTTTTCATTTGGTGCAAGCTGTAAGAAGTTTACAAGTGCTTGTCCTTTGGCAGTTCTACTTGTTTGTGGTATGTCGTAGGCACGCAGTAGGAATACACGGCCACGTGATGTGAAGAATAGTATGTTGTCGTGTGTATTAGTTGAAATTATCATATCCACCACATCCTCTTCCTTGGTTGCAAGTCCTATGACGCCCTTACCGCCACGACTTTGTGTTCGGAATGTATCTGGTGGAAGACGTTTGATGTATCCATCTCGTGTGGAGATGATAAGTGTTGGTTCATTTGGAACCAAATCTTCTATACTAAAGTCTTTTACACCATGTGGAACAATTTGCGTACGCCGTTCATCGCCATATTTTTCTTTGATTTCAATAACTTCTTTTTTGATAACCCCTAAGATTTTCTTTGGACTTGCAAGAAGTGCTTCGAGTTCTGCAATAAGCTTTTTCTTTTCTTTGAGCTCATCTTCAATTTTCTTACGTTCCAAGTTAGCAAGTTGTTGAAGTCTCATTTCAAGAATTGCAGAAGTTTGTTTTTCAGAAAATTTAAACTTTTTCATCAAGCTTACCTTTGCCTCTTCTTTATCTTTTGATTTTCTAATGAGTGCAATTACGGCATCAATTTTATCGAGAGCCTTTTTTAGACCTTCCAAAATATGTTCACGATCTTTTGCCTTTCCTAAATCAAATTCTGTACGTCTGCGTACCATTTCTTGTCTATGCGTAATGTATTCCTCAAGTATTGTTTTTATATTTAATACTCGTGGCTGCATTCCATTTTCTACAAGAGCGATCATGTTTACATGAAAGGATGTCTGAAGATCGGTTAGCTTGTATAGTCTGTTCAAAATCTTTTTTGGATATGCATCTTTTTTGAGTTCAATCACTACGCGTACGCCGTCTTTGTTACTCTCATCTCGTAAATCTCTGATTCCATCAATCTTTTTTTCTTGAACAAGTCCAGCAATTTTTTCTAGCAAAGTTGCTTTATTTACTTGATATGGAATTTCAGTTACTACAATAATAAATTTACCAGCTTTATCTTCCTGTATATCTGTTTTTGCACGCATGACAATTCCTCCACGTCCAGTTGCATAAGCTGCGGCAATATCTTTTTTGTTATAAATAATACCACCAGTAGGGAAGTCAGGTCCTTGGATTACATCGCCGAGTTCTTCAATAGTTGTTTTTGGTTTTTCAATTAGTAGAGTTACACCATCACACAATTCTCCTAAATTATGTGGAGGAATATTCGTTGCCATACCAACAGCAATACCCATACTTCCATTTAATAGAAGATTTGGTAATTTACTAGGAAGTACACGCGGTTCTTTGTTTGAACCATCATATGTAGGAGAGAAATCCACTGTATTTTTTTCGATATCAAAAAGCATTTCCTCTGCAAGTGCCTGTAGCTTTGCCTCGGTATAACGCATAGCAGCAGCACTGTCACCGTCCATCGAACCAAAGTTACCCTGACCATTTACGAGCATCGCACGCATATTGAAATCTTGCGCCATGCGAACCATAGAATCATAGATCGCAGAGTCACCATGTGGATGATATTTTGCCATCACAGTACCTACTACGTGAGCTGATTTTTTGAACTTAGCATTGTGCTTGAGTCCGATTTCCCACATAGCATAGAGGATTCTTCGATGTACAGGTTTTAGACCGTCGCGCACATCTGGTAGTGCACGAGATACAATAACACTCATGGCATAATCAAGATAAGATGTTTTCATCTCATCAACCAGACTAATAGGCTCTATTTTGCCTTCTGGTGAAATTACCTCGAATTTTTTTTGTACAGGATCTTTTGCTGACTTCTTTGGTGCAGCTTTAGTGATTTTTTTCTTACGTGGCATATATTATTTCAAACTAGAGTTCTAATTGAATAGTGTTAGTTGTTGGTGTACTACTTGGAGTACTTGTTGTATTAAATATATTTGATAATGTTTCTTTTATAGCATTTTCAACATCTTCTGTAACATCTTCCTTATTTTTTTCTAAGTTGTCTTCAATAGTTTTCTCAGACTCTTCTTTGTCGCTAAATGTTTTTATAATATTTTGTAAATCTTGTTTGCCTGATTCAATAATGTTTTGTGCAGGATCATATGAACGTTTTGATTCATAAAACATGGTGGATAAATTTAGGGCCCATAGTACAAGTATGGCTACACTAAATATTATAACGCCTACCCAAAGCCATGTTTTTCCTTTGTGGGGTGGTTCATATATAGGCACAACCTTTTTTGTTTTTAAAGTGCCTGGTTTTTGTATTTTGCGATCTATATACTTTTCTCGTGTGTAAACAGATTCAATTTTCCCAGACTCTTTGGCGTCAATTTCTTTCATTACGAGCGCAGGTATTTTTTTTACAGCCTGTTCAAGTTCTTTTTTTTCTTTATTTTTTTTGGTTGTAGTTTTTTTAGGAGCAGCCTTGCGTTTTTTGCGAGGTTTTTTTTCTGCACTTTCTTTTTTGTTTGTAGATTTTTTAACAGGCATAATTTGTGTTTTGTTTTTTTCTTTATTCTTTTTCCAATACGATGACCTCGGTTTCTTCTTGTGGAAGATCTCGTTTTTTGAGGATTACCTTTTTTTCTGGCTCATTATTTTTTGACCCAATCTCTTTGAGAAAGGAATCAACAGGTTTTGCAGTTTTGTCATTGTCTGATTTGAATGCCATAGGTATCACCACGCGTGGTTCAATAGTATTCACTGCCTTTACCGCCGCTTCGGCATCGTATGAATCAGGATGTCCAACAGCAATACATAAAATATCTACACCAGTTAATACTTCTAATTGTTTTTCTGTAAGTGGTTTTTTAGCAAGCCCTAAGTGACCCAGGCTAAGACCTTCAGTATCAATTCTGATAACGGTAGTATTTTCTTCGTGTCCTTCCGCAGTTGTGATAAGTACTCCCTTGGCATCTATTTCTCCAGGAGTGGCAAGGATATAAGGATTTGCAGAAAGTGTAATACTATTTTTTTCTCCTCGCGTATATAGACCTATATCTGGCGTAAGACTTCGTGGAAAACTGCCAGAAGCTGGTTTGTATGGATCAATTACAATTATAATATCTTTGTCAAAAGGCTTTGTCTGTAGTTTGATGGCAGTCGTGCCAAGCCATGAAATATGCATAATATAAAGCTTACACAAGCTTACAGAGCTTGTACAAGCTAGTGTAAGTCCGCGTTAAATACAGCATTATTATACATGATTTTACCCTTAGGCGCAAGGATTTGAATGTGTGTATAACATGCTTGTTTTTCTGCTTATTTTAGGCAAAAATGTAGTTTTTTAGTCATCTTTATTAGCCTCTTGACTTTTTTGAAATCTCATGTTATATTATTCGAGCCCTATTTTATATTCTTTCCTCATTTTAGGGCTGAGGGAAGGCTCGGTAAGCCGGGTTAATTCATGCGAATTGAGATTTAAATCTCAGACATCATAAGATGGTAACAACTTCGCATATATTTATTTATGTCTAGTCAAAATTTTGAGGAACTATTGCAAGATTATTTTGCAAATATTCCACAAGTAGGAGATTTGGTAAAAGGAAAAGTAATATCAATTGATCGTGGTGAAGTGCGTATTGATATCAACGGTACAATCGTTGGTGTGGTGCGTGGAGAAGAACTTTTTTCCGAATCAAAAGAATTTTCAAATATTAAGGTTGGTGACGAAGTAGAATCAACCGTTGTTGAGGATGAGAATGAAAATGGTGAGATGGAATTGTCATTCCGTGTCGCTGGTCATCGTCTCGTATGGGATCGCATGATAAATTATATCAAGGAAGGCACTGTTGTTTCTGCAAAAGTGATTGCAGCAAATAAAGGTGGTCTCATGATTCAATCAGACGCTCTTACCGGGTTCATGCCAGTGTCTCAACTCAACCCAGATAATTATCCACGTGTACAAGGTGGCGACAAAAATAGAATTCTTGAGCACCTAAGACAATTTGTTGGTAATACTATTCGTGTCAAAGTTATAAATGCTGACATGGATGAAGAAAAACTTATTTTCTCTGAAAAAGAAGTATGGGAAGAGGAACAAAAGAGTATCCTTGATTCATACAAGATTGGTGATATTATCGAAGGTGAGGTAAGTGCGCTTACTCCATTTGGTTCATTTATCAAATTTGGTGAAGGTCTAGAAGGTCTATGTCATATTTCAGAAATTGTATGGCAAAGAATTGATCATCCAAAAGATATTTTGAAAGTTGGAGATAATGTAAAGGCACAAATTATTGATCTCAACAAATCAAAAATCTATCTTTCTCTAAAACGTCTTATTGACGATCCTTGGAAAGCAGTAAAAGATAAATACAAAGTAAATCAAGTGATCGAAGGTGAAATTCACAAAGTTGAACAGTTTGGTCTCATGGTTAAGCTTGATGAAGAAATTCATGGACTTGCTCATATCTCTGATTTGTCTGACAAGCGTGCAAGTGATCCAAAAGTACTTCTTTCAAAATTCAACGTTGGTGACAAACAAAACTTTGAGATTATCTCAATGGAGCCAGCAGAACATCGTCTTGGTCTACGACTCGAAGGCGCTGGAAAGAAGGGTGAGGAAGTACCTAAGGCAGATGATAAGAAGGAAGACAAAAAGAAAGAGGTAAAAGAAAAGAAAGAAGTGAAGGAATCCACCTCCGCTTCATCCGACGCTAAAGCTTTGGATGACAAGAAAGCTGCGGCGGACAAGGAAGAGAAAGTAGAAGAGGCAGAATCTGTTGAAGAGAAGAAGGAAGAAAAGAGCGAAGAATAGAGATAAAATCTTGTAAAATTTTAACCCGCCTAATGGCGGGTTTTGATTATTCCACAGATTGACAAACAGAGGGTAATTACGTATAATCCGGTATACATTAAGACATAATTTGTAGATTTTATGAAGAATTTGTTCAAAAATTTTATTATCGTATTTTTTACACTACTTCTTGTTGCGGCACTTTTGAGTACAGCAAATTTTGGTAGTGAAAAACCTGAGCAGGTTGGTATCACACGACTTGTTCACGAGATCAATAACGAAGCTGTAGAGGGTATTGAAGTTCGAGGAGATATACTCGTAGTAGATCTCAAAGAAGAGGAAGCAAAAGACTTGGAAGTAAAAAAAGAATTGGGCCAAAGTTTTTCAGAACTCATGGATAACTATGGTGTTGCATCAGAAAAATTGGCACGAGTGGATGTCCAAGTAAAAGAAGAAACAGGTGCACGGTTTTGGATAAGCGTTCTTGCTCCATGGCTTCTACCATTGATGTTATTTATTGGACTTATTTATTTTTTCTCTAGACAAGTGCAAGGTGCAAATAGTAAAGCAATGGGATTTGGTAAATCACAAACTAAACAGGCGAAACCAGATGACAAAGATAAAAAGAAATTCAAAGATGTTGCAGGTTCAAAAGAAGCAAAAGAAGAAGTATCAGAAATTGTTGATTTTCTAAAAGATCCAAAGAAATTTACTGACATGGGTGCAAAGATTCCAAAAGGACTCCTTCTTATGGGTCCTCCTGGAACAGGTAAAACACTTATGGCAAAAGCAATTGCAGGTGAAGCATCCGTTCCATTCTTTCATATATCTGGATCAGAATTTGTAGAAATGTTTGTAGGTGTTGGTGCTTCCCGTGTACGTGATCTTTTTGATAAAGCAAAGAAAACAGCTCCTGCAATTATATTTATTGATGAGATGGATGCTGTTGGCCGTAAGCGTGGTGCAGGCCTTGGAGGAAGTCATGATGAGCGTGAACAAACATTAAATCAAATCTTGGTTGAGATGGATGGATTTGACCCAAACCTAGGTGTAATAGTGATCGCAGCTACCAATCGTCCGGACGTACTCGATACTGCTCTTCTTCGACCAGGACGTTTTGATCGCCGTGTAGTTATGGAACTTCCAGACATTAATGATCGTGAAGAAATATTAGCTATTCATGCCGCTAATAAACCTCTTTCAAAAGAAGTTTCAATACGTAGGGTTGCTGAACGTACTCCTGGTTTTTCTGGAGCTGACCTTGCCAATCTTTTGAATGAGGCTGCGATACTTGCAGTTCGTCGTGGTAAGAAAAAGATTGATGAAGAAGAAGTTCTTGAGAGTATTGAAAAAGTATTGCTTGGACCAGAAAAGAAATCTCGCGTAATGACAGAACATGATCGTGAAATGACAGCATATCATGAAGCAGGTCACGCGGTTGTGGGACACTTTCTCAAAGAGTGTGACCCTGTCCGCAAAGTATCTATTATCGGACGTGGTATGGCTGGTGGTTATACACTTTCTATGCCTGACAAAGATGAGCGTTACAAGACCTTGGCTAAATTCAAAGATGATTTAGCTATGATCCTCGGAGGATATGTAACAGAACGCATGGTATATGGTGATGATCAGCTATCCACTGGTCCATCTAGCGATCTCAAGAAGGCTACACAGATGGCTCGTAGCATGGTTCTTCGTTATGGTATGAGTGATAAGCTAGGCCCACGTCAATATGGTGAAAATGAAGAACTTATTTTCTTGGCTCAAGAAATTCACGATAAGAAAAATTATAGTGAAAAGACTGCCGAGCTTATTGATGACGAAATTAGCAATTTTCTAGTGGAAGCAAAGAAACAAGCAGAGCATATTATTACCAAACACAAAAAACAAATGGACGAACTTGTAAAAGTTTTGCTTGATCAGGAAACCGTAGAAGAAGATAAGTTCAATGAAGTGATGGGTAAAGGTGCTCATGAAGTGAAGAAGGAAGAAGAGTAAGAGAATTTTTATATAACAAAAAACCACGGTAGTAAATATCCGTGGTTTTTTAATATACAAATTTTATTATTCCAACTCCCCAACAAAAACTTTCTTCATCACTTCACTGTTTTTTAGATTTTTGCATGAATCGTGTGCAATCATTTCACCTTGTACTAGAATATATCCATCATCAGCTACATTCATCATACTCTTTAAATTGTGTTCAACTACGAGAATAGTCGTATCAAAATTGTCACGGATATTTTTTATAGATTCAAACATTTCTTTTACAAGTTTTGGTGCAAGACCAAGGGACGGTTCATCCATGAGTAGAAGCTTTGGTGAACTCATGAGTGCACGACCTATTGCGAGCATTTGTTGTTGGCCACCAGATAGGGTAAAGGCATATTCCTTTTCCTTTTCTTTGAGTATTGGGAATTGTTTATATATTTCTTTAAGCTTTTTTTCTATAATGGTTTTGTCTTTTGTTTTGTGAATACCCAATATTAGGTTATCGCGGACAGATAGAATACCAAAATTTACTTTTCCCTGTGGCACAAATGCTATTCCTAGATCCATTAGCTTGTGAGCAGGTAGTTTCGTTATTTTTTTATTATTAAAAAATATGTCACCAGATGTGATGGTAGTAATATTGAAGATTGATTTGAGAAGTGTGGATTTGCCAGCTCCATTTGGTCCCATGAGAACTGACATTTTTCCTTTTTCCAATTTCAAATTTACGTCTTTTAGAACGTTCAAATCTTCGTATCCAGCATCTAAGTTTTTGATTTCTAGTAATGACATATTATTCTCCTAAGTAAGCCTCTAAAACTTTTTTATTTTTCAAAACTTTGTCTGGTGTGCCCTCACAAATTACGACTCCTGCGTCTAGTGCAATGACGTGATCAGCTAGTTTGCGGACAAATTCCATATCATGATCTATGAGTAAGATTGTTTCATTTTCTTCTTTTAGTTTGAGTAATAGATTTTCAATATCAGATTGGATTACTTTGTTTACCCCAGCCACTGGTTCATCGAGCATTAGAAGTTTGTGGGATTTTTCTAATGTCATGGCAATTTGCAAGAGTTTTCTTTGGCCATAACTAAGATCACTTATATACGTGTCGAGAGTACGTTTTATACCAAAATTTTCTAATACTTGTTCATATTTTTTATCACTTCTTTTTTTATTGGTAAATATATTTTTGAGCAAACCCATGTCTTTATTATCTTCCACCATTTGTAGATGATCTAGGATTGTAAGATTTTTAAATAATCTTACTTGTTGGAACGTTCTGCTGATTCCAAGGTTTGCGATTTTGTGAGGTTCTTTTTTTGTTATATCTTTTTCTTCAAAAATAATATGTCCCTCATCTGGTCGTGTTAGGCCCGCTATAATATCAAACAATGTTGTTTTTCCTGCTCCATTTGGCCCTATGAGTGCAGTAACCTTATTTTTTTCAATTATAAAGTCAGAACCTTTTATAGCCTTCACTCCGCCGAATGATTTTTTTATGTTTTTTATTTCTAACATATTATTCTAGATCAATCTTACCAAACAATCCCCGAGGTTTAAACATTAGAATCAAAATCAAAATTACAGCAAACATCATTTGTCGCATAGGTCCAATCATTGATGATGGTAAGTCTACGAATCGGAGCATCTCGGGTAGTCCAAGAATAATTATTGCCGAGATTACACTACCGCGTAAAGACGCGAGACCACCAACGATGACAATTGTGAAAATAACAATAATGTCACTTATAAAAAAAGTAGAAGGATCAATATAGCTTATATAGTGAGCATAAAGACTTCCGGCGATTCCTGCAAAAAATGCAGAAATCATAAGACCCTGGATTTTGAGTTTGTAAATATTTTTACCAAGAGCTTGAGCACCAATGGCGTCATCTCGGACGGCTTCAAGTAATCTACCATATCGTGATTTTACAATTTTGTATATTATAAAAATAATAATGGCTGCTATGATCGAAGCAAATATTAGATAACTTCCAGATCCTTTTAAATACCATCCAAATATATTTGGTTTTTCAATTCCTGCGATACCAAGAGGTCCTCTGGTGAGCTTTGACCAGTTGAGCATTACAGCGTAGACTACAAATCCGAACCCAAGTGTTGCAAGCGAGAGGTAGTCACCTTTGAGTCTGCTCGTTATTTTTGCTAGAAGCCAACCAAATACAGAAGCAAAAATACCTGACGCGAGTAACGCCATAATGTATGGTACATCGTTTTTGGTAAGTAATGCTGAGGTGTAAGCACCAATACCAAAAAACGCTATATGCCCCAAATTTAGAAGCCCTGTGTAGCCTACGGCCACGTTTAAGCTTACTGCTAGGATAGCGTATATTACGATTATGACTGCAATGTGTATGAAGAAAGCACTAAGCATATTTACATTTTTTGATCTCTATTTCCTTGGTTAATACCAAAGATTCCTTGTGGACGAATGATAAGAAATATAAGGAGTAGTACAAACGCGATAGCACTCTTGTATCCTGATGGTAAAAACCAAATACCAAAATTTTCTGTGAGTCCCAAGACATAAGCTCCAACAATTGATCCTGGTATAGATGTAACACCACCAATCACCGCGGCAGTGAATCCTTGTATCATTAGGTGTGTACCCATTGCTGGTTCAATGTTGTGTTCGAGTGCAATGAGAATTCCCGCGAGACCAGCGATGGCCGATCCAATAACAAAACTCCAATGTTGCACACGAATACTATTTATTCCTGTTGTTTTTGCAAGTTCAGGATTGTCTGATACCGCTCGCATGATCTTTCCGAGCTTACTATATTTTGAAAATGCCCAGAGTCCGAAGAATAAAAGTAGAACTACAATTAAAATAACAATTTGAATAGGTGTGATGTATGCTCCAAGAATTTCTATACCTTTGCCATGTGGAAATATTGATAAAATTTTTACATCAGCACCAAATAGGAGTTGCATTAGGTTATCAAAGAAAGCCATGAGTGCAAGACTTGCGATAAGAAGAATCACACTCGAAGATTTCCTTTTTTTGAGTGGTAGATATATAAGTAGATGAACTAGAAACCCAAACAGCGCTGCAATTAAAATAGTGAGAGGGAATACGAGATATAGAGGTAGGCCGAAATTTGAAAATATCCAATACAAAAAATATGCAGCCACGGTGGCAGTCGATCCATGTGCAAAATGTACAAATTTATTTGTCGTATAAATGATTGAAAAGCCAGATGCTATTAAAGCATAGATTGATCCGGCGATCAGACCATTTATTAGGAGTTGAAAAAACATGTTTCGAAAGGTCTAAAAGGTTTAAAAAACTTACAATAAATTTATATTGATTAGTCTTATTTTAGCACAAAAATGATATTTTTCAAATAAAAAACCACCCTCTTTCGAGGGTGGTTTTTAAAAAATCTATTTTGTATAATCTTCGCTTTTACCATCCTTGATAATCATTACCTTGTATTCTGCAGAAGTAAGATCACCATTTTCATCAAAACCTATCATACCAGAAACACCTTCATAATTTTTTACATTATAAAGTTCATTTTTGATGTCTTCTCCATTGGTGCCAACACTTTCTATGACTTGAGCTAGGATTTTTACTGCGTCATATGTTTGAGAAGCATATACAGGCATGTCGTCACGTCCTGTTTCTTCTAAGAATTTGGTTTTGAATGCTTCACTTTCGTTTGATACTGGCACAGTGTAAAGTGTCCCCTCAGCACCTTGTGCAGTTACAAGCTTCTCGTCGCTTAAAGTCTCTGGCCCAAGAATTTGGATACCTAGATCGAGCTCCTCAGCTTGTTTAAATCCAACAACACCAGCTTCGGTGTATGTAGGGAAGTATAATACTTCTGCTTCAGAATTTTTTACTTTGGTGAGTTGTGCTTTTAGATCACGTGATTCTTGTAAGAAGCTATCTTTTACTACAATTTCACCACCAAGTTTTTTGTATTCTTCTTCAAATACGTTTGCAAGACCTTCAGCATAATCAGTTATTGCATATACGATAGCAACTTTCTTTTTTTCAAGTGTATTGTATACAAACTCAGCTGCATATTTGCCTTGGAAACCATCAGAAGGTACTACACGGAATATATAATCACCGGCTTCTGTAACAGAAGGTGCGGTAGATCCAGGAGAAAGCATAACAACGTGCTTTTCTTCTGCGCTTGGAGCTACTGCAAGAGTTTCTCCTGAACAAAATCCTCCAACGATTGCTACAACTTCATCTACATTAATTAGTTTTGTTCCGCCAGCTAATGCTGTTTTTCCTTCACAAAAACCATCTTCATAAGTGACTTCGAGCATGCGGCCATTTATTCCACCTGCTTCATTGATTTCTGTTACTGCAAGTTCTGCAGCTTCTCTGTCAGCTGTGCCTACAGAAGATACGTCTCCTGTCAGAGGCCCAAGCCAACCAAGCTTGATAGGGCTAGTGTCTTCTACTGGTGCATCTGTATCAGTTGATACATCAGCTGGTGCGTCTGTACGTGTACATCCCCCTCCGATAAGCAGGAACAATGCGAGTCCTGCAATCACGATACCTAGTTTTTTAGGCATAATTGTGTGAGTTAGAATTAATTAAGTTACGTATTATTTATAATATGTAATTAGACCGTATATGTAAAGAGTCTATGTGTATAAGATATGTATAAATCCTCAATCTGACAAGTATGTTTATCAACAGGCCTAACTATTTTTGTTTAATTTAAGCTAAATATATATTATTTTATATATTTTGTCGGAATAGTTTGACATTTTTTATAAATAAAAATATACTATAAAATATGGATCAAAAATTATTTCAACAAATCAAAGGACTTGGATTGCAAGATAATGAAGCTAAAATCTATTTGGCCTTACTTGAGCTTGGTCAAGGCACTGTTACTCAGATTAGTCAGCGCGCAAAGTTAAATAGGACAACTGGATATGATGTTTTAGAAAGACTTGGTATTTATGGACTTGTGCATCGCTCAATGTCTGGAAAAGGTAAACGTGTTTATGCTGCAGAATCTCCTACTCGACTTAAACAATTTTTAAAACAAAAGAAAAAACAAATTGAAAAAAATCTGGAAGAGATAGATTCTGTATTACCTGATTTACAATCTTTGCACAAGACACAGCTAAAACCAATAATCAAATTTGCAGAAGGACAAAAAGCAATGGAAGAATTGTATCTCAACATGCTAGATTCAAAGAGTGCTGTTTATTCAATTTTGAATTTGGAAGGTTTTGCAGATAACTTTGATGAAATGGGAAGATCTCAATCTGAAGAGAGATTTAAACGTGGTATAAACCAAAAAGTTATTTCTTTGAAAAGCAAAGACGCACTTACTTGGTACAACAAAACGTATGGTGGGAAAAAAGATAGACAAAAAAATACCGAGTATCGTTGGATTGATAAAGATGAGCGATATTCTACAGCAGGGGAGGTTGTTATTTTTGATGATAAGGTTATTGGTATTTTATCACAACCAGAAGAGAGCGTGGCTTTTGAAATTCAGGGTCAGACATTTGCAGATTTTTTGAAAATTGTGTTTGAGATGGCGTGGGATAAGGCGGGGGAGAAGAAGGAGTGAAACAAAATTGATACAAATAAAAAACCGCTCGGATAAATCTGAGCGGTTTTTTAATGTTTTGTGATTTAATAAACCTTCACCATTTCCCCATCTTGAAATTGGAAGACATTGTATGATGCATTTTCCATATCACCATTTTTATCTAGAGTGTATGTGTCAGCAATTCCTTTATAATCTCTTAGATTATATAATTCGTTTTTAATTTCATCGCCATTAGTACCGACTCTGTTCATTATGTCTGCTAAGATATGCAAGGCATCATATGCGCGTGGTGCATAAGTGTTTATTTCATTGGTCCCTGTTTCTGCTTTCATACCAATTTTAAAATTTGTTGGCAATTCGGCTTTTGTCGCTACACTAAACATAGCTCCATTTGCTGCCATTCCACCGTTTTGTGCAATTGTCATATCGTCCCATACATCACCACCTAGAATAGGTAGATCAATACCAAGATTTTGTTTTTGTTTGAGAATGATAACGCCAGAGTCTCGGTACGTTGGTGCAAAAATAATATCACCTCCAGATTGTTTTATTTTTGTTAGTTGTGAACGTACATCGCGAGATTCGGAGTTTGCCCCCTCTTCGGATACTATATTTCCACCCAGTTCAAGGAAACGCTTTTTGAATACATTCTTTACCCCCACGCTCCATTCAATGTCATCGTTGTAAATAATAGCCACATTCTTTTTATTCAATGTATTTATTATATAATCTGCAATAAATGTACCTTGAAATGAATCAGAGGGAATAATTCGGAATACATAATCTCCCGCATCAGTAATTTTTGGGTTGGTCGATGCAGCAGAAAAAAGTAATACGTTTGATTCTTCTGCCAGAGGGGCTGCCGCAAGTGTTTCTCCACTACATATACCGCCAAGTATTACATCAACCTTGTCAATATTGATGAGTTTGTTTGCGGCGTTTGCCCCACCTTTTCCATCACACATACCATCTTCAAAAATTATCTCGAGCTGTTGTCCATATATGCCACCTTGTTCATTTATTTCGTCTTGTGCAACTTTTACTGCGTCACGTACATTCTCTCCAAGATTTGCGACATCACCAGACAGAGGACCAATCCATCCTACTTTAATTGGTTTATTGGTTTCTTTTATTCCTTTTGTTGAGGAATTATTTTGTGTTGTGCTACACCCCGTAAAGATAACGAGTAAAAAGAGAGTAGCACTAACAATGGTAATTATTCGTTTCATAATTACGTATAAGTTATTAAATTAAACTATGCTAGTACACTCTCTTGCGCAAGAATGAGTGTGTCATTATTAGGTGACACTGCATATTATATCGAAATATTATTTCTGTCAATAATCAAGACTAAATATTTAGGATTTTTATAAATAGGCATATTTTTGGCTTAAAATAAAGGATATTTGACTTATTTTAGGTTATATGATATTGTCTAAAATATAGACAAATTATAATTTGGCTTAAAATAAGCCTTTTAAATATAAGTTTTCCACATTATGTCTGATATCATTGAAACATTATCTCACCTTGGAATAGATAAAAAGCAGGTGAATATATATCTCGCATGTCTTGAACTTGGTTCTGCTACGGTTCAAGAGCTTGCTGACAAATCTGGTATTAAACGTACAAGTATTTATAATTTTTTGGATGACATGAAACAAAAGGGTCTGATTTCAGAAGTAAAACAAGATGGTAGGTTGGTTTTTGTTGCTGAAAATCCAAATATTTTAGTAGAGCGTAGTAAAAAACAAGTACAAAAGATTGAAGATATGCTTCCTGAACTTATGAGTATTTTTAATCTTCCTGGGAACAAGCCAAAGGTAAATTATTTTGAAGGACAGAAAGGTTTAAGACGAGCATGGGATGACATGCTTGATTCAAAAGAAACAATTTATGGTTTTTCAGATTATGAAAAAATGTTTGGATCTTTCACTGAGGAATTTTTGTTTGAAATTCCAAAGATTCGTGTTGAAAATAATCAGTTTTTTAATTGTATTGCGAAAGATGGTCCAAAAGGTCGTATGGTAAAGTCAAAAGACAAAGAACATCTGCGTGAAACACGATTGATAAAAGATCTTGAGTTTGATACAGAGATAAATATCTATGGTAATAAAATTTTGCTTTTGAGTTTTCGTAAACCTTATGCAAGTGTATTGGTAGAGGATCGTGCAATTGCCACAACTATGAAAAGTATTTGGAAATTGGTATGGAGTGGTATTAAATAAAGAAATGATTTAGTAATAAAAACCAATGGTGATTCACTGGTTTTTTGTTTGTCATCATCAATAATACTCCGTTTTATTTTTCTTCCCTTCCTTTTTGTAACCAAAAAGTAACAAAAAGTTTTGGGGGAAAAGAACTCGCCCTATTGCCATTGATTAAGTTTAGTTATATTAGCAACGCGGGCTCAAACAGCTTCTTCCCCCAAACCCCCATTGATTATTTAAATGTGTAGATAGATAGTAAGGTTAGAGTTAAGTAAAACTTTTTAATATAGTTCCTCCCCAGGATAAGGGGGAGGTAAGGAGGGGGTTGCATGGAATATAAAAAACCTCTTTTGGTTATTTTATAAAGGACTTTGAATATTTTTCTTAAATAAAAAAACACCTATCATCTAGGTATCTATAAGTACGGGGGCCAGGGGACGATGTTCCACCTGGTCATCGTCCCCCGTCTGGATTGCGAGCGGTGTGTGCGAGACTGTGCTCGCGTACCGCGTAGAGTAAGGGGGGTGAGCCCTTCATCGCAATCCTCTCCTTCACCTTCCCTCCTTATATGGCTGTTGTTCACTCGCTGGTGTCCGTGGCGCCACCGTCACCGGTGTTGTCATCGTCAGCGTCACCGGTGCCGTCGGCATCCGTGTCATCGGCATCGGCGGTTTCGACGACGTTGACTTCGTCCTTGACGAATGCGACGACGATCTTCATGCCGGGCGGATAGGGTCCTTCGGCCGTGAACGGCGCGATGTGCCCCGTGGCACCCTGCGAGATATTCCCGCAGACCTCGAGAAACACCGAGACGACGCCTTCCGCAGCCACCGAGTACTTGACGACCATCTGAAACAGGTCGTCGTTGTCCCCGACGAAGCAGGTCTCCTCGACCCATGCGATGATCTCTCCGACAGAGGCCATCTCGTGTGTCGTCACGAGGGTCCTGAGCTCGCGATCTGCGGCCTCCTTTGGCATATCGTCACCCGTCTCGTGGATGACCAGGAACCGCGTCTTCGTCGGGAAACGAGCCTTGCGCTTCGGCAGGGTCATCTGCTCGATCGACACGGTGGTGCACCTGGGCACCTTGCCGTTCACCTCGGGTCCGCCGATAGCGATGACGTTCTCGATCGTGGTCGAAGGATCGGCGATCTCGGCGAAGAGATCAGCGGATTCGGCCGGGGTTCCGACCTTACCGATCCATTCGAGGACCTGTTTCATCGTCATCGGGTAGGGCGTCTCGTGCACTCGCGGGAACCTGCTCATGGATCACTCCTCCGTACGTTTTGCCTTCATGGCTACGTACTGAAATTACAACAACATTGCATCGTTTTTACCATTTCTAGCGTGAAATGTCAAGGTTTGTATGTATAAAGGTGAAAAATATGGTATACTAATGTAGTTAAAAGTGGAAAGTTATAAAGTTCATAAAGTAATGGGAGCTTCCTTTTTAATTACTTTATAAACTTTCAAACTTTATAAACTTTTAACTTCTACTATGAAACGTGAACCAACATATAGCGATGCTCTCAAGGCTGGATGGCAGCTTGCATGGCATCATAAATCTTTGTGGATTTTTGGATTCTTTGCAGCATTTCTTGGGCAGATGGGAATTGTTGAATTTTTGGCAAAAACATCATTTGGCGCAACGTATTTACGTGCACCATCTTTTTTTGTATATGTATGGAATTTTTTTGCAGAAGTTCCTATTACTACAATTGGTCAGGCACTCAATTTGACCGCAGATAAATGGGTGTGGCTCATTTGGCTACTTGTTATATTTATTGGTTTTGCATTGATGTTTTTGTTTGTATCAGTTGTTTCTCAGGGAGCTATTGTCCACAGTGCAGGACGATTTATAGAAAAGAAAGGTAAAAAATTTGAGAGTACATCGATGTCATGGGATGTGGGTCGTAAACATTTTTGGAGATTACTTGGTCTTAATATTTTGCGAAAAGTTATTCTTATTTCATTTGTTTCTTTTGTCGCATGGGGAATGATTAATGCGCTCATTGAACCAAGTGGAGGTGATATATTTTTATTCTTTGTACTATTCTTACTTGCGATTGTGGTGGGTATGATGCTTTCATTTTTGCTCGTATACGCAGTTGGTTATGTGGTATTAGAAGAGTATTCTTTTGTAAAATCAATTAGATCAGCATGGAGATTGTTCACCGATCATTGGTTTGTTTCTCTTGAAATTGGTTTTGTATTTATTGTTCTTAATATTTTGTTTGTAGTACTTCTCTTGATTGGTATGTATTTATTATTCCTTCCAAGTCTGGTCATGTGGACTACAGCATTTTTGATACAGAGCACGGCACTCTATGTGGCTGGTATCTTTTTGGGATTTATATTGTTTGTACCGTACGTAGTATTCCTGGGCTCTCTATTCAATGTATTTACTACTTCGACTTGGACATACCTTTTTGCAAAAATGCATAAACAAGGTGTTGTAAGTCATCTAGTACATTTGTTTCACGGTGTTAAAAAGTGATAAATTGATAATTATGTCGAATAATTTCGGGGGATCAATTGATGATCTTATGGATCAGGACGCAGCTGATGAAACCGCTGTTCCTCAGGCACCGCCGCTTCATGTTGCTTCTGAAGAGACGGAAAAAAAGTTTGATGATAAGATGGATGATATAAAGAAAAAAGAGCTTGAAAAAAAGGCTCAGCGTTTTGCTGCTAAAATAGATTATCCTCATATTGATCTCAAAAAATTTCCAATAACACATGAGGCACTCAAACAAGTAAAGCCAGAGATTGCAGAGCAGGTAGGTGCAATTTGTTTTTATGCTGATGCTGATGAGATTCGTATAGGAGCGATTGATCCAAGTAGCGAAGAAGTCAAACAACTTTTTGAAGAAGTAAAAGAAAAACACCATGCTGAGGGTGCGCTTTATGTTATTTCAGAAGTTAGTTTGGGTCGTGTTATGGATTTGTACAAAACAATGCCAAATGTAAAACCTGTCACCAAGGATATTGAAATAAAGGCAGAAGATCTCGAACGCGTGCAAGCAGATGTAAATGATTTCAAGAGTGTGGAAGCGCTTCTCAAAAAAGCAAATACCACAGATATTATTACTATTCTTTTGGGTGCAAGTCTAAAAGTAGATTCGTCTGATGTGCATGTAGAAGCAGAAGAAGAGCGCATTGCAGTTCGTTTTCGTTTGGACGGAATTTTGCATGATGTGGCAGAGCTTCCAAAAGAATTATTTCACAAATTATTATCACGTATAAAACTTGTTTCATCGTTAAAGATTAATATCACAGACAAGCCTCAGGATGGACGTTTTACTATCAAACTGCCTACTGGAGATGTGGATGTTCGTGTTTCTACAATCCCAACAGTTTTTGGAGAAAGTATAGTGATGCGTTTGCTTATTCAGAGTCAGGAAGGTATTAAGCTAGAAACACTTGGAATGTCAGATCGTGATCTAGGAGTACTCAAATCTGAAATCGCTCGTCCGAATGGAATGATTATTACTACTGGTCCTACAGGAAGTGGTAAGACAACTACACTTTATGCAATTTTGAAAATTTTGAATCAGCCAGGTGTAAAGATTATTACACTCGAAGATCCTGTTGAGTATCGTATGGAGGGGGTTAACCAGAGTCAGATTGATCATACAAAACATTATACATTTGGTCAGGGGCTACGTTCTATTTTGCGTCAGGATCCAGACATTGTTATGGTCGGAGAAATCCGTGATCTCGAAACTGCAGAGATTGCAGTACAGTCTGCTTTGACCGGTCACCTCATGCTCTCGACAATCCATACCAATAGTGGTGCTGGAGCTATTCCACGTTTTTTATCTATGGGCACCAAACCATTTTTGCTCGCACCAGCACTTAATTGTGTGATGGGACAACGTCTTGTGAGGCGTGTGTGTAAAGATTGTGGAGAAAAAGTCACTATGGAACAGCTAGATGGAAATATAAAAAGTCGTTTGCAAGATCAGATTGAATTAATGCCAGAAGAAACAAAAAAAGAAATCATAAGTAAAGATCTTTCATTTCGTGTATCAAAAGGATGTAAAAAATGTAATGGAATTGGTTATAAAGGACGAATTGGTATTTATGAAATTTTTCAAATTCAACAAGAGATTGAAGATAGTATTTTGTCAGGACAAGTGTCAGAGCACGTGATAGAAGAAATTGCACGTTCCCAAGGTATGACAACCATGGTGCAAGATGGTATACTTAAAGCCTTGGAAGGTATTACAACATTGGATGAAGTATTCCGTGTAATCGATTAATTTAATATTTTTGTATGGTAAGTTCTCGCTCAAATGGTACTCAGCCCACTGGTCAACCGGTGAGGTTTTATAAATTTGTTGCACTTTCATTTCTTGTGATCACTATAGTATTGCTTGGTGTGGTTATTTTTATGTCTTCAAAGCGTGCAGAGATTACTGTTATCACTAGATCTGAGCCAGTTGATGTGAATACTACCATTACTATTGATTCTACTGATAAAAATGCTATTGTGTCTGGATTTGTGACTAGTACATTTGTTGAGCTTACTCAAAATTTTAGTCCAGAAGGGTCCAAATCAGAAGAAGGTGTGGCCGAAGGTATTGTTACACTATATAATGATACAAATGCTGCTCAACCACTTGTGGCAACTACAAGACTTTTGACTCCAGATGATATTTTGTTTCGACTAAAAAGTCGTGTTACTGTACCAGCAAATGGTTCTATAGAAGCAGAAGTCTATGCAGATGTTGAAGGCCAGGGTGGAGATATTGGCCCATCCAAATTTACAATCCCTGGACTTCGTGAGGAAAAACAAAAAGTAGTTTATGCTGATAGTATTACATCAATGAGTGGAGGCGTTAGGACTGTTGGTGTACTTAGTCAAGACGATGTGACAAAGGCAGAAAAAATATTACTTGATGCACTCAAAACAAAAGGAGTAGAAATGCTCAAAGAATTAGACTCAGACTCTGTTATTTTGGCTGATACAGTTCAATATACATTTGAAAATGATACAGAGCTTGGAGTAGAGACAGATTTATTTACTTTAGCAGGAAAAGCTACTGTGGTAGGAGTGTTTTATAGCGGAGAAGAAATGAATACTTATGCAGAAGATATGCTTGGTAAACAAGTGGTGGACAATAGTGAAACATTAAAATCAGTTGAGAGTCAGCCAACAGTAGTAATAGGAGATTATGATTTAGAAAAAAATATTGCAGATCTTACTGTAACACGTACAGGAATTGTTGACCTTGATCCAAATAGTCGTGAACTCCAAAAGCTTATGTTCTTTGGAAAAACCGAAGACGAAGTAAGACGCTATGTAATGTCTATTGATCATGTACAGGGTGTAGAAATGCATTTTCGTCCTATGTGGAACAGAAGCGTGCCGCATGTTGCGAGTCACGTAACTATTACGGTGAGGCAAGTTGAGTAATTGTTTAGTTGACAGGTAATAGTAAAAGAGCTAAGCTATATGAACTGATACGTTTGTACGAGAACCAGCCCAGTCCACCTCTTCGGCGGATATGGTACCATTCTCGGAGTATCATACAAATTTAACGAGTTAAACAACGGGTGGAACCGTCCCATGCCTTTTGGCAAGGACCCCGGTATGTGATTCTAGAAAAATCTGGAGTTGTGTACAGGGGTTTTTTATTTAAAAATTAATATTAACTATAATAATATGGAAGATAAACTAGAAATAATGCGTCACTCATGTGCGCATGTTGTTGCGGCAGCAGCACAGGAATTATTTCCTGGAGCAAAATTTGGAGTTGGCCCAGTTGTGGACTATGGTTTTTATTATGATATTGATTTTCCAGAAAATATTACTGATGAAGATCTAAAAAAGATTGAAAAGAAGGCTAAGCACATGATCAAACAAAATTTGAAATTTGAAAGAAAAGAAATGGGAATTGATGAAGCAATTAAATTTTTTGAGAGTACTAAACAGGACTACAAGGTTTCACTTCTTAAAGATTTGAAAGAACGAGGGACTACAAAAATGACTGAGGAAGAGCTACAAGATCTAGGTGACTCTGTTGAGGAAGTTTCATTGTATGAAACAGGAAATTTTACAGATCTTTGTCGTGGACCACATATTGAATCCACAAAAGAAATTGGCGCATTTAAACTTACTAAACTTGCAGGTGCTTATTGGAGAGGGGATCAAGATAATGCACAATTACAACGTGTCTATGGTATTTGTTTTGAAACAAAAGAAGAGTTGGCTGCACATTTACACATGCTCGAAGAAGCAAAGAAAAGAGATCATCGTATTTTGGGTGAGCAATTAGAAATTTATACCTTTGACGAAGAAGTTGGTCCAGGTCTTCCTCTCTGGTTACCAAATGGTGGAATTATTATTGAAGAGATAGAAGCGTTGGCAAAAGAAGTAGAAAATAAATATGGGTATAGCCGAGTAAGAACCCCGCATGTGGCAAAAGAATCTCTTTATCTTCGGTCTGGTCATTTGCCATATTACAAAGAGAGTATGTTTCCTCCAATGGAAATGGATAATGAGACATATTACCTAAAAGCAATGAACTGCCCACATCATCACAAAATTTTTGGTAGCCATAAGAAGAGTTATAGAGATATGCCTGTTCGGCTTGCAGAGTATGGTACCAATTATCGTTATGAAGATTCAGGTGCGCTCTTTGGCCTTATGCGTGTTAGATCTTTGTCAATGAATGATGCACATATTTATTGTACTGAAGAACAGTTTGAAGAAGAATTTATCAAAGTACTTGATATGTATAAGTATTATTTTGACTTATTTGGTATTGAAAAATATAAAATGCGTTTATCAAAACATAGTAAGGACGGGCTTGGTAAAAAATATGTAGACAATGAAAGTTTGTGGATTAAGACTGAAGAGCAGGTGAGAAATGCACTTATCAAATCCAAAATGCCATTTGTTGAAGTGGAAGACGAGGCAGCATTTTATGGACCAAAGATTGATGTAGACATATGGTCAGTTATTGGGCGTGAATTTACTCTTGCTACAAATCAACTTGACTTCGCAGTTCCTGAAAGATTTGAGCTCACATATGTTGATAAAGATGGAGAAGAAAAAACACCAATATGTATTCATCGTGCGCCACTTTCCACACATGAACGTCTTATAGGATTTTTGATAGAGCATTATGCCGGAGCATTTCCTGTATGGTTGTCACCTGTGCAAGTTCATTTTGTTCCTGTTTCTGAAAAACATATCGAAGGAACCCGACTTTTAGCACAAGAATTTTCTGATAAGGGGGTCCGTGTGAAAATTGATGAGGCTGACGAAACCGTGGGAAACAAGATCCGAAAAGCATCACAGAGCAAAGCCCCATATGTCGTGGTAGTAGGAGACAAGGAGCTTGCTGGAGAAGATTGGATGATTCGTGTGAGGGGGCAAGAGGAGCAGGAGAGTATGAATAAGGAGAAGTTTGTAGACAGGGTTTTGAGCGAGATCGAAGGAAGAAAATAAGAGATTTACCTAAAAATAGCCGTTTTCACGGCTATTTTTTGTTTTATGGAAGGGGGGATTGACAAAAGTATATTATTGTAGTATGTTATTGTGTTATCAAGGATCTCTATAGACTCATTTTTAAATGAGGAAGAAAGCATATATATGTTTGTTTTCTCCCCCATTTGAACTAGAACCACGGGGGCAATGAAGGAGGGACTTTCGCCATGGCGAAAACTCGTTATCACATCGTGAGCGATCTGGATGGCTCTGATCCTCAGGCAATTCGTGTCACAGGAGCTGGGCATGTCTCGCTCGTGGGTGTCGGCATCGCTCCCGAGACGTTCGGGCACGTGCCCAAGTCCCGGATCGAGCTTGACGAGAAGGACCCGAGTGGTCGCACCTACATCGAGCGTGGCCCGATGTGGGGCGGAACCAAGGCATTCCGCAAGGGCTGGGAGCGCATGGAAGCGCTCCGCGCCCAGTCGGTCGAGACGCCCGACGAGTCCTAGTCGCCACAATCTTTCGCGCCCGCGCTTCGGTGCGGGACACGACAGACACGGCGACGCGGTCGACGACGTACGATACTCTCGTGCGTCGTCGGCCAGGCTCAACTTCCATTGTGTATTTACACAAGTAGATAGTGGAAGTGTAACAATATAAAAAGAATGAAACAGAATCATTTTTTGTGATGCTGTTTTGTTCCTTTTGAATTTACCTGACACGAAACTTTTTCCCTACCGTTTAGAAAAAGCGGATAGGCAACTACAAAGAGGTCAATACATGCTACAGGTTCACGGTAAGAAGATCGCCGGTATTCGTGCTGGCATGATAGAGGGTCCTTGCGGCGCTATGACGCCACTTTTCCTCACGTTCGAGGATGGACAGCAGATGGTCCAGTACCTGCAGGGGCCGTCGGCTTCGTTCTCGCGATCCGAGCTTCCCTGGCTCGTCGAGCAGATCGAGGCGTTGGGGCTCCCGATGAACGAGGAGGAGTTCTTCCAGCGTCTCAGTCGGATCGAGCCGACCGGGCAGTCGACTATCGGCTTCGCGCGCGGGCAGGTTCGTGGAGACACGTACGTCGCGGCGTTTCCAACCCGAGACGGTCGACCGTTCAGCGACACACCGGTTTACTCGATCGTTCAGGCAATCGAGTTCGCTCGGGTTTGGCTCGAGAAGAACGAGATGAGCTTGACCGAGGTGGTTGTCTTTCTGAAGGATCTGAAGCGGCAGGGTGTCACGATGCGTGCCCCCGAGTCACTTCTCCGAGAGATGAATATCAACCAGGCCGTGGAGCATACCCAACGCATCATCGGCACGATCGTCGGTCGACCGTTCAGCGACGAAGACCTCGCGCTCATCGCGCAGATCTCGGTGCGCATGGGCGGATTCCGGAGTGCGTTCCCGGAGCGTGAGTACGAGAAGTTCCCGGGGCTCCGGTAGTCAGGTGAAAGTCGTGCACTAGATGTCGCATTCGCTTTACGGCGGATGTGGTAGAGGTGCGTGGCTCGGCGTGGTCGGCGCGTGTGATTCTTTCGCACGTCGCCGACCACCCCTGACTTTAATGTGTATTTATAAAAATATATAATAAAGTAAAAACATCCGCATTTTGCGGATGTTTTTTAATTATACACAAGTGGACTATATTTTCCTTGACATGCGTGTTATTATAGTCTAATATGTCCGCATATTTTTTAGTGGTCTTTTTGGAGAAATAATGTGAGGGTGAAAAAGTTTATATGGTAATATAAATTTTTTCACCCTCGCGAATTATAAATTTGATTATCACTCATGTGAGGGGGAGGAGTGATAAATCACGGAGGTCTCCATGGAGACGAAAGTCATGGCTCGTCGTATGCTCAGCGGTTTCGTTGCGTTCCTCGAGATGATGCTCGGCGTCAAGATCAATCTCGAGATCAAGAGCATCACCAAGGTCGGTGAAGCGCCCGCCAACCCGGACGCCGAGGAGTCCGCCGCCGTCGCGCCCGTCGAAGAGCTGGCCGATGACGCCGCCGCCCCGGTCGCCGAGGAGCCCGTCGTCGAAGAGGTCGCCCCGGACGCCGAGGAGCCCGTCGTCGAAGAGGTCGCCCCGGACGCCGAGGAGCCCGTCGTCGAAGAGGTCGCC
>Ga0233431_1000756_pt1 | contig 65042 bp, 78 predicted proteins | sample SI_118_April2016_FD_179867 | JGI IMG/M metagenome (GOLD analysis project Ga0233431, IMG submission 179867) | Seawater microbial communities from Saanich Inlet, British Columbia, Canada - SI_118_April2016_200_MG | ecosystem: Environmental > Aquatic > Marine > Inlet | place: Canada: British...
TACGGCTTTTAATATTGTCTGTTTAAATTTCACCCTTTAGCGTTAAGAATGGGTTTTATACCACTTTCATTCTTAAGAAAAAAACCATTTTTAGCGTTTCATTTTGCATTAACTGATAAAAATAATAAAACATTTCAAGTGTATCAAGATACAGGAATTATTCATCAGCAAGAATTTAATTACAATAATTTAAACATTTCATTAAACAATACTTCTTTAAAATTGGATAAAACATTTAAACTAAAAACTAAAAATAAAGTTGCTGATTTAGAACTTACCTTAACTCCGTTAAAAAAAATTGTTCCTCACTTTGATCATGGTTATACAGTCATGTACGCTCCTCCAGAATCTCGTACTTATTATCTTACTTTTTCCCGTTTGAAAACTAAAGGAACGCTTAAAGTTAAAAACAGAAAATATGATGTCACTGGTTTAAGTTGGTTCGATCACCAAAAACTTAATTTACCAAAAAATTCTTCGTTACGTGGTTGGGATTGGTTCAGTATAATACTTAACGATAATACCGAATTAATGTTTTTTATGTTACGTAATAAGAAAGGGTTAACAAAAAAGTTTATGGGTGGAACTTACATTAACAAGAACTCTAAAATTATCAATTTATCTCCTGAAGATGTTATTATGGAAAATGTTTCTACTTGGAAAAGTCCCTATACTAAAGTTGAATATCCTTCCGGTTGGAAATTAAAGGTACCTAAATTGAAATTAACTCTCAAAATTAATCCCTGTATAAAAAATCAAGAAATTACCAGGATGTTAAGTACTCCAATGAATTATTGGGAAGGTGCCTGTGACGTTATTGGTGTTAAACAAGGTAAGAAAGTTAAAGGACAATCTTATGTAGAACTGGTAGGTTACGACAAACGTTTCTTAACTAAACTTATGCAGAGTATGTATCGATAGTTTCTAACAACTTTTTCATTTCAATTTTGATCTTTGCAACATCTTTGATCATATTTAATTTGTTTCTAAACTGGTTACTTCCACGTATTCCTTTAGTAAAAGATTGAGCATGAAATTTGATGTTATTGAACGGGATTTCATACTTTTCTGCTAATACTAAATATTCAAAAAAATCTTCAATTTGTTGTTTCTGGTCCCTTTTTTTATACTTACCAGTTTCATTATAATCATTAATCTGTTTGAAAATGTAAGGGTCACCTATTGCTGCTCTGCCGATCATTACATAATCACAATTTGTATCTTTTTTTATTTTAAGATAATCTTCTACAGTTTTAACATCACCATTTCCCGCTATTGGGATGGATACAGACTGTTTAACTTTTTTTATCCATTGCCAATCGGCTTTGCCCGTATATGCTTGTTTCTGAGTCCGTGCATGTATTGATAACATGCTTGCTCCTGCATCTTCACAGATTTTAGCAATCTTAATAATATTAATTTTATTTTTTGTTATTCCTAACCGTAACTTACATGTTATTGGAACGTTTACTGCCTTTACTAACGCCTCTACAATCTCTTTAATTTTGTTTGGCCGTTCTAAAAGGGCAGAACCAGAACCTTGCTTAATTATCTTGGATGCGGGACAACCCAAATTTAAATCAATAATTTCACATTTATCTTCACAATATTTTGCAGCTTTTACTAAATTGTTAGTGTTTTGTCCAAACAATTGAATAACTCTGGGCTGTTCTTCTTTAACCACATCAATCATTTTAATTGTAGCTTTATTGTTTCTAGCAATAGCATTAGCTGAAATCATCTCCGTTACGGTAAGAGAAACACCATATTTTTTACATAGTAGTCTGAACGCTACATCTGTTACGCCGGCCATTGGTGCTAAGATTATATCTGAGTTCAGTTTTGGTATTTTCATAACTAGATTGATAAACCCTAAAACTTTATAAATAAACCTCTTTTCTAACTGTTTAATGGCAAAGAAGAAAGAAATCATTATAGAAGAAGGTACTGAAGAGAAAAAGACTGCTAAAAAATCAACAAAAAAAAGTTCTAAAAAGCAGACAGTACAACCAGAAATTAATATTGCCCTAGTTGGACATGTAGATCATGGAAAAACTACTTTAACTGAACGTCTTTCTGGAAGGTGGACAGACACTCATTCTGAAGAATTAAAGAAGGGTATCACTATCCGTTTAGGTTATGCGGACTTTACAATTTATAAGTGTGATAAGTGTGATTTTTATACTACTAAAGAAAAATGTTTGAAATGTAACGGAGCAACTACACCTTTAAGAAAATTATCATTGGTAGATGCGCCAGGACACGAATCTTTAATGGCAACAATGCTTTCCGGTGCAGCAATAGTAGATTATGCATTATTAATGGTTGCAGCGAACGAAAAATGTCCTCAACCACAAACTAAAGAACATTTAATGGCATTACAAATCTCTGGCATTAAAAACATAATCATTATCCAAAATAAAGTTGATTTAGTTACTAAAGAAGAAGCTTTAAAAAATTATAAACAAATTAAAGATTTCTTACAAGGAACAGATTATGAAGATGCTCCCATAATTCCTCTTTCAGCAAGAGCTAACGTTAATGTTGACGTTTTAATTAAAGCAATTGAAGAATATTTACCAACTCCAAAACGTGATCTTGACAAAGAACCGGTGATGTTGGTAGCAAGATCTTTTGATATTAATAAACCTGGTACGAACCCTGCAAAATTGGTGGGAGGAGTTTTAGGTGGTACAGTTAAAGAAGGTAAGTTTAAAGTTGGAGATGAAATAGAAATAGCTCCAGGTTACATGGTTGAAGAAAAAAACAAAAAAGTTTGGAAACCTTTAAAGACAAAAATTATAGAAATATTTACTGGGTCTGAAGCTGTTAATGAAATTGTTCCTGGTGGAAGTATGGCTTTGTCTACAACGTTAGATCCTACAGTTGTTAAATCTGACGCTTTAACTGGTTCTTTAGTAGGACGGGTTGGAAAATTACCTCCAATACATTATCAAATTTCTTTAGAAACTCATCTTTTAAAAAGAGTTGTAGGTACGAAAGAAGAAACTGAAGTTAAACCATTAGCTAAGAACGAAATATTAATGCTTAACGTTAATTCAGCAGCTACCGTAGGAGTAGTTATTGATCCTTCTAAAAAGAAAACTACTTGCATGTTAAAGAAACCAATTTCTGCACATCCTGGCGAAAGAATTACTATCTCTAGAAGAGTTGGTGACAGATTTAGACTTATTGGTTACGGCATCTTAAAGTAAGATGACGTAATCCTAAAAAATACTTCTGGATTTTTGCTTGGGTTATGGTATCTTAAAGTAATTCAACTGTTTTTTCTCTATTTTTTAATAATTCCTGGATGATTTGAGATGATTCCATCTACACCTAAATTAATGAAATTGTACATGCTTACAAAATCATTAACCGTCCAAACATAAGTGTCAATATTTTCTTCATTTAATTTTTCAATAAATTTTTTTAGAAACATTCTTTTATTTGCAAAATTTCCTTGTACAGAAAAGAAAGAAACATTATATTCCTTTGAAAATTGAAGAATCTTTTTTAATGATCTTTGGGTAGAAAGTGAAAAAAATAATATTCTCCCTAACCTGATTTCTGAATCAAGTGCTCTTACATTTTTGATAATAAGTTTATGTTTTGTGTGAATCCAAATATTTTCTTTATTGGTTGAACTATTAATTAGATTTAATATAATATTCTCATTATTTTTGATAGTATGTTTTAACTCTAAAATTATTTTACATTTATCACCAATTAAATCAAGTGCTTCTTGAAGGGAAATGATTTTTTCTTCTTTAACACCCATCCCAAAATCATACTTTTTTAGTTCTTCTAAGGTCATCTTGTAAACTTTCCCTTTACCATTAGAAGTTCTGTTAATTTTATTATCATGAATAACTACCGGATGATTATCTTTGGTCATTTGTAAATCTAATTCAATCACGTCTGCATTCTTTTCAATCGCTTTTAGTATAGAACTAGCTGTATTTTCGGGAGCGTGAATACTTGCTCCTCTATGAGCAATGTCAAGAACTTTCTTTTGCATAGTAATATCAATAACTTTATTTTTTAAAATACTTATGGTACTCTGTTAAAGACTTAGTCCGGAATAACACTATTTTGTATACTGCCTGCAATAGGCGCATTTTGTGAACAGGGCACGGCACCTTAGATTTTACTCACTTTTTTCGTAAAATGTGCCTCCTTTGGCACTGCTCACAAAATCCCTGCGCCGGCACGTAGTATACAATTTTACTATATTCCGGATGAAGCCTTTGTTAAGGATAAATATTTAATATGTAAAGTAATTCTATCTTATAATATGGAATTTATCATGAAAATAATGACTTTTGTAAGGGTTTTTCGTAGTAAACATCTTTCAGGTTTAGGTCGTTTTTTTCTTAGAATTGGTATCTCTGCAAATTTAATGACTTTTATTGCTTTAATTTGTGGTATTATCTCAGCATATTATCTTTTTGATAATTATTATCTCTTCCTAATTTTTGGTTCACTACACATTATTGGTGATGGGTTAGACGGTGTGATTGCCCGTGTATCTAAAGAAACAAAGTTTGGCCATTATTTAGATTATCTTAGTGATAGATTATACAGTTTATTACTTTTGATTAAAATCTCTTGGTACCTTAACGATTATTATGTTTACATAGTTATTGGTATTTTTGCATTATCACATATAATTAATTTACTTTCAGACTTAAAATTGCCAGTGTTTTATTCTCGGACAACGATGTTTATTATCTTACTATTTTCTTGGCCAGTATTAGCTTATTTAATAGCAGGAGTAGTTTCTTTATATTCTTTAACATTACAATTTAAAGAATTCTTAACCAGAAGGTTATCCTAGAATTTATCTTTCTTTAATTTTAATAAATAACCTAAGTAACTAAACGCTACATGTAGTAACGGACTAATTAGTAATAAAATTACTATTACATTTATTTTTGGTACGTAAAAGAATAATGTTAATACTAATCCCCCTATAACAAAATCTAACTGATCCCAAGGTATCCAAGATTTTCCGGGAAGGATGTCATTTTTACGCTTATAATAACTTTCTACTAAATCTCCCAGGATTGCTCCTAATCCCATTAAAGCTCCTAACAAGAATGGAAAACCATTGTAATCAATTAAAGCAAAACTGGTAAATCCCATATTATAAACTAACTTCTGTAATAAAAATACAATTGTTCCTATAATTGTGGCTACAATTAATCCTCGCCAAGTTTTGTTTTTTCCAAACCATTTTTCATAAATAGGTTTACTTGCAAAAGGTATCCACTTGAACAATACTGGTGCCATGTTAGCAAAGTATACCGGTAAGAAAAAGTACAGGCTTTTTAGGATTAATTCAAACATATTGGTATAATAGTTATTGTGTCCTATTTAAAATTTTTCATCCACAAGGCTCTGTAGAAATGCTTTCGTTCGCGCACCCTCTGGATGTAAATTCGATTGAGGGGGCATAACTAGTCTAACGAATAGTCTTGTGCTCACCTACCAATTGGTTAGCAATTCTACAGAACTCATCCACAATATTTAAAAGTACAGTTGAATATGGGGAATTGTGGAAGAAATAAGTAAGATTTATATGGAAAAACTTGTTGGCGATAATGGTTTTCTAACTGTTAACCATGACACTTTAAATAATCCTAACATTGATTTCGAAAAAGTGTTCGAAGACTCCAATTCTTTAGAAAGTAATCTTAATGGAAAAACAGTAGTTTCTTGTTGTGAAGGTGATCTTTTACAAACAAGCGATACTGATGAACCAATTTTCACACATGCTAGTATAAGTGCTCCTAATCAGTACCAATTTGAACAATTGAGAGATGCGGGTAAGGCCGCTTACTTTACAGAAATATTGGAGAAATATTTACGTTTTAAAAGTGATCATCCTGACCAGAGAATGGTACTTTGTATAGAATTAAAAATGCCCACTAAAAAGAGAATTATCAGCGAAACAAATGTGAAGTTAATTAGTAATCATTTAAGTCATAAAGATGTTTATTATGATTCTTTTTTTGCTAATAAACTGGATCATTTAATTCCTATTTTTCCTAAAAGTTTACATTTGATGGCTAATATTGGAAATGTTGATTTTTGTGTGAACAAATCAAGGTTTGGTTATAACTTTGTTACTGTTCCTGAGAAAACTTCTTTTGGAAAATATTCTACCTCTCCGGTTATTTACGGTGCTGTTGGTTCTTTAGAAAGATTGCAACGATGTGCTGATGAAGAAAATTGTATCGGTGCTTATACTAGATTCAAAGAAGGAAGTGCATTGAAGATGTTTGCTAAATCTATTAAGAGATGAATTGGTAAAATTTATTTTAATGGTTTGTTAGTGTATATCTAAAATATATTTTCAATTAAATAAATTCTTTTATAATTAACTTAAAGGTATTTATATATGGTTAATTTTTTAATAACTGGTGGATGTGGTTTTTTAGGACAACATTTGACTAAATTTTTACTTGACAAATATCCAAACTGTAACATTAAACTTCTTGATCTTAAAAAAAGTGATAGCCCCCTTTTTTCATTTAAAAATAATGTTAGTTATGTTTTAGATAAAAACATTTGTGATTATAATCAGATTCTTTCAGAATTTAAGGAGATTGATATTGTTTTTCATTTAGCGGGAATTGTATCGTTTTGGATAAAAGATAGGACTAAACTTTTTAATGTTAATGTTAAAGGTACTGAAAATGTCTTTAACGCTTCTATAAATAATAAGGTAAAACATTTTATTCATGTTAGTTCAGTAGCAGCTCTCGGATACAATAATAACAAACACTCTCCAATTAATGAAAATTTTAAATTTAATTGGAATATCGCTAAAAAATATAAAAAATATTATATGCTTTCTAAATATTTATCTGATAAGTTATTAATAAATAATTATCTTGAAAATGATAAATTAAAACTGAATATAGTATATCCTGGATTGATGCTTGGTCCTGGAGATTGTAACAATTCAGTTAAATTGTTATCTGCAATTAAGAAAAGAAAAATACCCTTTAACCCTCCCGGTGGGACAAATATTATAGACGTAAGAGATGTTGCTTTAGGTTTATTAAAAGTTTTAGAAAAAGGAAAAAGTAATGAGCATTATCTTCTTTCTGGACATAATTTAGATTTTAAAAAGCAGAATAAAATAATTTCAAATGTGTTAGGAGTTAAACCTCCACGAGGAAAACTACCCTATTTAATATTACCTTTACTTTATCCAACGATATTATTCTTTGAAAAAAAGTCTAAAATAATTCCTCAATTAACTTCCGACAATTTTCATTCTTCATTTAAATTTCGTTATTTTGATAATTCAAAAGCAAGAAACACTTTGAAGTGGACTTTAAAATATTCATTTGAAAAAACCATTAGAGATACGTATTCTTGGATGAAAAGAGAAAATTTAGGTTAATTAGGGATGAGATTAAAGAATAAAGTTGTGTTGATCACTGGGGCAAGTAGTGGACTTGGTAAGGCCACTACAATCGAATTTGCTAAAAAAAATTGTAAATTAATTTTGGTGGCCAGAAGGATTGATAAATTAGAAGAATTAAAAAGAAGATTGTTTAACATAAATAGAAATATTTTAATCGTTAAAGCAGATATTGGAAATTCAAAAGATATAACAAATTTATTTAAAATTATTAAAATTAATCATGGTTATTTGAATATACTAGTAAATAATGCTGGTAGGGGATTAAATGCAAATTTACTGGATATTACTGAAGAAGAGTGGGATTCAGTTCATAATGTTAATGTTAAAGGAGTATTTTTAGTAACTAAAGAAGCAGTAAAGCTAATGAAATATTCAAAGAAATCAGCGCATATTGTTACAGTTTCTTCAATTGCAGGATTATACGGCGCACCAGGATATAGTGCTTATTGTTCTTCTAAGCATGCTGTTACCGGATTTAAAAGATCATTAAGATTTGAGTTATGGAAATTTGGAATTAAAACTTCAACAATTTTTCCTGCAAGAATAAATACTGATTTTTTTTCAAATTATCAAAATAAACCTTCCTCGAAACAAATGTTATCTCCAAAAGATATTGCTCAATACTTGGTTGCTATGGCTGAAAGGAAGTTTATATTATCTAAATACCTGAAAATTAGAAACATATTTAAACGAATAATAACATTAATTGTAAAATGAGTAATATTATTAAAAAATGGTGGGCTTTGATTCATTTAAGATTAATCTGCAAACATTGTCCTTATGATAAACGCCATACTAGAGATATTAAACATTCTGGAAAATGTTGGTGGAACGAACAATGGAATAAAAAACATTTTGATGATGTTCCTATGTGGATGGGTTTTAAAAATTTTTTTCGTTTAAATATTTTAAATAAACCTATAAAGATATGTCTTAATGGTAAAACTTATAAGGGTTATAAATGGAATGTAAAAAAATAATCGTTTTATTTGTTATTATATTATTACTTTTTTTTGGTCTTACTTTCTTATACTTTTTTAATTATTATCCTGGATTTTGGAAAAGTATAACTCACAACATGGGGGGTATTTTTATGGTCATTTTTTTAATGGACGTAATTATACAACCAATCTCACCAGATGTTGTTGTTTTTGGTGCGAATATTTTTAACAATCGTTTACTACTAATCTCACTTATTGCGGGAATATCTAGTGTATTTGCGGGTACAGTGGGGCATTTAATTGGTAAAAAGATAGGTACAAAAGGTTTTGTAACTCTTTTTGGTGATAAACATATCTTAAAGGGAAAAAATCTTTTTGAAAAATGGGGTCCATTAGCAATTATTGTTGCTGCAATTTCTCCAATTCCTTATAGTGTTGGTGCTTGGTTATCGGGAATTTATAGGATGAATACATTTATTTTTATTTCCTTCTCTTTGATTGCTAGAATACCCCGATTTTTATTATTTGGATATTTGGGTGGTTTTTTTAGTTAAATTTATAATCCAAGATGATTTACTTAACTTCAAAAAAGGTGATTAATAATGAGTGAAACATATTTTAAAGATGTTGATGTTTTGAAGGGTCCGATTTTATCATTAATGAAAAAAGAAGGTTATCAAGCAGTTGATATGCATTATCATACACGTTTTAGTGTTGATGGATTAGCGACAATTTCTCAAGTTATTAAAAAGTGTAAAGAAGATTCAATTGGTATTGCAGTAACTGATCATAATCATGTTGAAGGAGCTTTCAAAGCTAAAACCATTGCTAGGGGAAATGTTTTTGTAATCCCCGGAATGGAAGTAACTTGTCATAATGGTGTACATATTTTATTGCATTTTTATTCATTTACAGAGTTTAAAGAATTTTATAATAAAAATATGAAACAAAGAATTAAAAAAAATCCCTGGTTTATTGATTTGAATCATGAAGAAGTTGTTGATTTAGCTAGTAAATATAATTGTTTAATTACTGCCCCTCATCCTTTTGGACCTGGTTTCTGTGGTATTAAAAAATTTAAAACAAATCCCATGACTATAAAGAAAATACATGCAGTTGAAGCAATTAATGGTTGTTGTATTGGTGATATGAATACAAAAGCAATTGCCTGGGGCAATAGATTAAATAAGCCATTTACTGGTGGTTCTGATGGTCATTGTCTAGCTGAATTGGGTACTTCTTTAACAATTTGTAAAGCAAACACAGTTCCTGAATTTTTAGACCAAATTAAAAAAGGAAAATCCATAGTGATTGGCAAAGAGGAACGATTGCTCTCAGATGCACTTCATGCCGTTGAGAAATTTATTCGTGAGGAAAGAAAAGCGCCCCATAAGCAATTAGAGAAGATGTGGAAAGATCGAGGTTTATTAGAATGGGATTATTTTAAGAAAAAAATATTGGGAGCGGGTTTTTCTCACCATTTCCATTCACATCATCATAACATGAAAAAGAAAGATATGTTTAAACATAAACACACTAAACATTTAATCCAATAAGTAGTAAGATATATAAATATCAAAAATATACTTTCTAGTATGAATAAGATAATTTTAGCGTTATTGTTTGCCGGTTTTGGCGCTCAAGCAATCAAATTGATAGTTCTTTGGTTCAGACATAAATCATTATGTTGGCGAGATATTTTTGTTACTGGCGGTATGCCCAGTTCTCATTCTGCATTTGTAGTTTCATTAGCAACAATAATTTATTTGCAAGAAGGAATTACAACAGCATTTGCTGTAAGTTTAGTATTAGCTTTCATTGTGGTTAGGGACGCTTATGGTGTAAGAAGGACTGTCGGCGAGGAAGGAATTGTTTTACATGATATTATGAAAAAGGTAAAACTAAAAAAGAAAACCCATTTTGCAATGGGCCATACTCCTAAACAAGTATTGGTAGGTTCTTTAATTGGTTTTGTTGTTAGTGTATTAGTTTATTATTTCTTGTAGAATATTTTAATTATACACATCTCTACGATGATCAAAGCAGTTAATAATAATCTGATTTTTTCTTAAACGATAAATAATTCTGAATGGTGGGATTCTTACACTACGATGATTTTTGAGGTTATATTTCAATGGTTTCCCCGATTTTGGACTTTCAGAAAGTTTTTTTAATTGTTTAATGACTTTTAGTCTTATTTTTTTATCTTTAATCTTTTTAAAATCTTTCTTAAACTCATCGGAGAATAATATTTCCATTTTAATTCATTAATAAATCATCAATTTCTTCGTCACTCATAGAAGTATCTGCTTTAGTAAATTTTCCTTTACTAATTTTTTCTTCACTTTTTCCAATTGTTTCTATTAAATGAATATCTCTTGCCAATGTTTCTTTCCGAATCATTTTCAATAAGATATTCCCACCTTCATTAAATACCAAAAATTTTGTTGATGGTTTTATCTGGGCATCCCTTCTAATTTCAGCGGGAATAACCACTTGTCCATTTTCAGATAATTTTGTTATTGAAACTTCCATATTTATCAAACCTACAATACATTTTAATTATAAAACACGTTTTATATTTAAGTTTTTCGGTAATTTTATCTTTTGTACAATATAAATGCTTAAAAATATCATTTCAACACTAGTTCTAATATGGGATTAATAAAATTTTTAGGGCTTTCTAAACCAGAAAAATTAATCATTGATTCTGAAGATTGTGAAAGGACTTCTGAAGAGTTTGAAAATAAAATTTTAAGATTAAAACCAGTTATTGAAGGTAATGAAAAAATTTGTAATAATATTGTTTCTACATTTGAACATATTTATTTAGGTAATGAATTGAGTTCAGAAAGTACTCACCTGGATAAGGGCAGTGCACATTCCTTATTTAATGTAGGTATGGTTGAAGATCCGTTAAATGGTAGGGAAGTTCACTTAGCAACTAGATTAAGTTATAATCTTGATTATTTCTATCATGATTCTGAATTCTCGTTATGTTACTTTACTAGTCAACTTAATCAGTATAAAGATGCTTTTTTGGATGGAGATAATCTCCCTTATTTAACAGCAGCAGTTACTTGGAAAGATTTAGTAGGGGAGAATCATTATGCATTTCTTGTTGAAGATGTAACTCATAATCAGAAATATACCTTAACTACTAAAGATTTACCAAAAAGAAGAAATGGAATGGGATTACTTACTACTTTAAATTGTAATATTTATGAAAGAAGAGTAGAAGATGATAAAACATTCTTTCTAGATCCTAAATTTACTGATTCCAATGCTGGTGGTAAGTATATTCAAGATAAATTTCTGATTAATATAAATTAACTAATTCTTTACTTATTCACTGTCTTTTTGATGATGATTTTACACTAATTTGTTTAAAATAACATTTTTGAATACACTCATTTTTTTAGAAATATTTATAAATCACATAAAAAATCAAGTTAATGTAAGAGAGATGAGAATGGGAATTAAAGAAATTCTTTGGTATCATTGAAATCAAAAACATATTAAGTTTGATATTAAAATATTAACAAATTAAGTTGTTGACTGTTTAATTTTCTTCTCTAAAATATGTTCTTTTAAACAAAAAGAGCAAGGTTAGTAAAACTGACCAAACTATAGGTGAACAGACTACTGGTTTATTTAACAAGTGGTGTCGTTTTTCCTTTGACTCTTAATAAAACGAGGTAAATATAAAAAAATGAATCAAGAAACAAAAAATCAAGAAATTTGTCAACTTAAAGAAGGAGACTTTTTTCAAGGAATAGTAAAAATAGTACGTAAAGCTAAACCTGGACCCGTAATTTTAGAGATTACTGACGGGACAGGATTTATTGATGCTGTAACTAAAGATTGTAATTTTAATCAAGAAGAGGTAGTTGAAATTTCTGGACCAATATCAGAAAGAGCGGGAAGGTTACAGTTAGAAATTAAATCTATTAAAATTTCAAAGAAAGATTTTTCTGAAATTATTGATGAGAAAAGCATTCCTTTAAAGAGAGAATTAAGTATTCAATCTGAAAAACTAGAAATCTTAAAACCGTACTTTATCAAAATTGCTCACCGAATTAGGAGAAGTATCATTGAAGGTCAACCAATTTTGATTCGGCACCATGCTGACGCTGACGGAATTACTTCTGGACTAGCAATAGAAAAAGCTTGCCGGATGTTAATGGAAGAGTTTGGAACAAATCCACAATATAATCTGTTTAGAAGTCCTAGTAAGGCTCCATTCTATGAAACTTCTGATGTTTTGAAAGATGTGGCATTCACCAAAAGACTGTTGGAAGGGCATGGACAAAAGAAACCATTAGTTTTAGTTTTAGATAACGGTTCAACCCCAGAAGATGTTTTTGCAATGAAAACTTTACAAACACTAGGTTTTAATGTTATTGTTGTTGATCATCATAATCCTGTACAAATTGAAAATAAAAAAACTGCAGTTTGTCCCTACGTATCTTTACATGTTAATCCTTACATGGAAGGTTTTAACGGTCAGTTAGCTGCGGGAATGTTATCTTATGAAATTGCACGATTAATTCATCCAAAATTTGAACTAGCTTTACTTCCAGCAATTTCAGCTATTGGAGATCGATGTAAAAATGAAGAAGCTGAACAGTACATTATCAATGCTAAATTAGCTGAAGAAAAAATTAACCAGATTGTTATTGCAGTAGATTTTTTAGCTTACCAATTCCGGTTTGATGGTGGAAAGGGAGTTTATGAAGAATTGTTTGAGAACGATGAATTTGTTTCTTTGATTAATAATCAAGTTAACAAGGGAGTAGAAACACAGTTGCAATCTACTTTACCTTACTTAAGAACGCAAGATATTAACGGGATTGTTTATTCTTATATTGATCTAGAGAAATATACTTTAAGGTTTACTTATCCTACACCAGGAAAAATTATTGGTATGATTCATGATAAAGTTGCTGCAGGGAAAAAAGAAACAGTTCCAGTGATTACTATCGGGCACCTTTCTGATATGGTTATTTTGAGAGCTACTCAACCAGTTTTACCAATTGCACAGATTATTGAGAAATTGCAACAAGACCTTCCTGAAGCTAATGTTGATGGTGGTGGACACGAAACTGCAGGTACGATTAAATTTGTTTCTGCACATCTAAACACAGTGTTAGAGAACATTAAACAACAAATTAGAAATTTGAAGTATTTAGAAAAAGAATAAATTGTCTGTTTACTTCGTTGATAAAAATGATTTTTTCTAATTTTTTAATCTAATTTTATGATTTTATTGTATTATAAACCATTTCAAATAACTCCCTCACTCCTAAAAAGTAACAACAAATTTATAACTGTGCTCCATTCTTAAACATAAATGAGCTTAGAAGATATTGTTGACCATGGTAAAAAGTTTTTAAGGAAGGCAAAACCAAAGTTATATAGATATTTTACTTTTCGCGACATTAATGAAACCATGGTAAGAATATTCCTTGATGAACAGGGACTTGGAAGACATTCTATGAATAATCCTTTAATTAAGGAATATTGTGAGTTTAATTCTTTTTATTCTTACACTGGCGTTTTTGCTAAGGGAGTGAGAGTTTTTTCTTGGGCATATGTTGCTGGTTTAGCTGCAAGTGTACTAACTGGTAATTCTCTTGCTAATGAAATGCATGCATTTGGAGCTCTCTCAATAGGGATAGATAGAGTACTTAATTTTGCGGGTTCTCATTATTACAAAAGTAAAGCTCGTGAAGCAGAATTTTTACATCAACAAAATGTAAACTATAAAGATGTAAAGAAAGATTTTGAAGATTGGTTTGAGAATACATTTGGAAAAAAATATCCTCATCAGGAAAGAAGTTATACTCAAGAAAGAACTACCAGATTTAAACAAAATTATACTGGGTATAGGGAGAGTGATTTAAGATCTTTTCATACTAGAAAAGATGTTTGCGATTATTTTGGTCTTAGACCTAACGCTACTAAGGCTGCTATAAAAAAGAAATATTACCAATTTGCTGTTGAAAGTCATCCAGATAAAACAAAATTTTTATCATCACAAAAACAACACGAACAAGGTAAAAAATTCAGAGAAGCCACTAGAGCGTGGGAATATATCATCAAAAAGAAAAACTAATTAAGAAATTATAAATATTATCTAATCCAACTCTCCACCTTGTTGTAATCCCCATAATCTTCTATACAGTCCACCGTGTTTATTAGTTAACTCTTTATGGCTACCTACTTCAATAATCTGACCTTCTTTGAGAACAACAATAACATCAGCTTTCATGATTGTTGATAATCTGTGTGCTATTACAATACTAGTTCTACCTTTCATCAATTTTTCAAGATCACGTTGAATTTCTTTTTCCGTTTCCGAATCTAAAGCAGATGTAGCTTCATCTAATACTAAGATTCTTTTATTGGCAAGTAAAGCTCGAGCAATAGAAACACGCTGTTTCTCTCCTCCGGATAATTTTACTCCCCTTTCTCCAACAATAGTTTTTTCTTTTTTAGGTAATCTTTCAATAAATTTATCCAATTGTGCAAATTTAATTGCTTTCCAGATTTCTTTCTTACTAGCTTTAGGGTTACCATAAGATATATTGAACCAAATTGTATTATCGAACAAAATCGGTTCTTGAGGAACAATGCTCATACTTTGCCGTAAAGATTCTTGAGTAACTTTACTTACATCTTGTCCATCAATAAAAATTTTACCTTCATCAAGATCAAATAATCTGTACAACAATTTTACTACTGTACTTTTTCCTCCTCCACTTGGACCTACTAAAGCTACCTTAGTATCTTTTTTAACTTTCAAATTCATATTATTAATTGCATAATTTTTAACATTGGATTTGTACTGTTTTGGATAAGAGAAACAAACATTTTGATATTCAATTTCTCCTTCACTAACCTCAATCTTTTTTGCATTAGACAAATCTTTAACTTCGTTCTCTTCTTTAAACATCTTAAATAAAGCATCAACATCTACACTGCTACGGATAAATTGTCTGTATCCGTGGATTAGTCCAAACAATTGTGGAATTAATTTCCATACTGCTGCATAAATTAATGTAATTGTACCAAGAGTTAATGCTCCGTTCATAAAACTAGTAAAACTGAAATAAAATATTGCACTTATACCTAATCCTAACACAAAAGTTTGTATTGCTGCGTGTAAAGAAAAATAATGCCAAAATTTTTGTCGAGCTTTTTTAAGTCTGCTAGACAATTTACTGAAATAATTAGATGTCCTTTTTTCCTGTGCAAAATATTTTACTGTTTCAATGTTTAAAAATACGTCACTTAAATTCTGTTTAAGTGTGTCTTCTCTAAAATTGGCTATGTTTTGAGGTATTTTTTGTTTATTTGTTATTACAATCCCTACTACAATAAACACTATGACCATAATCATTAAACAAATTGCTGTAGTGATATCAAAATAAAATATTACGCTGATAGAGAGTAACAATTTGAAACTAACTGGTATAAAATTAAATATGAATGCATCCGTAAAAGATTCTACCTTATTAACTCCCCGAGTAAATTGAGAAATAATTGAACCTGTTTTTTTATTTAAGTGATAACGATAAGATAATGTTAAGATGTGCCAAAAAGATTTTCTTTCAATATCACTCATTAACTTAGAATCCAATATGTTAACCGAACGTACCACAAAATACCATATGACTGTATTTATCATACTAATTCCAAAATAAGCTAAAACAGAAAACAGGATTATCTTTTTGAATATGTCTACTGTAATTAATTGATCAAGAAATTGACCTCCTTTATCTATCAAATATTTAAAGATAAAATTATCTAGGAAGGAAATAAATTCTTTAAGAAATATTAAGAAAATAAGTCCAAAAAATAACAATTTATATTTTCTTAGAAAGCTCCACAATTTCTTAATATTATATTTAAGATCTATCTGTTCATATCTTTTAAGATAATTATCAACTCCCATTACTAAATAGATGTTACAAAAAATATATAAATCTATCCTACCTCCGATAATTGATGATCACATCTCAAGGAATGAAAAAATTAGAAGCAAACGCTATTCAAGCAGGTATTTCTGTTTTAGAATTGATGGAGAATGCCGGAAAGGCCGTTTCTAATGTAATAAAAGAAAAATTTACTCTTGATGACAAAAACGTGATCATTTTTTGCGGTTCTGGAAATAATGGTGGGGATGGTTTTGTTGCGGCAAGACACTTAGCTAAAGTTTGTTCAGTAATTGTACTTTTTTTTGGTTATAAAGAAAAGTTAAGTGAAGAAGCTCGTGAACATTATCGTAAAATTGATGGAAAAATTAACATTATCGAAATTAATAAAGAAGAAGATTTGAAAACGTTTCATTTTCAAGAAGACTTAGATTTCATACTTGTTGACGCTTTATTGGGAACCGGAATAGATAGAAAAATTTATGATCCAATCTCTTTAGGTATTGACTTGTTTAATTCTTTGAAAGGATTCAAAGTTGCTGTTGATCTTCCTTCAGGAATAAATCCTGATACTGGATCTATTGCAGATAAATCTTGTGATGCAGATTTAGTTGTTTGTTTTCATGAGTTGAAACACGGTTTAGAAAAATTAAAAGAAAAAACAGTTGTTGTTGGGATTGGAATTCCTAAAAGTGTTAGTGGTTAATTATCTTACCCTTCTATTGATGTATTCTAAAAAGGGATATAATTCAACCTTAACAATTCACTATTAATAATCATATTATAAGAATCGATAATATCGCTGAACTCTGACTTCAATTCTTTTAGAAATTTGTTAAGTTCTTCAATGTTTCTAATAGCAGCATTAACCTCAAGATCATAATTACCTACCCTCTTTGTACAAAAGATAACTTCATGTTTTTTTGAACACCAAGAAAATAGTTTCTCTTCATTTTCATGATCTAACTTAATGGTTTTAATCATGATTACATAATGATAGTAACCTAACTTATTAAAATTTAGTCTTATTCTATAAGTGTTAATTAGTTCTTTCTCTAATTTTTTCAATCGATATTTGATTACATCAATACTTAACTTGGTTTTTTTAGCCAAATCTACTATAGGAAGATTTGCAGATTGTGAAAGTTCATTAAGAATTTTTTTATCTTTTTCATCAATGTAAACTCTTTCTACTCTACCTTGATGCTTTTCAAACTTTAAATCTGATGAAGTTTGGTTAAGTAATAATTTGTTTAATTTGAACACTTTTGAATAAATTACTATACTTACTAAATAATCTTTAATTAAAACACTAAACTCATTTTTTAATTCCATAATGAAATCATCTAAATCCATTACTGTCATTGTAGCTACAGATAAAGAATAGTCAAAATCTCCTTCGGTTTTAAGAAAATGGATCACACGTTTATCGTTACTAAGTTTTTTAACAAACTCTTCTTCTTTATTATTACTCCAGAGCTTAAAATAAAGTTTATATGTTTTGTATCTTAATTTAGCTAAGTTAATTGAACAAAGATAATTGATGATTATACCTTCCTTCTCTAATCGGTTAATTCTGTAAGCAGCGATATCTCTACTAATTCTTAATTTTTTAGCCAATTTTGAAATTGGTGTACGACAATTTAAATCTAATTCGCAAAGAATCTTTTTATCTGTTAGGTCCATTTTTCTTAAAAAGAGTTTTTTGTTTATAAATTTTACTTTTTATTTGTATTTTGGTGAAGAATAATTTATAATTGTGGGGAGGATATTCTTTCACAAGTTTAATAACAATTAACGGAGATGATAATAATATGACAAATGACAAGATAATTGCAATGTACGCATTTTCTGGAGATCCGATTACCGAAGGACATATTGATGTTGTTAAAAGGGCAGCTAGAAACTGTGATGAACTTATTGTTGGTATTGGAACAAACCCAGCAAAACAGCCTATTTTTGAACTTGAAGAAAGGTTAGACATGGCACGACATTGCTTAGGTCAATTAGACAATGTAAGGGTTGTTGATTTTAATGGTTTGTTAACGCAGTATGCTCGTGAACAGAATGTTAATTATATTGTTAAGGGTGTACGTAATAGTGAAGATGTTGGTTATGAACAACTTCTTGATCAAGTAGGTAAAAAAATAAATGAGGATTTTGAGGAAGAGGGTATTGATACCTATCTTTTATTTGCTCGTCCGGAACTTGCACATATCAGTTCTAGTGTGGTTAAGGCAATACAACTTGAACATGGTCCGATCCATAAACTTGTTCCTTTATATGTAAAGCAAAAATTAGAAGCTAAGATGTTTGACTCACATTTCGTTGGTGTTACGGGGGAAGTAGCAGTTGGAAAATCTTATTTTAGTGATACAGTTGTAGAGTTAGGAAAAGAGATGGGAATCACTGTCTCTAATCTCGATATGGATATATTAGGACACCAAGTATTGGCGACCCTTAAAGAACCATTTTATAAGTCTATACGTGAAAAGGTTGCTAAAGAATTTTCTGTAGGTTATAAAGACGACATTATTGATAGGAAAGCGTTAGGCGAGATTGTCTTTGACAGTCTTGATGCTATGCAAGTTCTTAATGAGATAATGCATAAACCAATCATGACAAGATATTATCAAGAAATTCGTAATAAATGTGGAATGACCTTAGTTAATGCTGCTCGAATAGCTGAAGCAGGTATTAATTACACTTGTAATAACAATATTGTGCTGTTAAGTCCGAATAAAAAAGTTCAACATCAAAAGATGAAAGAAAGAGGTCTTAATAGAGAACAGATTAAAAGAAGGTTAGAATCACAATACTGTACTGCTAAAAAAGAAGAAATAATTAATCAAAAAATTAAAGAAGACAATTGTGGTAAACTGTGGAAGCTAGAAAATTCTAATACTGCTAGTCGTGAAGATATTAAAAGATTACTGGAGAATGTTGTTGAATATATGGGGATAAGAAAATGAATTTAGAAGAAAGATGGAATAATTTTAGTGAAGAGTTAGGTGTTAGTGATAATGGATTAAGAGATCATTATTTTGAATTATTGAACGATAATTATACTTCTCCTGAAAGATTTTATCATGATTTTGTTCATGTTGCTGATTGTTTAAGAGAGATGGATCAGAACGTAAGGGAAGGTACTGCAAATTTACAGGAATTAGAGATGGCCATTTGGTTCCATGATGCAATATATAATATTTTTGAGAAGGATAATGAAGAAAAAAGTGCTATTTTGGCTTTAGATGCTTCTTCACAGATGGGGCTTGGAGATCAATTTTCTGGAAAAGTATATGATTTAATTATCGCTACTAAACATACAGACGTTCCTCAAGATCATGATAGTAAATTAATCATTGATATTGATTTAGCAATTTTAGGACAAGAAAAAGAGAAGTTTGATGAATATGAAAAAAACATTTGGTTGGAGTATGCTCCTTTAACTGAAAAAGTTTCAGAAAAAGTTCGTTGTGAGACGAGAAGCAGGATATTGCAAAGTTTTTTAGATCGTGAAAGTGTTTACTTTACAGATGCTTTTAGAGAACGGTATGAAGCGCCTGCTCGAGAAAATTTGCAGAGATCAATTGATGCCTTGGAGAAGAGAATTTAATTTTTTATTCTTTTTTATTGTGATAATTTTTTATCTAAATGATTCTCTAAGTAATCTTGCCATTCTTGTACGGAAACATTTGCTTGAGATAATCTATCTCCAATGTAACCACAACAGTTGCACATTGTTGTACTTTCATCATTAAGTGAGGGGGTTTTTGATACTATGTCTATTCTTTGTCCTATTTTTTGTTCTAATAATTCTTCAGCTGCATTGATATACCAACTATTTCTTGTTGTTAAGCCTGCCCAAAATAATCTCCAGTAATGTCCTAACTTTTTTCTTTTTTTAGTAATCCTATCATAACTACAATGAAATCCTAGGGCGGTTTTTGAAAATTGTTGATTTTCTTTTTCAATCAATTTTAATATTTTCTTTGGTCTTTTCTTAGCTAATTTTGCAAGTGTTAGATTTGTCTTATAAGCAACATACTCGTTTGATCCCATATTACAGCAAGGTAAGAGATGAAGGTGATCATCTGAGAAATATAATATTCTTGTATCTTTTTCACAACAGTCGTTGGCTAAAATTACATTATTGTAACAATCTAATCCTTCCTCAAATACAATTTTTTTAAATCTGCCAACCGGATTAAAATCACATTTTTTCAATTTCCCTCCCTCTAAAATGAATTCATATTCTCTGACCTTTAATTCGTGTTGTAATTCTGGTTCAACGTATTCAGAGAAAAACTGTTTTGCATATTCTATTATTTGTGGATTAGGGCTTTGTAGATATCCAATACTGATACATATTTTGAATTCTTTAATTTGTTCAATCAATTCAGAAATATTTTCTGGCAGGCCTTTATTATTACAATTATAAAGAAAATCAAAAGCCTCTTCAGAAGTAATTTGACTTGCTCTTTTTTTAATTCCTAAAGCTAAAAATGATAATGGATTGAGAATTATGGTTTTTTCTCCAGAATACTGTCCTATTAGTTCAAGAGCATTTCTATTTAGTAATGGGTCTCTTCCTGTAATACTTATTATATCTTTACTACTATCTAATCCATCAATAAAATTTTCTATAACTTTTCTTTCTAAATCGTTCTTGCCAATATTTTGAAAACCGTTTGCAAGTTCATTATCATCGTCGAAACAACAACATACACAATCGTTAAGGCATATATTACTAGTGATTAATACATATTCTGTCATGAATACTTCAGAACAAGTTATTTTTATAAACTTAATTGTTTTTACTATTCAATAATAGTTATAACCTCTCATTGTTCAAAGAAGCCTTGTCCTTTTGCGTATTCAACAATTTTTTCAAAAACTTCTTGTGTTTCTTTAAATGAACCCATCTTACTACCGTGAAATTTTCTAACCATTTCTTCAGTCCAACCTTTCCAAGATTCTTTATAATCTAAAAAATGGATCATTGCATCTAAAGCGTCAATAGCTTTAGCTAATTTAGCTTCTTTAGTTTCACAGTCTTCAAATTCAGTAAATAACTTTACAAATTTATCTTTCAAATTTTGTGGAATCTCTTCTTTGATTAGTTCCAAAGCTTTTAATTCATCTTGTTGTTTATTTTTTCTTTCTTCTTCATGGTGTATTGGAATATCTCCAGTTTCAATTTCAACAACATCATGATAAATTAATAATTCGTAAACTTTTAATCTGTCAATATCTTTATCTTGTATTAAATTAAGAAAATAATCTGCAAGTATTAAACAACTCCAAGAATGTTCAGCAGCACTTTCTCTTCTTTCTCCTACTGGACCTGCTCTATCAACATTTTTCAAATGGTAAAATTTTCTAATTTTATTAATCGTTTCCATATTACATGGAATAAAGAATGTTTTATAATAATTTCTAAAAAAAGAAAAAGTTAATTTAATGCGTAACGCATTAATTTTCCTATATGCCTATCAAAAGTAAGAATCTGCAACTTGGCTTTAAATTCTTTAGAAGCTAAAAAACCAATGCCCGCTCCAACTAATTTATAATCCGCTTCAGAAGCATCTTCAACTGCATCTCTTCTCAGTTCAGCAGAAGGTCCGTCGTAAATCTTAATTTCTTCAATTATTCTACCCAAATTGTCAGCAAAAGATGCTAAACTATCTAAACCAGAAAGATCTACTTTTCCATTGTTTAACTTTTCTCTCTCTTGATTTCTTCTTCGAATCAATAAAGATTTTTCATCGTTTCCATATCCTCTTCTCGGTTGAGGTGAGAATTTTTTTGTATTTCTTTGTAATTTTTTATATTTATATGTTTGCGCATCAAATTTTGCTTGAATATGGTCTTGATATGCTTTAAGTTCGTCTCTTATTCCTGGAACCGTAAATACATGATCTTGGCTAACAACATGTTCTAAGAATGCTTTAGTATTTGCACTTGCTTCAGCAATATAGGGAGTAAATCTTTCCAATTGACTTAATCTGTTTATATCATAAATTGTTTCTGATAGTCCTAAACAATCTTGTTTTCTATCAATACTACATGCTCCAATTATATTGGTATCTACTAGAACCAGGTCGTAATGTTTAAGTTCCATTGCAATTGTTTTAATACCTTCTAAAGTATCTATACCTTCAAAATTAATTCCCATTTTATTTACTCCCAAGTGACACTTTATAAACCTTATGTCCAATTACTCATACTTTTGACATATGTCTCCTGTCTTTATTGTTTTTGCAAAATAATCTTATTTAAAAGTTATGAAGCTACAATAGTTAAGTTCAAAGAGATATTACTAGTAAAAGAACAAACTAAGCAATAGCTGGACTAGATTCTTTAATTGTAGGAATTATCAAAGGTGTTTTAAGTTCTCTCTTAGATTTAAAAGTAAAGATGAATTTTATAAAAAAGAAACTTTCTTTGTTGGTAATGTTCATTTTACAATTTTCAATCTCATTTAATGGTTCTTTAACATCCAATTCTTGAAAGAATCCTGAAGCGTTTAATATTTCAATTGCACAAATCTCTTTATTACTGTTGAAATCAATAATAAAATCGTCCATTTCTACGCTTGCTTTAGATTTAGAATTAGAATCATAAATGAATAAACTATCATTTTCTGTATCATAATCAAAATTTATATTTTTCATCATTTTAATTTTTTTTCAACAATTTTTTGCCAACGACGATTAATCTTGATTGCGGTAACCACCACCACATTATTTTTAATAATTAATATGTATCGATGACACTGTGTTTTAGTACTTAATGTTTATAAAATACTTTTCCCTTTCTTTCTCAAAAATTCCTTTCTTTACAAGTGTACTTAATCTTTTTCTAATTGGTGCTTGTGGATATTTTAGATTCTTAGCAAGTTCATAAGCAAAAAAATATTTTTTCTCTTTTGAAATTTTAATTGCTTCATTAATTATTAAGAGAGTAATATTTTGAGGAAAGTTTCTACTTCTATTAATCATATACTCTGCTTTTTTCTTTTTAATAGATGAGAAAAAATTAATTTTTTCAATAAATTTTTTAACATCATCTTTTCTTTGGATTTCTAATTCAAATGCTCCAGTAATGTGTTTTTTTCTTATTAATAATCTTTTAAATCTAATGTTACTATAAATATTAAATTCATTTTTTAGTATATCATGGATGTCAGTAAGAATTTTAGGTTCTATAATTTTACTTTTGATGTCTATGGGAATATCTTTAATGTAGATTGTTTCTAATCTTTTTATTTTATTGATAAATTTTTTGGGCAAGTATTTTGTTGCATCGACACATTGTGAGATGGCAACTTTCATTTGGTTGGGTTCGGGCCAACCCTCATCATCAAAAAATTGTTGGATGAACATTCTTTTAGTTTCTTTTTTAGAATTTTTCACTACTTCTGGAATCCCAGGATTGAACTTCATCTGTTTACCAGAAGGAATACCGACATAGTTGAGAATTCTTCCAAATATTCTAGGGAATGTTATGAATGGAATGTCTTTATCGGATGTTTGGTGCCCTATAGTTACATTACCTATCCATTTCTTGGTACTATTTTTTACTTTTGAAATTAGGTTAGCATCTTTGTTTTTGTACATAATTGTTTCCGAATTAGCACCATCACCCATTATTGCAGAGAAGAGAACTGCACTTTCATTTGTATCTAATTTAACCGGAAATTTGATTTTGTTCCAGCCAACTTCTGTTATATTTACATTTGCTTCTTTAAAACTAATGTTAACAAATTGTAATAATGTTTTGAGTCCTTTAATATTCATACATTTTCCGTACATATAATTAAAAAGTGTTTGTTTTGAAAGATTTGTTATTTTACTTAAGTTAGTCATTGTTTTGGCTTTATCTAAAGAAATTTCAAAAATTTGTTTTCTAAATTTTGGTTTAATTTTGACGCTCACAGAATTAGGTTCATAAAACCAATGATAATAATTTAAATCATATTTTTGTTCTTTATTCATTTTAATTATATCCTTGTAAATCTGTGTAAATTACTTTGTTTATATCTTTTGCTAGCACTTGACCAGTGTGTCCAGTGGTTTTTAAATGACCTTCTGTTACTTAATTTTCTTCTAACTAGAAGGCTTTTAACACTGGACAAAAGAAAGTAATTATTTGATAGTTAAATCTTTTGAGAAGGAGTTAAAATGTTACAATTTAGAACCAATAATTTAAATAGAATTGGAATTTTCATGGATTTATGTTTATAGGATTAGTAGGTAAACCATCAACTGGAAAATCAACATTTTTTAGAGCACTAACATTAGCTAGTGCTGAAATTGCTAATTATCCTTTCACAACAATTGATCCAAATGTGGGGATTGGTTATGTTAAATTGAAAGACCCTGCAAGAGAGTTTGGAAAAAAATCTAATCCACGTGAGGGATATGTACTTGGGGAATTTAGATTTGTGCCAGTTAAAGTAGTCGATGTGGCTGGATTAGTTCCTGGAGCTCATATTGGACATGGTCGTGGCAATCAATTTTTAGATGATCTTAGACAAGCAGACGTATTAATTCATGTAGTAGACGTTTCTGGAAGTACAAACGAAAAAGGTGAACCGGTAGATGCTGGCAGTTATGATCCTGCTAACGATGTTAAATTTTTAGAAGTAGAATTAGACATGTGGTATCTGGGTATAATGAAGAAAGGTTGGGAAAAGTTTGCTCGTACAGTTATGCAAGAGAAACAAGAAATTCATTTAGCGTTAGGAAAACAATTATCTGGGTTAAAAGTAACTGAAGATATGGTTGAAGATGCAATTAAAGAATTGGGTTTAGATAAAGATAGACCTAAAGAATGGACAGATGACGATTTGAAAAATTTAGCTATCACTTTAAGAAAGAGAACTAAACCGATGATTATTGCTGCTAATAAAATTGATGTTCCTGGGGCTTTAGATAATTTACAAAGATTAAAAATAGAATTTCCTAACCATCTATTTGTGGGTTGTTCAGCAGAATCAGAGTTAGCGTTAAAAGAAGCTTCAAAAGCAGATTTAATTGATTATATTCCTGGGGATGGAGATCTTACACTTACTGCAGAAGATAAATTGAACGATAAACAAAAAAATGCTTTACAATTCATTAAAGAAAATATATTGGTAAAAAATAATTCTACCGGGGTACAATTAGTTTTAGATAAAGCAGTATTTGAACTGTTAAAATATATCGCTATTTTTCCTGGTGGTGCTTCTAAATTAGAAGATAAAGATGGAAATACACTCCCAGATTGTTTTTTAATGCCTGAAGGTTCAACAGCATTAGATTTCGCTTACAAGTTACACACTGATTTCGGGAAGAATTTCATTCGAGCAATTGACGTAAAAACCAAACGTACTGTTGGTAAGGAACATTTACTTAAACATTTGGATATCGTTGAGATTGTTGCTGGTAGGTAGTAAACAACACAAAAGTTTTATAAAGGATATTTAATTCTTAGATACAAAAGAGATTTCTTAGATGTTCTATTCGGAGGAAAATATAAAATGGCTATAAGAAGAACAAATATGGATGGTTCGTTACCAGAAGAGAGGGTTTATCAACTTTTTGGTGGAAATCATATAGAATCTTTTCTTAGTATGGAAAAGGAAGATAGAACACCTATGACTATTGCTGAAATTATGCAGCGTCAACTTAATGTTAAAAGAATGCTTAAAGACAATGGAAGGACCGGTAGATTACATGCTTATGATGCAGCGATGGATAAAGAATGTTGGTTAGAAACTCCATTAACCGGAGCTGATTTATTTTTATTAAACCGTAATGGTACAGGAAAAATCGTTCTTTATGATGAACAAGTTGCAGAAACTTTATCAGCATATTTTAATTCTGATTCTGCCACACTTAATCGTGATGTTAATGGTGGAATTCCACTTGATGCCGATGTGTCTAATGCGTTAACTGGTAATCTCGAATTAACTTCAAAACAGTTGCGTGATGTGAACAATTTCTCTATCGAAACTTTTTTAGTTCAGGAAGTTAGAAGTATTTTGGCAAGAGATGGTCAATTGAATTCTCGACATGCTAGAATGATTATGGGGAAGAAAAAAATGGAACTACACCCCGGTTTATTGGGCGTTTGTCTTGAAACAGTTCGATACAAAGGTGTTGATGTAGCAAGACCAATTGTAATGGATCCACTAGATGGTCGGATATATGCTACTTGTAGCAGTAACGGTTATGCTTTAGGACCTAAGAATGCAAGATACCCTCTTCCAGTAGGACCTATGGTTGGAAAGAAAACATCTTTTTAATTTATTTTTTATCTTTTTTTAATATACTTGTTTAAATACATTTCTTCTACCACCTAAATGCTTTTATAATCATTATTTTACTTTCACATTAAAATGGGGTGGATTGATAGAATATTTTCATTTTTCTTTACTGCGGAGGATACTCTAAAGAATGAGATAGAAATTGTTCATGTTAACGATTTAGATTCATGGTTAGAATCTCAACGTAAAGAAAGTATCGCTAAACATAATTTAGATGAAGAGTTAACTAATTATGTTAATGCTCTTAAAGATAAACGTTGGCTGATAGAATGTAAAGTCGACGATTGGGAAGAAAGAGCTAGAAATGCTGGTCATCGTAACGAAGAAAATGTAGCTATTTTTGTTGAATTAAAGAGATTGTTAGATTTGTTAAATATTCCTGAAAGCCCCAAGTTAGACTCTATTCGCGAATTAAATTCTCGGTTTGGTGAGCATGTAGAGAAGTTGCACAGGAAGGTCGAAGGAAGTTCTTTCATGTACAACTTCTCTTTTTTGCTTAAAGAAGAAGAACGTACCGATACTGCTGTAAATCCATTATTAAAAGAATTGTTAGAACTTGATAAATTAAGAAAAAGTTTTGAAGAAAAAGCTATTGAATGTGGATTAATTAAAATTAATGTTCTTAAAGAAAAAGCGGAAAGGTTAGATTATTATGTTGAAAAAATAAGAGTTATGACTAAAGAATTAGATAGTAAAAGTCTTCGTTTTAAGTCAGCAGAAGCAAGAAGAAAAGAAAAACATGATAATTTACAACAACTAAAGCAAAGTTCAGAATACACTTCCTTAGCAGATAATAAAGCGAGAAAAAGAGAAATATTATCAAAACTTGAAAATAATGAAGACGAACTTTTTACTTATTTTTCTAAACTTAAACCAACATTAAGAAAATATTCTTATTTTGATCCTAGTAATAGGTTCCTTTTAGACTATTTAGAAAGTCCAATTAATACATTTCGTGAAGATAAAAATATGGTTATATTAAATATTTTAAAAGATTTTAAAGAATCATTATTGACTAACATGATTAAACTTGAACCAGAACAACAAAATGTTATTACTTCCCTCTTAGATAAAGCTGAAGCGGGATATTTACAACAATTAAGAAAAAACAATCAACAGATTAAAGAAGAGTTGATTATGCTTAAAGAAGTTGCTGGTAATCGAGATTTCTTGTTAAAAGTTGAAGATGCACAATACCGGTTTAATCATTTCTATAAACAGGTTGAAAAGTTACGTGAAGAAGCTTTATCGTTAGAATCTGATGTTAAAGAATTAACTTCTGTAATGGATAAAGAATTAGAACTGTTTAGAAATATGGTTAAAGTTTCTTTAGAGAGAAGTATCGAAATTAAGGTGTAAAAGTTACCTTCTAACGAATAATCTTTTTTATAAATTCTAATTTTCTTTTCTTAGAATTAGCTTGATGATAATTTTTAATTAACGCATCTAACCCTGGCATTTTCTTACCTGATAAAAATGTTAATGAAGCACCGCCGGCAGTTGAAACATGACTAAAATTGTGTGTTAGATGAAATTTGTGTATTGCTAACGAAGTTTCTCCGCCACCACACACTTTTAAAGCATTAACTTTTCCTAAAATTCTACTTATTTTTTTTGTTGAATTGGCATATTTAACCCATTCGTAATATCCTAAAGGACCGTTCCAAACAACAGTTTTTGCTTTGTTAAGATATCCTTTAAAGAAGTTAATCGTTTGAGGACCAAGATCTAAAGCTATTTCTCCCGATTTAATCTCATTATATTTGACAGCTTTTTCTTTAGCTTGTGCAGAAAACTTTTCTGCAACCAGAAAATCTATTGGTAATATTATTTTTTTTGCTAATTTTAATTTTAATAATTCTTTTGCTCTTCTGATGGAAGGAGCGTCAACTTTAGATAATCCTACCTGAACTCCTTTAGCTCTTAAGAAAGAAAATGCTAACGCTCCACCAATTAAGATTTTATCTGCTTTCTTTAACGCTTGTTTAATCAAATCTATCTTATCAAGTTTACTACCACCCATAATCCAAACAGCTGGACTTTTACTTTGTAAAGCTTTACTTAAATAAAATATTTCTTTACTTAATTGTATTCCTGGAAGAGAAGGTAAGAATTTTGTAATTGCATCTACAGAAGCATGTTTTCTATGACACACAGCGAAAGCATCATTGATATAAACATCTCCTAAGTCTGCAAGTGAATGTGCAAAGGCAGGATCATTTTCTTTTTCTTGTTTATAAAATCTTAAATTATCTAAAACAAAAATCTGCTTTTTTTTACCTTGTTTAATTTTCCTTTTAATATCTTTACCAATACAATCATCAAGTTTAATAATACTTTTTTTTGGAAGTAACTTCTTTAATTCTTTAATAACAGGAGTAAGTCTTAATTTTTGAACAGTTTTTCCTTGTGGTCTACCTAAATGTGACATTAAAACAATCTTACATTGTTTTTTCAAAAGAAATTTTATCAATGGTAATGAATCTTTAATTTTGGTATTATCAAGAATCTTATTTTTTTCTAGAGGTACATTATAATCTACTCTAACTAAAACTGTTTTTTTCTCTAACGGAAATTTCTCCAATGAGAATGTTTTCATCATTTACCTCTTTTTAATTTAATATAGAAAGTATTTCAATGTTTAAATTGTTTTTGGTTTTGAATTATATTTTAACATAATCTCTAAGTTCTTCACATCTAATCAATTTAGGAATTTCTTTATGGTCATTTTCTACCATCACTACTGCTTCTGCAGATTCTTTACTCAAATTACCATGCATAGTTTTAATCGGATATAAACAGGAAGCTATCCATAATCCTCCCAAATAATGGTCATTAATATTTATTGCAATGTTGGGGGGATTTCTGTTCTTTGCAAAACAATTAAAAATTCTATGTAAAGAATCTGGATATTTTGATTCTGCTGTTGCATAAAACCAATCTTTAGATTCAATTAATTTGTGATGTAAAGAATCATCTATCTGTAATGGGTTACCAGTAATTGGATGATAAATAAAACTTTCACCAATCTTATCAAAGAATGCTTCTCCCTTATTTGAGTAAACTAAAACTTTTCCACCATCCCATACAAAGGCATGATCTACCCCTTCCATATCTTTCAAGTGTTGAGCAATATTATATTTGATATTATCTTGACAATGTATTCTAGCAAAACTTACGGGTCCGAATTGTGGTAGAACATAATCTCTTACATTAGATGATAGTTTAGATTTTTTACGGAATCCAAAATATGATGAATATTTTTTAATGTCTAAAAACTTTTTCTTAGTTTCAGTTTGTCCATGATCTGAAAATACTATAACTTCTAAATCTTGTTGTTCTTTAATCTCTTCAATAAACTCATGTAATCCTGAGAGTGCTTCCTTTGCCTTTTCGAAACCTTGTGCATGTAATAATTGATCATAGCCAGCAATCCAAAACCTAAACAATTCTTGATTTGAACTTGCAATAAACTTTTTGATATTTTTTAACTCTTTAGGATGTCCTAAATGAGATTGTAACCCAAAATAATATTTTATTGCTTCAAACACTACTCCTGCTTCTGTAGTTTTAAGATCATATTTATCCATAACAGAATCTCCGCCGTTGTTTCTGTTGATCACAAATTCGAGATCAACTACAATTTTATTCTTTTCTCTATCAAAATCACGGCTTTCATAACTGTTAAATTGTTCTTTTCCCCAAATGGCTGACAGTGCCGGATGAGTTAAAGAAGGAAATGTTGAAATCATTTTTGTTGGTTCTTGGAACCAATGAAATTTTCCTTCATCATAAAGAGATTTAAAAGTAGAATGTGGTATGCCATCAATATTCAGAATTACTTTTTTCATCAAAATATTCTTTAGATTTTTGATTTATTTAAATGATTTGACAAAAACAAGAAATTTAAAGTCATTACTAATTAGTAGTATTTTTAGAAAATTTTATAAATCCATTTATTATTTTAGGCCCATGTCAAAATTTTTTAATCGATTCAAGAAAGGACTTGGAACACTTGTTTTAATTGGAACAATGGCATTTTCTAATAGTTGTACCCTTCCACATACTTCTTATATTGTACGGAGTAAATCTAATTCTGTTGAACAAATCATTAATGGAGAAGGAGAAAAATATGCTGTATTGATTAGTGGTAAGACCGAGGAAAGACATGTTCATAACTTAGAGTTAGCTTACTCTACTTTGTTATCTTTAGGATTTGAAAAAGAAAATATTTATATATTTGATGATAAAAATAATAACTCAAATAATTATTCTATCTACAACATTACCACAAAAAGTAATATTAGATCAACTCTTAAAAACCTATCAGATAAAATCAATGAAAATGATCTCTTTTTATTATACACGACCAGTCATGGGGGAAGAGCAATCTATAAGTATCCTAGTTTTAATGGAATTGATTTTTATGAAGGTGTTTCTACTTTAACTATGGCTTCAGGTGAACCCTTAAGTTCAATAGAATTAAATGATTATCTAAAAAATATACAATCAAATTTTTCTGTATATATTTTTGACCAATGTCGTGCTGGAGATTTTGTTAATAATGTTGGTGAATCAAGGTTTGTGGGACTTGCACCCAATATTCACTCTCGGAAAACTAGCGGTAATACTTGGCCACATGCGTTTTGGAATGCTTTTATTAATAACAAAGGAGATTCTAACAATGATAAAAGAGTTAGTATGTTGGAAGCTTTTAGGTATGCGAATAGAAACGACTCTAACACATTTGTATATAGTACTTCATTTTTTAAAAATGGATATCCTCACACACCTATAATGAGAACAGATTTAAATATAGAAAACCTTTTCCTTGATTAGTTCAATAAATATAAGGGATAAATCTCCATTTAACCTTCTTACAATACTTAACATAATCTGGATCTTTAAGCAAATGTCTTTCTTCAGTGATTGCCCGAAAAAAATAAATTAATGTCCAGAAACTCATCCCTAAAGCGAACTTCCAATTAATTATTGGAATCATTGTAATCCACCACACTAAATTTTTACTAATGTATGCAGGGTGTCTAACAATAGAATAAGGAAACCTACTTACAATTCCTCGATTAGTAAGATTGGAAGCTTTTGGTCCTAAAGCAAAAGTTGCCCAGAGATATGTTAATAAGAACCCTAATAAAATAATTTGAAAAAATATTGTCCATTCAGGTGTCCAAAAATGAGCATAATCACTAGCACCCCAGGGAATATGTTTTCCTACCATCCCATTAAACGGAGGATAACAAATAAGTGCTACTACCCAACCAAACAAGGTTGGTTCAACAGATTTAACAACGTTATTCAAACTCTTAAATTCAAAAGTATATCCAAAAGTAAACACTATTGTGTCTAAGGTGAAAATCAATGTTAAAGCAAAAGGGTACCACATAAAATTATCTGTCATGTTTTTAAGTGCACCATAATTTCCTAAACAAAATTTAATCATTAAAGGTAAGAAAAATATTTTTACCCCCATAAAAAGAATGGCCATTTTTTCTTCTTCTTTTAATCTAAACTTAGTAAATACTCTTTTTATTCCTCGTAAAAATAATAATGGCTTATTTTCACTATATCTGGTAGAAAAAAAATAATAATATACTGGTGCGATGATTAGGTAAGTTAAATAAATGTAAATAAATATGTTTTGTATCCTCGCATTTAATATATCTTGATAATAAGGAAGATAATTTATGATTATAATTCCAATTAAATAAACAAATGCTCCTGATAAATATAATTGAAGTATTTTTTTAAATGATGCTTTCATGTTTCTATTATAAATTTAATAAATTGTTAATTTCTTCCTCAATCCTTTTTTGAAAATCACTTATTGTTTCACCTTCCTTTTTAGAAGTGTTTAATGAAGTTAATAAATTTTTAGTAAGGTCAAATTCAGTCTCTTTATCAAACAATTTTATTTGTTGTAAATGTTCTTTAATGATTTCTTCTTCAACATTATCGGGATTAGAATCGGTAATTGTTTTAATTTCTTCATACTCTTGAGCTTGAAGTTTTGCTGTGTTACGCATTACAAAATAAGCTCCTTGTTTGTACAGTTGATCAAATATTTCTTTAAAATTAATATCTGAAACCTTACCATTTTCCAATTTTCCTGATAGTCTAATTGTAATCAATGTATTTTCTAATTCTTGATTATGAAAATGGTTAGCGATCTCAAAAGAAATAACTTCGGGAGATTTATGATTACAATTTAAAGTTAAATTTTGATGTTTAATTACATCTAAAGGAATCAAATTAATCTCTTGTTGATTTTCTGAATCAACTTCAATCAAATAATATCCACCGCTATTATATTTTTCAAGTTCTGCAAAGTTGTTTGGGAATAAAGCGCCGGGATAAGTTAACGTTCCGTATTCTGGTTGTTCTAGTTTTGTAGGGTGGTGAACATGTCCACCAGCATAATAATTAAAATTCTTAGGTAAGAATGATAATGGTTGTGATTCCATCATCTCTAAATGTTTAGGTTTTAATTCTGATAATGTCGTGTGAAACAAGAATATTTTGTATCCATCTTCTTTCTCTAAATTCTCTAAATCTAAATTTTGATAATAAACTTTATCTAATAATCCTTTCTTACCTAACATTCCTGTTATCTTTGTACCTGTTTTTTCATCGATAGTAAAATTAAGTTGTAATTGTTTAGTTTCTTCGTTAACTGAACCTTTACAAACATTGATTAGTAAACCTGCATTCTCTAACACTTCAATCATAGTTTTTCCTGACGGAGAAAAGTCGTGCGATCCTGCAATTGCATATAGTGGAATTTTTTTATCTCTAAGTTCTCTCAATTTTTTTGCAACTATTTTTAACGTATCTAAATTTGGTAAAGAAGTGTTGAACAAATCTCCTGAAAAAAGGATAAAATCTACTTCTTTAGCGATACAATCATCCATTGCTTTAATGAAAGCTTGAGTTGATAATTGGCGCATTTTTTCTTCTCGCCAAGATCCTAAATGTAAGTCTGCTAAATGTGCATATTTCATTGATAATTCATCTCATCTCTTACAATCCTATCAATACAATTTAATGCTTGTGCATCTCTATTAATGAAAGATTCACTTGTTGTAAATTTAATGCTAACAAAATGGGGATGTACACTTAAACCGTGTTTATATCCTGAAGCTTCAGCAATCGCTTCTATTTTACTTGCTGCTAAACCAAAATTTAACGGGTTATCGTTAGGTCCATCATATGTTTGAGAATATCTTACCTCATATCTAGTTCTTGATCCACGAGTAATTGGAGAAAAATCAATATCCGTTTGATCTAAATATTCTCTTTTATCCTTATAACTTACTTGTCCATCATTATGTCCTGCACTATTCTCGTATTTTCTATCTCTTTTAGCTTTAATATCTGCCTTTTTTAGAAACCTTTTTGCAAAATCATTTGTTTTTTGTTTACTCATTTTATGCCCCCAATAAACTTTATTTGATATTTTAACTAAGAAATATATATAATGATTATTGTTATGCAGACAAATATGGTGCGTTTATTTTCTCAATTTATTCATTAAATCATGCCAAGAACTTACTACTTCTATTTTTGGTGGTAAATCAAGTTCTTTGTTCCACCCATAATCTCTATCAAACAAATAAATTCTTCTACCTTCCTTTAGACAGTTTCTTGCATTATGTTGAGAATCGTCAACCATAACTTTTGAACCTAATAAATCACAGATTTCTCCTTTTGATTTTTCAGTAACTCCTAACCTTCTAGAATCAAAATGATTAGTTATATAGAGATCACTAAACAATTCTGGAAAATGTTTGTCTATAGAAATGTAAGTTTTATCAGTAAAATATTTGTTCCTAGCAGTAATAATAGATAGTTCATGACCTTGTTGAACAAGTTCTTTTACACTTTCCTGTGCTCCTGGAATTGGTTCAATCTCATCAAAGAAACGAGAGTCATGGTACTCATATACTCTATTAATCCCATCTTCTAGAGTAATTCCTAATACTTCATGAAAATTATAACTGTTAAAGTCTTTCATTACAAAATTGGTATCATAATTATGGTTATGAAATTTAATAAATCCTGGTAAGAATTCTAATAGTACTTCATCCATATCTAAGCTGATTTTCATTGAAGTTCTGATAATGCTTCCACTTTAAAAATCATTCCTGTAGAAAGTTGTACAACAACAAAATAAAAATAAATAATCATTCAAAAGTTTATTTTTTTAACTTTTCTTCTTCTTTCAGGACAAACTGGGCTAGATTCATCTCTCCTTGCCATAATAAATCTCCCTTTCTTATACTTGGATCTTCAACGAAGGCATTTGGTATGGGTTGAGAGGATATTTCATATCCAGCTTGTTCTAATCTTTCTGTCAAGTGTGCATAAGCTTCTGGTTTCGAAGAATAAAATGTTAATATTTCATTTTCTGTCATGTTTTATCACCAAAAGTTTTGGTAGTTTGAACAGATATATAATCATTGTTGTCATTGATTATATGAATTTTTAATATTTTGCATAATTATCATTTAGATGGCTTACGGGTTCGCTAATTCTTTCTTAGATTTCTTTTCTTTTCAAGTACCGGATCATAAAAAACAGGACGGGGTTTTGCAAAGGGCAAACAGATTCGATAATGATGTTGTGTTCCAAACTCACACAGACCAACAATCTCCTTAATTATTTCTTCTTCAATTGAATCACCAAAAAACCCATCATTATTTCCATTGGACCAAAATCCTACAGAAAGGTTGTAATCATTATACCTTTCTTTTATTTTTGTTGTGTACTCTTCACTCATTCCCATAAATATTATCTGTTTTGGAAGCTCAAGAACAATCTCTGTTTTACGACCATAAAACATTCTTGATTGACTTTCGGGAATCCCTGCATTTTTAAATCTATTCCTTGATAACATCAGCTCTAGATCATCTCTACTACCATGTGGATATTTGCATCTTTCCATGAAATAATTTTCTAATTCACTGAAAGGAGCGTTGAAAATCATAATTCTATCTTTGTAGGATATCCCTACCTTCTGATATCTTTTTCTAGTTACTTCAGGGTCTCCAATTTTTTCTTCAACATTTTGTATTGCTTTCAAGTACTGAAAAAATTCTCTATTTTGTGAACTCTTATTTGCCATTCTCTATATCTCCAAGTTTTGTTAACAGGTTTGTTTCAGTTTTTCCAAGCCTTTCCACCATCTGTTTATGCTCTTCATTTTTTTTAATAGCCCGAATTTTCTTTTTGATACCTGCCAAATCAGTTCTTTCATAAAGTTCATCTTCAATATTTATTTGATTAGAGTCAGTATAGGTTCTCACTGTTTCAATTTCTGAACCTCCACACCATCCTCTCCCTACATATCTTACTTTGCTTCTTTCACTGGGACATTTATCAATTCCATTTGGCCCGTAATCGCACATACTACAAAATTGCTTTATCTCTTCTATGACTTCATCTGGAAGAAGGCCTAATTTTAACATCTCTAGATTTGTTTGATCTATGTCTTTTCTTATTTCGAACCATCCAATCGGGTCCTTTTGAGGGTCTATACCCACTTCATAATACATTTCATCCATTTTTTCTCCATTATCTATGATTTCAAGGTGATTTTCACTTTCTTATTTAACAATTCCCTCCCCCGTAGTGGGGGTATCATTAGAAAAATTTATATAATAACTAAACTTTTTCAATCTCATGGATACTAAAGCACTACAGAACATTGGATTTACCGACGGAGAAATTAGAATTTACTTAGCCTTAATTAAATTGGGTCCTTCTACTACTGGTCCGATAACAGATAAATCAAGAGTCTCTAGCTCCAAGGTTTATCATATCCTTGAAAAATTGTTACAAAAAGGAATTATCTCATACATAATAAAAGAAAAAACCAGATATTATCAGGCAGAAGATCCTACCAAACTAAAAGATTATGTTAACAAAAAAGAGAAAGAGATTCAGGAACAAAAAAAAGAGATAGATAAATTAGTTCCACAATTACAATTACAAAAATCATCCGGAAAAGCAAAAAGTGAAACACAAATTTACAAAGGTTTTCGAGGTATCCAGACAATAATTGATAAAGTATATTCGAAATTAAAACGGGGAGAAACTTTTTATGATATTGGTATTCCTTCATTTCAACAAGAGAAGTATCATAATTATTGGCAGGAAGAAGATCATCCTCGAAGAATCAAGTTGGGTATTAAACTTAAAATGCTTTTTAACACTAACACCTCTAAAAAAGTATTGGAGAATAGAAATAGTTACAAAGGTTGTGATGCGAGATATATGCCGGTACCCGTCGAAACTCCTTCTTGGATATTGGTGTATAAAGACACAGCAGTGATTATTCTACAAAGTGACGAACCCTTAGCTATAGAGATTCAAAATTCACAAATTGCAAAGTCGTTTAAAGAATATTTTGATGCCTTTTGGAAATTATCCAAACCTTTCAAATAAGAAGTATCAATTATTATATTCGATAACGACAGTAACCTTTATAAAAGATTCACAGTTTTAAGTATATGTACCAATGAGTTTCGTTGGAAACGAGGTAACATTGATAATTCTTTGTTACGAATAAAAATAAAATATAAAATTGTAGAGGTTTAAAATAAAATGGCTGATGAAGCAAAAATTTTGGAAGCAATAGAAATTGCTAGAACTAGTGGTAAAATAAAAAAAGGAGCTAATGAAGCTACTAAAGCAATCGAGAAAGGTAACGCAAAGTTAGTAGTTTACGCAGGAGACGTGTCTCCGAAAGAAATCGTAATGCATTTACCTTTATTGTGTAAAGAGAAAAATGTTCCTTGCTTTGAAATTTCTAAGAAAGAAGATTTAGGTGCTGCTGCAGGATTAGCGGTAGGTACTGCGTCTGTTGCTGTAGTTAAAGAAGGAGAAGCAAAAGGAGTAATTGAACAACTGGCAAAAGAGGTTGAGTAAACATGGTAAAAAAAATGCCCATTTCGAAAAGAGGAAAAGAAGGAGAAAGTAAAGTAGAGGGCGAAGTAAGGTTTACTCCTAGTATCCCTGCAGAAGTTAAAGAGATTATTACTCGGGGAGGATCAAGGGGAGAGATTACTCAAGTTATGTGTCAAGTTTTAGATGGTAGAGATAAAAATAAAGCTATCAGAAGAAATGTTAAAGGACCTGTTAAGGTAGGTGACACATTAATGCTCTTAGAAACAGAAATTGAAGCTCAACGTCTTGGCGGCAAACGAAAAGGTGGCCGCAAGTAAAAGTTAATTATTAATTAACGTTAAATTCCGGAGGATAAAATGCCTAAATGCACTTTTTGCGGAGAATCAATCAAAAAAGGTACTGGTAAAATATTTGTTTACGCAAGTGGTAAGATTGTTCACTTTTGTACTAACAAGTGTGAAAAGAACTTATTGAAACTTAAGCGTAAACCATTACAAACTAAATGGACAGAAGCTTATCGTAATGAAAAACACAAATCAGGTACTGGTAAAAAAGAACAACCTAAAGTTGAAAAAAAGGTTGAAGAAACTAAACAACAAGAATCAATGAAGAAAGTAGAACCTAAAACTGAAGAAGCTAAAGAACAACCTCAAGAAAAACCTGTTGAAGAGAAAAAAGAAGTTTCTAAAGAAACTGAAGAGAAAAAAGAAACAACAGAGAAAGTTGAGAAAAAAGCTGAAGTTAAAGAGGTTAAGAAAGAATGATAGAGAGAACTTTGATACTACTTAAACCCGATGCTGTTCAACGTGGCTTAATGGGAAGAATACTTTCCCGTTTTGAAGATGCTGGATTCAAAGTTATTGGATCTAAGATGGTTTGGATCGACGAAGAATTTGGAAAAAAGCATTACTTTGACATTGCTGAAAGGCGTGGTGAAGAAGTACTTAAATTGCTTTTAACTTTTATGACTCAAGGACCAGTGATGGCTTTTTGTCTTGAAGGAATAAATGCGGTTGAAAATGTACGTAAAATGGTTGGTAGTACCGAACCTAAATCTGCTTCTCCTGGAACTATTAGGGGAGATTTTGCACATGTTAGTTATGGTTATGCTGACGATAAAGGTATTGGTATTAAAAACTTGATTCATGCTTCTGGAAATGTTGAAGAAGCTAAACAGGAAGTTGATTTATGGTTCACACCTGAAGAATTACATACCTATAAAACTGTGCATGACGTACATATCACAGAATAAATATTAGAATTATGAGGTTACAATAAAATGGCAGAAAAAATGGTTGATAAGGTTATGAGGTTATCACATAAACCAACCAACATTAGAAATATTGGTGTTTGTGCTCATATTGATCACGGGAAAACAACTTTCTCTGACAATTTGTTAGCTGGCGCTGGAATGATGAGTGAAGAACTTGCAGGTAAGGCAAGAAACCTTGACTTTCATGAAGATGAACAGGAAAGAGGTATCACTATTGATTCCGCTTCCGTATCTATGGTACATGCAGTTGAAGATGAAGAATATTTAATCAACTTAATTGATACTCCTGGACACGTAGATTTTGGTGGAGACGTTACTCGAGCAATGAGAGCTGTTGACGGTGCAATTGTATTAATCTGTGCATCAGAGGGAGCGATGCCTCAAACAGAAACAGTATTAAGACAAGCATTAAAAGAAAGAGTTAAACCAATTTTGTTCATTAATAAAGTTGATCGTTTAATCAAGGAATTACAACTAACTCCTGAACAAATGCAGGAAAGGTTCATTAAACAAATTGCTGATGTAAACAATATTATCAGAAATGTTGCTCCTGAAGAATTTAAAGAGAAATGGCAAGTTAAAATTGATGAAGGAACAGTTGCTTTTGGTTCTGCGTTTCATAACTGGGCAATTAGCGTACCTTACATGAAGAAGAAAGGTGTATCTTTTAAAGACATTATTGACGCTTATTCTGGAAGTGATGATGAAATTAAAGAAAAAACAAAAGAACTAGCTAAAAAAGCACCTTTACATGAAGTTGTTTTAAACATAGTTATTAACCATCATCCTAATCCAGTAGCTGCACAAGAATACCGGATTCCAAAGTTATGGCACGGAGATTTAGAAAGTACTGACGGTAAAAGTTTAATTAAATGTGATCCTGATGGAAAATTATTTTTTGTAATCACTAAGGTTGTTGTTGATCCTCAAGCTGGCGAGATTGCTGCAGGAAGATTATTCTCTGGGACGATGAAGAAAGGAGAAGAAGTTTTCTTGAACATGGCAAATTTCCCCGGAAGAATTCAGCAAGTTTACATCTATAATGGAGCTAAGAAAGAGATTGTAGACAATATCCCTGCAGGAAACATTATTGGTGTTGGTGGTTTGAAAGTGGGTGTTCCTGGTGAAACCGTAACTACTGGTGGTGCTGCTGAACCTTTTGAAGAGATTAAACATCTTTTTGATCCTGTTGTTACTAAAGCAATTGAAGCTAAAAGACCGGGAGACTTACCAAAATTAATTGAAGTTTTAAGACAGGTTCAAAAAGAAGATCCTACTATTAAAATTGAAATTAATGAGGAAACTGGTGAACATTTAATGCACGGTATGGGAGAATTACATTTAGAGGTTATTGAAAATAGAATTATTAGAGAGAAAGGTGTTGAAGTTAAAACCTCTCCTCCAATTGTAGTTTACAGAGAGACAATTACTAAGAAAAGTCCTGAAGTTGAAGGAAAATCCCCTAACAAACACAACAAACTTTACTTTATTGTTGAACCGTTAGAAGAAGATGTTGCTCAAGGTATAAAAGAAAATAAGTTGCCTAATGGTAGGTACAAGAAAAAAGACCTTGAAGTTATTAGTTTCTTAAGGGACGAATGTGGCTGGGACACAAAAGTTGCAGGAAGTGTTAAGGCTGAATGTAATGGTAACTTATTTGTCGATCGAACTCGTGGTATCGTACATATTAACGAAATCATGGAATTACTGTTAGATATGTTTGAAGATGTAATGAAAGCTGGTCCTTTAGCTAAAGAACCTTGCGTAAATGTTAAAGTTAGTTTAATGGACTGTACATTACATGAGGATGCAATTCATCGTGGTCCTGCACAGATGTATCCTGCAGTACGTGAAGGTATTAGGGGAGCAGTTATGCAAGCATCTCCTGTCTTGAACGAACCTTTACAGGTGATGAGAATTGAAACACCTAACGATTACGTTGGAGAAATTTCCAAAATTGTTTCTTCTAAGCGTGGACAACTATTAGAGATGAACCAAGAAGGGGACATTACTGTAGTTTTAGCTAAAATGCCAGTAGCAGAATTGTTTGGATGGAGTAATGCTCTAAGAAGTGCTACCGGTGGAAGAGGTAACTCAAGTTTAGTAGATCAAAGCTTTGAAAGACTTCCTGGCGAGTTGCAAGATAAAGTTAGAAATCAGATAGTACAAAGAAAAGGTCTTGATTCAGGGAAATTAGGAGCTTAAACCTAATAAATATATTTTTTATATTTATTTTGGCGAAATATTTATAAATAAGCCTCATTCAAAAGAGATTAAATTAATACTCTTATTTGAGGTGTTTATACGGAGGAATAAAATGGCAAAACAAAAAGAACATATTAACTTAGTATTTATCGGTCATGTAGATCACGGTAAATCTACTAGTGTAGGTAGATTATTGTTTGATTCTGGAAATATCGATGAACAAGCTATGAGAAAACTGAAAGAAAAAGCTCAAGAATTAGGTAAATCTGGATTCGAATTTGCATTCGTAATGGATGGACTTAAAGAAGAACAAGAACGTGGAGTTACTATTGATTTAGCTCACAAAAGATTCGATACTGATAAGTATTACTTTACAATTATCGATGCTCCTGGGCACAGAGACTTTATCAAGAACATGATTACTGGTGCAGCTCAAGCTGATTGTGCTGTTTTAGTAGTTGCGGCTAACGATGGAGTTAATGCTCAAACTATTGAACATTTGAAATTATCAAAAATCTTTGGTGTAGGACAATTAATTGTTGCTGTTAACAAAATGGACATCTCTGGTGTTGATTGGAGTGAAGACAGATACAAAGCAGTTGTTGAAGAAGTTAAAAAACACGCTACCCAAGCTGGATGGAGTCCTGAAGCTATCAGATTCTTACCTATTGCATCTCTTGTAGGAGAAAATGTAGTTAAGAAAACCGATAAATTATCTTGGTGGACTGGAGATACTTTATTACAAGCTATTGATAAATTTGATGTACCTCAAAAACCTACTGATTTACCATTAAGACTTCCAATTCAGGATGTATACAATATCACTGGTATTGGAGTTGTACCTGTTGGTAGAGTTGAAACAGGTATTGTTAAAGCAGGAGATAAAGTTACTGCTGTACCTGGAAGAGAAGGTAAAGGTATTACTGGAGAAGTTAAATCCATTGAAATGCATCACGAACAAGTACAACAAGCTGGTCCTGGTGACAATATTGGTTTTAACGCAAGAGGTTTCGGAAAGAAAGATCTTGCTAGGGGAGACGTTTTAGGACATACTGATAATGTACCAAGTGTAGCTAGTGAATTTACTGCACAGATTGTTATCATGAGTCATCCAAGCGTTGTAACTGTTGGATATACTCCGGTATTTCACATCCATACTTCACAAGTTGCTTGTCAATTTGTTGAAATTATCAAGAAAATCGATACTGCTACAGGTCAAGAAGTTACCGAAAACAAGGACATCTTAAGAAATGGTGACGCAGCTGTTGTTAGGTTAAGACCGGTACAACCATTAGTTATCGAAAAGAACGGTGAAATTCCACAAATGAGCAGATTTGCAATCAGAGATTCTGGTGTAACTGTTGCAGCTGGAATGTGTATGGACTTAACCAAGAAAGAAATGTAATTTCTTTTTTTAATTTCTTATTTTTTTATTTATATTTGTTTTCTATCCACCATTTCTTAATTATTGGTAAGCTTAACGTTGAAAGAATAAATCCTGCTGTTGGTACTAAAGCATTAAGCCAATAATCGTTTACTTTAATTGTCCATAAAAATAGTACTACAATCAGGTAAGTCATTACTGCGATAATTACTTTTCTGAACAGACTTATCTCCCATGCTTTATCTGCTTCAACTCTTTTATTTCTTTGTTTTATTATTTCAATTTCTTTTTCAAATTGTTTCATAATCAAAATTGTTCTTTCTTAAGTTTATATATTTTTGGTTAAGTAATTAATATTTCAATACTACCAAAAGCTTTATAAATAACTCTCATTCCTAATCAAGAACATGCATGATAAATTATAAATTTACCATGTTATAAATATTAAAGATGGCACAAAGAGCAAGAATAAAATTATCCAGTACGGATATTAACAGGATTAACCAAATCTGTGGTAATATTAGTGAGATTGCAAATAAGACCGGAGTAGATTTGAGAGGACCTATTCCTTTACCAACTAAAAAGTTAAAGGTGTCTACTCGTAAATCTCCTTGTGGCGATGGTAAGGCTTCCTGGGAGCGTTATGAGATGCGTGTGCATAAACGATTAGTCGATCTTTCTGCTGATGAAAGAACTTTAAGACTGGTGATGAGAATTCCCATTCCTGAAGGACTTAATATTGAGATTGAGATGGTTGATGTTTAAAGATTTCTGATAAAATTTTAAGAGAATTGTGATTAATGATTATTTGTGGTTTAATATTGTAATATATATTGGTTCTTTGGTGCATAATTTGAAGATACTACTAATTAGTAGTATATTTTAGAAAGTTTTATAAAGTAATATCTTATTTTATTCTTTAAATGGCACCTAAAAAGAGATACACACTTTATTCAATACTAGATAGTTTTTTTAGTGCTAACTTTGGAGACAGAGGAAAGATTGAATATGACCCTATAATTATACTTGATACTTCTGCAGTAATAGATATTGAAAAATTTTTTGTTAGAAATAAACGAGATACGGCAGTTAGTTGTTTTGATAAAATTGCACAAGTTGTTGGTAATGCTACATTTATAGTTCCTAAATGTGTTTATGCCGAGATTGGTGAACATCACAAACATCATAAAGTAGGAAAAAGAAAAGAAATCTCTAATGAGACTTATGGTTTTATCACTTCTTGTTATCAAGAAACAGGAAACCAAGATGCATTAATTAATCCTTTAGTTACCATTGCTGATGATTTAAGATATTTGATAAGAAGTTTATATTTTGAAAATATTGATGAAAAAAAGTTAAATCGTGATCCCATTTCTTGTGCTGATTGGGACCTTGTTGATCAAGCAATATATTTAGCAAGAATTTCCGAAATGTATTTGGGTAAAACATTAGATCAAAGAGTTTCTTTAGAAGACTCTCCTAAAAATGTGGATTTAGATAAAGTTCCAAATCCATTTAAAATAGCTGTACTTTCATCTGATAAACATATTTATTTCCCTTTAGAATTACTTTTAGAATCTCCAGAGGGAATAAAATATAATAGTTTATTAAAACCAATTAATCTAAGAAACTATAAACTTGATGAGGGTAATTAAGGTGAACCAATTTAAATTTCCCTCAATAAAAGAATATTATCGTTTTACTGAAATTAGAAATCCAGACCTATATATTTTTGAGAAGGTTGATGGTGCAAATGTTTCTATTAGAAAAGATGGTTCTGGAAAAATAATTCCAGGTAGTAGGGGCGGTCCAATTGGTTCAAAGAAAAAATATTACTTTGATCAATTTAGACGTCATGTTTTTGAAACTCTTGTTCCTGAGATTTATGAGCTTCCAGAAAACTTAATACTTTTTGGTGAATTTACTAATGTTGGTCATGGTCATATTCGTTATGATGATGAAAACACAAATAAAATATTTCTAATAGGAATTTATGATTGTCAACAAGATTTTTTTTTACATCCTGATCAATCTAATGAATGGATTAGTTTGATGGGTTTGGAAAGTAAGATTCATTCTAGTCCTTTGGTTGCAAGAGGATACATTAAAGGAGCAAAAGCAAACCGATTACTTCAAAATAGTAGTTTGTATGATGGATTTCCTGAAGGATTAGTGCTACACCAATATTCTGAAGAATATCTTTTCGGTGTTAAAATGACTAAATGTTATCATCCCGATTTTCAGGAAATTAATCCGCGTAAAAGAGGGATATCTAAATTTTTTACTACAAGACGTTTTATTAAAGCTGGACAAAAACTTTTGATAAATGATACAGCGATTAACATATCATCAATTCTGGATAAAGTAATTGAAGACATTATTACAGAAATTGGGAAAAAAGAAGCAAATATTAGTGAAATTAGACAAGAAGCAAATAATCACATTTTAAGAGTTGAAGATATTTTACCTTATTTTAGTTAATCCATTTATTTACCTTTTCTAATAAATCCAAACCCTATATGTCGTTTTCTTTTCGGTAAGTTCGCTTCATTAGCAAATTTAATATCACTAATGGAATAAACTGCACCCTTATTATGCATTTTAATTACTCTTACAACTCTGTGTAAATCTTTCCGTTGAATTACTGTATAAATTATTTTTACTTTACCATCTGGACTTCTTGCTCCACTGGTTGTTGCTGTGTACCCTTTTTCTTTAAGTACAGACAACAATTCCGAAGAATCTCTTCTAGAAACTACTCTCAATAATACTTTGCCAATAGATATCTTTTCTTCAAGATAAATCCCTACAAATGTTCCTGTAGCAAATCCTCCTGCATATGTTAGGTAACAAAATACGTTGGAAAGATTTAGTAAAATATATCTCATTGCTATTAACCAAATTAAAATTTCAAAAAAACCTAATACGGGAGCTAATAATTTGTTTCCTTTTGAAACAAAGATTACTCTGAGGGTACCCATACTAACATCAACTACTCTGGCAATAAATATTAGAAATGGAACAATTACAATTGTAATAATATTTGAATCAATATTGGGCAGCATAATCATTCCGGCTTCTTAATTTCAACAAGTATTTAAGTTTATTGGAACTGATTAATTACTTAATAATTTGTTTAATTTACCAACTCATATCTGGCCAATTATTTTTTTTCAAAAAATTATTCCACGCTTTTATTTTTAATCTAGATAAAGAATAATCAATTGTGTCTTTTCTTGAAATGCCAAGATCGTTAATGATATGTGGATGTTTAGGTCTGCCTGGAGGATGACCTAAGGCCATATAACATCTATTTCCTGGCTGAGTTATTTCTCCATCTGCTACTACAGGTAAAGATATTTCGGTTGGTTTCATGTCCCACTTCGGGTTTAAACATTCTTCTAAACTGATATATTGCATTTCTTTTTTAAGGTCCATTGATGCAGAACCTATAATCGCATGCCAGTTAATATGATTCAGTTCATTTTGGTCAATATCATTTATTCTAGGGAAGAAAATCCCTAAATTTTCAGAATAACTTATTGAAGTATATTTAATTAGACTTAGGAGTGAAGTATATTTTTCTAATTCTTCTAGAACAGTTCTATCCAATTCTGGAAAATTAATCAGGTCACTTTTTTTAGCTCCATTCCGGTATTTGTGAGATTCTTCAAGTATAATATTAAATTCTACATCAAATCTTCTATCAAAATTACTACCATCCATTGAGACTACATTTTTACGAAAACGTTTTTCTACCTCTGCATCAAGCGCTTCTCTATTTACTTGTTTATGGTAGAAAAAATGATTAAAACTTCCTTCACGAGGATTTGTTAACAACTGTTGTCTTCTTTTTTCATATCTTATTTGTAATTCTGGATTCTCTTCAAACGTTCTTTCAATCGTTTCTTTATCAAAAGCGATAATAGAATCACGTCTCATGTGTAAAGTTTCTAAAAAATTCATTAAAGAAGGTCTGATATTTGCATTTTCTTTGACCCGATATGTTCTATCTGTTCCAAGCTGATGATACCAGACAATATTTACTTCATAATCCATACTTGTTACTTTTGAGTAACAGTTTATAAATTTATCTCTCAGGATGATATAAATTTGTGATTGTTTCATCAATTAAATACACTGATTTTTCTAATCCACTAGCTGGTGAACCAATCAAATCAAAATTTCCTTCTAAGAAACAAAATTCATTTTCTTCCATACTCTCATATTTTTCTGTAAAGGTTGTTTTTCCTGCAATCACTTCCATCAATAATGGATATTCAACATCTCTAAGAATTCCTTGATCAGAATTATGTCTATTAACATAATGTTCAATAACTTCTTTCATAGCTTGATTTTTTGTTTTTTGAGAAACTTGTTCTGACAGATTAACAATTTGTTCTAATTCCCGTGCTAAAGTCATTTTATCATCACCTTACTTAGGGAATACGTTTGAGAATAAATACTTTGTTGTTCTTGAGTATAAAAAACGCCAGCGGCCGGACTTTCAACCAAGAAACCAATTTTTGCATATCGTGGGGTTGAACAGAGTGAACACCCCACTTGAATAACTTGCATAGGTTTGCTTGCATTTGAACCGACAATTCCCGAAGGAATCGGTTAACTCGAAGTAAAAATCTCTTGGTGACTAAGCGTAGTGCAAGTCGCCGTTTTTACCAGATTTTACTAAAATCTGTTCGAGACCGACGCAGTACCGGATTGTGCCACGCTGGCGTACCAAGATGATATTTACTCTGATTTATAATAATTACCATAAAATTTATAAAATAACACTCTTTGGTAGTAACAATATGGCTGAAACAAGATATTACAAAACTGACGTTGGAACTATTAGAACTGATGAATATAATCGTATACTAAACCCAGACCTTAGAAATATTAGAGTTTTAAGAAGAATCAGTGATATCTCTGACACCGTTACACCTTTTCATGGAGTAATTGAAGTAGGTACAGAAACTATTATTACTCCTAATACTCAATATATGGATGCACTAAGTATGATTCCTGATTTAAGTGCAAAAGGAAAATATGTTATTAGAAGTGTTGAGGTTAAACAATTTAGCCCTATTGAATTTCCTAGAAATGTTTAATTTATTTCCATTCAGAATGTCCGAACTGAACTAACAAATCATACCCAGAAACGTTAGGAACATCACAAGCACCGTAACAAGAACCTGCCCAAAATGTTAACTTAACGTCATTAAATTTCTCTTTAACTTTTTCCTGAATTTCCTGAGCTTTAGGTTTTAAACCGTCAGGAAGTTGAATCAATACAGTACTAGCTTTACTTTCTCCAATCTTTGTAAAGAGTTGTTCATACTGTAAATTTAAAGAATTATTCATAATCTTCTCTACGGACAACTTTAACAGCATCCATACTTACCGTGATAGGAATTGGTACCGCTGCTTCAAGTAGTTCAACAACAATTTCTTCTTTCTGTTTATTGATTCTAATTACTTTAGCATTTTCTCTCTTGAATGGACCACTGATGACTTCAACAATATCTCCTTTATGGATGTTCATCTCCACTTTAACTTGTTCAAGCATGTGTTCTATTTCTGGATAAGGAATTTCATGTGGAAGAAGTCCACGTGCATAGGGTACTCCTTGTAAAGATGTCTCTGCAGCAATTTTAGCAGATGCTTCTATGAAAATATAACCACGCATTCCGTGTGGTCTAATAACAGTTAATACCCCTAAATTTGGATCTCTTTCTAATTTAGCAATCAAAAAATCAACTACCTGATCTTCACGATTAGCAGCAGTTCTCACAGCAAATATTTTTGTTTCTTCCATTTTTCTCCTTAAAATAATAATTGTTTAACTAAAAAAATTACAAAACCTAAAGCACCAATTATCGATATACCAATACCCGTAACCTTGAGGATACTTTTGTATTCTTCCTTATTGGGTTTCTTAGTTACTCTTAATACTCTTATAGTTTCCTTCCAGAAGCGCTTAATTTTGCTTGGTCTTGCGTGTTCTTCCATTATTATGCTAAAACAGATAGTTGCTTTATAAAGTTTTCTTTAAAAAAATGGTTCTTACTAACTACTTTTCTTAATTTTATCAATCACACCCTTAGTAAGATATTCATAATCCTTATTAACTACTTTTCCAACTTCTTTAAGATTTCTTAAGAATTCTCGCTTACTTACCTTTCCCATATCTTTAACAGACATGTTTTTATAACGTTTTTTCCTAGATAATAACAATAAAACAAGTGCAGTAATCATCACATTTTTGTTAACATTGGGATGTGCAGCTAAATATGCATCATAGATAGTTTCATTTACTCTTTTTTCAGTAATTTTAAAGAAAATAGCAAGTTCGTTAACAATATGTTTTGATAACATTCTCAATTTAATTTTTTTAGCTAGTTTTCTTAATTCTGGATGGTCAACAATTATTTTTTTGTTTAATTGATACTCAATCATTCCGTGAGCAATTAGAGGATCAACATTTTTTATTTCTTTTACTTTCTTGTTAATATATCCATGAACCAGTTTATCAACATGAAAATGGTTTTCAATACCTTTTTGCAGAAATTTAAATCCTCTTTTACCCGTAATTATTTTAAGAAATTTATTTGAAAATGTATGTTTTTCACAATCATCATCTACTTTCCCTGTGATAATGAACTCTAAATCTGGGAGAATAGAACCTACTAAAAAATCTAGATAACCATTACCTTTTTTATTACCTTTAAACGTTTCTACAGCAATATAAACATGAGTTATAATAGATGCTATTCTAAATCACCTCAAGATAAAGGAAAGTGATTGAGTATTTATATTTAACTTAAAATCAAAATAGTGTATTTATCACTAATAAGTGATTAAAAACAGAAAAATTTATAAACTCCAATGCGCTTTAAGAACCTATGCAAAAACCAGAATTAGAGTTTGTACGAGAAGGCCCTTATGGTTTTATATTAGAGAAAGAACCAATTACGGTAGCTGCTGTTTTAGCAAAAGATCAAAAGAAAGGATCCCATTCAACAAATTCTAATAATTTACTTTTAGATTGTGTACTTTTAGATCCTTGTTATATTCCAGAGGGGTTTAAAGATTATGAATTAATTCAAGTAAGGGGTAGAAGATTAGGAAGAACAATTGATATTTTGTTGGATGAACCAATAACAGTAGAGGAAACAAATAAAAATTATCGTATCTTAACTTTCAAAGGTTGTGGTGCATTTACAGAAGATTCTGATGAATGGATAATTGATCCGTTTAAATGGCGAAGTGATAATCTCAATCAATTAGGTAGAATCTGGGGAGCTATTCATAGTAAAAGTGCAGAAATTGAAGCAAGTTTAGATTTAGGCCAGTTAGAAAAATATGGGTTAAAATTAACACCTTATCTTTTTGCTAACAAAATTCCTTCAGAAATTATGGAAGTAATTTATCAAGGAAAAGAGATCACTAGTCCATTAGGTCAGGCATTAAGACTTTGTGAAACTAACATATTATATTCTGATGCTCTACCAAAGAGAAACTTAGATGAAACCTTTGCAGAGGTACTACTTACATCTATTAAATATGGTCATGGTTTTGGTGGTGACGGACTGATAGGTAAAGAAGAACTTTTCTCTTATCTCAACCAAAATGAATTTATTAAAAGAAGTATGGGTTTAATTGAAACTTGTGCCAATGCAGATCGTGAATTATACAAAGAAGGTAAAAAGTTTGCATGGACTGTATTCTCAGAATTTATTTCTAATGCATATATTGATGCTACGATAAAGGATCTTGAAAATTTACAAATTACTGGTTATGGTGATAAAGATCCAACATTTATAGATTCATTATTTGCAGAATTAATGCCTCACTTTGGAGGAGATATCCTTACCCTTGGTGGTTCGTTTCAAGTTTTCCCTAATACAACCGTTCTTAGGAATTATATTGAAGGAGCAAAAAAAGGACCAATAGTAATAACAGATGGAAATTTTGATCCTAATTTATATCGAAATAAAAATTAAAAATTTATTCCATAAATTCTATCCCTAATTCGTTCTCAATCTCTTTTTGTTTATTATTAAAATAACTGTTTTCTTCACCAAAAATTTGTTCAGATTGTACTCCGGTAATGATTAACATTGTACGGACAGTTTTTTCTAAATCTTTATAGATCTGTGCACCCCAAATTATTTTTGCGTGAGGGTCAAGCCGTTCAGAAACAGTTTCTACGATTTTACGCGATTCTTCCAAAGTGAGATTTTCTCCACCAGAAATGTTAATTAAAGCACCGGTAGCATTTGAGATATCAACATCAATTAAAGGGTTATCTAAAGCTTTTTGGACAGATTCATCTGCTCTATTTTCTGAATCTGATTCTCCAACACCAATCATAGCCACTCCACCTTCACTCATGATTGCTTTAACGTCAGCAAAATCTAAGTTAACTAATCCTGCTCTAGTAACCAATTCTGCGATACCTTTAACAGAATTTGTTAAAATTTCATCAGCAACTTTGAACGCTGTTTGTAAAGGTAAGTTTGGTGCTAAATCTAACAATTTTTCGTTAGGAATAACAATTAAAGTGTTAATGTTTTGTTCCATCTTTTCAAGACCAATTAAAGCATTCTCAAAACGATGTGAACCTTCCATAGTAAACGGCATTGTAACAATTCCTACACTCAGTATACCCATTTTTTTAGCTACCTGTGCTACAAATGGGGCACTGCCTGTACCGGTTCCTCCACCTAAACCACAAGTGATGAAAATTAAATCTGCTCCAGTAATAAGTTTCTTAATATCATGTTCATTTTCTCTAGCTGCTTCTTCTCCAATTTTTGGGTTAGATCCAGCACCTAATCCTTGAGTTAATTCTTTACCTATTAACAATTTCTTATCTGCAGAAGTGTATAGTAAATCTTGTGCATCTGTGTTAATGGCTGTAGTTTGAATACCCTTAATTCCCACTTCAGAAATTCTGTTAATAGTATTATTACCGCCACCGCCACAACCAATAACTCTAATTCTAGTTTTTTGGTTAGCTAACAGTTTTTCTAGTTCTTCATCAACTCCCAAGTTTACCTTATTATGGGATAATTCTTGGCTGCTAATGTTCTGTGTTTGCACATTATTTTGTGCAAAATTGTTTTGATTATTAGAATTTTCTTGTACATAATTATTCATTTTTGTTCTACCCTCTACCCTTTTTTAATAATGTGTTTTGGGAAGTGAATTAGTATATAAATATTATTGCACTGCAAAAGAGAGAATTAAATAATAAATTTAAAAAAATTATCCTTGCTTAGGTTCTTCTTTTTTAACTGTTGGATTATTAAACTGTAATTCTTTTAACCCTACCAACTCTGCCAATTTTTTACCAATAGCTTCAGTAAACTGTTCTGGAAGTTGCATCGGTAACTCTACGGTTGCTTTTTTTTCAACAATTTCAATTTTAACTTTATCTTCAGGAACTCTTAAAGTAGTGTTGATAAAAGAACTAATCTTTTCTTTAACATCAGTAATGATTCTGTTAATTTTTACTTTATAAGTTACTTCTCTTCCTGCTAAAGGATGATTAAAATTAACAATAACTCTGCCACCAGAAACTCTTGTGATTGTACCTCTTTGACCGTCAACATCAATTTGTAACCCTGGTTGTGGTTGCATGTTATGTTCTTTGAATGCACCCATAGGCATAATTTTCATCTTTTTAATATCTTTTTTACCAAACGCACCTTCAGGAGCAAGTTTAACTTCATAAACTTTACCTGTCTCTTTATCAATTAATCCTGCATCCAATCCTGGGATAACTTGTTTCTCACCTACACAAATACGCATTGCTTTAAAATTAGCATTTTCTGTAGGTAGTCGTGCTTCTTTGGCAACATTTTCTTCAGTAGTGTCAAATACTGTGCCGTCGTTAAGTCTACCTGTATAATCAATTTCAATAAAATCATGAAGTTTAATTTTTTCTGCCATGGTTCTTGGTTTCCATCATACATTTATAAAGTTTTTTATGATTTGGGTATGTCCATATAAAAATTATCTCTTAGCTTGATCCCATAAAAGATTGAAAAATACCTTGTAAGTTTGAGCAAAATTTTCATCTTTAATTAAAAGTCCATAAGGTTTTTTTCCATATGTAATAAGAAAAAAGTAATCATTTAAAATACCATACTCTGTTCTTGTAGAAATATTAAGATATTTAATCTTTGTAAGGGGCATGTTGGCACGAATAGAACCCCATTTTTTACTATTTTTGTTGAGAATTATTTTTAATTTGACTTTATCTTTTATTCTTTTTTTATGAACAACGTCAAGAAAGAAGCCCTCAATATTTTTGAAAGATTCGAGAGGTGCAGAAGCTATATAGTACTCATCTCCAGATTTCCAAGAGTTAATTATTTCTGTGTAAAGGGATTTTATGCCACGTATCCCAGAATAATATTTAAAATCACTTAATTTTGATAGTTCTGTGGGTTTTACTTTTAGTTTGGAGATAAAATCAAGTAAATTATTTTTTTCTTCTTCGATTTGTTTTTCCTTTTCTTCAAATAAATTTACTAAAGAATCGGGGTCAGAAGCTCTGAAAACTTTAATATTATTGATAATCTTAAAATTTACTAATCCTTTCTCTGAAAGGTTAGTAAGAATTGTATATATTTGAGAACTGGGTATTTTTGTTCTTTCACAAATTTTCCCGGTTTGGCTTTCTCCATGATATTGTAGGTCTAAATAGGTGAGTGCTTCGCGTTCTGATAATCCTGCTGATTTAAGTGATTCTATATTTTTCATATTACTACTAATATGTTTAGTAGCGAATATTTATATACCTTTCGGTTGTCACAAATAAGTAATAAGATTGGAGTTGATAAAAAATGGAAAATAACAAATATGGTAAATTAAAAGAAATTTGCTCTGCCAAATTTGCTGAAGTAGGAAAATTAGAAAAAATTGCTGCAGCTACTAGGAGAAGGGCCACTCGGTTCAGTTACTATTTTGATCAATTTTGTGGGTTAATGGAGAGAAGTGATCATGAATTAAGAACTGGCATAGTTCTTATGGCTGATGGATCTTATAAAATTCCTCATTATAGACTTTTGTCCAGCGGTAAGATGCTTAAAGAATGGGATGACCAGTGGGAAATTGTTCAGAAAATTAAGGAATTAGAAGACTACACTGTTTCAATAACGGGACAAGAGAAACTTTCAGATAATCAGCTATTATCATACTGGATTCTAAATCCTATTGTAAGAAATATTAAAAATAAAGTGAAGTCAAGGACAATGACAGAACACGAATATAGGTCAATTGTTGATAGTTCCACTCCTGATTTATTATTAAAAGCAATAGACGTTTCTGTTGATACAACAGTTCCCCTTAGAGATTTTTGGCCAGTTTATCGGGAAATGAAGAGTAGAATTCCAGAGATAAATGAAAAGATTAGAAATAAAAAATATCAATAACTTATTTTTTCTACAAACCCAATAATCTTCTCAGCAACTTCCTGAGCAGGAATATGGGTAGAGTCAATAACTAAATCATAATGTGACTCATCTAAATGGTTAATTCCATAATACTTTAAGTATCTTTCAGCATCTTTTAAATCACGTTCATGAGTCTTAACCTTTAATTCTTCTAATCCAGAAACTTTTGCTTGATTTCTCTCTTCAGGATTTTCTTGTAAATCTTTCCACACTCTTCTTGCGCCTTCGTCTGGGTCAACTTTAACGTAAATCTTAATTGATTCTGGTAAGAAATGGAACATTGTACGACCTTCTACAATTACATTCTTACCTTGTTTATCTAAACTACGAACTCTCTCAACTGCTAATTTATCAACGTCAACATCTGTTTCAGGATGAGTTTTTGCATACTCGTTAAGTTCTTCTATGGTCATATCTTTACTTTTAGCTAAAACTCTTCTTATACCACCTACATAAACTCTTTCTGCGTTAAGCTTTTGCATTAAAATTTTAGCTACAGTACTTTTTCCTGATCCTGCAACACCTGAAATGGAAATAATCATCTTCTTACCTCACCTTTTCGTATTTACTTTCTTTTATCTTTCCAGTATAATTTTTAAACCATTGTTTTATCCAAAACCAGGAAGCTTTCATTACTCCCCATTCTTTGTATCTACGCATAGAAGTAACTGCCGTAGTTTTAATACATCTAAATTTTTTATTAGTTTTTCTTCTCAACTTAACATTTAATTTACGGTGTTCTTTAACAATAATTTTTGGATCATAACCGCCAACTTGAGAAAAATCTTCTTTTCTACAAATTAGTACTCCGCTACATCCTTCGTAAAATCCAACCGTATTATGAAAATTTTTAAATCCAGTAACTATCTTATAACGAAAAGAGTTAATGTCTGGAGAAGATAATGTTGTACCCACTACATACTTCTCAGTAAATTCCTGATTAATTTTTTGTAATGCGTTTTCCTCTAACGTTGTATCTGCATCTAAGAAAACTAATGTTTCTCCTAACGCTTCCTGAGCACCTCTATTTCTGGCAATGGATACGTTAGCTTCAGAGATAGAAATTTGTTTTAACCGTTCATTCTCACGCTTCTGAACAATTTCTTCAGTTCTATCACTACACCCATTAGAAACTATGATTGTTTCAAAATTTTGAAAAGTTTGATTTTTTAAAGAATGTAACGTCTTTTTAATATAATTTTCTTCATTATGTGCAGGAATAATTACCGATAGTTTAGTGTTCATTTATTATAATTGTGACTAAGGTTATTTTAATGATTGTTATACTGGAGTATATATGTTGTCTTTTACTTACATAATGCTTAAATATCTCTCTTACCTCTACTAAATTATGATTGATCGTTTTAAAATATCTGAAAACGCACAACTTCCTACCCTTCCCCATATTTTATCGGATTTGGCAGAGGGAGCTTACCTTTTCATTAAAGAGAAACCAAAAATGATTGCTTTATTTGCAATTGTGCTTGGTACAATTATAGCTGGTGACCGATATCTTGACAGTATCGGTGAAACAGTTTACCAAGGTAAGATTGATGATAAACGGGTTGTCTATGAAGAAGGGATTCCTTGCATTAAAAATTGTGATAATTATGTTGGTAATCGTATGATCATTTATGAAGATGGACGTAAAATCTCTTTACATGACCTTACTAATGAAGATTATTTTGATTCTCCAGAGGGTGCTTTTGATTCTTTAGAAAGAGTAATAGTTACAGAAAATGGCAATGCAAGATTGTTTCAGCGCAAGTATGATGATAATTCTGGTAAATATAAATACATTCACGGTGAAGATGCTGAGGAAACTTTTGCTTGGGCAGATCAATTATATCGAGATTTGAGAAAAGAAATTCTTGATCAAAGATAAATTATAACGTTAGGTAATTACAAGCCCATAACATGGCTCTATCAGTATAATAATAAATGCTCTTGAACGGTTTTCCATCAGCTGAAAAAACTTCTAAAAATCCTTGATGCTGTTCAATCTGTTTTTCATATTCTTTTTTATATTTTTTAGCTAATTCTTTGTCTACCTGTTTAACCAATTTAATATACAGTGGACCCATATGTGTCCAGATACTGTTAGATTCATAATCTTTCATCAACAACTCTTGCCAAATAAACTTTATTCCTTCTCTACTTTTAGTATACTTTAATGGAAATGGTTGATCTAACTGAGATTCTTTAACATTATTTACAGATTTTTCTAACTTCTTTTTATCATCAATGATTCCTAAGATAAATGGAAATAAATTTGCATCTCCTGCTACATATTCTAATTGTGATAAATCATCATAAAAATATTCTCCACTCCAAAAATGGCGTAAAATTAATGACTTATAGTCATACTTCTGGAAAGGATTTAATAGTTTCATACCTTTAAGATCTTTAGCTAACATAGCCACCATACAATTGTCGTAACAAGAACTTTTTCTAACAGCAAAATCTTTCATAGAAGAAAAATGATAATTAGGTTTTACTAATCCTGTTTGTTCTTCAATGAACGAATCAAAAAATTTTCTAATTTCTTTGTTAAGGAACCTTTTATGTGTATAATAAGGAAATTTGGATATTTTAATACTATGAATTAGCCAGGGTAAAGAATCAACAGCATCAGTTGGAAAATTGTATGGTTTACCTCTAGGTGTTATGGTGGTTGTAACTCCATTATTTTGTTTAAATCTATTTATTGCATATCTTAAAGTTTGATGTACTTCTTTTACATATTTTAGTTTTATTAATGACTGTGTACACCATCCAATATCTCTGGTCCAAAATTGTTTAAAGTTAGTTGTTGAAGTCTGAAAATATTTCCCGTTCCAACAATCTTCAACAATTTGTTTACAAATCTCTTCAGCTGTACCTTGATACTTTTTTGGGAAAAAACGATTCTTTAAACTAGATACCCAAATTCTTGTTCCCTCAGTAATATAATATAAAACCCCAGTCATAAAATATTAAAATTGGATTAACTATAAATATTTATTGGGACTAAAAGAAGAACTTTGTTGTTTCAATTCAGAGTTTGTAAAAAATAATTTTTATCTAATATTATCAATTTTCAACAAAGGAAGTATTCCATTCTTTAAAATCTTTCTTTAATTTTTCTAATTGTTTGTTATTTAAATTCCAATAAGTTACTTCTCTAAGATTCTCAAGTCAATGCTACAGGGAAAGCCTATTTGACCATAATATCTAAAATTTGCGATATTTTCTATGTCTCTTGGAATCTCCATCCCCAAAATAATTCCTCTTGGAGCATAAGTTTTTGCTATTCTTTTTTCATGAGTTAACCAAACGTGTTCGTATCTTTCTCTTTCTTTGGATTCTCTTATTACTCTCATTCCTTCTTCAATTTCAAGTTCTATTAATTGCTCTCTTAATTGTTCATAATTTGCTTTGGTTAATTCTATCCCTTCTTCTTTTAAAATCTGTTTTATTGTCCTTTTTCCTCCATTAGGTGTAATTAGAAATGGGGGGGCTTCCAAATATTTTACAATAGAATCATAATCTTCTCTTGCGAAAATAGACTTATCTCTTAAATCTTCTTTTTTTTGTTCTGCTACTGGGGCAATTTTTTGACTTTGCAGTATACCCATTAAGCCCAATACTTCTGTTCCGTGATATAAAATTGGATGATCTTTATTTGCGTATTTCATTATATTGTTTTAATTCGTTTATCTTTAGCTTTTTTCTTAACAAACTTATGGGCAAGATGTAACGGTTCTGGCATTTTATGAAGTGCTTTAATACATTTAGAAGTAATATCTAAAGTTGAACCTAGAGTGATATAATTTCCAGGAGAAACATATATTGGGTTAGCATGATCTTTAGTTTTAATTTCAAATCCCGCAATTTCGTTATTGTAAATTATTTTTCCTTTTTCAACTTTACCAAAAAGTAATTTTTGTGTAACTCCTATTGATGGTTTGTTTAAAATTAATCCTAAGTGGGACGCAATTCCAATTTTTCGTGGATGATTAATTCCTATTCCCATAACTAAAATTAAGTCGGCATCTTCATCTAAAGAATTGTAAGCTTCAACCATTGCGGGCATTTCTCGATATGCTTGATATCCTGGCTTGTACGGAAGAGGATCGGAAAGAAAATAAGTTTTTTTTTGAACAACTTTCATGGACGGAAATTCACATAATACTACACAAGCAAGAAGTTTATTATTAACTACAGTACATTCTATTCCTGCGATTGATTTAATTTTATCAAAATTATCTTTTAGTTCAATCTTTTTTGCTAATTTCAATTGCTCTTTTTTAAGTTCGAATGTTTCCATTTTTATCAAACACTGTTTATTATCATATAATTGAATTATTTATAAATTTTTCTAACAATAATCACTATAAAGTAAATACACTCAAACCAATAAGATTTAAATATGTTTAATCCTTTATTTTGTTTAATGAAGGAAAAAAGAGGAATATCTCCAATCATTGCTACCTTGTTATTAATTGCTTTTGCAATAGCTTTAGGTGTAGTAATTATGAACTTTGGACGTGCACAGGTAGAGTTAGAAGCTCAATGTCCAGTAAACGTAGGTTTAAAATTAGCAGAAATTGGTGGAGAGAGAGAAATTTGTTATGATACCGAAGCTAAAAAAATAAAATTTACTGTTGAAAATGGAGTTAATGTTAAAGTTGAAGGATTAATTTTTAACGTTATTGGTAGTGAAAAAGCTGAATCTTATGATGTTCCCGATGCTAAAATTATCAAAGCGGGTACGTATTTGGGTAGTATCAGTTATGGTTATGCAAAAAGCGGTAAAATTAGACAAATTAAAATAACACCAAAAGTAATTCTTTATGATGAGGAACAAATTTGTGTTGAGAAGGCTCTTATTGTAGAAGATGTTAGAGAGTGCTGAGTAAATAAACACAAAACTTATTTATACTTACACGGAATTCTTTAAAATAATGGAATTAGAAATAAGTCTTAGCAAATCTGTGGATGAAAATGCCGGTAGGTACTTTGATCTAGCTAAGAAAGCAAAGAAGAAATTAGAAGGAGCAAAAAAAGCTTTGCAGGATAGTAAAAATAAATTAGCAGACTTAGAGAAAAAAGAAGGTCAATTTATGGAAGAGGTAAAGAAAAAACAAGAACGTAAAGAACGTAAACAAGAATGGTACGAAAAATTTCATTGGTTTACCAGTTCAGAAGGATTCTTGTGTATTGGTGGTAAAGATGCTACCTCTAACGAAATTGTAGTTAAAAAACATTTAGATAAGGATGATATTGTGTTCCATACAGAGATGGCAGGAAGTCCTTTTTTTGTAGTTAAAAACGGTGCAGAATGTACAGAAAAAACTTTACAAGAATGTGCACAAGCAGTGGGTGTATATTCAAAAGCATGGAAATTAGGACATACTACTGCAGACGTTTTCCATGTAAAACCTGATCAGGTAACTAAAGAAGCTCAGGCAGGTGAACATCTTGCTAAAGGAAGTTTTATGGTTTACGGAAAAACTAATTTCCTTCATCCAAAATTAGAATATGCAATTGGATTAGTTGAAGATTTAATCATTGGTGCTCCCGAATCAGCAATGAAAATTAAAACTAAAAATTATCTTATGGTGATTCCTGGTAAGGAAAAGAAAAGTTCTTTAGCAAAAAAAATAAGAGCAAAACTTAAAGGTGGAGATTTAGATGATATCATTAAATTCTTACCTTCTGGTGGAGCAGGAATTAAAAGAAAATGATTTTAACATTTAAATGTTCAAAATGTGGTAAACGTAAATATTTTTCTTTTTATCAAATAATTAACAATAAAAAAGTTTGTTTGAATTGTTTTAACATTATTGAGAAAGAGAAAGAAAAGTCAATTAAAAAAAAAGAGCATGAAAAAAGAAAAATTGAAAGAAGAAAAAAAGCTAGAGAAATAGTTGACAAAGAGTTACTTGAAGAATTTAAAGAAAGAAAAAAAGTTAATGTTCCAACTATTAAAAAGAAAAAAATTAAAACATCTGTTCTTGAAAAAGAAGTTGTTAAAGAGATAAAAAAAGAAACTTCTTTAGAGAAAGAAGCAGAGAAACTAAGTAGTCTTTATGATACTGTACTTTACATTTACGTTGACGTGAAACGGATTAAAGCTATTGAGTGGATTAAAAGAAAAAAAAGAGTTGCTTTGAATAAGGAAAGAGAAGTACGCCATACACATAAAGGTGGTTTTTCACAAGAAAAATTTCAAAAGTTTGTGGATACAAAGAAAAAACAAACACCTCAATGGGTAGAAGATGTTCTTTTAAGAGAAGGCGTATTACGTCCACCTTATGAAGAAGTTGTTGTTGATTGTGCAGATGATGATTTAAAGGAAAAAGTAATGGTGGTTCTTCGTCGTGAAGGAATTTTAATTTAAATTAAAATAATTTTTTGATTTTCTGATCAATATATTCCACTTTCTTATCAACAGGCCAATTATTACCACGATAATCATCGCCTCTCCATTTTCCAACAAAGCCAGACCATATTCCTGCCACAAATCCACCCATCATTGCTAATTCTCCAACCATTTTTGGAATAGTTCCGGGATAATATTTTTCAATATTAACAACTGGTAAACCGATTCCTTCTACTAAAATAAGCCCTATTAATATACCATTGGCAAGATTATCATAAGCAAATACTCCGTTACGTTTTAGATAACCTGAGGGTAGTTCAACAAGTTCTCCTAATTGTTCCACTTGTTTATTGTATTCTATGTCAACATTTCGTGGAAGATATTTACGTATTCCTTCAACATCCATTTTTAGTTCCGTCAAGGTGTGATTAATAGATTTTTTACCTTCAAGAGCATCACATAATACTGGATTTCCCCAATAACTCTCAATAATTTTTCTTTGGTCTGCTCCAACTGTTTCTTCTAAATTTTCTGCGTCACCATACTTTCGTTGTGCTTCACGACAGAATTCTTCAAATTTTGCTGTTGGTTCACCACTTTTAAGAATTTTTTCATGATAGTTTATACTTAAATTTAGTTCTTCATATAATTTTTTAACTTTTTCTTCCCATCCTCTTCTTATAATGCCGTCTTCTCTATTACAAACAATGTGGCCTGCTTGTTCTTCTGTTGCAAATAATTCTTCATAAAGAGTTGTTTCATGAGGGATTGTATCATATTTGCCATCTCTTTTTTTTTCAATAAATCTAACAAATTTCAGCATGGAACGACCCATTATAGAATCATTTCTCCATTCATCTCTTTTTTTAATTGTTTGATTAACAAAGTCGTGTTTCATATTTTACACCTCTTTAACAAAAAGAATTTACTTGTATTTAAACAATTCTATCCAATGGGTTCTTATAATCTTTTTTTCTTTAAACACTTACCAAATAATCCAAAACTTTTAAATAGTCTTATTTGAAAATAAGCTCTCATATGAATAAAAAAATAAAATATATACTTGTTATGATTATAATTATAACTTTACTGAGTTCATTAATAGTTAGTGCACTATCAATGTCCGATCAAAAAAGTTCTAAAAGAAACAAATTCTTAACTTTTAAAGAACATAAAGAATTTCTTAAAGAAAGTAAATTTGACCATAAAAAAAACTGGTTAAAAAATTTAAAACATAGAAATGAGCTTAATAATTTAATTACTTCTGGGAGAGAATTTGTTAAACATTTTTCCGATAAAAAATCAAAAAAAGTCAAACCTAACAAACCTCATTTAGAAGTTTATCAACCTGAAGAACCAAACTCTGAAATTGTACCTTCTGAAGAAGAACCAGAAATTCCTGCAGTAGAAAGTAATCCTGTTGAAGAAGTTAAAATAGCATTCATTGGTGATCAAGGAATAAGAGATAAATCTAAATTGGTTTTAGAACTTATTAAAGAAGAAAATGCAGAATTAATTGTTCAGTTAGGAGATTTTGATTATCATGATGATCCAGATACATGGATGCAACAAACTGACGACATTTTAGGTGAAGATTTTCCTTTGTTGGCCGTTATTGGTAACCATGAAGTTGATTTATGGCCAGAATATCAACAAAAATTACAAGAAAAACTTGACATTATGGAAGATGTAGAATGTAGTGGAGATTTAGGTGTTAAAACTGCCTGTAATTATAAGGGAATATTTCTAACTTTTTCTGGGATAGACATCATGGACACCGGACATTTATCTTTTATTAAGGAACAATTGGCTGAAGATAATTCTGTCTGGAAAATTTGTGCATGGCACAAAAATCAAAGATTGATGCAAGTTGGCGATAAAGAAGATGAAGTTGGTTGGGAAGTTTATGATGAGTGTAGAAGAAACGGGGCAATCATTGCTACTGCACATTCACATTCATATTCAAGAACACATTTAATGAGCAATTTTAGAACTCAAGAAATAGATTCTACTTCAAACAATTTACAAATTGAGAAAGGTAAAACTTTTGCCTTCGTTTCTGGATTAGGTGGAATGAGTAGACACTATCAGGACGATGAATTAGTCAATAATCCTTGGTGGGCATCAACTTATATCTCTGACGGTGGAGACAATAATAATTATGGTGCTTTATTTTGTACATTTAATGAAAATGGTGAAGAAGGTAAGGGGCATTGTTATTTCAAAGATATTGCTGGAAATATTATTGACCAATTTGATTTAACTTCAAAAGTTCAAGAGACAGAATATCCTATTGAATTTATTGATTATTCTCTTTTAGCTAAAGAAGAAGCAGATTGGATTATGAGATGTAAAAGAGATTCTGGAACGTTTGCTATAACTCCTAACTCCCCTCACGTTATGCCATATTATTCTAACTTAGCGTTAACTTACGTTACAAAAGTAGATTCAGAATATCAGGAAGATATCAAAAATTATATTTTATGGTACTTAGACAATCTTAATATGCCCGACAATCTAGGTGTTGAAGGTACAATTTATGATTATTACATTGAAGAGGATGGTACAGAAGTTCCAGAATTTGTAAGAGATCCAACTAAAAAGAATTATGACTCTTCCGACTCTTATGCATCAACATTTTTATCTTTAGTTTACAACTATCATGAAAATTATGGCGATGATGAGTTTGTGTTAAGTATTGTTGACGAATTAAAAATAGTTGCTTTTGCAGTTGATGCAACGATGCAGGATTATGGTTTAACTTATGCCAAGCCGGATTATGCTACCGCTTACATGATGGACAATACTGAAGTATGGCGTGGATATCAAGATTTTGCTTTACTGTTAGATAACTTAAACGATGAAGATGCAGGATATTATCAACAAGAAGCAGATAGAGTAAGAGAAGCTATTGAAACGTATTTATGGGACGAAGAAAAACAAGGTTACAAACCGTATAAACGTAAAGTTTTAGATTGGAATAGATTTTATCCTGACGCTCGAGCTAACATGCGAGCAATAACTTTTGATCTTCCTGAAGCGTTAGAACGTAAAGAAACAATTTACAATACTTTCATTACACTTCATCCAGAATGGGTAACTTTAGAAGCTGGCTCTTCAGCAGTTGCTGCAGCATCTATTGCAACAATTAAAGTCGGAGAAACTGATACTGCTTTAGAATATATCCATAATGCTAGGGACAAATTTCCTGATAGAAGTTGGCCTTGGTACATTACTCAATCTGGATATCTCGTTGAAAGTTATTTATTATTAGACGAGATAAATTAATTTTTTTTAGGAAAGTTTTATATAATCTAGAAGGATTAATTAATTGTTGTTAGATGTTCTTAATTTAGAGGTAAATAAAATGATTAAATATTTAAGAAATGGTGCAAAAAATTTATGTGTGGGGTTGATGTTATTTGCGGCAACAGCTTCATTTTCTTCAGTGGCCCATGCAGATGAATTACCTCGTGGTGATTATAATATAACTTTGGATAATGGAAACGAAGCAAAATATAGTAAATATATTGTTGGGGATACCTTGTGTTGTAGTCTGAGTATAGAAACAAATCTACCTAAACCTAATGGTGAAGATGGACATCTTAGAAAGATGCTTATAATAGATACCGGATGTGATGGTGGTATTAATCGTATTACAACCGAGGGAGAAAATCCAGAAACTCCTAACAAATTAATTCAAAGAAATATTTCTGATCTTGATTCAGTCTATAGCACTATACTTCATCAAATTCTTGAAACTGCAGTTAATAAAGCAAAGGGAGTATATCAGAATAATCTTGAACAGAAATTTTTAGAAAATCAAGAGAAGCAGGAAAGATTTCATAACTTTGTTAATGAATTATTTTTAAAATAATTTTTTTTCTTTTGTAAAAACGTTAATTTATTAAACAAAAACAATTTACACTTTCTTAATGAGTTATTTAGAACAAATTAAAAAATTTCAAAAAAAGTATAAAGTTTCGTGCATAATCCCTGCTTGGAATGAAGAGGAAAATATTTCTAAAGTAATCAAAGTTGTCAAAACCTATCCTGTTTTTGATGAGATTATTGTTGTTGATGACGGTTCAAAAGATAATACTGTTAAGATTGTAAAACAATTTAATGTTAAACATTTAAAATTAATTTCTCATAAATTTAATCAAGGTAAAACTGCTGCTGTTAAAACTGGTGTTGATAATTCACGAGGAGATCTAATTGTATTGTTAGATGCAGATTTAATTGGATTATCTCATGAAAACATATCTAAAATGATATTTTATGTTCTTAACAAACAATGCGACTTAACTATTTTAGATCGTGCTGGTGATCGTTCAGCGATTTGGGGTTGGACAAATTGTGCCAGATTTTTTGGTGGAGAACGAGCGTTCTGGAAAAAAGATTTTTTAGAAATTAAATTACCTTACGAAGGCGGTTACTTATTAGAGATTGTTATGAATTTACACTACATTAAAAGAAACAAAAAAATAAGAAACGTGTATTGTGATAATCTTTATACTGTCCATCAATATCATAAATTTGGAATAATGCGGGGTTATTACAATTATTTAAAAATGTCTATTAAAATTGTGCGTAAAGCAACTGTGCGAGGTTTTATTAGTCAAATTCGTACAATCGAAGATGATCACAAATATTTTCAGTTTCGTAAATGGCAAGAATCTAGTGTTAAAAAATATCGTTATGCCAGAAAAAAAGTTATCTTAAAATCTAGATATTATTGGTCCAATTTGTCAAAGTTAATTAACTTCTAAGTAATTA
>Ga0233431_1000758_pt1 | contig 65015 bp, 54 predicted proteins | sample SI_118_April2016_FD_179867 | JGI IMG/M metagenome (GOLD analysis project Ga0233431, IMG submission 179867) | Seawater microbial communities from Saanich Inlet, British Columbia, Canada - SI_118_April2016_200_MG | ecosystem: Environmental > Aquatic > Marine > Inlet | place: Canada: British...
ACGTACGGATTGAAGTGGCAGGGGATGGAAACCAGGATAGGGACGGGCTATTGAGGCACTCCCAGAGGAAACGGGGAGCAACAGATAGGCCCGGCCTACGTCCCAGGCGCCATTCTTTGACCCTACCAGTTCCGGATATATGAGCGAATTCCCCAACGAATGTGCTGAAGGGGTTTATGAAACATTTCTGCACATCGTCCAATGGCTTTGCCGTTGGATTATGGCTTTCATCCGCAAATTCGAAATCGGGGAAAGCGCGCTTATTCAGCGATAATGTGAAATAATCTTCCGGCGCAAAAGAACCGGGGTTCGCGCTTTGTTCCAATCCATTTGAATGATGAGAAAGGTCGTACGACATGATGGAATCGTTCGAATCCATATCGTACCCATGGCAATCTACATGAGCCAGACCAAAGGCATGCCCCAGTTCGTGGACCAGAGTCGATTGAAACGGATATGGATGATCTGCTGTAAGAGACGAATATTCCATTTCTACATACCCCCCGCCACTATTCGGGACGCCATTAAAAGGCCTCCCGCTGCCAAAGAGTTCCATCCCTTTTTCGTAATTTTTCGACGGCCTTACGTAAATAGTGAGATAAATGAAATGGGAATTGACTCTATCGTCGCTGTTCCATGCGAACAATTCTTTCAAAATGCGATGTGCCGAGTCCGTTTCTTCACTCGGGTCAATTTCCGCATAGTAAGCATTGGCATTTTGGGCTCTATATTCATTGTCTGTTTTGTCTGCTGCTGCAAAGGTGTCTGTCTCCAGTAGTGTTCGATAATGTGCTTGTGCTATTCCTATATGAGATCGCAACAATTCACCGGCGTCTCGAAGTTCTTCCTGGGTGAAATCAGTATCCTGGGGCACAAAGAAAACAGGAAGCACAACAAGCCTGCTTTCATCGTTGAATTTCGGGACTATGTCCACAATCTGTGCGTCCGCAGGACATAAGAAAAAAGAGATAAAGAATAGACCCCCAAGCGCGATTAACATTTCAAGCGACCCTCCATTTCTACATACTCCACGCCGACCGCAGACTGCTGCCGGCATGTAAATTATACTTGACATAAGTAAAGTTTACTTTACATTCCCTGTAGAGCTACACTGGACCCGCAGAACGCGAGTTTGACCGGATGAAACTGGGAAATACCGTAAGAAAATGCCGTTTTGATCTCGACGAGACGTCGCAGCAGGTGCTTGCGGACGCCGTCGGTGTGACGCGACAGACTATCTATGCCATTGAGAGGGGCAAGTTCGTACCCTCGACATTGCTGGCACTGAAGATCGCCCGATTCTTCGGCAAGTCGGTGGAGGATATCTTTTATGTTATCGACGACGAATGAGATCGCTTTCCCCGGTGGGAAGCAGACGCGTTTGAAGAATTTTGCGTTCCTGTCTATTGCCCTTTCGTTTTTCTCGATGTTTTGGCTGTCCCAGGCGACTCTTGCCGCGCTCGATATCGAACAGTGGTTGAAGGCCGGCGATACGACCCACGACCTGATCGGAGTGGGTCTGTTCATCACATTTCTGGCGCACATGGCGATGCTGCCGATGATTCTCACGGGCATCCGCACGTTGGGCCGGGCGCGGGTGCTCGGATCGGCCTGCCTGGCGCTGTGCGCGATCTCCACCATTGCGCTGGTTTCGGACTGGGCTTGCTTACACGACATTGTCAGACAGTACCCCGCCGGGCTGGATATCTCCGGCGAGATGTTCGTCCTGCGTCTCGGGTTGGCCGCAACCTGTGCCTACCTCACCTTCCAGATCGGCCTGTCCGCCGCCCTGGTGACAACTCTAAAGAATCTGAAGATAGAGCAATCGACCCGTCCTGTGGAGGACACGTTCAACGCGGTCAATATCCTCGGTATTCTGTGCGCCGGCATCGGCCTGACGATCACCGTCAGGATGTATTACCTCGACTTGCCGGTCAGCGCCTGGGAGTGGGTCGTGCTACCCATTCTCTGCGTCGTTGCCATGCCCTACGTTGTGGTGCTCCTGAGCTGGCTGCGCGAGGCCAGGAAAGAGAACGGCGGTCTGCTCGACGAGAAGCAGAAAACCGACCTTTTGAAGGGGGGGACGACGTCGTGGCTGGCGTCGATACCGATTACGGTTGCGCTGTTCATCGTCAGCTATGTCACGGGGCCGGGGCCCGTCAGCGCGCTATGGCTGCCGACCTACCTCTTCACCTCTCTGCTCGTTTTCTCGGCGAGCACGCTCTATTTTTTTCGCGAGGCGTGATCTGGCTAACGCCTGCACCGCGCGAGGTTTTGGAACTGTGTTACGCACTGCCGCACCTATTCGCAGCATGCAGATGGGCGGCGACTTCCTTCAAGGTGTAGTCGATTTTGTCCTCGATGTGGTGATTGCTTCCCCACGTCTGCGGGAATAGGACCCCCTTCCCACCGGCTTCTCGGAACATCTCTACGAAAACCTCATAGTCGTCGACCAGGACTGCATTCTCTCTCGCCAGCTGGTGCTTGTGCAGGGTGAAAACGTAGTCCTGGAAACCTTCGCCAAAGCGAGCCTGAAGCCATTTCAGCTTTCCCGATAGCGCGCGTGGATTGTCGCCGGCGGAGGAGAGGAAGAGCACGGGCGCCAGGGCCGACAGGCCATCATAGAGGCTCCTGAACCACGGGTATTCTTCTATATTGGCCCAGAAACTTTCCTCTTTATGGTCCGCGGCGTTCCAGAAAAGGGTAGCGCTCAGGCCGATTATTTTGTAGCCGTCAGGCTTCCCCCGATGCTCGCGTGCCCATGCGGCGAGCACTTCGTCCGGATCTCGACCGTGCTTGTCGATGACCGCCCTCGGGTAATCGCAGCAAACGCCGTCCATATCTAAAAAAATGACCGGTTTCATTCTTTTACAGACCAAATTTTATCCCTCCAACTCGATTCCGTGAACTCGCTTTAGTTATCTTTAAAATTACGCCTATCGATCTCTGGTTGTCTATCTGGAAAGAGCAGGAGGTGAAAGTGGCTATTGTTTTTCTGCCCGGCATCGCTTTCGCCGTATTGCTGCATGTTTTTACTCTGTCCGCCGCTGCCAACGCCCAGTCGGTCCCCGGACAGATCGGAGATCGTTCTCACCAGGGGAGACACGCTGAGTCTGCGCTACACCTACCGCGACTACGACAGCGACTGTGCCGTCTCAATCTTTCTGGATCGGGACCGCAATCCCTACAACGACAACAGCCTGGCGACCGTCGCCACCATCGAACACGCCCTTCCCACCGGCTCCGCCATCAGAGAGTTCGCCGTGGCGACCCGGATCACGGAGTTGGCCCCGGATGGGTCGACCTACCTGTGCGCGAAGATCACGGACGGCATCCGAACCCGATATCTGTACGGATCGCCCTCATTCGTTGCTGGCGATGCTCCGGGCTGCGCGGGGGACTTCGACGGCAGCGGCCAGGTGGACTTCGATGACTTTTTCCTCTTCGCAGACGAGTTTGGCGAGAACGTGCCCCCCGCTGATCCGCAGTCCGATCTGGACGCAGATGGGACGATCGACATGGACGACTTCTTCCTGTTCGCCGACAGCTTCGGCCAGTCCTGCAAGGACCTGTACTGAAATACAGCTCGATAGCCGAGAGCGCTTTCCGCACAGACGCTGAATTTTATGCTATCAGCGTGGAAATCTGCAAAGTTTCAATAGGGCGGTTCTCCCATGGTCGCCAGGATGGTCAGCATCTCCTGGATGTCGACTTCATCGAGGCGCAGGTTGCCGAAGCTGGCCTGGGCGCCGTCGTGCTGGCCGGGGAGGGCGACCTGCTGGCGCACGTACGGGGTCGAGAAGATGCCCAGGTGCTTGAGGTAGTGCTTGCCTGCTTCGCCGGCGGCGGTGTGCCAGCGCCAGAAGACGAGGGGGAGCATGCGATTCCATTCGCGGCGGGATTCGGCGTGGTGGCCTTCCTGCCACAGGTCGAAGACGCGCGCGTGGGCGTGGGGGGCGCAGCAGCTGGGCATGACGCCGAGGGCGCCCCATTCGAGTTCGGCCGGATAGTGGAGGCCGGGACCGAAGAAGGTGATGCGGTCGCCGAATTCTTTGACGTACTGGCGGAGTTTGGGGCCGTGGGAGGTCTCTTCCTTGACGTACTCGATCTGCGGGAATTTGTCGATCAACTGGCCGATTACGGAGGCGTCCATGTCGTGGGTGCCGTGGATCATGATCGGGATATCGGAGGCATCGCAGAGGGCGGCGTAGTAGGTGGAGATTTCCTCGACGGAGAGATCTTTCAGGCCCCAGCCGGGCTGGGTGAAGACCGCGTCGGCGCCGGCTTTTTGGGCGTGCTGGACGAGTTGGACCGACTCCTCGGTGTTTTTGGCGGTGGTGCCGATCAGAACGGGAGTGCGGCCCCCGTTGGTCTCTATGATGGCGTCGGCGACCTGCATGCGCTCTTCGATGGTGAGATGGGCGGCTTCGGAGTCGCCGCCGTTGGGGGACATACCCTGGGCGCCGCTTTCGATCAGGTAGTTTGTGAGGCGACGCATGCTGTCCAGGTCGATCTCGCCATTTTCGGCGTAGGCGGAGGGGACTATGGGGAAGTAACCGCGCAGTTTTCTGTACATGGATCGGTCCTTTCGGTCTACAGGAACGGGTAGGTGCGATTGGGATCGTAGTCGGGCAAAAGGTGGTGGTGTGGTCGGCCGGAGATCAGTTTCTTTCCATCGGTGAAGCCTTCGGGTCTGTCTGCGAGGAATTCGATCAGCTTCCGGCGCCAGGGCTGCAGGCGGTCGTCGGCGTCGGATTCCAGGGCGAGATCGCGGAGTTCGTGGGGATCGTTTTCGAGGTCGAAGAGGTGTTCTCTGTCGGTCTGGGTATACCAGATATACTTGTGGCGGCCGTCGGTGAGGAAGTGGTTGCCGTGATCGTAGTGGTAGCAGCCGGAGTGCTCGCCGTGGAGGAGGTCGCGGACTCCGTCGGCTTCGCCGCGCAGGACGGGGAGGAGGCTGTGACCGGTGCAGGTGTCGGGGATGTCCAGGCCGGCGGCGGCGAGGATGGTGGGCATGATGTCCTGGAGGCCGACGGGGGAGGTGCAGACCACCTCCTCGGGCCAGCCCCAGCTTTTTGGGGCGCGGACGAGGAAGGGGATGCGGACGGAGGCGTCGTACGGCCAGGTCTTGCGAAAGAGGTTGTGGTCGCCGAGCATCTCGCCGTGGTCGGCGACGAAGAGGATCAGAGATTCGTCGAGCAGGCCGTGGGAGTGCTGGTAGAGGCGGCCGATCTGATCGTCGATGAAGTTGACCATGCCACAGTACGCGGCACGGGCGCAACGCAGGTCGTGCTCGGGCAGGCGGATTTCGTAGGCGTTGGGATCGAGTCCCTTTTGGGGATCGTCGAAACGGGGTGCCCAGTCGCCGATAAAGGGGACGGGAATTTCTCGATTGATGTAGCGCTCGTAGTATGGGGCCGGCGGCGTCAGCGGCGGGTGCGGATCGATGAAGGAGAGGTTGAGGAAGAAGGGAGCGGATGGATCGCGCTTTTGGATGAATTCCATGGCGCGGTCGACGCACCAGAAGGTGTGCATCTGCTCCTCGGGCAGGTGGTGCGGGCGACCGACCCAGCCGTTGGAGGAGATGCCGTGGGCCATGCCGGGGTGGACTTCGGTGCGGCCGTGTTGTTGTCGGAGCCAGTCGACGTAGTCGTTGTGCGCCCCCCGGGTGGCGTCGGCCAGCTGCATGTGGTCGAAGCCGTAGCGCTTGCGCAAAGGATGGAGGTGCAGTTTGCCGATCATTTCGGTCTGGTAGCCGGCCCGGGAAAGCTCGCCGGCCAGGGTGTGGGTGGGATTCCACTCGGTACCCTGGAAGCCGACGCCGCCGTTGGCGGCCGGGGCGGTGCCGGTCATCAGGGAACGGCGGGCCGGGATGCAGCTTGGGCATTCTGTGTAGCCCTGCTGAAAGTGGGTGCCGGTGCGGCCGATCCAGTCGAGGTTGGGGGTCTGCAGCGCTTCGGGGGCGTGTGGATCGAGGCCGAGGTAGTCGCCGCGCTGCTGATCGGTGATAAAGAGGATTACGTTGGGGCGGTCCATTGTGGGACCTCTATGTCTTATCGAGGAATGGGAGGCGGATGCTGTTTCTCGATGGTACGGAAGTCTCGCGTCGTCCAGAATCTGTGGAAAGAAGGGCGGGCCATCAAGGAAAAAGCCGACCCGGTGAGGAGTCGGCTTTTGACAAACGGAGGATTCTCGAAGGAGTTCAGGATTCGAAGAGGCAGCGGATGCGCTCGGCGATTACCTGCGGGTGTTCGCCGACCTGGATGGATTCGATGGCCACGCAGATCATGCGGTAGTGGACTTCCTGCTGGCGCAGCAGGTTGCGGCTGCGGCCCTGGAGCAGTTCGCGGATCAGGGCGGGTTCGGCGCCTTCGATGGTTAGCTGCAGGCCGCGTTGCAGCAGGTCGTAGTCGATCAACTCCGCCAGGTCTTTCAGGACGCCGATTCCCGCTCGTCTGGCTTCGTCGTCCAGCGCCATGAATAGATCGCAGAGTTCGGGGAAAATCATCTGGTGGACAGACAGGGGCCGCAGCGCTTCCACCCGATGATGGTGGATGATCCTGGCGTATTCCACCGGAGTGCCGAAGTCGGAGAAGCGCTCACAGCCAAGTTCTTTCAGGGTAGGATTCAGACTTTTTCGACCCTGCGGCGTTGCCGTCATGCCCGGAGGATCGGCTTCGCCAAAGCCGTAGTGGTTGTACAGATGGTGGGCCAGGCCGAGGGGATTGCGCCCCTCCTGCACGCCCAGGACGCCGGCGACGATTATCCGGTGCCGCGTCTCCAGAAGATGCAGAAGAGTATGGGTGCGGGTCTCCATCATCTCTCTCACCAGCGCCGGCCAGGTGCCGTCCACTATCAGGCGGATGCCCATGCCCAGCAGCTGCGCGTCCTGCAGGAAGATGTCGTCTCCGGGCTGGTCGACATCGTCGACCAGTTGTTCGTAGGTGACGACCCCTCGGGCGCGGGCTATTTGGGCCAGGTCGACGAAGAAATCGACGCGCTGTTCCAGATCCATACGGGCGAGAGGGGTTTCCTCGACCTTTTTCTTCAGGGCGACAACGGGAGGAAAGGGCTCCTGCGCGGAAGGCGGGGGAGACAGGGAGCCGTCTAGGGCCTGGGCTGCCTTTTGCAGGACGCGCTCCCGGGCTTCGTCGGTGTTTTTGTCGTCAGGAGGAGTATAGAAGAAGACGTCCCGCTCCAGGCGGTCTCTTTTTTCCGGTGGGAGGTTGGCGTAGATCTTTTCGCGCACTTCCGGACCAGCCTGCTGCATGGTTATGGTCAAATCGGTATGGCCGCCGACCGTTTCCAGCAGGTTGCGCATCTGGCTGTCGGGCATGCGGAGCAGGTCGTCGATTATCTTGACGGTGAATTTGTCATCCTTCGAGGGGCGTTTGTCGCGCAGTTCATCCTGTGCCATTGCCATCATCCTTTCGCGCACCCGGCGCTTTGCGGAGCGCAGGTGGTTTTTGACCGTGGTCACGGGCAGGTTGAGGAAGGCGCCGATCTCGCGCTGCGGGTACTCGCCCATGTAGAAGAGGGAGAGCACCGTGCGCTCGGCCTCGGGCAGGGTCTGGACCGTTTCGAGGGCGAGTTCGTGGAGTTCGGCGGTCTCCAGGATGCGATCCGGTGCAGTATCGGGTGCCGCGATTTCGGGCGCGGCGTCGAGGGGAACGGTGGCGATGCGCTTGCGCCGGATGTAGCGGCTGCAGCGGGCGGCGACCAGACGGCGGAACCAGGTGGCGAAGGCGCCGGGTTCGCGAAGCTTGGTCAGATCCTGGTAGGCGCCGACGAATGCCTCCTGGGCGGCGTCTTCGGCCAGATGGAAGTCGCCCAGCAGCGAGTAGGCGTAGCCTACGGCCATATCCTGGAAACGATGCACGAGCTGGGTGTAGGCTTGCAGGTTTCCGTTCTGTGCCTGCGTGACCAGTGTTTTCAGGTCGTCCAATGGGTTTACTCGTTGATGTCAGAAGCGCTTCTATGAGTAAAGCACCGGTTTTGGAGAAAAGGAGTACGGGTTTTTTGGAGTACTGGTGTCGGTGATGGATCTAATGGATGGGCGGGAGTTCACGATTCTTCTCCTATAGCTATTCGGGAGGAGCGCAAGCCCGTTTAGGTGGAGATCAGTAGATCCTTTTAACCAGTAGCTTTGCCAAACTTATCCTTCATGTCCGTGTTGAAGGTCTGGGATTGGCCTCTCGGGATACTCAGGGTCTTCCAGTCGGCGCTGTTCATGTGCTTGGCAAGGAGGACGATCTGGCCGACGTGGTAGCCGTAGTGGGCGAGCTGACGATTGATGGCTTTGGGTATGGAGTGGGGCTCCTGGCGGATGTGGATGGTGCGGGATAGGTCTTCGGGGGTGAGAGGATCGACGGCGGTGAAGAGGGCCAGCCAGCCGGCTTCCCATTTTTGGGTGAGGGCTTCGCGGGTATCGTCTTCTTCGATGATGAACTCAGAGTCGCGATTGCGGTCGGGCTTTTCCCCGTCGGCGGTGAGGAAGTCGGTCCAGCGGGAGCGGAGGTTGCCGGCCAGGTGTTTGGCGAGGATGGCGATGCTGTTGGATTCGGGATCGAGGGTGTGGAAGAACTGCCGGTCGTCGACCTGGGCGAGGGCGCGGTCGGCCAGGGACTTGAGCCAGTGGAAATGGTCGGCGGCGTCTTCGAGATATTCGGCTGCGAAACTGTCGGGCATGGGAGAGCCTTTCTTTACAGGTCGAGCTGTTCGAGCACGGGATGTTTCAACTCCGCACGGACTTTTTTCCAGGATTCGGCGGCGCCCGGGGCTTCGAGAAAGGGCACGAAGCCGAAGTCGAGGTAGAGCTTGATGGCGGGGATGCGGGCGGTCTGGGTGCCGAGGAGCGCCTTGTCGTGCCACTGGGCGAGCTTGTGCAGGGCGAAGGAGACCATGGCCTTGCCCAGGCCTTTGCCCTGGTAGGCGGGGCGAACGGCGACCCAGTGGATCAGGCCATACTCCTCGCCGTGGAAGGTATAGAGCCAGGAGCTGATGGTGCCGACGCCGATCCCTTTGGGGCCGGTGGCGATGAAGGTGCGCCACTGCACGGCCTGCTGGTTGTGGCCGTATTCGGAGACGAAGGCGTCGTCTTCCATTTTGAGCCAGTCCTCGGCGTCGCGTTCGATGTCGAGCCAGAGGGCGCCTTCGTCGGTGCGCATGGTGCGGATGCCGAAGCCATCGGGAAAGGGGACGTAGGGGATGTCGCGCAAGTGCGGGCGGACCATGTTGACGCCGTCGCCGGGGGAGCGGATCTCGGGCCAGCCGACCGGTGTGTGGGCGCCTAGCTCCTGTTTTTTGCGGAAGAGCTTCTTGACGGTCTTGTAGGCCTGGAGTTTGTGACGCCGACGGGAGACGATGCCGAAGGGGCTGATGCCCAGGTAGTGGCAGAAGGAGAAGAAGCCGGGAGGCCAGGGATGGTCGGCCCAGCACCAGACGGTGGCGCCGCAGATATAGGGGGCGTCCATGCCGGCGAACTCGGCTTCGATGGCGGCGGCCTGGACTTCTTCGCCCAGGCTGCTGTCGCTGCTTCCGGAGAGGGAGGGATGGCCGAATTCGGTGACCAGGATCGGCTTGTCCGGGTAGCGCTGATGGAGCTGTTCGAGGCGCTCGCGCCAGAAGCGGGTGGACTCTGTGAAGTCGTAGGTGCGGCCTTCCGGAGTATCGCGCTTGAACAGGCTCGGATAGCCGTTGACGCAGAGGATGTCGTCATCGTCGAAATGGGGCTGGTCCTGCCAGCGGCAGCTGACATGGACGGCCAGGCGAGTGGGGTCGAGCTCCTTTGCCAGGCGGACGAGTGCGGCGTTGCCGGCGGCGACTTCGGGCCGCTGTTCCTCGGTCTCGTTGCTGGCGGACCAGAAGATGAGGGAGGGGTGGTTGAGGTCGCGGTGGATCATGCACTGCAGCTGGCGTTTGGCGGCGTCGAGCGTGGCGGCGCTATTTTCCTCGCCCTCCTCCAGGCCGTTCCACCAGTAGAGGGGGATCTCGTCCATGGCGAGCAGGCCGAGTTCGTCGCACAGGTCGAGTTCACCGGGATGGTGCGGGTAGTGGCAGAGGCGGACAAAGTTGGCGCCGGCGTCTTTCATGGCGAGCAGATCTTTGCGAACGGTTGCCAGGTCGGTGGCCATGGCGCGTTCGGGGGAGTCCTCGTGGCGGTTGAAACCGGTGAGGTAGATCGGTTGGTCGTTGAGGAGGAGCTGATCGTTGCGTGCTTCGATGCGGCGGAAGCCGAAGCGGACGGTCTGCACGTCGATGGGGTGCTTCTCGGAGATGAGTTCGACGCGGGCGGTGTAGAGCGCGGGATCGGCCGGAGACCAGAGGTCGATTCCGCCGAACTCGCTCTGGCTGGAGAATTCGTATTCCCCGTTGGGGCCGACGGTGGCGAGGGAAGTGGTGGAACGGGCGACTGGTTTGCCCCCGGCGTCGCGGACCTGGATGACGACGTGGGCGAGCTCTCGTTCAGGGCGATCGTTGCGGACGCGGATGCTGACGGAGAGCTTGCCGGTCTGGTTCGAGGAGGTGAATAGGTGGCCGGGTGCGGCGACGATGGCGACGTGGTCGATGTGAAAGGGGTCGGTGGCTTCCAGTTCGATTTCGCGGAGGATGCCGCCGTAGGTGCGCCAGCCGCGCTCGATACCGGGCACTTCTCCCTGGCGGCGGTGGTTATCGACGCGGACGGCGATCAGGTTTTCGCCGCCGAATTGGAGGTGGTCGTGGATGGGGAAGGAGAAGGGGAGGAAGGGATCCTGGTTGCCGCCCACCTCATGACCGTTGACCCAGATTTTCGCGTGGTTGTTGACGCCGTGGAAGCGGAGCGAGACCCGTTTGTTCCGCCAGGTGGCGGGAATGGAGATGCGGCGACGGAACCAGTCGGTACCCTCGTAGGTGTCGAGGTCTGGAGCACAGTCCTCGAAGACTGCGGGGAGGCGGGCTTCGCGCCAGCGTTGATCATCGCAGTCGGAAGTGGGGTAGCCGGCGGATTCGCCTTCTTCGGACGGATCGGGTTGGAATTTCCAGATGCCGCACAGGTCGATGGTCTCGGGTGACATCAAAGCTCCTCTCTAGGGTTTTCGGTATATAGATATCATTGGGAATCTGAGTGCGTCTGGCAATAGCCAAAGCTGGAAGGGTATAAAATTGGTATCAGAGAAATGACAGCGCTGACGAGAATTTGGCCCTTTTGAGGGGGGTCAATGTATGTCGAAGTACTCCAGCAAGGAGAGTAGTGCGAAAATCGACAGAGCGATCAGGAAGAAGAGAGCCAGGCGGAAGATATGGGAGCGAGGTCGTCCCTTTTTCTTTAGCTCTTCTTCCGACACTGCGACTGCATCCATTCTGGATCTGAGCGAACGGGCGATTCGGCAGTAGGTGTCGAATCGGCTTCTGGTCAGGGAGAAGGAGGGAGGGATCTGGGTGAAGAGCCGCACGCCGATTCCCTGGGAGAGTTCTACCCGGATGTCCTGCAGGTCTTCGGAGAGGTTCTGCGGGTCTGTGTCTATCGATAACAGGGATTTCCCCAGTTTGCGGATGCGGATCAGGTCGCCTGGTTTGTTGGTATCGACGAAGTAGGATACTTCGTAGGAGTCGGGTGCACCGGAGCCGTAGTGGCTGGAGATGTAGATGCGATCGATCGGGAGATCTTGCAGGCGGATCGTGCCGGTGTAGAGCCTGCCGTCCGGGACCATTCTGGAGTGGGAAGCATGAGGCCCGGAGGACTGTTCCTTGCGAGCCTGGACATCCTTCTCCGAGACGATTTCGGCGTCTACCTCCAGGGAATGCAGGGCGGCGCACAGGCGTTTGGCGATCTGGTGTTCCATTGTTTTTTCGAGTGGTTCAGGCGATGCCGTAGCTGTCCTTGCAGCGCTCCAGGACCTGAGCGTCTTCGGGGGGCATGAAGAAACGGAAACCGGATGGTTCGTGTACTTGCCACTGGTAGTGAGTGCCGCAGAATTCACAGTGGATGTCGTCGCGGCCGGGATCGCAGCCGTAGATCAGGTTGTTGCAGACTTTACAGAAGGTTCGGGTGGATGCCTGGAGCCCGGGGATTCCGGACGGGCCGACGCCTACGGCATAGTCGGTGTCCCACGAGCGTTTTTCACCGGAAAAATCGTCGTGGATGGTGCGGCAGTTCAGGCAGATGAAAAGGGCATCGGTATCGGGGGTGCGTTTTTCGCGTTCCCGGAAATAGGATAGTATGGCGGTCCGTGTGCCGAGTGGAAGTTTGTCGAAGTAGGTGAGTTTGCTGTTGTCGCAGAATTGGCAGGGCATGCCGATGGCGCGCACGAGGCGCTTGAGAAGAAATCCTAGGGCCACCAGAAAGGCAACGCCGAAAAGGGCGGGAGTCCACTCCATGAGGACAACCTCCGGGAGTGTGCGATTACGTGCGGGGCGGGATGTCGGAGTCCTTTCCCAATATACTGCGGAAAATGGAGCGCGTCACTCGCCGATGAAGAGGCCGACCGCCAGCAGGGCGGGGGTCAGCAGGACGATGACGACGCTGCGGCCCATGTGGGGGATGAGTTCGGGGATCGATTCGGCGTGGCGGAAGATTCCGATTACAGTGGGCACGGCGAGGAGGAGGGTCGCAAGGGCCATGAGGCCGGCGGCGGGGAAGAGGTTCAGGTAGTAGCCGGCGATTACGGTCGCATAGGTAGCGGCCAGGAAGAGGGCGTATACCAGGGCGCTGGCTTTCAGGCCGATGACGATGGGGAGGTGTCGTCTGCCGACCTCCCTGTCGGGAGTAACGTCGGGAAACTGGTTGAGGAGGAGGAGGTTGCTGACCAGAAAGAAGGGGACGAAGGAGACGAGCATGCCGGTGAAGGAATAGTATCCGGTGAGGACGAACTCGGTGCCCATGACCATCAGGGGACCAAAACCGAGTCCCGGGGCGATGAGGCAGGCGAGGGGGCCGCGGGTGAGCCAGCGGGTGTAGGCGATGATAATGAAGAGGCCGAGGAGGCCCAGGGGGAGGAGGCCCTGTCCTCTGAGGTGGACGAAGTAGAAGCCGATGGCCGCAGTGACGACGCAGGCGAGAGAGCCGGTGATCAGGGCGATGTGGGCTTTTTCCGGGGCCTGGGGCAGATAACCGCTGCCGCCGCTGAAGGGAGTGCGCTCGGTTTTGAAATCGAGGCCGGTTTTGAAGTCGTCGTATTCGTTGAGGGCGTTGACGCCGATGTGGGCGGCGAGGGCGCCGATGAGAATCAGGGCGAGATAGGTGTAGTGTATTTCGTAGCCCAGATAGGAGGCGGTGGCGGTGCCGAGGGCGACGCATACGGGAGGGAGGGTGAGGAAGGGCAGGCGCATGGAGGATAGGGCGGCTTTGCCGGACGAACTGGTCATTGCTTCCTCTCCAGTGAATGTGAAGGGGTTGGTCTCTCCTCTAATTTAGGGTTTTCGGGCCAGAGCTGTCACTATCGAACCGGTGACTACGAGGAGGGCGCCCAGGAGACTGAGGGGGTTGAGGGTGTCGGGGATGATCAGGTTTGGGAAGAAAGGGGCGACCATGGTCATGCCGGCGAGGGTGATCAGGGGGGTCAGGGAGATGACGATGCTGACGCGGGATCCCTCCATGTGCTGGAGGGCGCCGGCGAAGCTGCGGTAGCTGAGCAGAGTGGCCAGAGCGGTGGCGAGGAGGAGGAGGAGCTGGGAGATCGATTGGTCGAGGAGACGGGATGGGGTGGCCAGTGGCCACAAGGGGAGGGCGCCGATCAGGTAGAGGAGGAGGAGGATGAAGTTGGGGTGCAGGGAGCCGAGGAGCTGTTTTTGGGAGAGGGCGTAGGCGGCCCAGGAGACGGCGGCGGCGAGGATGAAGAGGACGCCGGTGGTGAGTTCGCGGAGGCCGAAGAGAAGTTCGCCCAGGCGGTCGTTGAAGTAGAGGAGCATGCCGACAAAGAGGACGGCGAAACCGAGCCACTGGAGTGGAGCGAAGCGCTCCTTGAAGAAGAGGAGGCTGCCGACCATGAGGAAGATAGGGGCGAGCTGGATGACGAGCTGAGCGGTGCTGGGGGAGATGAAGCCCAGGCCCAACATGTAGAGGAGGTAGTTGCCGCACATGCCGAGGACGGCGATGAACAGGAGGAGAAGGTAGCCGCGGCCGATGCGCCAGGAGGTGGGGCGCTGCTTGAGGCCACCGGCGACGGCCAGGATGAGGCCGGCGGCGAGGAAGCGGGACCAGGTGATGGTGTAGGGATCCAGGCTGTTGAGCAGGATCTTCAGGCCGATGGGCAGGCCACCCCAGATGAGGGAAGTGAAGAGGGCCAGGGCGAGGCCGAGGCGCCAGCGTCCGGAAGAGCGATGGAGATTCACGGGCGCCGGCGCCCGTCAGTTTTGAAGCTGAGTTCGGTCATCGAGGCGTGCCCCGGCCGTGCGGCATGACGACCATGGTGCCCCACTGCTTGAGCCAGGTGCGCTTGTCCTTTTCGCCGGCCCACCAGTCCTCGTGGTGGAAGTTGCCGAAGTTGTCCGCTCCCCGCTCCTTTTCGTCGATGTCGCTGGCGGCGATGTTGAGGCCCATTTTGACCGGGCCCATCTCCGGGTTCCAGAATTTCCCCGGTGCTACTTCGAGGCAGGGGTCGGGTTTGACGAGCCATTCGATGACGAAGCCCTTGCCCTCTTTTTTGGCGTCTTTGAGGCGCACGGCGGCCTGCATGGAGCCGTCGCGGATCCACTTCTGATAGTTGTCCCAGGCGGATTTCATGGAGCGCTGTTCCCCTTCCATGAGGCCGCCGACGCCCAGGCCGCCCAGGCGGGATTTGTGGGTGCTGCAGACCATCTGCCAGCTGGAGCCGTCGCCGGCGTTGTTCTGTCTGTCTTCATCACTCCACTTATAAGCGGCGTTGACGAGGAGTTCGACGCCGTCGCCGAACCAGGGCCAGCCTTTGCGGGTGAGTTCGTGGGCCTGGGCGTTGTTGTCGGGTAGCCAGCGGTCGATGTCGATGGCATAGAGGATGTCGTCGGTTATGTCGAAGGCGAAGTAGAGATTTTCGCCGTCATGCTTGGCCCAGACGACGATGCCGAGGTCGGCCGGGTCGGCGACGGGGGTGAACTGGGAGTTCCAGCCGTCGACGCCGTCGATGCGGGTGGCGTCGTCGTACTCTCCGGGGGCGATGACGCCGTCGAGGGTGGGGGTGGTGCCGCGGTATATGGTGGTCTGGATGGGCCAGTTTCCGGCCTGTGCTGTGGAGATCAGGCAGGTGGCGATGAGCAGGATTATGCGGATGGTCATGGTTCCCTCTTTCGGGTGAGTTCTCTTTTGTTCGGGTCGCTCCGAAGTAGTCGCTCCGGATGTTCGCCGTTATGTCAGTTCATACGGGCGGGGTAGGTTTTGACCCACTCGCAGACTTCCTTGATGGTCTCGGGGGCGCAGAGGGGGGTCATGACCCCGGCCGATGTGACGACGATGCCGCGGTGGTGGGGCAGGCAGTCCAGATCTTTTTCGATCCGGGCGATGATCACATCGGCGGAGTTGGTCCAGAGCATGGCGTTGGTGCCGCCGATCAGGCACTTGTCGGCGCATTGGGAGCGGCCGTCGAGCAGGGTGGTGTTGCCCAGGGTGGGGGAGGTGAAGGCTTCAAAGGCCCGGGCGCGGAGCTTGGCGAGGTGAGGCAGCAATGCCTTGAGGTGGCCGCACATGTGGAGGACGAGGTTGCGGTCGTACTCGTCGGTGATGGCGGCGTAGTCGGCGATGTGCGGATAGCAGAAGTCGAGATACTGCTGGGGTGAGGTCAGGGTGGTCGAGGTGTTTTCGACGAGGTAGAGGACGTCGGCCGGACTGTGTTCGGCGATGAGGCGGGCGCGGTCGAGCATGTCCCGATGCATGGCGGCAAAGAGGGTCTCTACGGCATTCTGGTGATCGTTGAGCAGGTAGTGGGCGTTTTCGATGCCGGCGAGGAATTCGACCCAGTGCATGAGTGGGGACTTGCCGATGCCGTTGGTGGTGAGGGCGTGCTGGCCGATTTCGGCGGCTTTGTCTTTGGACTGCTGGAACTGGTCCGGGTCGAGTTCGACGGCGACGTCTTCGTAGATTTCGGTCATCAAGTGGATGTCGTCGAGAGTTTTTACCGGGTGTTCGACAGGGTGCCAGGCCTGGGAGTCTTCGTCGAAGAGCTGGATCATTTGGGTTTGAGCGCGCGGGGTGCGGTATTCGGTGCGCATGAGGTTGGCTTCGCGGGTGATTTCCACCGAAGTGCTGGTGCGCACTTCTTTGATGCAGCCGGGGATGCCGATGTGCTGGTCGCTGCCGATCCAGTCGTGGATGACGGGGTTGGGCATGTTGTTGAAGGGGGATTTTTGGGCGCGGGGGTAGGAGCCGTCGAGTTTGGGCCAGAAGGGGAGGCGGTCTACTTCCTGGAGGTGGATGGCGGCGAGCCAGCGTTCTTTGGGAGTCATTGAGGTGGGCATTTTTTGGGTCTCCTTCTTCTGAAGGGGTTGATCTGCTGGTTCGCGGTTGGGGGATGCCCCTCCGCTGCGCCAATAGGGAGCCTCTTGACATTTATGGTGGTGCGCTATCGCTGAGTGCCCGGCCTACCCTGTGGGTAGGCTTTACGGGCACCTGAAGGGGATGATGCGGAGGTGCGCTATCGCCTTGGACATAGGGGCTCCAGAATTGGCTCCGCTCCGGGACATCCCCCAACCGCGATAGGTGGCTGTCCTGATATTGGAAAGGAGGATCTACTTACATGGTAGCAAACCTTGGAGGGGGGATCAAATGTGAGTGTCCATTATCAGTGAGGATCAAGAGATAAGATCTGGTGGTGGTTTGGAGGAGTGTCGGTGAGCCAGGTCTGGATGTGGAGGTATAGTGATTGTTGGAATGAGGGGATGTTGAATGTCTGGAATTCAACGGCGCGGATGAGGAGCCATTGGGTGAGGAGGGATTCGTCGAGGAGGTTTTGGTGGGAGAAGTGGGTGAGGTAGGCGCAGCAGATTTCGGCGCGCTGGTCGTAGCCGTTGCCTTGAAGGGCGAGTGAGGGAGGGGCGTAGCGGGTGAGGATGAGGGTTTTGGCCAGGTCGGCATGGAGGTCGCTGCGGGCGGAGCCGTTCCAGTCGATGAGATAGGAGGCTGAGTCCGAGATTAGGATGTTGCCGGCGTGGAAGTCGCCGTGACAGAGGTGGGAGCCTGGGGGGAGGGTGGAGAGGAGTTGGAGAGTGGCGGTGCGCATTTTTTCGTCTTTTTGATGATGGGTGATTCGGGCGGCGATTCTGTCGGATACTGATTCGAAGGATGAGGGTGTATTGATGTTGAGGAGGCGGAGATACAGGGTAAACATCGGGTCGGCGATTTCGTTTGGGTCGGCGATGTTCTGACTGAGGGTGCGGAGGCTTGGGCCGTCGATGAAGGGCATGGTGTAGCCGGGGCGGTTGTCGACGGTGACGGTTTCGTAGACCGGGGGGATGAAATCGGCGCAGTCGGCCAGGAGGCGCATTTTTTCGAACTCCGCATCGCGGACGGAGGCGAAGGGTGGCTTGTAGAGTTTGAGGACGCGATCGGCATCGAGGCGGAAGATCTCGGCGGTGAAGCCCTCGGCTATTTTTTGCAGGGAATCAGGCATCGGGTTTTAGGGCGAGCAGCCAGCCGTGGCCCAGTTGTGTTGCGCATCGTCGGTCATGTTGCATCCTCGCTGAGATCCATGCACATATGCTCGTTGAAGGTCTGGAAGCCGAGTGCCCGAAAGGTGCGGCCGGCGTTCTGGTTGGCGGTCCAGAAGTCGAGCTCGATGCGATCGATGCGGAGCTGGCGGGCCAGGTTGCGGGCTTCGGTGAGGAGCTGTTTGCCCACGCCCCGATGACGGCAGCTCTCGTCCACGCAGATGTGATCGATGTAGAGCAGGCGATAGGCGTGGCAGAAGGGGTTTTCGGACCGTTGGTGAATGCCCAGGAGACAGTAACCGAGACAGCGGTCTGCGTCGCGGGCGAGGAAGATGCGGGCGTCTTCGTCGCGGAGCCTGTCGCGGAAGAAGTCGCGGAGTTCCTCTTCCACGGCTGGTTTGAAGATGTGGGGGAAGAGAGCGACGTGGATGTTCTGCACCTGCAGACACAGGTGGAGGATCTCGTCGATATGGGATTCGGTGGCGGTTTCGATCTGCATGGTTTTTTTTTGGAATCGAGGGTGGGTCAGCGGACCCGGAACAGGCTGATTTTAGATCCGGGGCTGCCGTCGCGAGGTTTGAATTCCCGAATCAGTTCAAAGCGGCCGTCATTGGATGAGAAAAACTGATCGATGTAGTCGCGGTTGCGGGTGTAGTGGTAGTGTTCGGCGGTTCCGGGTGGAGGGGTTTCGCCGGTGAAGAAGCGGGCGTAGGATGCCTCGGGCAGGATGGCGTACTCGACTCCGCGACTCTTCATCTTTTCGTAGCTCAGGTAGTTGCGGCTGAAGATGCGCCTGGTTTTTGGGTTGTCGATATCGACGCTCTGTTCGTATGCGGGCGGGACGTACAGGTGGTCCATGGAGAACTCCAGATCGATCCACGCGTAGAAAGAGGTCTCCTCTTCCAGAGCTTTCAGGGAGGCGACGATCTCGGGATGCTGGCTCTTGGTCTGCATCATTTCCCGCAGTATCCTCCGCTCCACATAGGTTTTTTTTAGAGGAGGATAGTAGCCGGAAGAGTAGACGCCGACGACTGTGCCGTCGGGTATGCTGGATTCGATCCAGCGGGCGGCGGTTATGCGGATGTCTTCCCGGCTCAGGTTTTGCCCCGATTGGAAGCCGTTCCACAAGTTGGGCAGGGAGATGGCCGCCAGGAAAAGTGGGGCGAACCGGGCGAATGAATCTCCCTTTATCTCCAGGGCGAATCGGGCGCCCAGGATGCCCAGCAGAGGGAAGAGAAAGATGGCGTAGTGCAGGCCGCCCTTGGGCCAGGAGCCGATGTAGAGGAAGGTGGGCAGGAGAATGGCCAGCAGCACTCTGTCGGATGGTGTGCGTCGGCGCAGCGCGTAGATTGTGCCCAGCGTGACCAGGACGCCCCAGATCATTTCAGTCGACCAGAGGCCGGAGAGCAGCGATAGCCAGGGATAGTTGCCGGCCTGGAGGCTGAATTGGACATTGGCCTGTTCGTAGCGCAGGGCCTGGTAGTATTTGGAAAAGGAAAGGAGCCAGTAGGGGGAGCCGAGGAGGAAGCCGAGGAGGAGGGCACCGAGGGCCAGGAGGATGCCGAGGTTGAGGATTCCTTTCCAATCTGGGCGACTGCGCGGATGAACCAGGTGGCTGGCGAGGAGACCGCACAGGAGCATGCCGCCGTTGTATTTGGTGGAGGTGGCCAGGCCGATGAAAAAGCCGGCCGTCAGATAGCTGAGACGGTCGCCTCGTTGCGCGATGCCAATCAGGAAGAGAGAGGCGACCGAGGCGAAAAAGGTCATGGTGACGTCGGGCAGGGCGAAGCGGGATTGCTGGATCAGCAGGGAGGAGAAGGCGGCGAACAGGGCGGCTCCTGCGGCGACCCTTTCACCGTAGGCCCGCCTGCCGATCAGGAAGGTGACGGCGACCGTGCCCACGCCCATGAGAAGGCTGAGCAAGCGGCCGACAAGGGCGACTTCGACCGGGTCGAAGAACCAGGTAAAGCCGGCCGAGGAACTGAGATCACCCAACTGCCAGAGGCCGCCGGCCAGGTAGTAGAGATAGAGCGCTCCTCCGAAGAGGTAGGAGTATAGCTCCGGGTAGTTGAAGTGCTCGGGCTCCAGGGTGTTGAGGACGAGAAAGCGCAGTCCGTTTTTGCACACGGGGCGCTCGTCGCCGCTGACGAGAACGGGATAGCCGTGGTGCACGCCGTAGATTCTGACGCCGAGGGAGAGGGTCAGGAGGATGGGCAGGAAGAGGCCGGTGAAGATTCTCTTTTTCATGCGCTCTGGATCGAAGTCATAATTTGCCGGAATGATGGATGCCCGAGAGGAGTATATGAACAGGTGCGACGTGCATCAATAAAAACGGTGGATCTGGTCGGTCGGTAGGTCTCGTATTACCTTGAAATACTGAAACGGAACGGTAAACCGGGCTATTTTTTTTGTACCCGGTAGAGATGTCCGAAGAATTGCGCCGGGAACGGCCGGAAGGAGGAGCGGTATGCCATCGGAGAGTATTATTCGGTTCAGGCACGTGATCGTCGATGCGGACAACCCACCGGATCCCCACTGTAAGACGACGGGGGACCTGGACGGGGACGGCTGTCCGGACCTGCTGGCGGCGAGCGCGGCGAACGGTGGGTTGTACTGGTATCAGTATCCAGATTGGACCAAGAGGGAGATCGCCCAGGGGAACTTCACCACGGATATGGCGACCGGCGATTTGGACGGAGATGGGCATGTGGACGTGATCATTCCGAGCGACGAGGGGCTGATGTGGTACCGAAATCCCCGAGCCGCAGGGGGCGATCCGACGACGGATCCCTGGGAGGCGATCAACATCAGTCCGGAGGGGGCCCGGATGCACGATGTGGCGGTGGGGGATATCGACGGAGATGGAACGCTGGATCTGGTCACGCGCCACCAGTCGGGGTTTGGGAAGATGGAGGGGAACGAGATCCATCTGTGGGTGCAGCGGGGGCCGACCGATTGGGTGCACCGCACCTTCGACTGCCCGCATGGGGAGGGATTGGAGCTGGCGGATCTGAATGGAAACGGGAGGCTGGACGCGGTGATTGGGGGGAGGTGGTACGAGAACCCGGGAGATGTTCTGGAGGGGGAGTGGAAGGAGCATCTGTACATGCCGACGGAGCATTTTGAACGGTGCTGGACGAACGGGGATGTAGTGGCGAAGACGGGGGATTTGAACGGGAATGGGCGTCTGGATATCGTCCTGTCGCCGGCGGAGGGGCAGGGGCGTCTGGCGTGGTTCGAAGCGCCGGAGGACCCGGGTGATGGAGAATGGATAGAGCACGTGATCGACGCGGACTACGAGTTCGCCCACGGGATGGCGATAGGGGATGTTGATGGAGACGGGGTGCCGGATATCGCAGTCGCCCGGATGCATCAGGCCACGCCGCCGCAGGAGGTGTGCGTGTATTTCAATCGTGAGGGTGGGGAGATCTGGCGGAAGCAAGTGGTGGCGACTACGGGATCGCACAGTATCTCGCTGGTGGACGTGGGTGGGAATGGGCGGCTGGATATCTTCGGGGCGAATTGGAACAACAGGGCGGAAGCCGGAGCGGCGGTCGAGCTGTGGATCAACGAAGGGCTGATGTAGACCGCTCGGGTGCCGATCGAAGGGTGATTTCGTGGGTGCGTTTCGTTCCGAATAGAAAGATGCTATGAAAAGAGGGATACCGCAGGAATACCACGAGTATCTGGAGGGTCGCAGGTCCTTTCTGAAGGAGGAGGACGGACGGGCAGGGCTCTCCCTGCGCGGCTTTTGGGTCGGCCTGTTTCTGAGTCTGTTTCTGGCCGTTGGCGCGCCGTATGTGCGCCTGGCGATGCGCGCCACGGTCATGGCTTTTGATTACAATACGCCCGGCGCCATCTTCCTCTTTCTGGTTCTGGTCGGGCTGCTCAACACGCTCTTCAAGGTGATGGGGCGAAGCCGGCGTCGGGCCCTGCTGCTGGCGGTGGTTGCAGCGGGCATTTTCGGCGCTTACTACTGGCCGCTGGACGATCTGGATATCTATTCTCCGGGGCTGCTCTTCAACGGTTTTATTCTCATCTCGGCGCTCATCAATCTGCCGGTGGTGTGGAGTGGATGCAGCCTGGTGCTGAACCGCTCCGAGTTGGTGCTGGTATACGTCATGCTGCTGGTGGTGTCGGCGCTGTGCACCATGGGGATGAGCATGCAACTGCTGCCCTCTCTCACCGCTCTGTTCTACTACGCATCGCCGCAGAACAAATGGATGGAGAAGCTCTTTCCGCATTTTCCCGAACATCGCATTCTGGTCGATGACGGGGATGGCAACCGGGCATTCTTCGAAGGGGCAGACAGAGCGGCTGGTATTCCCTATGAGGCCTGGGTCGAACCGCTGATCTGGTGGGCGGTTTTCCTGCTGGCCCTCTACGTGGTCATGGTGTCGGTCGCCGTCATCCTGCGCCGGCAGTGGGTGGAGAGGGAGCGGTTGCCCTATCCGCTCACCCAGGTAGGGGTGGCCATCATCGGGGGGGAGAGAGAGAAGGGGCTGGTCAACAATCTGTTCAGGCGGCGAGCGTTGTGGTACGGGATTGCCATTCCGCTCTTCTTCGGTTCGCTGATGGCGCTGCACCGGTACGACCCGGCCGTGCCTTCGATCGGACTGCACTGGAGAATGGATTTTATCGGTCAACAGCGTCTGGAGTTCTACCTCCGCTTTGCCATGATCGGCTTTTCCTATCTGATCAACACCCAGGTGGCGGCCGGACTCTGGATTTTTCATCTGCTCTCCAAGTTCGAGTTCGAGCTGCTGCAGGTGGCCGGGGTGCAGTCGGACCAGAATTTTGTGTACGGCGTGCATGAACACTCCCTCCTCGCATACCAGGGTGGAGGAGCGCTGATCGCCATGGTGCTGCTGGGGCTGTGGGCCGGGCGCGAGCATTTGAAGAACGTCTTCAGCAAGGCGTTCGGTCGTGCCCCGGAGGTGGACGACGGAGATGAGATCATGTCCTACCGCAGCGCGGTGACAGGATTGATCGGCGGCAGTGGGGTGATGGTGGGGTGGCTGTGGCTGATGGGGACCAAGCTCTGGGTAGCCCTGCTGCTGATAGGAGCAGCGTTGCTGATCTTCATAGGCATTGCCCGGGTGGTGGCCGAGGCCGGTTTGGCGGCGGTGCGTTCGCCGATGATCGCTCCGGATCTGATCGTCCAGGGGCTGGGTTCGCAGCTGGTGGGGGCGAGCGGGGTTTTCAATCTATCGCTGGCCTACATCTGGTGCGCCGATATCCGGGTTTTCGTCATGGTCATGATCGCCAACGGGCTGAAGCTGATCGAGGAGATGGACAGGAAGAGCCGGCGGTTCGTCTTTTGGGGGATCGTGCTGGCGATTTTCATCGGCTCGGTCGGCTCGTGCTGGATGGTTTTCCATCTGGTCTATCATTACGGAGGGATCAACCTGGATGCCTGGCGGTTCAAGAGTGGCCCGATGACGATTTTCGACATGGCGGCGCACAATCTGAAGCCGACAGGAGTCAACTGGCCGGGTCTGGGGTTCTTTTTCGGAGGCGGGATGGTGCTGCTGCTGTTGACCTGGATGCGTCAGCGGCTGCTGTGGTGGCCGTTCCATCCAATCGGTTTCCCGATCGGAGCAAATATGCTGATGAATCACATATGGTTCAGCGTCTTCATCGCCTGGGGGGTCAAAGTGGTGGTGCTGCGCTACGGCGGGGCGGCGTTCTATCGGAGCAGTCAGACGTTCTTTCTGGGGCTCATCATGGGGGAGGTGCTGTGCAACGGGATCTGGGTGGTGATCGACTATTTCACCGGCAAGATGGGCAATATTATCTTCGCCATTTCATGAGCGGGAGAAGAGGGACGTGAACGGAGAGTGGCCGGATATCAGAGGGGTGCCGACCGACCTGGAGACGCCGCCAATGGAGGCGGGAGAGCCGGCGCCGGGCAAGCGGGTGAGGGTGACGAGGCCGGAGTATGAGGGGACGGAGGTGCACCACGCGCTGTATCTGCCGGTTGACTGGGAGCATGGGAGGCGTTATCCGGTGCTGGTGGAATACGCGGGGAATGGTCCGTACAGCGATGCCAACGGAGACGTTTGCACCGGGAGGGTGGAGGACTGCAATTTGGGGTATGGGATTAGCAGAGGGGAGGGGTTCATCTGGGTGTGTCTTCCCTACATCAACGAGGATGGTCGACAGAATCAGCGGCAGTGGTGGGGGGATGTCGAGAGGACGTTGAAATACTGTCGGGAGACGGTGCGACGGGTCTGCGAGGAATTCGGCGGGGATCCAGGGGCGGTCGTGCTGGCCGGTTTTTCTCGCGGGGCGATCGCCTGCAACTATCTGGGGCTGCGGGATGAGGAGACGGCCGGGCTGTGGCGTGCCTTTATGGTCCACAGCCACTACGACGGGGTGCGGAAATGGGAGCACGCGGACGGGGACCGGGATTCGGCGGGGGAGCGGTTGAAGCGGCTGAGGGGACGACCGCAGTTCATCAGCCACGAGGGGTCAACGGAGGCGACGGAAAGGTATCTGGAGGAGGTGGGAATCGAGGGGGATTTCACCTTCTGTGCGCTGCCTTATCGGAATCACACCGACGGCTGGGTGTTGCGGGATATTCCGGAGCGGGAGCGGCTGCGCAGGTGGTTGTGCGAAGTTCTGAAGCGTTGATGGCGGGGGAGTTTGCGACGATGTGCTGTTGATGCAGGAATTGACCGGCCGGGTTCTGGGCAATTGGCTGGCGCGATACGAGAGCTAAATCGGCGTGCTCCCCTCCGTGACGCTGTGTTCCCTCCTTTTTCTACTTTCCTTCAGCAGATCTTAACGCACACAAAAAAAGTGAAACAATCGCCCGTCCGGGTTCTCTAATTAGTTAGAGACAAGGACGGGAAGATCGTGCATATCGCGAAGGTCCAGACCGTGGACGAGGATATCGAGCTGATCGAGAGGCATCTGGCGGGAGACGGCAATGCCTCGCGGCAGCTCGTCCAGAAATACGAGCAGATGGTCTTTTCGCTGGCAAGTCAGATGCTCGGTCGGAACGAGGATGTTCGGGATGCCGCTCAAGAGGTTTTTCTGAACGTCCTGCAGGCGCTGCCCCGGTTTCGCGGTGAGAGCGCGCTTTCCACCTGGATCTATCGGATTGCCGTGAACACGTGCATCGGAAAGAGCAAGCAGGGGAAACGGCGGCGCGCCAGGGAAATGTCGGGGGAAGAGGAGCTGTTCAATCTGGTGCCGGAGGAACGACCTTCGTCGCTGGAACGGCTCGAGCGGGAGGAGTTGGAGGGACGACTGCACCGGGCGATCGACGAATTGGCGGAGGAATACAGGGCGGTGATCGTGCTCCACTACCTTCAGAGGATGGGTTACGAGCAGATCGCTCAGGTGCTGGCGGTGCCGGTGGGGACGGTGAAGGTCAGATTGTTCAGGGCCAAACGCCTGCTGCAGCGCAAGCTGAAGGCGGGAAGAAGCGGATCGGGGAAGAGATGACAGTCGGAAAGCTAGGGGGGCATTCAATGGAGAGGTCGTGCCGGTCGGTCCAGGAGCAACTCGAGGCGTATGCAGGGGGAGAGTTGAGCGAGGCGGAGAGGTTTGGAGTGGAATTCCACCTGCGAGCCTGTGCCGATTGCAGGGAGGCGTTGAGCTTGGAGCGGGGGTTGAGCGGGATGATGGCTTCTCAGGAGACGGCCGAGGTGCCTGCCGATTTTGCCACCCAGGTGGTGGCGACCTGGGAGGGGAAGCCGGGAAAGTCGCTACAGTCGTCGTGGGATGGTTACCGGGCGGCGGTCTCCGAGTTCACCTTCCGCACGCTGGTCGATCCCCTGCTGTTTATGGAGTATCAGTTTCGGTCCGCGTTTGATTCGCTGGGAGCACAGCTGGGTTCTCCTCTAGAGACCGTGCGCGCACCGCTAGCCGGAGCAGCGGACGGCGCCCTACGGACGATTTTTTCTTCGCTTAAAAAGACTTATAAACTGACTGCCGCGCCGCTTGCAGGCGGTGCGTAATCTATTGAATGCTGCATTCCCAATGGAACGGTTCTCTGCAAGACGAACCAGGATAATCGGTCGGTGTCGCGTTCCTTTAGCGATCTCGGATTCAATAAGAAGGAGGTTTCATCGTGGGTGAAAGACGTTTTTTCAAGGTGCTGGTCTACGAAGGGGGCGAGGAGCCCAAGGTTGAGGTGACGGTGCCGCTGAAGCTGGCGAAGTGGGCGCTGAAGATCCTGCCGGTGGTGAAGGGGGAGGTGGAGAAGCACGCAGATCTGGACTTCGAATCGCTGAAGGAGCTGTTGGAGGAGGGGTTCAATGAGCTGGAAGAGCTAGAGCCACTCGATCTGGTCAAGGTGAACGACGGGGACACGCGGGTCCGCATCGCCATAGAGTAGATTGGAAACGGGGATCCCATGGGATTGGCTCTGTGGTTCACTATTCGGGTTGGGGGGCGGCGGATTCCGCTGCCCCTCATCCTGCTGCTACCGGTGTTTCTGGTGCTGGATATTCTGGCGCTGATGGTCATGCTACCGCTCGGTATTCTGAAGAAGAAGATGCTCTTTGTGGAGATAGGCGTCGGTTTTTTTTTGACGCGGCTGATCGCGGGGATGATCCTCTATGGAGGAGGGTTCCGGGTTCGCGTCCGGGACGGGAATAGCAGGGTGGAAGTGCGGGGAGGCCGGATGCCCTGAAGGGGTGCGCAGGAGAGAGGGGGTTGTCGGAAGCCATCGGCTACAGGCCGGTGGCTTTTTCGTTCTGTTGTCAGACCCTTGTTCCCGGCGCCGAATTTTGATTTATTGCCAGACATCGGTTTTTGATTCGGAGTGCTGCTGATACAGAATATTTCAGTAGGCGTTTCGGGTAGTCCGAGCGACTGCTCTACATATCATACGAGGAGGAATGGAAGATGGCGTTGAAAGTTGGAATCGTGGGCATGCGCGGTATCGGCAACAACCACGCGACGTGCCACAGCAAGGACGAGCTGTCGGATCTGGTCGCGGTGTGCGATGTGATCAAGGAAAGGGCGGACGAGGCGGCCGAGAAGTTCGGGGTGCCGGCGTATTACAGCCTGAAGGAGATGATGGACGACCAGGAGCTGGACGTGGTCGACGTGACGACGGGGGGCAATGAGAACGGGAGCTGGCACTACGAGCCGGCGATGGAGGCGATGGAGGCGGGAAAGCACGTGCTCTGCGAGAAGCCGCTCTCCAACGATGTGGAGGAGGCCAGGGATATGGTGGCCACGGCAGCCGAGATGGACGTATATCTGGGTTGCAATTTGAATCACTACTTCACGCCGCCGGCCGAGCGCGCTGAGAAGTATATGGAGGAGGGTCAGATCGGCGAGGTGCTCTACTGTCTGCACAGGATGGGGTTCCCGGGAGGAGAAGAGGTTTACGGCGGAGCGGCCGGTTCATCGCGGATCAAGGGGTTTCCGTATTTCCACGTCAAGGCGTTTTTGTCGCATCCGTTCAGCATTATGCGCCACTTTTGCGGCGATGTGACGCACGTGCAGGCGTTTTTCGACAAGCCGAGTTTCCGGCGCAAGGCGGACGACGCGATGCTGTCGGTCAACAGTATCCACATGCGCTTTGCCAACGGTGCGATGGGGTATCTGCTGAGTCAGCGTGGGGATGCGACCTTTGGGCTGGGCGGCTGGTGGAGCGTGGAGGTGGGGGGGACGCGCGGGACGTTCTGCATTGAGAACTGCGTCGAGAAGGTGACGTTCTGGCCGTCTCCGGGGACGGCGGCGGCGCCGGAGAATCTGCAGCTGGGCTCCTCGCCGGAGCCGGTGGTGACCGAGTCGGGGTACACGGATTTCGGTGAGACTTTTCCGTGGCGGATTCACGCTTTTATGGAGGATGTGACGAATGGGGTTCCGAAGGAGAGGTTGAGGGCGTCGGGGCGGGATGCGCTGGCGTCGCTGGAATACACCTGGGCGGCGATGGAATCCTATGAGCAGGGGGGGATTCTGGTGCGGCCGGAGCCGCTGCCGTTGTTGAAGGGGGATCCGCGAGTGGAGGAGTGAGGAGGGGGTTGTTCTGCGAGTGAAGGCGGAGGGGCCATCCTACGAGTGGCTTCTAAACTCGCCCTTGGGCCTCGGTGTGCCGAGCGTGCTGTTTGGGGAATGTTGTTGGATTGGGATAGAGTGTGCGGGATGGAAGTCTGTACCTATTGGGGGCACACCATTGGCATCTGCAAATTCGTTCGAGGCGCTGTAGAGGAGCAAGGGATCAACTGTTTTATAGGGGATAGACCGGGGCGGGCTCAGACAGACGAAGCCACTCTCCGGACAGCCCCTCCGCCTTCGCGGGAGTACAGGTGGAATGGAGGGTTGGGTAGCCGTTTGAATTTGTGAATGATGGGGATAGATCCGAGCGGCGATCGACGCGGCACACGCTTTTGAAAGGGGCTGAGATGGCGGAGAATTTATGGGGGCAGTTTCAGGGGGCGGTTTCGCTCACCTTTGACGACGGCACGCAGAACCAGCTCGACAGGGCCATTCCGCCGCTCGACGAGCGGGGGCTGAAGGGGACGTTTTACATTCCTCCCCGAGGGGAGCGGTGGGAGGAGCGGCTGGCGCCCTGGAAGGAGGTGGCCGCCGCCGGGCATGAGATAGGCAACCACACGCTGTCGCACATCTGCTCGAACAATCTCTGGGGGAAAACGGGGGGATTGGAGGATCGGAGTCTGGAGGAGATCGAGGCGGATATTCTGACCGCCCAGGAGCGGCTGGAGAAGATCGCGCCACACCAGGAGGAATGGACGTTCTGCTATCCCTGTTACTGCACTTTTGTGGGCCGGGGGGAGACGCGGCAGAGCTATGTGCCGGTGGTGGCGCGGCACTTTCTGGCGGGGCGCGCCGCCGGGGAGTACGGGTTTGCCAACGTGCCGGCGGTGGTGGATCTGGCCTGTTTCTGGGGGCAGGGGGTGGAGCTGATGAGCGGTTTCGAGATGATCGGAATAGTGGAGGAGCTGACGTCCAGGGGGCAGTGGGTGGTGCTGGTCTTCCACGAGATCGACGGGAGGCGACTGACGGTCGCCAGCTACGATTATCTGATGCTGCTCGATTTCCTGCAGCGGAGACGGGAGGCGATCTGGACGGCGCCGGTAGTGGAGGTGGCGCGGAGGATCGAAGAGTTGCAGCGGGAAAGCGGAGAAAAGGAGGGATGATGATGGAGACGCGGGTGGTCTATTTGGAGCCGGGGAAGCTGACGATTGAGAAGGTGGAGTTGCCCGAGCTCAAGCCGATGCAGGTGCTGGTAAAGACGCATCAGGCGTCGGTCTGCGGGTCGGAGCGGTACTTCTTCCGGGATATCAACGTGCGGCCCGAGGACGAGGCGCGGGGCGGGTCGGAAACGCGATTGGGAGCGGTGGAGGATGACCGGCCGGAGCACGCGTACCCGATGGGGCCGCTGGGGCACGAGGGGGGTGGGACGATCGTGGAAAAGGGGAGTGCGGTGGAGGAGTATCTGGGAGGTGGGAAGGTCGAGGTGGACGATTGGGTGGGGAGTCTGATCTATCCGACCTATTCGGACTACTGGGTCACGGATGTGGCGCACGTGCAACCGATCCCCGAGGGGGTCTCCTTCGAGGTGGGGTGCCTGTACGAACCGCTGGGATGCGCGGCCTGGGCGGCGATGCATATGGGGGTCAGATTGGGGGATGTAGTGGCGGTCAATGGGGTGGGTTTCGCCGGCAACATCATGCTCCAGGGGGCGATTAAATCGGGGGCTTCGAAGGTGATTGCGGTGGACGTGGAGCCGACCAAGCTGGAGGTGGCGAAGAGGTTGGGGGCGGATTACGCGATCGACGCGGGTGAGGTGGATCCGGTGGCGGCGGTGAACGAGATCACCGGTGGAGAGGGGGTGGATGTGGCGGCAGAGGCGGTGGGAGGGACCGGTGTCGGTATCAAACAGGCGCTGGGGATGGTGCGCCACAACGGGATCATGGCGCTTTACGGGGACAACTACGCACCTGTGCAGGAGTTCTGTTTCCATCGATTCCACGAGGACGGGTTGGAGGTCCGCAATCTGAATGCGGTGCACTACACCAAGCTGCGGTCGGTGGAGCATATGCGGGAGGCGTATCGGGCGGTGCAGCGGGGGGTATTCGATCTGGATATCATCTTAGAGCATTCGGTGCGGCATCGGCTGGAGGAGATCGGGGAGGTTTTCGCCGGAGAGGCGGAGAAGCTGGATCAGCAGGGGTCGTTGAAGACGATTATCATTCCGTGAGGAGAAGCAGAGATGGGTGATATGGCTATGCGCAGGGGAGAGAAGGAGATCGAAGATAGGGAGGAAATCGAGGAGATCATAGGTCGGGCGCTGGTGTGTAGGTTGGGGATGGTGGATGAGGGGAGGCCGTATGTGGTGCCGCTGAGTTTCGGGTATGAGGGGGGGTGTTTATATCTACACAGTGCGTCGGCCGGGCGGAAAATAGAGGTGCTGCGGAGGAGTCCCGAGGTCTGCTTCGAGATGGATGTGGACTGCGAGGTGGCGCGGGCGGAGCAGGCGTGTCAGTGGGGGATGCGGTTCAGGAGCATTATCGGCTTTGGGCGAGTGGAGTTTCTCGAGGATGCGGCGGAGAAGAGGAAGGGGCTGGAGGTGATTATGGCCCACTACGCCGAGTCGGGGGAGCGGTTTTCGTTTGCCGATCGGGAGGTGGAGCGGACGGTGGTGATTCGGGTGGAGATAGAAAATATGTCGGGGAAGAAATCGGGGTACGATTGAGTTTTTAGCTTGGTCGATGAAGCCGCTTGCTTCAGTTACCGTTTAGTTTATAGATGTCCCGATGTTCGGTGACTCCCTCTGAGGATTCCGGAAACATCGGGACATCTCTTTTCAATCCGGCTCGTCGATGGTCACTGATCGCCGGCTGCGGCGGATATGTACCCCCTGGTCAACGGGTGGTTCGGGTCGACGCTCAGGACTATTTCCCAGGCTTTTTTCGATTTTTCTATTTCCCCTATCTGGCGAAAGGCCTCTCCGAGGTGAGAGGTGGCGTCCAGGGCGTGCGGGCCGTCGAGGTCGACCGCTTTGAGCAGAGGCTGGATCGCCTCTTCGGGGCGCCCGTTTTTCAGCAGGGCGATTCCCAGGACGACCTGGCTGTGGTGCGATCCGGGAGAGAGTGCGGCGGCGCGCCGGGCGTGCTCCAGCGCACTGTCGAACAGATTGTAGGTGATGTCGATGATGGCCAGAAAGGTGTGCGCTTTGACCGCGAAGGGGTCGATTTCGAGGGCCTTTGAAAGGTTCTGGTAGGCATCGTTCATTTTCCCCCGTTTATACTGGAGAACGCCGATCCAGAGATAGGGAGAGGCGAAATCCGGTGGTCCGGTCTCGATGCTCTTGCGAAACAGTTCCAGCGCGGCCTCCGCGTCTCCGCCGTTGGCGACGTTGAAACCGCGGATGTAGTAATCGATGAAATCGGTGCGCGGGAATCTCTGTGTCGACAGTTCCGGGTCGAAGTCCGGCCTCTTGAGGAAGACCGGCTGGGTGTCGGAGATAAAGTGCGCATAGTAGTTCCGGCGGAAACGGGGATAGAGGAAGAGCGCCTTTTCGGCCAGATGCACCGGCTTGACTCCGGTTACGAAGAAGAGGATATCGGGCTGCCGATCCAGCACATACTCGACGTTGTATTTCCGGTAGATAAACGGTGCCTCCAATCCCTCGATCTCCTGGGGATGGTGGGAGATGAAGCGATCGGTCAGACCGACCAGATCGAGGATGTAGGCGTCCGTGTAGTAGGCGGGTATGCCGATGGTGCTGGTGGCCACTACCAGTCGTCGATCAGAAGAAATTTGTTCGTTGATGAAATCCGCCAGTTCGCGGAGGGAGTTGTTGTGCGCCCGGTTCATGCGCACATCGCGCCGGAGCGCAGGGCGCGCCCGGGCGTAGGTCTGGTAGATTCCCGCCGCGGCCACGGCGACTATGCAGAGCTGCACTGCCAGCCTCCAGGGTCTCTGAATTCGGTTCTCCAGCAGATCGGCCAGCTGAAGGAATGCGTTTTGCAGCGCCAGGTAGATCAGTGGCAGGGTCGTCAGGAAGAAGCGATTTCCCATCAGCGCGTCGCCGCCGATAGCGACTATGTAGAGGGCGTTGCCGAGAATGAGCAGCGCCTGGTAGGATGACCAGATTCGGTGCCGCCGGGGAATGAGCTGGATGAGGGGGATCAGGAAGAGCAATCCCCAGAAGCCGTACTCAGAGGTGAATTTCTCCGCGTACTTCAGTCCGTGCTCCAGATGGAGGTAGGTGGCCCCGGCTTTGGCGTAGAAGGTGTTGGGAAACGGGTATCCATAGTACGCCAGGCGGAAGAGGAAATGGGGCAATACCAGGCCCAGGAAGGGAAGCGTCCAGAGGATCGCATCCCGGGGGATGAACTGGCGTCGATAGAGATGCACGCCCAGCCGGTGCAGAAAGGTCAAGCCGAAGAAGAAGATCCCCTCGGGTCTGGTCAGCGCGGCGAGGCCGAAGATCAGCGCGGTCCAGCGGCCGTCGCGGTCGAGTTCGCGGCTGTGCTGGTAGGCACCCAGGGTGATGAGGAAGACGAACAGGGTCGTCTCCATGCCGCTGAACGTCCAGACGGCCAGCGCGCCGTTGGCCGCCAGGAAGAGGAGTGCCAGGTCGCCCAGGATGGGGGGAGCCGTAGGTCGGATGTGGACGGACAGCAGCAGGGTGGCGACGAAGAGGCCGGCGGCAAAGGTGAATCCGAGCGCTTTGGCGGTCGCTTCGACATCGATGCCGATCAGGTGGGGGATGGCCATGCCGACGGTCCAGAGGAAACTGGTATAACCCTCGACCCGCTCCCCCTCGTTGAAGACCAGGCCTTCCCCCTCGGCCAGGTTGCGGGCGTAGGTGAAGGTGATGAAGGCGTCGTCCTGGGTGAGGTTGTAAGCCCGGCAGTGGAAGAAGAACCCGATCAGGCCGATGGCCAGGACCAGGATGCTCATCCGGCCGCGCGACTTCAGGCTGTGCAAAAGAATACCGAGGGCGTTCACAGGTCACCTTCCGCCGCGGCTCGATATTCGCGGGTCTGTCGGTGGGCCGGATCCGCTTCCAGAATCGATGTCCAGAGTTTTTCCGCTTTTTCCCTCTCTCCCATCTGTCTGTAGGCCTCTCCGAGGTGAGAGGCAGCGTTTAGTTCGTGCTCACCGACCAGCCGTGTGGCTTCGGTCAGGGGAGGCACGGATTCGCGGGGTCGGCCGGCTTTTAGCAGGGAGAGGCCAATGACGAACTGGTTGTAGTGCGATCGGGGGGAGAGTGCGGTGGCACGCCGGGCGCGTTTTACCGCTTCTGCGGGTCGGCCGAAGGCGAGTTCGATGGCGGCCAGGTAGGTGTGCGCCTTGACGATGCAGGAGTCGATGGCGATGGCGTGCGAAAAGTGCTCGTAAGCCCTGCCCATTTCGCCGTGGTCGTAGTAGAGGGCGCCCATCCACAGGTAGGGATAGGCGAAATCGGCAGGGCCGCTGTCGATGCACTTCTGGAACAGGTCGATGGCGCGCTTCACGTCGTCGTCCTTTTTGGCGTTTAAACCGCGAACGTAGTGCTCGATGAAGTCACCGGTCGGAAAGAGCTGGTCGGGAAGCGCCGAGTCGGCGTTCGGTTTGCGGGCGAAGACCGGCAGACTGTCGGTGATGTGGGTGAGGTAGTAGTCGCGGCGGAAGTGCCGGGAGAGGAAGAGCGCTTTTTCGGCCAGGTAGACCGGTTTGACGCCGGTTTGGAAGAAGATCAGATCCGGGCGGCTGGCCATGACGTATTCGACGTCGTAGCCGCGGTACACATAGGGAGAGGTGAGCCCCGGGGGGGGATCGAAACGGCGATGGGCGATCTTTGCGCTGGTCAGGCCGATGAGGTCGAGCACGTAGGCGTCGGTGAAGTATTTGGGGATGCCGATGGTGGTGGTGGCGATCTTCACGGCAGCGGGGGATGGCAGGTCGTTGGCGTAGCGGGCGAGCTGTTCGAGGGCGCGGTTGTGCCCGCCCATCAGGCGCAGGGAGCGGATGATCGATGGTCGGGCATGGTCGTAGGTGCGATGGACGGCGAAGCAGGTGAGGAAGAGTGCGGCGACGGCGAAGGCCAGGCGGCGTCTGGGGGTTGGGTATCTGGCGGCGAGGAAGTGGTATATTTCCTGGAGAAGGGACTGGAGGGCCAGATAGATCAGGGGCAGGGTGGTGAGAAAGAAGCGGTTTTCGTGCAGGACGTCGCCGCCGACGGCGATTACGTAGGCGGTATTGGCCAGAATGAGCAGGGCCTGGTAGGAATGCCAGCTGCGCTGTCGTCCGCAGAACAGGAGGAGAACGGGAGTTAGCAGGCCAATGCCCCAGAAGCCGTAGTCGAGCAGGAATTTTTCCGCGTAGTGCAGGCCGTTGATCCAGTTGACCGCCAGGGTGCCGGATTTGGCGTAAAAGGTGTTGGGTAGGGGGTAGCCGTAGTAGGCATAGCGGAAGAGGACGTGGGGGATGACCAGGGCCAGGAAGGGCAGCGTCCAGACGGCGAACTCTCTTATCGCGAAGGTGCGTTGGCGCGTTTTCGCGACCAGCCGGTGCAGGCCGGTCAGGCCGAAATAGAGGAGTCCCTCGGGGCGGGTGAGGGCGGCGAGGCCGAAGATCAGACCGACGCGGAGATTGGACTCACCGGTGGTCAATTCCCGGGAGTACTGGTAGGCGCCCAGGGTGATGAGGAGGACGAAGGGCAGGGTTTCCATGCCGCTCCAGGTCCAGAAGGCCAGTCCGCCGTTGGCGGCCAGGAGCAGGGGTGCGAGGGCGTGCAGGAAAGGGGGTGTCGTCGGGTGGAGGCGGATGGAGAGCAGGTGGACGACGGCGAAAAGGGCGACGGCAGCGACCGAGCCGAGGGTTTTGGCGACGGCGACCACATCTATCCCGAGCAGGTGTGGGATGGTCATGCCGAGGGTCCACAGGAAGTTGGTGTAGCCCTCGACCTGTTCGCCGTCGTTGAAGACCAGCCCCTTGCCCATCGCCAGGTTGCGGGCGTAGGTAAAGGAGATGTACGCGTCGTCCTGGGTGAAGTCGTAGGCCCGGCAGTGAAAAAAGAAGCCCACCAGGCTGGCGACCAGGAGCAAAACGCCGATCCAATGCTTACCGAGCCAGCCGCGCAGCATCTCTGTCTTCCCGTTCAGGAGGTGACATGAAGAGAGTGGAGATCATCAGTAAGAAGAGGATGTTCGACGATTTTTTCAAGGTCGACGAGGCAATTTTGCGCTACGAGCGGCTGGATGGGGGGATGAGCGAGCCGGTGCGGCGGCTCAGTTTGGAGCGGGGAGATGGGGTGGCGGTTCTGGTGTACAGGCCGCGGCAGCGCAGCGTGCTGCTGGTGCGGCAGTTCCGGTTTCCGGCACACGCGCAGGGGGAAGGGTGGCTGCTGGAGGTGGTGGCCGGGATGCTGGAAAAGGGGGAGGCGCCCGAGGAGACCGCGCGCCGGGAGATTGCGGAGGAGATGGGGTGCCAGGTGAGGGAACTGCGACCGATTTCGACCTTCTATTTGAGCCCGGGCGGATCGTCCGAGCGGATCTTTCTGTATTTCGCCGAGGTGGACGAAGAGGCGCCGCGGGAGGCGGGGGGCGGGTTGGAAGAGGAGCACGAGGATATCGAGGTGGTCGAGCTGGGGTTGGAGGAGGTCTGGCGAGCGCTGGATCGGGGGGAGATCGGCGATGCCAAGACGCTCGTCGCGCTGATGTGGCTGCGGCGACATCTGGGGGAGAGAGGGTTGTAAGTCGGTATCCAGAGACAGTTTGGAGGCGGAGCGCCGTATTTCAATCGAGCGGTATCGAGGCGCTCGAATTTCATCCTCGCTTTTCAGCAGTTCGACGATTTTTCACCTCGTCCTTTGGGACATCCCCGTCTCGCTCGCTTTTTTCCTGGGACGGGTTTGTCTCAGATGAAAAAATGCTTATATTTTACTTCTGTGCTCGGGCGGGAGGGATTGGCTCTACCCCCGGGTTTTTTTGCGTAATGACCGATCATAACGAGCTTTTTGTTGCAATCGCATCTTCATTAAAATTAAATATTTATGTAGATATATCCGTGTGTGCGGGCAGGCGGTGGCGACCGGGCCTTAACCTAGAAGGCACAGGTTTTGCATCCCTTGGGCTGCCTATGGAATTATACGATTCCGTCACACTGAACTATGCTTCAGTTTTCTCTCCAAATTCACCCCTTATCGAGGAGTAATACCGATGTCTGAAGTTTTTCCTCCCAATCCTTCTTTCCAGGAAAAAGCTTATTTCAAGAGCATGGAAGAGTATCAGAAGGAATACGACCGGTCGATCGCCGATCCCGAGGCTTTCTGGGCCGAGAAGGCCGAGGAGTTCCACTGGTTCAAGAAGTGGGACACGGTTCGCGAGTTCAACTACGATATGGACAAAGCTCCTGTCTCGATCAAGTGGTTCGAGGGGGCTACGACCAACATCGTGTACAACTGCCTGGACCGCCACCTCGAGAGCCGCGGCGACCAGACCGCCATCATCTGGGAAGGGAACGAGCCGAGTGAGGATGCCAAGTTCACCTTCAAGGAGCTGCACGAGCAGGTCTGCAAGTGCGCCAACGTGCTCAAGTCGCGCGGCGTTAAAAAGGGCGACCGGGTATCGATCTACATGCCGATGATCCCCGAGCTGGCGATCGCCATGATGGCCTGCGCCCGCATCGGCGCCATCCACTCGATCGTCTTCGGCGGGTTCTCGGCCGAAGCGCTGGCCGACCGGATCGCCGATTCGACCTGCACCACGCTGCTGACCGCCAACGGCACCTTCCGCGGTCCCAAGCCGATTCCGATGAAGCCGAACGCCGATGCCGCCATGGCCAATGCCGAAAAGCAGATGGGCCAACCGGTCGAGACCTGCATCGTGGTCAAGAGAGTCGCCGATGGCAACGGGATCGACGCCGATATGCAGGAAGGGCGCGATTTCTGGTGGGACGACATCATGGCCGACGCCAGCGCCGACTGCCCGTGCGAGGAGATGGGGGCCGAGGATCCACTGTTCATCCTCTATACCTCCGGTTCCACCGGCAAGCCCAAGGGCGTGCAGCACAACGTCGGCGGATACATGGTTTACACCGCCGTCACGCACAAATACATCTTCGACTATCACGACGGCGATATCTACTGGTGCACCGCCGATATCGGCTGGGTGACCGGGCATTCGTATATCATCTACGGCCCGCTGGCCAACGGCGCCACGACGATCATGTTCGAAGGGGTGCCGACCTATCCGGAGCCCAACCGGTTCTGGAAGGTGGTCGAGAAATACAAGGTCAACCAGTTCTACACCGCGCCGACCGCCATCCGCGCCATCGCCAAAGAGGGGACCGAGTGGCCGGCTGGCTGCGACCTCTCCTCGCTGAAGCTGCTGGGTTCGGTGGGCGAGCCGATCAACCCCGAGGCCTGGCGCTGGTACAACGACAACATCGGCAAGGGGAATTGCCCGATCGTCGATACCTGGTGGCAGACCGAGACCGGCGGCATTCTGATCACGCCGCTGCCCGGGGCCGCAGTAACCAAGCCGGGCGCCGCCCAGCTGCCTTTCTTCGGCGTCGAGCCGGAGGTGCTGGATCCCGAATCCGGCAAGGTGCTCGAGGGGAACGGCGTCAGCGGCGTGCTGGCCATGAAGGCTCCGTGGCCCGGCCAGATGCGCACCCTGTACGGCGACCACGATCGCTTCCAGACCACCTACTTCCAGCAGTACAAGGGGTACTACTTCACCGGTGACGGCACTACCCGCGATGAGGATGGCGACTACTGGGTCACCGGTCGCGTCGACGACGTCATCAACGTTTCCGGTCACCGGATGGGCACCGCCGAGGTGGAGAGCGCCCTGGTGCTGCACCCGAAGGTCGCCGAGGCGGCGGTGGTCGGTTTCCCGCACGACATCAAGGGTCAGGGGATCTACGCGTATGTCACCCTGAACACCGGCGAGGAGTACACCGACGAGTTGAAAGCCGAACTGCGGATGCACGTGCGCACGGTCATCGGCCCGATCGCCGCTCCGGATATGATCCACTGGGCACCGGCGCTGCCCAAGACTCGCTCGGGCAAGATCATGCGCCGCATCCTGCGCAAGATCGCCACCAACGAGACCGACAGCATCGGCGACACTTCGACGCTGGCCGATCCGACGGTGGTGGAGCAGCTGATCGAGAACAAATAAAAGGAGCGCGGCTTCAAAACGGACTGCGCTCAGCGGGCGCTGCGGCGCCAGCGGTCTCAGAGACACCGGCAGAGCCTTCGGGTTCTGTCGGTGTTTTTTGCGTCCCGAGACCCTTTGCCTATGTTCTGATATTCTGATATGATCCCCTCCGGCCTGCCGAGGTGATCTTCGAACTGCGGGAGATGCGGACGGCGAAACACCGCAGTGGCGTGCGGTCGGCTGCGGTCGTTTTTCCCTCCCTTTCCACTTTTTTCTTTTCTGGAAGTTGATCATGTCTCTGCCGATTCGCTTCGATGCAACTCTCACCCGCGATTTCTCGCGCGCCAGCACCCGCGAATGGCTCGAGACCAACGGCCTGGGGGGCTGGGCCAGTTCCACGGTTTCGGGCGCCCACACCCGCCGCTACCACGGTCTGCTGGTAGTGGCCACGCAGCCTCCGGTGGGGCGGATGGTCCTGCTCTCCAAGCTCGAGGAGACCCTGATTCTGCACGGCCGCGTGGAGCTGGGCTGTAACCTGTTCCCCGGCGCCGTGCATCCCGAGGGGCACCGCCACCTCTCCAGCTTTTCCCTGGACCCCTTTCCCACTTTCACCTACGCAGCTCGCGAGGTGACGCTGCGCAAGAAAGTGGCCATGATCGACGGAGAGCACACCGCAGTGGTGTGCTACGAGCTGATGCGGGCACCGGGGCCGGTGCAGCTGGAACTGCGGCCGTTCTTCGCCGGTCGCGACTACCACCATCTGATGCAGGCGAACGACGAGATGTGCCGGGAGGCGGGTTTCGAGGAAGGCGTGCTCCGCTATCGGGCGTACCCCGGTCAGCCGACCGTCCACATACGGGTTCCCGGAGCTCACTACAGGCGTTCTCCCGACTGGCACTTTAACTACCAGTACCCGCGGGAGGAAGAACGCGGCCTGGACTGCAGCGAGGACCTGTTCACCTGCGGCGTGCTGCACACCAATCTGGAACCGGGTGAATCGCTGGTCGTGGTGATCTCCACGGACGACCCGCAGGGGCGCGACGGAATCGATCTGTTCGAGGCGGAGCGGCGGCGGCGCACGGCGCTATCCCTGCCCGTTCCGCTGGTCGCCCGGCCGTTGTCGCACCAGCTGGCGCTGGCTGCCGATCAGTTTTTGGTGCGACGAGGGAGCGGACTGCACACCATTCTGGCGGGGTACCACTGGTTTACCGACTGGGGACGGGACACGATGATCGCCCTGCCGGGGATCTGTCTGGTGACTGGCCGCTACGAGGAGGCGAAGGGGATCTTTCGGGCGTTCGCCGCCCACATCAGCGAGGGGATGATTCCGAATCGCTTCCCGGACGCTGGGGAGGCACCTGAATACAACACAGTGGACGCCACGCTCTGGTTCTTCTCGGCTCTGTACAGATATGTGCGCTACACCGGCGACTACGCCTTTGTCGAAGAGGAGCTGTGGGAGGAACTGCAGGATATCGCAGCCTGGCATCGGCGAGGCACCCGCTTTGGCATTGGCGTGGACGAAGAGGACGGTCTGCTCTGGGCCGGGAGTGACGGGGTGCAGCTGACCTGGATGGATGCCAAGATCGGCGACTGGGTAGTGACGCCGCGCCAGGGGAAGGCAGTGGAGATCAACGCCCTCTGGTACAACGCCCTGCGGGTGATCGAGCATCTGGCGGGGAAGTTTGGTGAGGAGGAACTGGAGGCGGAGTTCGGAGGAGAGGCGGAGCGAGTGGCCGAGCAGTTTGCGCGGGTCTTCTGGAATTCGGCGGAAAATTGCCTGTTCGACGTGGTCGACGGCGAGCGGCGCGATCCATCGATCCGGCCGAATCAGATCCTCTCTCTCAGTCTACCCTTTCCATTGTTGAGCGAGGGACAGGGTCGTCAGGTTTTTGCGGCGGTCGATCGCCATCTTTTTACTCCCTGTGGGCTGCGCAGCCTGTCTCCCGCAGATCCGGCGTACCGCTCCCGCTACGCCGGATCGACGTGGGACCGGGACGGCGCGTATCACCAGGGGATCGTCTGGGGCTGGCTGATCGGGCCGTTTATTACCGCGCTGGTTCGTTTGCACGGAGAAGCGGGGCGGGAGCGGGCGGAGCAGATCTTCGCCGGCTTCGAGGCGCACCTGTGCGAAGGGGGATTGGGCTCGGTGTCGGAGATCTTCGATGCAGAATCGCCGTATGTTCCGCGCGGCTGTGTCGCTCAGGCCTGGAGCGTGGCGGAACTGCTGCGTGCGTACTACGAGGATGTGCTGGGAGAGGGACCGGGCGAGTAAAGGGAGGCGAGAGAGCATGGGAGGATGAGACTGCGGGACTGCGATCGTCCGCATTTTTAATTTATGGATTATATGTAAATTTACAAAGCTGAGCGATCTCCACCGATGGAGCGCTCATCCCCTTTTTTAAACTGAAGTGTGCGCAACTCCTGCCGATAAGTTATCTTAAGAATAGATTTCTCCCCTCACCCCCAGAATTTCGACCCCTCCCCGCGAAATTCTCTCCCCGTGAGAATATCTACAGGGACGAGTACATGAATTCCGCGGAGTACGAACAGATTCGGATTTTCCGCACCTATACCGACTGCCTCTACGTCAGCCATGCGGAGATCCTTCCCGAGAACAAGGTTTTGAAGCTGCAGCGCGTCGACGGCGATCTCAAACTCATGGGCCTCCAGTCGCAGCCAGAAGGGGTGACCGAGCTCGAGTTGGGAGATGTGCCGGTCCACGTGAAGCTGGAGATCATCGAGCTGCTGAACGAGATGGGCAGCCTGTGGCAGGAGGTGAAGCAGGGAGACTCGGAGCTCATCTGGCAGATCGTTCAGGCGGTGAACGCCGGCATGTTGGACGACGAGTGAAACAGGGGATGCGCGTTTTTTGAATCATCCACCGCATTTTTTGCCGGATGGCTGTCGATGATCGACTCCATCTCGTTCGAGCTATAGAGCTGGCTTCCTCTGCCAGAACAGCCGCAGCACCATTCTTTCCCTCGCTGAATTTATCCGGAAATCAATCGAGATCCACCGTCAGCCCAGTCGCTTCGATGGGCTATGGGCCGTTCTATTTCAGGAGTCGGTGTCACGGGAATGCAGTTCGAGGGCGGTGTAGACGGCGCGGCGCACGCGGCGCACGTCGAACGGCTTTTGGATATAGACTTCGAAAGGGGCCAGACGCGGGTCGCCCTCCTGCAGATGCCAGCCGGTGAGCAGCACGGCGGCCAGGCGGTCGTCTCGCTGCTTGAGGCGCTGCGCCAGCTGGTCGCCGGACAGATCGGGTATGCCCAGATCGACCATGATGAGGTCGTACTGTCCGGGCTGAAAGCTCTGCAGCGCCTCTTCGGAGCTGAGGAAGGCGTCGACCTGATGCCCCTCCTGGCGCAGGGAATCGGCCAGGACCAGACTGGTGATCGCCTCGTCCTCGACCAGTAGAATGCGCATCGGGCCGGTCTTTTCGGATGGTGCAGGAACGATCGACGCGGTCGGTTGTTCGGCTGACGCAGGAGCGGTCGACGCGGTCGGTCGTGATGTGGCGGAGGGGGATGGCTCGGGCGAGGGATCCGCAGCGGGCAGAGGGCCGTCCCAGATCGGCAAGGTCAGGGTGAAGGTGGCGCCCTGCCCCGGTTCGCTGGCCACCTCTATCGCCCCCCCCCAGCGGGCCGCAGTGGCGTAGACGGTGGCCAATCCCAGGCCGGTGCCGACGTCGGTCTTGGTGGTGAAGAAGGGTTCAAAGATGCGCCGCCGCGTCTGTTCGTCCATGCCAATTCCGGTGTCGCCGATGCTCAGTTCCACGGCTGGAGAGGCGCTCCGCGCTCTGATGAAGATCTCGCCGCCATCGGGCATGGCATCCACGGCATTGAACAGCAGGTTGAGCAGAATGTCGTGCAGTCCGGAGGGGCTGGCGGCGATCGGCGGCAGCTCTTCCAGGTCGGTTTTTACCTGGATGAAGGCTCCCCGGGCACCGGCCTCGTGGTGCCAGCGGGGTCGGGCTCCCTGGACGGCCTCCTCGACTGCGGTGGCGACCACCACCGGCTGTAGCGCTTCCTCTTTCCCTTCGCGCACGGTGCGGCCCAGGCGCTGAATCAGGTCGCGGGCCCGCCGGGCAGAGGTGACGATCGTCTCCAATCGCTGGTTCATCTCCGGATCCTCCAGGCCGGCTTCGCTGAGGAGCTGTGCCGGGGTGAGAATGCCGGTGAGGATGTTGTTCAGGTTGTGACTGATGCCCAGGGAGAGCTCGCCAGCAGCGCTCAGCCGCTGGGCGCGAATCATGATCTCATCGGTGCGCTTGCGTTCGGTGATGTCGCGCAGCACCAGGAGGCGTCCGGAGAGGCGCTGGCGGTCGAAGAGGGGCATGATGCGCAGATCGCAGTAGTGGCGCTCCGTCCCCTCGCCGATGGCGATCTCGGCGCTGACGAAGCCGTCCCCTGCGAGCAGGTCGGCCAGCTGGGGGAGGTGAGTGAAAGCCGCTGTCGCCTGCTGGCCGATCGGAGAATCCTCCGGACGGCCGATCAGGCGCCGGGAGGCCGGGTTGGCGTCGACGATGCGGTCGCTGGAGTCGAGCACGATGACACCGTCGTCCAACTGCTCGAGAACGGCGTGGCGGGCTGTGGGGACCACGTCGAGCAGGTGAAAGCGGAACAGTCCCCAGGTGACGGTTGCCCCCATGAGGATGAAGCAGAAAGGGGTCAGATCCAGATAGGGGAATGGACTCAGACCGAAGATGTACAGGGCATTGCCAAACCAAGGCGTTGTGGCTCCGATCAGCACCAGGATCGCCTGTCTGCGGTAGATGTGGGGAGAGTGCCAGAGCACGGGTAACAGGAGTACGGAGCCGATCAGCAGCAGCAGATAGGAGTAGATGGCGTAGAACCAGAACCCGGGTCCGTAGTGGACGACGAGCATAGCTTTCCCCTGCCACATTTTCATGGAAGTGCTATCGTAGAGCAGGCTGTGCTGGTCGCTGGTGGCCACCAGCAGGAGGGTGGCGATGGGCACGACGGTTAGGAGCAGATGGAGTCGCCGCTGCGAGAATCGGCTGCCGATGTAGCTCAGGACGAAAGCGAGCCACATGCTGGGGATGGTCACGATCCCCAGATACTGTACCTGGATCCAGATCAACTTGGCGCTTTGCTCCACGCTGGCCAGTTCCAGAGCGGTGCCCAGAGACCAGGCGGCAGCTCCCAGCTGGACGGCGATGAAGGGTAAGGCGCCCGGTGTGTCGAACTTTCGTTTCCAGACATACGCTCCCACGCTCACCGCGAAAGCGGCGCCGAAGATCAGAGGGAGCGTATAGGGGGTGTATTGCCAGTGCATATATAGAGCTATACGCCGTCCTGTCGCGGCCAGTAGAGCGGTAGCGGGCACCACTGCTCGAGAAGGATTGCCGCCGATGGTAGAGGAACGACCTTTGATGGGGGGAGAGGACCGAAGAGCAGACGCATCGCAGCCAGTGAGTCGCACTGCAGCGTCGGTTCGTCGTCCGTCCGCTCGCAGGTGGTCCGTTCGCCTTCCACCTGCAGTGCGATAGACCCGTACTCCCGGATGTCGACGACGACACGGCCCTCCAGCAACGGGCCGCTCAGCCGGCGCATTTTCAGCAGTGCATCGATGAGTTCGGCCCAGGGGGAGATCCGCCAGTTGCCGGCGGGGCGGAGGCTGGTGGTTTCGCAGCACCGGCCGAGGAGACGTGCCAGGTTGGTGTGGGTTGGGGGTAGACTTATGGAGACCTCCCAGTCGGTCCGGTCGGCGGTCCAGGCGCGCAGCAGGCGCATGGCGGTGTCGTCATCGTCGCTTACCAGTTCGTCTATCTGGTCTCCCTTGTCGCCGGCGACGAGATAGCCGACCATGCGGCCTTCCCGGTCGAGGGCCGCGTGCGGCCGGCGGTGCCAGTTGCGCAGGTGATTGTGGAAGTTTGCGGGAGAGCGGAGGCAATGCATCGGCTGGGCGCCGTGCAGTTCGCGGGCCCTGGCGAGGCGTTCTGTGTCCTCTTTCTCCAGGGGTTCAAAGTGGATGCCCGGATCGTCGTCGAAGCAGTGCCTGAGGTTGGATTTATTGAGGCCGAAGGAGCTGGAGACGCCACAGCGCTCGTACCGGTAGTGCTGGTAGCGCTGACGCTGGCCGCCCAGATAGGATAGGTGGTAGCCGCCGTCTCTCATCTCATCGAGGCAGCGGGACATCAGGCTCTTCATGTATCCGGCGCCGCGGCTTTTGGGGTGGGTCGACACGCCCCCAATGCCGGCAACTTTAAAGAGGGCTTCGCCGATGTGCCATTGGATGGGGAACAGGCCGACGATGGCGCGGATCTTGCCGTTTTTGCGCACTGCCCAGTTGCAGGACATCCACTCCTCGGTCGGCTGATAGATAGCCGGCAGCAGGGTTTCGAAATTCTGCGGGCCGTAGGCGCCGAAGACCAGGTTGAGGAAATCCATACCGTCTTCGAAGTCGGCGGCGGTCAGGCGGACGATCTCTTCACTCATCTGCGTTTCTCCGAATGCATTGGGAAGCGGCCACGTATTTCCCGTCTATATGGTTGCCCTGAGGATGGCGGGGCGACCAGCGATATGCGGTTTGAAACTCCACCCGGGTTCGCTGTAGCGGAACGCTAGCCGGATGCGTAGCGGGAGTGGATGCCCTGTCGTATGAACTGGTCGCAGGCGTGCTCCTGCCAGATCGGCTCCAGACCGATGGAGATGTTGTCGCCGTAATATCCGGCGACGAAGCCGCCCCGGCCGCGCCACAGCTTGTCGAGCATCTCGTCCGCCTTGGTGCGAATGATCTGCTCGTCGCGCTGCTGCAGGGTGGTCTGGATGTCCACGGGACACCAGAAGGTGATCTTTCCCCGCTCCTGGTGGGCGGTCAGGGTATCGATACCGTGCAGGTCGGGTTGATCAAACTGGAGCAGATCGACGCCGGCCTCCATCAGCCCGGGCACGATTTCCGTGATTTGGCCGCAGGAGTGCATGAAGACGGCGAGATCCCGTCCGTGGGCAACGATGCACAGCCGCTGGAAGCGAGGGAAGAACTCCTCCCGCCACATCTGCGGATTGACCAGGGTCTGGGTCTGGGTGCCCCAATCCTCGGGGAACATGATGGCGTCGACGCCGGCCCGGGCGTAGTTGAGGATCATCAGCTCAAGGGCGTCGTCGATGCGGTCGTGCAGCCGGCGGAGGTGCTCCGGCTCCAGATGCAGGTCCATCAGATACTGGTCGAGCTTGCGCATCTTGCGGGCGATGTTGAAAGCGAAGCCGGGCATGCCGCCGATCAGCCACTTGTCGGGGTATTTCTCGCGCTGCTGGCGCACTCCTTCGTAATCCTCGATGTGGGAATAGTCGGGGAGCTGGTAGCCGTCCAAAGCGCTCCAATCTTCCAGGACTCCTTTGACCACTTCTCCCTTGGAGGTGGCGTCGATCCGGCCCCAGGTGTTGCCCCATTCATCGGAGCGCTCCCAGCGCACGTCGTCGATCTTTTCCCATCCGGTGGCGTGGGTCCTGGCCGAGCAGCCGGCGCTGGCAAAGTCGGATTCGCCGAATGAGCGGGCGACGCGCTCGGGATGGTCGTACTCCAGGGTGCGGCGGACGATTTCGCGCGATGTCATCTCTTTCCTCTTTCCTCTATCTATTCGGCCCAGTGCGGCGCGATGCGCTCGATATATTCCAGACGGGCGAGCCGATGCAGCACTTTTCTGAAATGAAGCTGGTGCGTGTGTCCGATGCACAGATAGCGATCCGGACCGCAGTCGACGCGGCCCGGGGAGGCCGAGTGAATCTGGAGAGTCGGGTCGATCGACTCGACCTCGGCGCGGCAGGTCGGACGTGCGGGAATGCAGAATTCGTAGCTCAGGGACCGGAGGCCATCGGGCGGTCCATACAGGCCGTCGTCGCCGAAGGGCGTCAGGTCGAATTCGATCTTGTCCAGCGGCGCCGTCGTCGCGCAGGCGGTCAGGCCGCACCACAGCAGGAGCCAGAGTTTGGATCTGCTGCGAGCCGGTACAGCCATCTTCCGCTCCTGCAAAGGGGTTGTCGGACAGGTTTGAAACAGGGACAAGAAGCGGCTGCTGTCAAGTAGTGAGAGCGGGACTCGGACTGTCTGCGAGCGCGGTCAAAGGTCGAGGGGATTTCAGTCGTCTTTCGCGCTCGGGTACACGAAGAGCAGGTCGTCGCCGTTTTCGATGATGCCGCCGGTGCTCTTATAGAACTCGACCCCGGCTTTGTTCGAGTGGTTGGTGAAGACGAAGGTCTCGATGCCGTCTCTGCGGGCGATGGCGAGGATGTGGTCGATCAGCGCGCTGCCGATGCCCTGACGCTGGAATTCGGGTGCGACCTCGACCTCGTAGATGAAGATCTGGGTTTCGGCCCGACTAAGGCGGTCGATGCGGTGGGCGTAGAGGAAGCCGGCCAGCTGACCAGAGACTTCGGCGACGATTAGGTAGTTTACCGGATTGGCGAGGAGCTGTTGCAGATAGCTGCGCGGAAGCGGGCTGCCGTGGAATTGCCGGACCAGGGAGACGGCTGTGGAAACGTCCCGGAGGGCGAGCTGGCGGATGGTGGCGGGGGCGGCGAGTATTTCTGGAGGGGTCACGTCTGTTCTCCGGGGAGGTCGACGAGCAGGCTCAGGAGCAGTTGCGCGTAGACGCGGTGGCCGAAGTCGTTGGGGTGGTTGACACCGTTGCCGGTCAGGTCGTGGTAGCGCTTGCGGTGCAGCAGGTCGGTCCACATGCGGGTCATGTCGGCCAGGACGATGCCGTCGATGCAGAGGGAGGCCAGGGCATTGCGATATTCCGGGAAGGTCTCTGCGGGGGTGTGCGCCCACTCCGGGTTGCCGAGCATGGTGGCGACGAGGATGAATTCGGCGCGCGGGTTTTGGCGGCGGATTATGTCGATGCCGGCGGCGATCTGGTCGCGGTAGGTCTGGGGATCGCGTCGACCGACGTCGTTCATGCCGTAGGCGACGATCATCAGGTCGGGCTGCAGGCTGGCGGCCCGGTCGGCGACCTCAACGCCGTGGGCGGCACCTTTGCCGCCGACGGCGAGGTTGGTGAAGGCGATCGGGGAGCCGCAGTGTTGTTCGAGGCCACGGGCGACCAGTTCGCCGTATGGGGGCATGTGGGGTGGGACGTCGGTGCAGCCAGAGGCGTTGGCGCCGGCGGAGATGCTGTCGCCGCTCATGCAGAGGGTCAACGGCTGTCCGGCGGTTAGCTTCTCGATTGTTCGGGGCAGGGTTTTTCCCTGGTATTGGGGAACGGCGCCGAACCAGGGCTCGGTGTGGTTATAGGTTACCTGGGCCTGCAGGTCGTGGAAGAAGTTTCCCTCGCCGAAGAGGAGTTTTACCGACTCGTCTCCGCTCAGGTGATCGATGATCTGGTCCTGTTCTGCGGTGCGGTAGAGTTCGCGGCAGTCGGTGCAGGGGATGCGGGAATCTTCGGTCAGGAGGAGCCTGCGAGAGGGAAGGTCGATCCGGAAATCGACACCTTCTGCGTAGATGGTTTCACCCGAAGCGCTGCGGAGGTCGAGGATTTTTGTCGGCTCGAACAGGAGGGGAGCGCCGGCCGGCTGGCTGGCTGCTTCGCGGAGGAAGAACAGGCTTTCGCCGTATGCGGTCGTCGATTTCCAGATCGGGTCGAAGAGGTGCCAGTCCATCTCATCTTTCGTTGCGTCCATTCGATGCGTCCTCTGATTTGCGGGTTCCCATACAGATTTTGAAAAACGACTGGTGATTCGGCGATTACCTGGTGGACCGAACTATGCCGGGAATGGGGGCTGCTGCGTCGGCTTCGATCCGATCTTGAAAGAACGGGATTCCAGGTCTCGGTGCAAACGCAATGTGCGACCCTGCGTGTTGGGGAACTCGCTATACGAAGGTGACGATTGCGTCCAACGGCTTGCGCTGGATGTCGGGGACCTGGGCATCGGGTGTGGGATAGCCGACGACGAGCAGGAGGAAGGGGCGCTCGTTTTCGGGGCGGTCGAGGATCTCGTTGAGAAAGTTCATGGGGCTGGGGGTGTGGGTGAGGGTGGCCAGGCCGGCGCGGTGAAGGGCGGCGATGAGCAGACCGGTGGCGATGCCGACCGACTCCTGGATGTAGTAGTGCTTGGTGCGGGCGCCGTCCGGATCGAGTCCGTAGCGCTGGGCGAAGATGGCGATAAGACAGGGGGCGGTCTCGAGGAACGGCTTGCTGGCATCGGTGCCCAGCGGGGCGAGGGCGTCGAGCCATTCGTCGGGGGCGCGATTTGCGTAGAACTCGCGTTCCTCTTCTTCGGCTGCGTCGCGGATTTTCTTTTTGACGGATGGCTCGGCGACGGCGACGAAGTGCCAGGGTTGCATGTTGGCGCCGCTGGGGGCGGAGCCGGCGGTGCGCAGGCAATCTTCGATGATGATTCGTGGAACGGGTCGGTCGGCGAAGTCGCGGACGCTGCGGCGGCGCTGCATTTCGGCGCGGAAGTCGGCGGCCCGGCGCTGCATTTCCTCGGGCGGATACTCGTGAAAGTCGAGGGAGATGAACCTACTGTCGGTCATGGATTTTTCCGTTTTCTTGCGGATGTTTTTCCGTCCACTCCCTGTCGAGAATGGCTTAGTGGAGGAAGTCTCTCCAGGTGCCGTGGACCTGCCGGTGTTCGCGGAAGTGTCCCTCGCGCCGCATGCCGAGTTGTTCCACTATCGGGGCGCGGATCCGAGTGCGTCTACGTTCGTCGGTGCGCTCAGTCGGCTTTGGATAGATGCTTCTCAAGAATTTCGCGTATCTCACCGGCAATATCAACGTAGAAAGGAGAGAAGTCCGTCATCGCATCGTCGTCGTCGTGGATGTTTCGGCCCGATCTCAAGCAGAGAATGGTGAACGGTTCATTGAGAATTTCATAATCGAAAGAACCGGGAGACAGTATCAACTTCCCCTCAACTGAAGGAGCATAGAATGCATCCCCTTTTGATGCCATGCGCTTCAGCTCGAACTGCGTGAGTCTGACGATCAGCGTGTACTGGGGGATCTTGCCGTAGGATTGTTCGTGGACTTCCGAGATGCGTTCGGAGCCGATGGTCTTTTTCGCTGCGGCGATCAGGTTCGACAGGAATTGGCTCGCGTGGGCCGATGTAGCCTTTCCAGAACTGGCCACTGTGAGGTGCAGCCAGGTGGGACTTTCAGTGCGTCGATGCAGGTTGAGGGTGTCGAGAAGTGAGTTCGTCGACGCGATTACTCGAGTTGAGGACCGTCCTGTTTCTTCTGCGATACGGTCAATGAAGTTCGACGAAGTGGACAGACTATTGCTCCGCAATTGGTTTCTCAGGAGACTCAGCGCAACCTGTTGCAGGTCGGTAGAGCTGCGGGGAGTTTGAGATCCCAACGGAACGCCCGTCAGGAGAAGGGCGACGAAGCAAGTAACAATCAGTCCTTTGTGAAGATTTTCGTGCATATCGGCTAATCGGTGAATTCCCGAAGATCGGGTCCGGGGAGATCTCGGAGCGGAGTCAATCATTCCAAAGCTGCGGTGCAGGGAATTTTCTGGAGAGGGATTCCATTATTCTGGGACACTGTGTATTTCCACCAATTTGCGGATTATCCGCAACAGTTTTTCCTCCATGAGGGTGTCCTGTAACTGGAGGACCTTGTCCTCTGGAGAAAACGTCGCGTTGCAGAAGGTATACCATCGGGTGAGTAGTTTTTCCGAGGCGATTTCCCTCAGTTCTAGACGGATCATCAGTCCCATTTTGCGCCCCCATTCCCGCTCGCTCTTGTTCCCTCCCCACGAGGGGATGGGCATGGCGAAGCGCATGATCTGTCCGCGAGCATTGTGGCCGAACCATGCGGCGTGAACGTCGAGCCGCAGGCCGGGTTTATTGAGCTTTTGTGAGATGGGGTTAGCGGAGATTACCCTGGTGAAGATTTCCTTTTTGGAGATTTCGCGAATGAACTCTCGCGCGAGAGCGGATTGATCTTCGGGAGACAGGTCGGTGACGAAGAAGGCGATCTGTTTGTTTAGCTCGAATGCCTTTCGGTCGGGGATGATGCGGATGGCGAGTTTCCGGAAGTCGAGATTCTGGGAGGACTCCGTTTTTATTTCGGATTCTTCTGGAAGTGGAGGTGTTGCGGGAGATTGAACCGTTTCCTCGGCGCGAGAAGACGCGAACGCGCCGATGCAGAACAATAGCGGAAGGAGACGTTTGCAGCGGATCATCGCCTGCTCCTTTATGTGAGCTGGATTCTCTATGTCATCTCTGGCTGCCCTGGGGACTTCCGACGGTATTGTAGTTATAGACGGGTGGGGAGACAAATAGGATAGAAAAATCCATATCTGGCTTTCTCGACCGGAACCTTCTCGACAGGGAAGGCGTCCCTCCCATGAACGGTTGAATCTGCTGAATTCAATTACTCCCGTATAGTTTTCCAATCGGGCCAAAACGAGGGGATGGGATGTCTCAGGTGCGCGGCGTTCGGCTCTTTTCAATTCTTCCACTCACATTTTTTCTGCTCTCCAGTGTGGCTTCGGCCGCTCGACTCGAGGTCGCCGTTTACGATGAGCATACGCGGGAGCCGATCCCCGGGGCCAATCTGGCGCTGACGGATTCCGCGCGGATCGAGGTTTCCGATGAACGGGGGACGGCGTTTTTCGAGCTGCAGCCGGGGTGGTATCCGCTGCGCGCCTCCCACGTGGGATACGAGGCGACGGAGAAGGAGATCCGGCTTCGGGGGAAGGGGGCGGTGGTGCGGTTCTTTCTGATTCCCAGAGCCTGGGAGGTGGATGGGGCCGTGACTTCGGTTGCGCGTCAGCCGGAAGTGCCGGGGGGCGTGGCGCTGTCGGCGGTGGAGATCCGCAGATACCCGGGACCGACGCCCGATCCGGTGCGTTTCGTCAAGGTGCTGCCCGGGGTCGCATCGGGCAACGATTTCAGCAGTGCGTACAGCGTGCAGGGGGGGAGCTATGCGGAGAATCTGGTCTACGTCAACGGGGTGGAGGTAGAAGCGCCGCTGCAGATACGGCGGGGTCTGGCCGAGACGTTTTCGCTGGTGAATCCGGCGATGATCGGTCGGGTGAATTTCAGGGCAGGCAGCTTTCCGGTGCGCTATGGAGATCGGCTGAGCAGCGTGCTCGATGTGGACTATCGGCTGCCGGAGGAGCGGCTGGAGGGGAGTGCAGAGCTGTCGGCGTTGCAGCAGAATCTGACGCTGGGGAGGAGGGTCGGCGCGGTGCGCTTTGTCGTCGGCGTGCGGCGTGCGGATTTGGGACGCCTGGCCCGGGGGCTGCAGACGCGGGGGGCGTATCGGCCGCGGTTCGACGACGGTCAGGTGCTGGTCGAGTGGATGGGGTCGCGGGGAGATCGGGTCACGGCGTTCGGAGCGACGACGAGCAGTCGGTTTCAGCTGGAGCCGAGGAACCAGGTGCTGCGCTACAACTGCGGCTCGGCGGGGTGCGACGAGTTTCGGAGTGAGGTGGACGGCCGGGAGAGATACGAGTACGGCACGCGCCTGCTCGGGTTGCGTTGGGAGCGGCCCGGTGAGGAGAAGAAGCGGGCGCTGTTTGTCCATCTGCTGCGGCAGGAGGAGCGGGAAGATACGGATCTGGCCTATGAGATTGAATGGAAGCCGCTCATGGGAGACGCGGAGGAAGAGGAGGAGGAAGAGGAAGGAGAACTGCTGTTCCTGGCGCAGCGTTACCACAGCCGGTTGGAGCTGTGGCGCTGGGAGGTGGGGATGGAGGAACGGCGGGATCTCTGGGAATGGGGCGCGGGGGCGCGTCTTGCCGATCTGCGGGGCGAGGTCAGGGGGGGCGAGGGACTGAGTGTCAGCGGCGGTCTGGAAGGGGTGGAGGATGTTGTAGAAAAGGTCGATCGGCGGGATCCGGATCTGTACGCGTATGGACAGCGGACCTGGAAGATTGAGGATGGGGAAGTGAGCGGAGGGGTGCGTCTGGTCCGCTTCGGGGCGACGGAGGAGATTCTGGTGCTGCCGCGGCTGAGCGGGAAGCGCCGGCTCGGGGCGCGCTGGGATCTGCTGCTGGCCGGGGGGCTGCACGCGCAGCCGCCGCTCTATCGGGAATTTCTGGGCGCGGAGGGGGATCTGGAAGCGCAGAAGGCGGCGCAGGTGACGGCGGGGGTGGCCTGCCGTCTGCAGCCGACGCTGCGGGTTCGGGTGGAGCTGTTCTATCGGCGGCTGACCGATCTGGTCAGCTACCAGCTGGACGATATGCGCCTGATCTACGCCGGGGAAAACGACGCGCGGGGGTATGCGTACGGACTGAATGCCCATATGCGAGGTGAGTTGTCGCGGATGGTGGGAATCATCAGTTACAGCTATCTGGTGGCCCGCGAGGATCTGGCGAGGGACGGGCTCGGGTATTTGCCTCGCCCTGGGGATCAGCGGCACACGGCGTCGGTCTATCTGGAGGATCACATGAATCTCCGGCCCCTTTCCTGGCTGCTCGACTCGACTTTTCACGTGCGCATTTTGTACGGCTCGGGTTTTCCGCACACGCCCAAGCTCTCCGGAGGAGAGCCACTTTCCGTAGGAAAGTCACTCTCCGAAGAGCCGCTGTCCGAAGAAGAGTCGGACTTCGAGTTTCCAATGCTGGTCGACGGGGAGCGCAACAGTCGCCGGGATCGGGGATACTTCCGCTTCGATATCGGCATGGCGCAGAAGGTGGGAGTGTGGGGGTGGAAGGTGGAACTGCGCGAGGAGGTGGCCAATATCTTCGACCAGTTCAACGTGGTCGGCCACACCTACCTGCCGACGCCGGACGGCACGCCGGTGGAACTGCGCACCTCGCTGGGGCGGCGGATCTACAATCTCACCCTATCGACCCGTTTCGAGCGGATTTGAACGGATGACGACGAGCCAATTTTCCCTCTCTCCCGCCTTCTGTTTTACTCTGAACGGATAAAGCTCTATCTCTCCTCTTTTTTGTCGCAGAAGGATTGGTCTGTCTTTTCCCATACTTCAGGCGTCTTTTATATGTAGATTCGCATGGTCTTGATTCCACTGCGAAAGGCGACTCGATGCTTCTGTGCGTTCTCGTCGCCGCGCTTCTGGGGAGCGCGGTCCAGGCCGAAGAGGATTTTCTCTGCGCTCCTCTGGGGAGAGAGGACCGAGGAGCGGCCAAGGTCGCGCAGAATAGGTCGACGACGGGGAACCGGCGCGCGTTGGTGATCTTCGCCCAGTTCGCGGGGGAGCGGCCCGGGTGGGAGCAACTGCCCGAGTGGAGCGCCGACCTGTTCAAAGCGGATCTTCCCGGCAGTTTTTCCCACTTCTATCGAGCCATGTCTTTCGACCAACTGCTGGTCGACGGCGAGGTGGCGCCCCGAGTGTACACCTCGTCGCAGCCGGTCGATGCCTATCTGGCCGAAGGCGCGGGGGAGTCCGGTCGCTACGGATCGTTCAGTCTGGATATCCTGGAGCAGGTCGACAGGGAGATAGACTTCACCCGTTTCGACAGCGATGGCCCGGACGGCGTGCCGAATTCGGCGGATGACGATGGGTATGTGGACGCGCTGTTTCTGGTACTCGCCTCGACTCCTGAGAACTTTCTGCAGGGGGAGGCGACCGGGATCGCCCACCTCGGCTTTTCCAACGACTTTTCCACCGATGAACGCACAGCGAGGGGTCTGCGGATTCGCATCCTTTCGCATATGGGCACTATCCAGCGGGGGCGGACGTTTGCCGAGGCGATTGGCTCCATGTGCCACGAATACGGGCACGTGCTCGGCCTGCCGGATCTGTACGATATCGCCTTTATCGATCAGGGCGGTCCTCCCGAATGGGACTCGGCCGGAATCGGGGCCTGGGGGTTGATGGGGTGGGGGGCAACGGGCTGGAACGGGAACGACGGCCCGAACAGTTTCTGCGCCTTCAGTCGGATGCGGCTCGGGTGGGCCCGCGTCGAGGGGGTCGTCCAGCGGGAGGTGGAGATCCGTCTGGAGGATGTGGGAGAGAGCGGCCGGATCTGCCAGGTCCCCCTGAGTCTGTGGGAAAGTTTCCTGCTGGAGAACCGGCGGCGGAGCAGCTATTACGACCGGAACATTCCGGCGGAGGGGATGCTCATCTGGCACGTGGCGGAACGGGGGCCGTCGAACCGGGTCGATTTGGAGTGCGCCGACGGGCGCTGGCGGGAAGCGGGGTACCCGCTGGGCGAGGTGGCCGCTGGGCGCGAGGGGGGCGACAATCTGGACTTCTGGGCGCACGACCGGGAATACGCGCGGGCGCACGGCGGCAATCTGGGGGATGAGACCGATCCGTTCGACGGTCTTCGTTTCCGGGCGTTCACCGAGGAGACGAATCCCTCTGCCCACGGCAACGAGCGAGATCATTACATCCGCGTCGAGGATATCCGCTTTGAGGAGGGGGACGCGTTTGCGAAGATCTCTGCCACGCCGGTTTTGCGACTGGCGAAAATTCGGGTCGAGGATGTTAGCGGGGATGGGGTTCTGGCGGTCGGGGAGAACGTCCATCTCGCCTTTGAGCTGAGCCACGACGGACCGCTCCTGCAGCGGGATCTGTGGGTAGAGCTGGTATCGACCGATTCCCTGATCGAGGTGGTCGGGGTGCGCGAAGAGCTGGAAAACTATGTCGAGAAGGGGGATTCAACCACCTATTTCGTCGGCGAGGGGGATGGGCTCGCGGTGCGCTTTGTCGATGAATTTTCCGGAGTCCACACCGGCAGTATTTGGATCGATATCCAGGTGCGCTGGGGGCAGGAGTGGTTGAGTCTGTGGCGCGAGGAGCTGACCCTTGAAGGGTTTTCTCCGCGTCAGATCGTGGCCCGCATCGCGGTGATCGACAGCCTGGGCAACGGCGACGGTCAGCTCCAGGCGGGTGAATTCGTCCGTCTGGAACTGACGCTGGAGACGGAGCGGTGGGATCTGCTCGCCGGATTTGAATTCCGGCTGCGGAGTCTGGATGGGCGGGTCAGGCCGCTGGAGGGGAGCAATCTACTGTTTGAAGGGGGAGCGAGTCGGAGTTCGCACAGTCCGGAGTTTTTGGTGAGTGCCGATGTGGAGGAGGGGGAAGAGCTGGCATTCGAGCTGGAGATCGATAGCGGTTTCGGGAGCTGGCGGGATACGCTTGCGGTGGAAGTGGGATTGGGAGGGGATGCGACGCCGCCCCGGGTAATTTTCGTCCACGCGCTGCCTGTGGAGGAAGGAGTCTTATTTTCCCTCCCGGCGGGGCTGGTGATGGACGGGAGTCCGATTCGCTCCGCTGCGGTGCGGGTATACAGTGCCGTGGATTCCACCGAACTGGCACGGGTGCGGCTGGAACTGGACGGTCGGGAGTACGGGGGGCTTTGGGAAGGTGGAGAAGCGGGTGGGTATCTGATTGAGGGAATGGTGGAGGATGTGGAGGGGAATTGGGGGAAGGGGATGCTGCAGACGGTCGTCGTGGGGCGTCCGGATGGCGCATCCACGGGGACGGGCGATCCGCTCGTGCGGGCCGGAGGGGAGGGGGTCACGGCGGTGGAGTATGCGCCGGACCGGCACTGGGTGGCGGTTGCCGAAGGGCGCAGGATTCGTCTGCTGCGGGCCTACAATTTGGAAGAGGAGACCGTATTGGAGCACGAGGCGGTGCTGACCGCGATCGCCTTCGGTCCGGACGGCATTCTGCTGGCCGCCGGGGATCGGGGTGGGGTGGTCCGCCTGTGGAATGTTCCGCTGGGTCGGGAACTCGGCGTGCTGGGGAACCGGACCGGTCGGGTGGAGTCGGTTGCCTTCAGTCCGGACGGGCAACTGCTGGCGGTAGGGGGGTGGGACGGGGCGGTCGATTTGTGGGAGGTGGTGCGCCCCCGGAAGGTGGGGCGACTTGTCCAACGATACGGGACCGTCGGTTCCCTGGCCGTGAAATTCAGTCCGGATGGACGGACTCTGGTGGTGGGGGACAGCGAGGGTAAGATCTCTCTGTGGGAGGTGGATGCGCAGCGCTTGATGCGCCATCTGACCGGTCACGAGGACTGGGTGGAATCGGTCGCTTTCAGTCCGGACGGGCAACTGCTGGCCTCGGGCAGCCGAGATGGAACGGTGCGCCTGTGGCACCTGGATCAGCCGAAGCGGCTTCCCGAAGTGCTGAAAGGGGGAGATGGCTGGATCAATTCGGTCTCTTTTCATCCGGACGGTCGGTTGCTGGTAGCGGGGGGTTGGGATGGGATGGTGCGCTGCTGGCGGGTGGCGGATCTGAAAGAGGTGGCCGTGCTGGAAGGCCACGAGGGTTGGGTGGAGTCGGTCGCTTTCAGCCCGGACGGTCTGCAGCTGGCGTCGGGGAGCGCGGATAGGACGGTGCGGTTCTGGCGGGTACCCGAAGTGGGGTCTGCCGAAGCATTGCCCGTAGATGTGGCGCTGGTCGAGTTCTTTCCCCCTTTCCCGAATCCGTTCAACAGCGGGGTCTGGATTCCCTTTGGGCTGACCCGGTCGGGGAAGGTGGTCGTCTACGTGTACGATATTTCCGGACAGGTGGTGCGCAGATTCGATCTGGGACGCCGCGCCGCCGGCCGTTACCTCGGACAGCAGGCGGTCTTCTGGGATGGAACCGATGGGGGAGGGATGCGGGTTGCCTCGGGCGTGTATCTGTACGCCGTCGAGTTCGGTTCGGGACTGAAGACGCCGGAGGGGCAGAAGGTTTTGTTTTTGAAATAGGGAGAGGGGTCGCCTACCGCTGTCGACCGGCCGGCGGCTTTCCGACTACCGCCCGCTGGGCCATGGCGTAGACGATCAGGTTGCACCCGAACTGCAGACCGCGCTCCCGGCTGTCGGCCATCGGGTCGCCCCAGTACCAGCTGATATTGAGGTCGCTGAAGATCACCACCGGCCGGCCGCGCAGCTGCAGCATCTCCAGGGCTAAGACGTTGCCACCCGGCGCGCCGCCGGCGGGTGGGCCGTCCGGAAAATCGAAATAGCTGTGGTAGAGGGGATGGGTGGGCTGGATTTTTTCCCATCGTTTTCCCTGACTGCTCAAGACCAGAGGATCGCGCATCAGGGCCTTGAATTGCCGGTCGAACGGCGTGCCCGCCACTCCGGCACTCTGGCCGGCCAGGGTGGCGTCGGCACCGCTCTGGCGGATATCCTCGGCATAGAGCAGGCCACCATCTCTTAGAAAACTCCCCAGATTCTTTTTCTCTGTATCGCTGATCTGCAGGACCGCCTCGTTGCCGGTCATGTAGAGCAGGGAGGAGAGTGCGATGCGCTTGCTGTGCAGGGGTAGTTTGTTCGAGCGGATGGGCGCCTCGATCTCGGTCCTCTGTTTGAAGTAGGCGATCAGTTCGGGCATGGCCTGGGAGAAGAAGTCCCGGCTCTTCTCGGCAAGTTGATACTCGACGACGGTGATCACAAAGCCGCTCGGGTTTTCAGATGGGCGCTCCCGCGTCGGTTCGGGAATCGCAATGCGGGGTTTTTCGCCCGGCTGCGCCAGGGCGGCGACGGCGAGCAGCAGGAGGACGGCGAGGGTCGGTCGGGTATGTGGCATGTGTATCGCTCCTCTGCGAACGGTTTTCTTGCGGGCCGTTCTGGTAGGGGTGCTCACGTTTGCCTCCTGTTTCTATGATTCTATTGTAAATCTGTATAAAGTGCAAAGGCAAACGGATAGCGCCCTCCTTTGCTATCCATCCTCTTCGAGTATCATCGATCGAGAGGTTTGGATTTATATCCTCTCTCGTACTCGATATCCGGCCGCGGCATTCTGAGAATGAGCTTCAGCACCAATTCCAGAGAAACAGATGCTTGCAGGCCGCCTGAATCTTCGACTCGAAGCAGTATGGTATAGGTACCTTCATCGGCATATTGATGATCGATATATGAGGGAACTCGGGTAAAGGTCGTATCGGTCTGGTCACCAAAACCGATCGTTCCCTGCAAATCGACCCCGTCTTCTCGATCGCGCGTTCCATCCAGGTAAAATCGGACGCGATTGGCTCTGAGCATCTCCGTATGCAACCATGCGGAAGGAGGTGAATTCCTCTCCGGAATGACCTGGTGCTGGAGCGGAAGGGTCTCGATTTTCTCCCCCTCCTCATCGGGCCATGCTTCTCCTACCACCATCTCAATGTTCCCGGCGATTCTCCCCAGGTTTTCGACCTTCATGGCCTCGATCCATCCCCCTTCTTTCAGGCGCAGGCGTCCCTTTCGGTCGATCAGCAGCAGGCTCATGCCTTGCAGTCCAAAGCCGCTCCAGACGTTGCCTTCGTCGCGGAAAATTGCGAATGATGTCCCTCGCTCGGAGTCCATCTCGCGCGTCCGAAGATATTCCCGGTCGCTCCCGCAGATGTAGAGCAGCACCAGATCCCGATCGGCGTACGGCCGCTGCCATTCCTCCAGGATCTCCAGCCGTCTGGACAGGAGGCCAGAGAAGACGGCGCCGTCGTGGTAGATCAAAACAGCTCTTCCTCGATACTCGCGCAGATCGACCGTATTGCCCTGAGCGTCGGTCAGCGAGATGTCGGGAATTTCCGGGTAGGCAGCCCGGAGCGCCGCCTGTGCGTTTTCCTCCTCGCCCGGATGCTCCCGGGCGAGCCCCGCCAGTTTTCTTTCCGGCAGGGGGCCGGGAGCCAGTTTCAGCACTTGGAGATAAGCCGCCTTCGCCTCTTCCCGATCTCCCATTTGCTGGCGCACCTCACCCAGGAGCATGAAGAGCTTTTCCACCCATTTTCCAGAAAAACCTGCGGCGAGCGCGGCGGCCTCTTCCAGGCACTCCCGCGCTTTCACGACGTCGTCGAGGGCGAAGTATTTCTGTGCCAGAAGGAACAGATACTGACTGCTCTCTTCGCGTGCCCGATCTACATTCTGCTGTTCTCTCTGTTTATGTGCGGAAGGAGGAACGTAGGCGGGAATGCGCTGAAAATGGGGAAAGGTCAGGATGTGCTCGGGATATGCCCAGACTCTCCCCGCTTCGAGGATATCGACGGCCGCGGCGTATATTTCCCTGCGGTCCTCTTCATCCTCTCGGCCCCACAGCTGTTCTCCCAGGTAGTAATAGGGGAAAAAATCTTGGAGACTGGAATCCTTCAGCTCCTGGATCAGCGCCCGAATCCTGCTGAATTTTTCCTCCCCGAAATGCCTCCTGGCGCGCAACTGGTTCGCTTCCTGGTAGGTTTTTCCACCGGGGGAGAGGGGAACCTCCTTTGCCAATACCCTATTGATGCGAAATATGTGCGCTTTCCCTTCGAGCGTCATCATACCTCCAAAGCGCTGACTCCTCTCCCGGGCCGGATCCTGCTCCCATTTTAGGGCGCCGGAGAGAATGGAATCGGCCAGCGACAGGGCGCGTTCGGGATCCTCTTTTTCGAGAAGTCTCAACAAGCCCCCGTACGCATCGTCCACATAAGCGCTCTGGGGATAGAGTTGGATCAACTCTTCGTACGCCCGAATGGCCTCTTCCGCTTCCCGTCTGCCGCCACTCCGGGCCGCCCATTTTCTGGCGCCACAGATCCGGGCCGCCAGGTCATCCAGGTGGGGATAGTCGGGGAATCGCTCGCGCATCTGCCGGTACAGTTCCGGGCGTTTTCCCACCTCATAGACGATCGACCACCAGAAGGCTTCCGGACGGTCCGGATACCGCTCCCAAAGAGCCTGTCGCTCCACCTCTGTCCGCATCCGGGTCTTCTCCGAGGTGTCCGCCCTGGCCATGGCCAGCCAGCGGTGTGCCCGGGCCTCGAAGTTGTCGGGGTGCAGGGCGATCTCCTGGTCCCACAAAGCCAGTATCTCCGCATCGGGTCGCCCCACATTGTACGCCACCTCGGCTTGCCAGGCCGCCGCGTTTTGCACGGGTTTCCGATCGCCATCGTGCACGGAGAAGACATGGGTGTACCTTTTGTATTGCATTCTGCGGGCTGGACTGGCTGACCAGGAGTCGAATTCCTGCGGTTCGGGTTTCTCCGATATGTGGAAGAAGAACGTCGCGGCATCTGCGGGGACCTGCCATTCCGCCGACCACGAATCATCTGCCTTTTTCAGGGGGATCACGTGATCGACGGGATATCTGGGATCTTTCATGTAGTGCAGGAATGCCTGTTTTTCTCCCAACGGGCTCGCAGTACCTGCTATCTCGAAGCGAACGGTTTGTCCGGCCCGGGGTCGATGAGGCGTCCAGGAGACCGCCATGGCGGGGAGTTCCATTTCCTTCCGTCTTACATGGAAGCTGGCGGAAGTATCGGCGCTGTCCTCCCCGGTGACTCTCTCCAGAATACCGGGTGCCTCGATTGTCATCCCGAACCAGCCAGCCGCGCCGACCAGCCCCAGGAAAGAGGCGATTTTCCATCCCCACGTAGTCCAGCCGAGGGGCGGTGGCGGTTGCCGGAAAAATGGGACAGTCGGCAGGGCGGCCATGATCTTTTCTTTTCGTTCCCGCCTGCTCATCGCCGCTCCTTCGGCTTTTTCGCGGAGCACGCGGAGCACATTCTGCTTGAGCCGATTCTGCGCTCGCAAGGTGCGCCAGCGCACCGTGGTTGTGCCGATTCCCAGGAATCCGCCTATGCTCTGATAGGAACAGTCTTCCCAGAAATGCAGAATGAGCACCCGCCGGTATTCCGGTGGCAGTTGATCCAGAGCCGCCCAGAGGGTTTCCAATGCCTCGCTCTTCTCTAACTCCGCCTCCGGTGTCATTGAGATATGGCCGAATGGGAGACTCTCTTCCGCCCCCTCGATCCGGCGGCGGGTTTGCTGTTGACGAAGCCACTCCTGGGATTTGTTGGCGGCAATTGTGTACAGCCAGGAGGAGAACCTGTCCGGTTTCCGCAGGGTGGCCAATTGCTCGTACGCCTTGCAGAACGTTTCCTGGACCAGGTCTTCGACCGCGTCCGGACGCCGGGTGATCTCCAGGGCCAGGCCGTGGACCAGACCGCTGTAGCGCTCCACCAGATCGCCGAAAGCGTGCCGGTTTCCGGCCAGCGTTCTATCGACGAGATGCCGGTCTTTTTCAGGCATTTTCCGCAGCTTGGTTTTGAGATGTCGGGATTGGTTTCGCTACAGTAGATGATTGGGAATGGAAGACGAACTAGAGAAAATTTCAGCCTCCCGGGTGGAGAAAGAAGATTTGGGGGGGGGCTTTGTTCAGAACCGCAGCGTGAAGAGGGTCTCCTCGCCCGGAATCGAACGGGCGCTGATGGTGCCGCGGTGTAGGCGCATGATCTGGCGGCAGAGGCTGAGGTCGATGCCGGAGCCGTCCTGCTTGGTGGTGAAGAAGGGGATGAAGATCCGGTCGAGTGCCTCCTCGACGATGCCCGAGCCGTCGTCGCTCACTTCGATCAGGGGGCGGCCGCGTCCATCCATGCCGGCGCGGAGGTGGATGTGCGCGTCGGTCTGGCCGACAGCCGCCTGCATGGCATTGCGGAAGTCCAGGTCGGTGTGGATGAGGGTTCGGGGAAGATCGATCATGGGCGGTAAGTGTTCCCAAGCATCTTTGAGCTTGGGGCGGATTTCGGCGTACCCCTCCCAGGCCTGGACTCTGGGGTCGGCGTCAAAGCGGTGGATGACCTGGTCTCTTAGGTCACCGACACGATTTCCAGGGAAGCTTTGTGAGGGCTGTCGGAGGGGAGTAGGTGGGCGATGCCCTGATCCAGTGTGGCTAGTTTGCCGCCGTGATAGATGGCCAAGCCCAGCAGGTAAGCATCAGTCACCTGTCCATGACCGACGAGAAGCTGGGTCGATATGAATTCTGTGCCCACCAGAGGCAGATCATCTGGCCAGAAGACGTGATGAGGATGTGCCACGATCTCTTCCAGGAGAGTTAGCGCCTACTGAGGGGGGACGGCATCAGAGATGATCCGGGGATTGGATGACAGGCGGACAAATCCGCACTGGGTAAAAGACAAGTCGCCCAACCGGATGGAGCCCTGTCGGCAAACCAGGCGTGCGCCTGGGGATGGTGTACATGGGAAGGCCAGGCCAGCGCGATGAGCAGGTTGAGATCCAGCAGCTGGATCATCAGGGTTCGTCCTCGCCCTTCTTCACATCTTCCAGGGTAATGGGGTGGGCATCCTGAGAGACCTGGAAAATGGGGAAGCCGCTTTTCCGATCCATCGCCGATTGGCGCTGCATCTCCAATCCTCTACGCACCAATTCGGATACAATCGCGCCGATGGAAATGGATCTGGCTCTGGCGAGACTCCTGGCGATCTGGAGCAAATCTTCATCTATATTGATAGTTGTTCGCATAGAAACAAAAAAAAAATGATGATGTGATGTCAAGATGACAAAGCATCATTCTGCTTTCGATCCATCCTAATCCATCCATCCTCTTCAACTTCCTGGTCGATCGTCGAAGGCGTTTCCTCTAGAGATCATCACACATCGGTTGGGACGGCTTCGGTTTAACGGCTCAGGCCGATGTTACAGGACGTGGGAACTCTCATATCTCCCGAGCAAGCTACCACACATACAAATGAGGAGTCTGTCCCCGGATTATTTCTCTCACTTCATTCGATTCGATTTGTTTCAGTATGTCTATACCCCCCATAGCCATCCGCCATTCCGTATCAGGAAAGAAGCCTTCCTCTTGAAGTATTCTTCTGATGCTGTCGCACATCGAACCGATAATCTCGCCACGTATCTCATGGTTGGCGGCTGCATCGAGTGCTTGAAGCTGAGGAGCTAACTCGTCTCTCCATTTAGGGAGTTGTTGAAATTGCCAATGTAGCCACTTCCAGTAAACCGGAAACCGTTTATTGAGCAAACAAGCGACACCTAAAACACCCTCAACAAAAGCACCTTGACCGATGAGTAACCCTACTCCATCGCCTCTCTTGGTTAGACGCATACGTATATTGTAGTCGCCATTATGCCAAAGTCCCCATAAATATTGCGCGAGTTTCCATCTCCATATATCTATTGGATAGTACGCTGCCTGGAACTCAGATATACGATTACTTAGAGCCTTTGAAGGGTCATATATAACAAAACCCGACGACGCATAGCAGAAGGCGCTATCATCAATAGATGCCCATTCTTCATTCGTGACCGGCGGATGAGCGAATTTGCATAGATTCTCGTACGCCGCATCAATAGTGCTAATTGGGAGGCTATTAGACTGCGGTTGGGGGATAGTTATCCCTCGAAATTCATCTGGGATGACGGCTCCCAAAGCCTGAGATATCGAAGTGCCATACTCTACTACGTCTTTTTCAGGCAATAGCAATTGACACTTCATAGGTCCCCAATCGTGGTCACGGGATAGTTCATCATCAGCACCGAGAACCTCAGAGCCTTGCCCGATTACACCAACGCTGAGACGAAGTAGGATCTCCGAATATTTTTCTTTTAATACTGGCAGAAAGATTTCATCAAACAACGCCTGGCAATACTCATAGCATTTCACTTGGTCGCTCATCTCCTTCAGAAAACGAATAAAGCTTTAAATTCCATGTTCCTGTAACGGGCTGTGATCCACGAACCCGCGAAGCGGGTTTCTGCGGAGCGCAGCGGAGCCGTGGATCATCATGTTGTGCGCTGTGCGAGTCTGGAATGGCAGGGCAAACTTGCCAGAGGAGCAATACCCCTCGCGAGTGGATGTGGTGTTTTTCAGAAAAGAAAATTATCAGAATTCGACGAAGTAATCCCAGTCTCGATTATCGGCTTCTTGGGCCGTGCGGAGGACCACCTGGTGCCCATCCTCGTTCGTTTCCTCGATCTTCCAGTTGAGATTCGTCACAAAGAATGACACCGCCCGCTTGATCCCGGGCTGGTTGTAGTCGTCCAGAATTACTATTCCTCCTTTGCGCACAAGATGCCCAAGGTAGAATAAGTCCAGGAAGACTCGGTCAAAACGATGGTTGCCATCGACAAACCCAAGATCGAAACTCCGCTCTTCCTTTAGGAACTGCGGAAGGGCAATTTGAGATTCTTCAGCGTGATGCTCTACGAGCTTCCTGACCCCTGCCTCCTCGAGGACTTGCAAGCCACAGTCGACGAATCCCGTCGACTGATTCGGGTCAAGCACAACATGTCGCGCAGCCTGATTTCCATTCAAAAGCAGGCCTTCGCAGATGTGTAACGCAGAAATTCCGTAGGCCAGACCGATTTCAATGGTCTGCGCCGCGCCTTCGCGATACACCCAATCCCGCAAGCCTTCGGCTTCCACGGGACTCACAGCGACAGGGAAGATACTGCGCTCCGTGCCATCAGAACTTGCCATGACAGAACCGTCATGAACCAGTCGCTCGATTACGCGGCACACCTGCCGGACCGCCGCGTCACGATTCAGTAAATTCTCAATGCTCATGTTGTTTCGATTCGTTGAAACGCCGATGGGGGCGGCCCATCTTCTAGCCGCCTGCGTATTACCTCGACACACTCCTCTGGACTGAGCGATGAAGTATCGACTTCAAGATCATAAATACCGGGAGTGTGCACTTCACGCTGGAACAGGCGAACAGGGCGGTTCGCCGGGTCATCTGCCGAACCCGACGCGCCCCACGTGTTGCGCCGTCGTTCCATGATGACTTCGATGGGACAACGAACGCCGACAAACAGAACGGGTAGTCCATTCAAACGCCGGGCACTATCGACAAGTATCCCTCGTGGTATCGAGTAGGCGTCATGGTGTCCGACATCAACTACTACGTTTATGCCCAATCGGCTATGTGCAGCGATAGACTCATACATGGCTGCAAAAAGCACGAGAATGAGGGGTTCGCGGTCAGGACGTTCACCACCGGGACGGAGTCCGATACCAGGATGGTAGCGATCAGGGGTCATCTGCATAAAATGATCGACCCCAAGGTTCATCCACACACCATCAAACGTATCCTGAATTACGGCGGCAATGCTGGACTTGCCGGATCGCGGCACTCCGTTCAAAATGATGATCTGTCCGGTATTAGCTGTCTTTTCCATTACACCTCCTCATAACCGATCAACTGCAGACACCTATCGGATAATTCCTCTACCGATGAGGTAGCTTTCACATCGACGGTTCTCAATCCGAACCGTTTGGCCGCATTCGTCATGTGTTCATTGTATAAACGAGCGCGACCCAGAAACTTCTGAATCATTATCTTCTCACGGTCACTTGCTTCTGCAAATCTGCTTGCTTTTTTGATCCGTTCCTCGAGAAGTTTGTTGCTTGGCTTGAGCCAGATTGCCGCGACGGTATCGAGATTCAAAGTCACTACAATTTCCGGCCACAGAGCCGATCCTTCAAGGACCAGAGGTTCGGCGGAGAAATCAGTGGCATGAGAAGTGACTAGGGATTCGATGCCTGGCCACACACTCTTATAATGATGGACTACCCGGGCAAAGAGTTCATCAACGGGAAATGCTAAATAGTGGGCAATCATTTATTCGATCGCTCGTTTTCCTGGCAACTGATGTCTTCGTATCTTTTTCTGCACCATTTACATAGGAGCTGAGATATGGGCATCATTCGCCACTTACAGCACTGGTTGGGCG